>JAABUQ010000658.1_pt1 | contig 80399 bp, 66 predicted proteins | sample 5560001 | NCBI WGS metagenome assembly JAABUQ01 (sample SAMN10711888, study PRJNA513371) | rock metagenome | isolation source: Antarctica rocks | place: Antarctica: Victoria Land, Finger Mt nord | collected 2015-12-18 | reverse complement strand
AATGTTCAGACATCATCGTCGCTGATCTCTTCCCGAACCTATTCTTGCTGTCCCGTCAAAATCCGGTTGTAAAGATAGAGATAGTCTATGATAGATCATCCAAAAGAGCAACTGTCACATACCCTTTTTTATATACAGACAAATCATAAATGAATATTGTCACCAGGGCGCGTCGAACGGAACGTACCACTATCATTAATGAATACGAAATGACTATCCTGTACGTTGACAATAATATCAGGTTTGCCGTCCCCATTCACATCCTTGAATGTCAATGTTACAGGTGCTAAATCCTGGTTCGGCCCGATCAGTACCGGGCCAATCAATACCCTGGCCTTGGTACAGTCACCTGCAGGACACTCAATCACTTCGACATGACGCCTAAGATTCATTGCGATAAAATGACTTTTGTTTGCATTTGAGTCGCTATGTCCAACCACATAATCATACTGCGATGTACGTGGACGACCGTAGTGCAGATCATCCTGCGTCACTTGCCACCAGCTAAGAAATGTCATCAACAACATCCAGCACACAAGCATACCGATCATAGCAAGTCCTACGTAAACGAGCCAGTGAAAGCGCGGTCTCCTGCTCACTTTAGATGGCTTGAGCAGACCCGATGTATGTTGAGGTGCGTCATCCTCAAAATCCTCAAGAGGTCGCCTTCTTGCTGGTTGTGCCGCCGGAATGTTCTGTGTCACCATGCGTCGTGGGGGTTGCGCCACAGGCACACTCTGTGTCACAGCACGACGAGGTGTTTGAACTGCTGGCATACTTTGCGTTGCTGTACGCCGTGGCGGAATCGTGTTTCCTCCTGTGCGCCCTGGATTTGAAGAGGTACGATATTCGCGCTGCGTTGACAATTGTACATCTGCTGTAGCATGTCCAGTTTCTGTTCGTACATCGCTTTGATAGCGACGTGCACTGGTCGGCATACGCGAAGGCCATACGTCATCATACTCTTCATCTTCGGAGATATCTGGTCGTGGCTTCCGCGTGTTCGCAATGTCTCCTGAACGACGCTGCCCATAGCTCTGCCTTACGCCTTGTGTGTGACTCTGTTGATCCACATTGTCACCATCCTCTCTAAGGGGTTTTTTGAGAGTTTTTAGAACTAATGTTCTAGCGAATTACTCGTTCAATCATACACTAGAACAAACGTATCTGTCAATGAGTTTTAGAACAAATGTTTGAATACTAATAAAAATTCCATGTTGGAGGAATCAGAGTCCCGCAGGCCACACGACGTGTCCTACGAAAGGTGATAATTGTTGCTACCCATCATACGCTATAGTTGTTCGTTACCAAAAACTCTCTACTTTCGATTCATTAGTATTAATTGGTCCTAATATATTGGAATACGACGCGACAATATAGTAGTATTAACCATATAAGAAGTGTGCGTCATGCATAGGGGATTATTGGCTTGTGTCCCTTACTAGCGGGAGAAATTGAGAAAAAGGGACACTACTCATTTGACCACTACATTCATCAAAACGTACTATTTTGTGGGTTTGTAACATAGAGTTTTTCTGATGGTATAAAATGAGAAGAATGGCTAGTTTATACCCACAAGTCGCCTTGCGTTGTTGATACAGTTGTACTTTTTGTCCGTTTACGTACTCCTGTAGACTTCTCACGCGACTTCGTAAGCTTTTCTGCAGGGACAACAAATACAGGTTGACCTTGCTCCTCTAGGTCTTGCTGCTCACCAACAAGTTGTACAACCACGTCAAAAATAGAATCGCGGCGCACCTGTACCTCCGACCACATACTTATCATCGCCTCAAGAGTCTCATCTTCACATGTCTGCAACACTCTGTCATACATTCTAAGCTCTTGTAGTGCGTCTGAAAGTCCTATTGAACGCGTTTTCTGCATCCATGCTAAAAAAGATTGTTGTACGCGCTTCATCCACATAGACGTGTAGAGGCCAACGCCAGCCGAGAAAGCAATCTCTTCATTGATAATAGCTTTAACCGCTTGTTGGAGTTCGGAGCGACGATAGCAGTGTAGGACTTCGGTGCACGTATGCTCAGGAAGGAGACCATCACGCTGTACACGTTCGCGCACTACTACCCCGTCAATCTGTACTAACCGCTCGGCAAAGTCATCATAGTGGCTGCGCAGCACTGCAAGAACATCTGTTGCTGAAAGCTGTCCCTCATACAATACAACAGGAAATGCTGAAAGGATACTTGAGAACGCGTCTTTGGCTTCTTTGGGAAGAGCAAGAACAAGGTCATTGCGTTCCTGGAGTTGCAGCAGCTTTTGCAATTTGCGTTCGCGATAAGCGGGTGTCCAAAAGCCAAGTATTTCAATATAGATACGACGTTGAGCACGTGTCAATGCGAAGTCAGGAATAAAGATACTCTGCTCGAGCAATAAAGGTTCCGGTTCACGCTCTAGCCGCCAGCCATCAACGCCCTGGCTCATCGCAAGAGCAGTAAATGCCTCCGCGAATGACTGCTCTATGCTGCTATCAAATAGCTGTGTATCGGCTTGCTCATGAGTAGTTCTCTTCCTCTCTCCCTCATCGTTCTGCTCGACTTGTGGAAGTAAATTCAAAAGCGCTGCGTCCATTTTGAATGCGTAAGACCGTTGCAAAAAATGGACTGTTGCACTTGCCTCTACAATGGTATCGGCAAACGATGGTTTTTTTATCTTACGTGAAGTTTCGGTGCTAGCAATGCCATAGCCCATCAATATACGACAGAGACGTGCCAAACGTAGTCCATATTGCTGCGCTGCTCCCGTTACCTCCTGTGGTCCATATAGTGTCAGAGAGAGGATTGGAGCCATTCCTGGCAATGTTTGCTCATACGCCAGGTCGTAATAGACACCTATCTTACGCGCAATATAGCATAGCCGTTTAATCACTGCCCCCACACCAGTAGACGGTGTAAGCTGGTTTTTGCTGAACGCATTGCAGTCAATTAAGAAACGCACACTCGATGCATTAAATAAAGCGGCTTCAAACACCCATTGGTTATAGAGTGTTGCGACTTCTTGCGGTATGGGGGGTGTCGAGGTAGTGCGTACCAACCGGGCCTCATCATCGGTATCCATTGTTAGAAGATACTCTAGCTCATGCACGGTAAGAGCATGCTTCTCTGCAAATATCTCTAATGCTTCGCTTCGTGTTTGCGCATCAAGGAAACCATGATAGTATTCATTTATATAGCTGTAGAGTGCCAGGCGAAGTTGTATTGGTGAGGTGATTCCCGCAAGGTCTGGTTGCTTGCTCAATGTGCGTATAGTCTCTGTCCAGTCATGTTGCCGCCATATGTACCAGTGACTCAATGTGGCAATCAGGCAGTGAGCAAGGCGATAATCACCAATACATGCTCGCGCATCATCAAGCGAAAACAGGCGTTGTGGTTGACCAAGCAAGCGCTCATAGTATACAATAAGTTGGGCTAGCTCATGTGTTAGTTCGTCCACTTGTAAGAAGTGTAGTGAGACAGTCAGTTCACCCTGCTGTCGCCGCACTGATTTTTTGATGTCTTGTAGGCTAAAACGCAATCTTTATAAGTCCTTTTAAGATATCATTCTTAATCCAAGCAAAAGAATAGGAAGTCGTCCTACATTTCCTTTTGATCTCTACGTAGCTTACATGTGTACATCATTCTCAAGTATCACTCCCACGACACTAAACGAAAATGTAAGTAGTGTCACTAGTATAATATGTTACACAATAGGATATGAGTCCTAAAGCATTGAACGTGTGTCTTTTTTCTGGTATTATAGCATTGGAAAATTATACGGAACCCGACCAACAATGTGCTGGTGAACTGGAGGACGGAATGAGCATAGTTCCACAGAAACTCGGGAAATACGAACTGAGACAACCATTGGGTCGGGGCAACGTAGGCGAGGTTTGGAAGGGCTACGACCTTGAATACAAGCGTGACGTGGTAGTAAAGGTCATTCATACTGACTTGCAATCTGATCCGAACTTTATGCATCGCTTCACTACAGAAGGTCAGAAAATCGTGGCTCTTCGTCATGACAACATTGTACCTACATATGATGTTGCCATTGTACAGCAAAAACAGACGACAAGCACTCCTGCTTATATCGCGTCAGAATATATTGAAGGGCAAACGTTAGGGAAGTATATAGCCACCTCGCAGACAAAAGGGATGTTGCTTTCACTTCCTGATATCGTCTATCTCTTCACCAGCCTTAGTGTTGCCATTGACTATGCACATCAGAAAGGCGTCATTCACGGCAATATTAAGCCTAGCAACATTCTCCTCAACCAGTATTCTGTAGAACATTTCGTGCTTGGTGAGCCAATGCTTGCTGACATTGGTTTGCCTCTCTTACTTGGTAACACAGGGGGTATTAGCACTCCTCACTACATGTCACCGGAGCAAGCGAGGGGTGATGCACCCAATAATCGTAGTGATATTTATGCGTTGGGCGTCATTCTTTATGAACTATGTACAGGAACGAAACCATTCCGTGATGAAAGTTCGGTAGCGGTAATGATGCAGCACATCAATACATTGCCAACGCCACCAATACTCATCAACGCTCAACTTCCACCAGTGCTCTCTGAGGTTATTTTGCGGGCAATGGCAAAGGATACAGCTACACGTTACGCCATGGCATCGTTGCTCGCAACTGCTATCGCCGATGCATGTTCTATCCGTTCAACCATTGCTATCCCACATGCTGCAGTCGTAGAGGAAGAAAGCGTCTATCATGCAAAGAGTGGTCAGTATAGCACATTTCTTGGCGTTTCACAGCCTACAGGTCCAACACAGCCAAGAACACAATCAATGCCTCATATCCCTACTAAAGCGATGCCTGCTGCCACGACAAGTCCGCTAACGCTATCAGATATTTCGGGGAAACAACGAATTGTTACACCCACTTCTGCACCTATCACGAAGAAGATACCGACGCCCCTTCCATCGGGTATACTGACAACAGACACGGTTCCACAACCAGCACGAATAACACCTATCTCAGAAAAATTGGCACAGCCCTCTGTGGTTACTCAGGCATACGCACCTGTTGCGCCATCACAAGCACTTCCTAACGTGCCATTTCCAAAGACAGTACAAAAGCGACGTTCTCACTTTACAGATATGCCGATGTATGCGGTACTCGCTATCTTCGCCATCATTCTACTTATTGCCACAGGCATCATTGGCAGTGTCTTGCTCAACTCAAAAGGAGCAATGTCTGCAGCAGTGGTAGGCCATGTATTTTTTCAGGATGATGCGCTAGGACATGCAGATGTGCTGCGCCTCAACATAGGGAATATTGCTGCGCCTCCACAAGATAAAGAGTATCAAGCATGGTTACAGGATATTCATCATCACACGCTACCTCTTGGTACACTTACTCTCAATAATGATAGTGCAACACTACTCTATCCAGGGAATGCACAGCACACAAACCTATTGTCGCTCACACAAGGGGTGATTGTAACAGTTGAGAATGCAGGCCAAAAGCCTTCTGTGCCAACAGGGGAAGTGGCGTACAAAGCGGCACCCGACGTAGCATCGTTCTCATATATAAGGAACATTCTTTACCAAACGCCCAACTTCCCCTCGGACAGTAGCGTGATGGTAGGCATGTTTGAAACCATTAAATCTATCAACGACAAGGCAGGTAGCCTGGTAGATAGTGTTCAAGGCACACATGACTATAGTCTTGCTAAGCGTCAGGCTACACGCATTCTCGAGTTGATCGATGGCTCGGACTACGCAAAGGCGTCGGGTGATCTGCCAAAAAACATGCCAAGCAAGGTCTATGCCAGGGTAGGCTTGCTCTCTTCTCCAACGCAACCTGGGTATATCGACACCTTGGCAACACAAGTAGATAAGCTGCAACAGACGGCAGGAGACAACGCGACTCTACAACAACATATCCAGAATGTGAAAAGCGCGATCACTGATCTGCGTGACTGGATACAGAAGCTTCGCAGCTACGATATTCCTCTCGTACAAGCCACAGATATCGCCGATCCTGCCCTTGTTGGAAATGCTCTACAAGTGAGACAGTTGGCAGCGGATTCGTATACAGGTCGCACTGTTCCACCCAATGACGGACCGCGCCCAATCCTTAGTTCAGCTGGTGCCTATCAAGGGTACGTAGAGTGTCAGTATCTGGCAACACTAGACATTAAGAATGCATAAAACGTCCTCGGTAGGGGCTGCGATGAATTGTTGCCCCTATCGGCGTCGTTGCGCTATCCCTTCCTCGGTTGTTCCACTCGTGACCAGTTCGTAGAGCGTGGCTTGTCCCTGTTTAGGACGTAGAATACGCCCAAGACGTTGAATGTACTCGCGTTTCGTGCTGTTCCCGCTCACGATGATTGCTACGCGGCAATCTGGCACATCTACACCTTCGTTGAGGACGCGCCCTGTTACAAGCTTACTGTACTGTCCAGCGCGAAAGCGATCAAGAATGACACGCCGCTCTTCGGCAGAGGTTTTGTAGGTGATGCTAGGCAGGCAAAAAAGGCGGCTGATCTCGTCAACGACCGAATTATACTCGGAGAAAAGAATAAGCTGGTCATTAGCATGGAGCCGCAACAACCGCTCAATTTCGGCATATTTTGCAGGTGTATTCATCGCGATATTACGGGCCTCACGCCATGCAAGCATCGCGACTCGCGCCTCTGGATCGCGCGCACTCATGTAGATAATCTTCTGCTGAAAATCTTCTGGTGTGCGAATCACAATACGTCGCCTCTGTAAGAACGCACGATAAATACGGCGTTGCTCTGCATACCTCTTCTCGTCTTCGGCGGAGAGGGCGATAGAGACATGCTCCTCATGATACTGTGCAAGGTAGTTGCCCTCGGTCAAGTCAGCAGGCGAGCGTCGATACACCTCTGGTCCAATCAGTGTATCCAGGTCTGCATGTGCCATGTCACTCCGTTCAGGCGTGGCGCTCAAACCCAGACGAAGGGGTGTAAAAGCACTCTCAGCAATCAAACGATAGGTTGGTGCAGGTAAGTGATGACATTCATCGAAAACGAGCAAGCCAAAGGCACGCAACTCACGCGGATAGAGTGCGGCGGAATCATAGGTGATTATCGTGATAGGCTTGATGTCTTTCTCACCACCACCAAAAATGCCAATCTCGTCGATAGGTAAAGAGAGTGCGGCAGATAACGCAACACGCCACTGTTGCAACAAGTCAATCGTTGGTACCACCGCTAGTGTCCACAAGCCTGTCTCATGAATAGCCATTGCAGCGACAAACGTTTTGCCAGCACCCGTCGGCAACACAACCACACCAGAACTGGATTCGGCCAGCCAGTTTGCCAATGCCTCATCCTGGTATGGACGTGAAGACATCGCCAATTTCGTCTCGAAGGGCACCTTAGGTCGCTCCTCAAACGCCACCGTAAACGGTGTGCCTTGATGCCGCAGGGCTTCCTTTATAGCCGTAAAATGAATAGGATAGGTACGTAAAAAGTGATAGCGCTTATCCTGCTCAATATCTCTGCTGATCGGTGCAGGAAGGTGTGAGCCAAAGAGCATTGCAAGCAATTCTGAGAGCGACAGGTGCGTGTATTCGTTAGACGGTGTGAGCGTGAGATCACGCCCACGTAAGTTAAGTGTTATCATATTCATGCCTTTGTCAGTTTTCCCAACGGATGCCCACAAGACGCACGGACGCCCGTCCGTTCATCATGACCAAGGAATTGCATGTATTCTCCTGAAAGTGCGCCACGACATTCAGTGTTCTGGGTGCTCCGCTAGGAGCATGGGCTATGTGAACAGTATTGACCCTTGTGGTCACCCGTTGAACTTTTTCCTTCTCTAAGAAGTATTGGAGATAGACACCTGTCATGCTTACATAGATGAAATCAATGGATACATTCCGTGTTCTCTAAGTATGTACGAGAGTTTGGGTGTATATTCTTACTTTTAACGTAACCTGTTACTCTCGTCAAGCAATGGCGAGAGCACAATGCCTATCATACTTCGTCCTTTTGCTTCTTCTGCTGACCAGCACAGCGAGCGCCCACCACGCTCAATCAATGCTGCATTTCCTGCAAGTAAGTCGGCATCTACAGCTTGACACACATAGAGGGGTCGCTTTTGCTCTAACGCTCCATTCGCTGCGTCCCACGTTCCACCTTGTAGATTCGACTCGGCAACAATAACAATCTGTGCCAGACCTGTTACTACTTTGTTACGCGCCATAGCACGGCTGACGAGCCATCCTGCATCAGGATGGAACTGACTCAGTAATAAGACATTCCCGTGCTTAATCTTTTGTGCTACATCGATCATCTGAACGTTGCTTAAGCTGTGTATTCCATGCGGCAACACGATTGTTGTACAGCCATCAGTACTTGTAGCTCCATCATAAGCAGCACGGTCAACACCACGCGCATAGCCACTAATCACATTTGCTCCATGTTCTGCGAGATAACAGGCAGCTACACGAGTAAACGCCAGGCTGAGTTCTCCTGCCTTGCGTGAGCCGATGATGGCAATAGTAGTGCGCTCAAGCAACTGCAAGTTACCAATATAGAAAAGAATAGGTGGTAGATGCGCAAGTTGCAACGTTGCTTTTAATACGCGTGGGTAGTGTGTGTCAAGCACTGTTATCATGGTGATAGCAGAAGCAGCTAGTTTCTCCACAACTGGGCGTTGCTCTGCTACCTGCTCTTTCGCCTGTTCGAGCCGCGCAACCATCTTTTCATTTAGGGAGCACACATTCATCCACTCTTGTGAGTTCGCGGCAAAAAATGCTTTGAGCGTTCGCTTGCGTTGAAAGCACCATCGTCCAATAATGTCATGAACAACACCATGAGATAACCCACTCTTAAACACTAAGAGCAGCCAGTATGCTTGCTCCTCACTATCCATTTTTTCCACTCTCCTTACTGATTATTGAAATGATATGTGCGTGTGATCGTAAAAGGGTATACAGCCTGCGCTCCAGCTTGCATCAGCATTTTTCCTGACTCTCGTAAGGTGTAACTAGAGTCACAAATGTCGTCAATCAAGAGCAATATCTGACCAGCAACTGCTATTTCTGGTTGTACACAGAAAGCGCCTCTCACGTTTTCTTCTTTCTGCACATGGTTTGTTAGGCTCTTTTGCTTGCGCATAATACGTGTCTTTTTTAATACCGGCAGATATGCTAGTCCTAGCATTCTAGCCACTTGCTGTGCAAACATGTCCACAAGCATACTTCCACTTGTTGATGGTACGCTGACCACGCCTTGCAAGACATGCATAGGATAACGAGCCTGCACAATCTCTACAGCACGCAGAACAATACTTAACGCAAAAGGACCACCATTTTTATACTTGCTTAAAGCTACGAGTTTGCCAATATGACTCGTTCCGTGATACGAAAGTGCCCAACCAGCTTCATGCACAGTAGTAGCATCAAGAGTACACGCCTCTATGAGCGGCAGATGCTCTTGCTCAAGAAAATGTGTTACTGACGCTTGTATTCTTTGCGTAGGTCTCACAAGTGGAAAGTTTTCGCGTCTGCATATGCCGCAGACACCACAGTCAAGTGCATCAGTATCGCCAATATACGTTGTCACATACCTCATATAGCAAGACTCTGTCTGTGCGTACTGTTGCATATCTTGCAATTCTTGTAGCTTTTGTTGTTGCATGATCTCATGCACAGTAACATCAAAGTGAGGATAAAAGGTAGCATCCTGCATCGCAAGCGAGGCAAGAGTAGCATTCATACGATATGTGCGCATCATGCTATTGGTTGTGATACACTGCCGTTCCTCAAAGTTAGCCAGAATGACGCGCAACATCGTTTGTGCTAGCCCTGTTTTCAGCAATAGAGTGCGCTCGTTTACTCCTAAAGGATTGCAAGCAAGTTGCGACCACACTGCTTTATACTGCTGTTGCTTTGGTCGAGCGCTTTGGATCAGGTGCTCCTGTATCGTAACATCAGCAGGGTCGTACAACAAAATACACCACGCCGTGCTACCACCACGTCCCGCCCTACCTATCTCCTGATAATATTGCATAAGCGAGGCAGGGACATGATAATGAATGACAAAGCAAATATCTGGCTTGTCTATTCCCATACCCAATGCAGTTGTTGAACATAGCACGCGATACTGATTTGCCATCAAGCCTTGCTCAATCTGCTGGCGTGCACTATCTTTCCGCCCTGCATGATAATAATTGGCAGCTATACCGCGTGCGTTAAGAAATGTGGCAACCATCTCAGCATCATGACTGAGAGTCAAGGTTACACAATTCACACGTCCACCATACACGCTTATCTGAATTGTCCAACACTAAATTATGTTTTTGCAAAAAAGTTACGTCGTCTACACTCACATCAAATGGTAGTTCACTTCCGTTTGTGCGTGTTTGCCGTAGCACTTTGAGATTTGATGCATGAATACGTATACTCCACCATGAACGGCGCGGTAAGCACTGTAGTATCTCAGAGCGCGATGCATCAGGATACAGCGCACGTATGATATCATCTTCATCAGGCGTCCATGCAGCTTGCCATGTGGTGCTACTATGAAAGATATATGCCGTGTCTACTAACAGTATATTTCTATGTGGCGCTTCTTTCTGTATCCAACTACGCCACTTGATAGTCAGTGTAAGCCAATTATCCGCTACCCGTTCTAGGATAATGTCTTGTGTTGCCAGCCGTATAAATTTCTGTTTCTTCTCCATCTTCCATGTGTGCCACTTCTCTTGTAGTGTGCCTGACGCAACAAGGTCTACTGCTTCTTGGCTATCCTGTTGCTCTTGCGCCGTATGTTCTTGTGACTTCTTCACATCGTCAAGACGCTTGATAAGCCGCGCCTTAGATGCTCTATTTTCTCGAATATCGGTATCACTCATGATATCAAACGTCAGCTTGTATTCACGGTCAAGGCGTGCGATATTGCGCTCTATCCCTTCTATGCGGCTGTCAGGAGTGGTAAGGGGTGTTTGTTCTTGAGTATCTACTGCTCGAAACGTATCAAGCATCGAGACGCCAGCGTTCGCAAGTTCTTGTGAAAGAACGCTTCCGTTATCATAGCCTTGTTCATCCGCAAGATGCTCCATCAAACGCTGTTCAACTAATGCGTCAACTACTGGCACCTTGATAGCAATTTCATCGAGTTCAAACGCTTTCAAGTTTCGCGCCCTGTACCGACTCTCATTATTGGCATAATTCACCACATACACGTTTCTCTCAGGTGAGGTGATAACGGGCTTGCCATTGCTTCTAACGCCCTCTAGTAACGCGTGTGGACGCTCTTTGTCGGTCTCTTGTTGATAGCGCACTACACGCTTTTCACGCTCTATAGGATTGCCCTCTATGTCTGTAGGACTGATATGATTGAACGCGTACCAGAAGTCTTCTTCGTCCACTATCGCAGGGTGTGTATCTCTGATGAGCTGCCCTCGGTGAAGTGAGTGGCCTATGTACGCGGTATTCGTCAGAAACGCTTGTAAAGAAGAACGCGCTTTAATGGTGTACCCACCCTGTACAGGGGTCATGTGAATAGTCCCTACACGCGCCGCTATCTCAGGAGGTAACGTTGGGAATAGTAGCTTTCCATAGAGTTCTCGATACCAGAGCGCAAAATTCGCGTCGAGAGAACGAAAACGCTTGAAAAGGCTCGCCACTTGTTCTTGCCAGTGGGGGTTCGGCACGTAAAACTTTCTTTCAGCATCTAACATCAGACCAACGGGAATACTATGCCCAAAGAACTCACCACGCCGCGCTACACGCTCTCTAGCTGGATTAACTTTTTTCATAATGTGATTTTGGCGGTAGTTTTTCGACTCAACACAGAGTACGACAAACTTGTTGATATCATCCTCACGCCTGTTGAAGTCAAATTCATCATCATTTGTGAGGATGATAACATTTCGCTCACGGCACACAGAAGCAAAGTAAGGTCCGTCCACGACATCAATGTCTCTTGTCAACCGCGAAACGTCGTAAAACATCACGGCACCAACGCCGCCGCCCTTTATGGTATCCACAATGAGCTTGAGTATAGGCCGCTCATCTATGGATAAATTGCCAGATACATCACGCGGTTTCTCGCTCTTTTGACCATACTTATCATAGTTGTTCTCATATAAAATTGTGATATCCTCTTGACTCCAACCCAAGTCAAGAGCTTTTTCTAGCAATTCTTCTGTCTGTTGCTCGTAGCTTTCTCTGTTTTGTATAACCTGTTTCGCGGTTGACTGACGCCCCAGGATAATGAGCTTTTTATGGATCGGGTAGGTAGTACGAGCAAGTACATGTTTATTCATTCGCTCTTGCTTCAAGTCTTCTTGACTCTTAAAAATTCTCATGAAGCCCTCTTTTCGTGCATGTCGCTATAAAATTGTGTGACTTCATTCTCTGCCGCAAGGTCTAACGCTTGCCACTCAAGCCCTAATTCAGTACGTAGCGCGTCTTGTGTGAGCGTATCAGGTGCGTCTTGTGTTGATACATCTTGACCGTCAAACGTCAGTGTATCGTCAGGATGTGCATAGATGTCGAGTATGCCAGTAGCGTTCATGGTGTCTCTCTCTATCGCCGTTGCGATGTATCCAACTACCTATTAAGTATACCACATATCAGTGATATTGTATAGCGTGCTATCGTGTGATATAATGACTAAAGACAATAAAACTATGCTGTATAGAGAGGAATTGTAGGTATGCCACATTTAAGAATTGCTGAATTATGCAAGGCTAAGAACTGGACACAGACACGAACAAGCCAAGAGGTAAAAGTAGACCACATCACGAACAAACGGTACTGGATGGGGACATATAAACTCGTAAACCTAGACATACTCAAAAAGTATGCCGATGCTTTAGAAGTAACTATCTGTGACTTGATTGTAGAAGAAGACGCGCCACTAAGCAAAGGAGAGTAAAATAGAGTAAAATAAGACTAGCCTGTATATTCTTTGTCCTGTCTCCTGACTCTTAACGCGCCGCTTCTCCTGACTAGGCATCACGAAAGCACCCGTTACGAGCAACGAACAGATAAACTGACATAGAGCTTTAGAAGGATATGCTTTTTTAGACAAAAATATATGCGTCACGTCTAGGCAACGCAACGCATAAAGTTCTTTGTAGTGATTGTGGAAGTTATCAGCAACCGCAACCGAGGCCAATACCAGTCATACCGCTATGGCTAATTGTACCATGAAACTACAGTATCGCGCTATCTCTGTTCGGAGATGCGAACACAATAATGATTGTATATCATGATACGCACATTGTCTATAGGTATATTGGTATCTTTCTCAACACAGAAAGATAGTACCATGAAAAACACTACATCCGACCCCGTACAACGTTACTATACGTTGCATACACACACCCTCACCGTGTCTACTGACGTTCTCACACGGATACGAGCCACGTTACCAGATATCACACATGAGCAACTAGTGTTTTTAGTATGGCTTTCACGTTGGCATAGACCCCCTAAAGAGACAACAGGTATTGTGTTCTCTCGTAACATGTGTGCAAGCATTCTAGGCAAGCACCCACATACAATACACCTCACACAGTTCTTACATTCGTGTAAAAGTACATGTATGCCCGACCTCATTTGGAAAGAGCATACCTATATGGAAGGACAAGCAACCGTGATAACTCATACTGGACTGCAAGATATGCTTGATATGCTTGCGAAAGACACGCAGAGTGAGCGTGTTCTTGCTCACACGCTGCGTAAAATGACCGAGCGCAATAAACGCGCCCTTGCCCAAGAGATACAAGAGATGGCACTACAAGCACAGTGGAACAATGCAGACCAACAACTGATAGCCGACTACCTGAACGGACTAAAATATACCCTCTTTGATGTGAAGGAACATTACTTTGCTGCTAATAAACTTGCCACGCGCTTAGATGCTCAGAATGGCAATGATGACCATGTAGGAAAGTTACTCGACATACGAGACATGCCTAAGCCGTTCTATGTCCCTGTTGCTGATAGTAAGTCGGCGCGTGTGTTTGCTTCATCTCTACAAAACTTACTCAATGAGTTGCGTCACGCCCTCTATCCTGAATGGGTTGAACTAGACCTGAAACATGCACACCTGACGATTATTGCGTACCTGTTTGGAGCCGCTCAAACGCAAGACTCCATAGAGCGAGGGATATCACTCTGGACTGAATTTATACACTTCATGGACATAGAGTCAGAAAAGATTGCAAAGCCCCTGGTGAAAAAGTTTGTGTACTCACTTGCCTATGGGAAAGACGCTAGTGAGGCATGGAATAAGTTGATAAGAGGCTTACAAACAGTCAGTATCATCCCAACGCGCTCACTTCTAGAACATCCGATTATCCAAGAGGTATCAAACGCGGTTACACTTGCCATGCAGAGTATAGAGCATGATGGGGGTATGCAAGGCGCGTATGGTTTCATCTCAAAAGGTAACGACGATGCTAAAAGTATTCTTGCGTGTGTGATACAGAGTTATGAACTGGCTCTGATTGCGCCCATCTATCGCATCGCCTTACAAGAAAAGGCTTCACATCACGTCACCTTTGATATCACGCTGCACTCACATGATGGTGTATCTATACTGGTAAAAGACGGTGCCGATATTCATGCTATCCAACGTAAAGTACAAGGCATGGTGTCTCTGCAAGCAGAGAAGTATGGTATCAAAGTAATAGGTATTGAGGTGAAATAAGATATATATATAGATAGAGATAATGGAGGGCTAGGACACTACACCCATAGGTGTCACCCTGTAGTTGAGTATACGGTAAGGATACAGCAAGTATGAGGGGCAAAAATTGACTTGCATGAAACGCGCAATACTCATCCATTGGTATACATAGAGAGTAAGATAGGTAGGGATAGACAAAGAACAATCAAGAAGGCATGTCAGTCAGTGAGGAGACAATAAAAATAATTAGAGAGTGCGTTTATATTCGGATACAGACCTGTATGTGGGGATAATAAAAATTATTCTCTCAACTTTCGCCGCTTCTAGTCAGGTTTCAAGCATGGTAAAATAGTAGTAGATGTACCACACGTCAACACCCAACCTCTCACTGATGGAGGCACGTTAATGGCAGCGTGTGGTTTCATCGTCTCTGTGTATCGGTCCCCTTGATTGCTGCTAACAAATCGCTACGCACGCGCTGAAAGCCGCCTTGTGATAAGACACGCTTACTTGTCGCGGTGCGTTTAATAAGTCTGTGTTGTCCATCCACGCCGCGCTCAGTCGCATACAATACGTAGTCAGTGCCACGAATGGTAAAGGCCATTATTTGTATCCATACCTGTCTGTGTCTCACGTTTTACCTCATACTCTGGATAGCGTATACTTTACACAGAGGCATTATAACACAAACATATAAAGGATAATTGATATGAATAAGGACGTACTGTCACGGGATGATATGAGACAGCTTACTATGGAGAAGTTTCTTGTTGCGTTCTCGACGTTTGGCACAATATCACGCGCCTGTCTTGAGGCTGGTTGTGCGAGAAGTACGGTCTACGAATGGCTGCATACTGATACGCCTTTTAACCATGCCTTTGCATCAGCAATAGAAGGCTACAGGGACACTATCAAGAATGAGATACACGATAGGGCAGTTATCGGTGAGAAGATACCAATGGTGAGTCGCGGTACACTTGTTCTCGATAAAAATGGCGACCCTGTATTCATCACGCGCAAGTCGGACCAACTTTTGGGGCTGCTAGCCCGCGCTTTTGTGAAAGAATATCGCAGTGAACCAGGGGACTCAATGAATGAAATGGTACAGGTAACATCTCACTCTATCGTCATACAGGATATTAGAAGACTTTCACCTGAGATACTTGATATGCTGTTACAAGAGTTAGAAAGAATACAGGATAACAGCATTTCTACGATAGAGGCAGATATGCAAGACGTATAATTTCTCAGAATGTACATCGTGTACATTCTCGGCTTCCAATTCAGACAATAGAAGCAGATATGCAAGACGTATAATCGGACGCAATACAAGACAATCAGAAGGGCATGAAAAAGGGACACATTTTACTGCATCCCTTCCTGTTGTATCGGCATTATATACCGACTAGAACCTATTGTTGTCAGTCTGTATCTGTTGTCTCTGGTATTCATCAAGAATACGTTTTACAACAGGATATTTGCTTGTACTCCATCCCAAATGAGGGCAAATTTCACGCTTTGTTTTCACCTCTTTACTCGCTTGTATCACTCTGTATCTGTCTGTATCTGATACAAGAAAAGATACAGGCTCAATTGGCTTGTACGTTTGTGATACAGGCTCATTATTGATGGGTTGTATCTGAATATATGGATGGGTTGTATCTTTTTGTATCTGGTCTGTATCAGATACAGGCGATACAGCGTTCGATACAGGCGATACAGCGTTCGATACAGACAGAGACAGACGCCCTTCTACCTCTGCTATCGTGGTCTGTATCTGTTGCTGTATCGTCTCTTGTATCTGTTGTCTCTCTGTCTGTATCGTCTGTCTCAAACGCTCTACATCTTGACGTTGGGCGTCTAGTTGCTGATGTAGTCCTTCGACAATATGAGTAGGTACGCTATGACTGTGTGACTTGCCTAGACTATGGACGATGTGTCCGTAAAGAACAGTCATGCCGACGCGCACAAGAATAAGCGCATCGTTTGCAATACTGACAAAGCCCTTTGTATCAGGCCATATTTGCCCGATAGTGAGCAAGAACAGGGTTATCATCATGATAGAGATAAGCGCATACGAGGTATACATAGCCTTTTTGTAGCCCTTCTCATCACCATTCAAACGTGCATTTTCGGCAATGGATTGCAGCCCGAAACCTGCAACATCAATGGTGACTATCTGTACTCCGAGGATAGTTGATATAACCCACTGTTGCAGTAACCCCCCAGGTAAGACTTGAATAACATCACCGATCATGCAGATGAATAAGATAACAACCGCGCCACGTCCTAGATACACCTTCACTACGTCCCATGTGTCGGTTATCACCTCACTACGCTCTATAGCGGTATGCTTCCATTGTTTATTTTGAACAAGTAAGGACATGTGATGTACTCCTATGCTTGGGTATCGTCAGTGTGATGTGTTGAACGTTTACGCCTGCGACTTTCCAGAAAAGCGTCGAGGTCTCTTTTATATATCCTGTACCCTTGTCCCATATCCAACGCTTCAATCTCCCCACGTTGAATAAATTCACGTATTGTTTTTGGTGCCAACTTGAGCATCTTGGCTACTTCTTTGACAGTGTACAGTGTGTTCTCAGTGTCTTCTTGCATCGGCCTCACCCCTATGTGTATTGATGGGTGCATTGTATCATTACCTTCTTTCTTAAATCAAGAATAGACGTTAAGGGTTGACTTTGTACATTCTGTTGTGTACTATTTCATTGTGGGCGTCATACGGATATATACGGATATGATAGAAAGGGGTTGTAACACAGCGTTTAAGGAGTTTTATGGTAGTAGTTACAGGAGAAGATAGTGATAGAGTATGAAGAAGTGACGCATGGCGTAACAGGCTATGCGCCACTACAAGAAAACACTCACCGACATTCAATCAGTTTTTGCCTCTCAGTGATGAAACGTTCACATGAGGGGCTTAGTATCACGGGAGATGTAACCATGAGCAAGACAGCAATCCCACAACGAGCATCGAAACCTGTAGACATTGAACAAGTGTACGATGATGATAGCGCTAGTAGTAGTATGCCACGTTCAGCAGTACGCTATCGCGCCACGCAACCACAACAGACAGTGCGCACAACAGACACGCTTGTCCAGCAACACCGTACTAGCAACCGCGTCAGTGGCACGACACGGCTACTGCTATGGCTTCTCCTAGCCCTGTGTGTAGCGTTCCTGGTCAATGGGCTAGTCGTCCCTGCAATCACTGATGCTTTTACACAACTACGCTATGGTGATGCAAGGATAGCCACATTCGATATTGACAAGCATCACTTCATCACAGAAGAAAGCAATGGGCGTGTTCGTATCGTGGTAAGCAATGCAGACGGTTCACATTCGCAACAATTGACAACCGTTGTCAGCAACGCGCCCAAACACGCCCTGGTGACGTTGAAAGAGAACGGTACACGTATAGATGTATCCATCAATGACGCCTACGTTACCTATCTCGTAGCTGATAGTAACGGCTATAAGTGGAGTACAAACTAGGATGGATATGTCAGTCGTCAATAACATCGTCACGATACACCTACAACTGTCATGGCTCGTTGTGATAGTCGTCCTTCTTATTCTGCTTGCCCTGTTCAGGAGAAAGTAAGTCATGAATAGACTGTGTAGAGACGTTGGGCATAGTTGGCAAAACACCACGTCAGACACATTCAGAAAGTGCAACCGTCAGGACTGTAAAGCGGCACAACGTTTTCATAACGGTCAATGGGTAGACATAGCGCGGTCTGTAAAGCGTGAACAAGTAGAACCGATACAAGGCATGATGTTTAGTTAGTATCAGGACAAAGAGATACCGCTATTCTATACACCCCTGATAGAGTAGCGGTATTTCTATGCAGTAAAGGCGCATATCACATGCGAGAAAGAACACATGAACGCCTTCAAGTGAGAATGTCTAGGGCTTTGCGCGAATACTTATCACCTTCTCATGGTCAGAAAACTGTGCGTATAACTTCATTGCCGCTTGTGCGACGGTCTGAAAGTCTGTGAAGTCCATCGTGATATGGTCCGTACTCTTACTGATAGTCAGTGAGCCGTTAGAGTTGACAGTCAAGTTATATCCTGCGGTATCAATGGGTGCGGGTGCGGCCTTAAACGCTTTGTGCCATGCGTGGGCAGCGTCTTTCACCTGTTGCTCACTCATACCGTCGCCCATGTCACGGGTCATGTTGTATACGTACTGTTCATCACGTGGGTTCGTAAACATATTGCTCATTGTCTTATCCTTTTTCTATGCTTGTATGTACACTCTTCAATAAGTCGCCTATGGTGTACTCTTCATCGTCTTCTTCACTGTAGATATCAGGGTCAAGCGCGTTCCAACGGCTTTCTAATACCTGGATACGCATATCAGCAGGTGGGGCAAGACGCGCCCAACTATCGTTACTCTTGGTACTAGGATAGCTTGTAAAGGCGTGCTTGGTACTGATAACTGATGCTAATGCGTTGGCTGGAAAAGTAACGTAACTTTGTTCGTGCAGGTCAACCGCTTTGAGTATGCGACGTGTACCCTGCTTCGATACGAGCGTAGCATTATAGCCGTAGCTGGCGTATATCATTCTGTGCTTGGCAAGTTCGTACACTTCCTGAGCGCGTGGAAGTTTCATCGCAAGCTTAGAGGTATAGATATAGCCTTTACTGTCTTGTGATAAGTCGGTCATACCTCCTACCATCTGATGCATGTCATGGTTATAGAGGCTCGGACACAAGTACTCATCACCTCTTGCACGTCTCACACGGTCTAGTGACTTGTACGATGCATCAAACATGCCTCTTGTCACAATATCTTTATACGGGTCTTCATAGGGTAGTCCAGTATCACTCCAATCAAACACCGTCAAGTAGCCCGTGATAATGCCCTTTGGTGAGATATCAATGTCTAATTGCTTTACATCACAACCATAGAATAGCCCATCTTTTACATCAGGCGTCATTCTCTCAAGGAATTCGGTCATTCGGTCTATTGCCACAACCATTGTCTTGTGTCTTTCTCGTATCACATAATTGTTATGTCAAGTATACCATAGAAGCGTGATATACTAAGGGCTGTAAGCGCGTGTAGAGGCTTTTTCTGATGATAGTCGTACTGACTGACTCATGGTAGAAACTCATAGCACCTTCACGGTCACTACAAACGATAATTGAGGGTGTCACACGTAAAGGCACTATAGAGCCTTGCGGTACGCCCTACAATGGCCTTGTGTAGAAAGCGTGTGTCCTACACAGGTATCATCAGCAAGGGGCATTCTAGGGCTACACTGACAGCGTAAAAGCGCATTGTGAGAAAGAAGGATAGTGATATGGCACAACGTAAGGTATTCTATGGTGTATATGACGGCAAACAGGTACAGATGGGGGGTACAGCCGATATAGCACCAGCACAGACCGTCAGCAGTAGAGGTGTACAGCATCAGATGGGCGCATTATCACTCTTACAAGAGGTACTCAGTGCAGGGACGTATACCGATAAGATATCAGTGTACGCAAATGGTGATGTAGCACTGATACTCTATATGACAACGGGGCAATTTACCAGCTTTGAAACATCGGTTATCCCTGCGTTAAGTGTTCTTGGCAACATTGCCCCTCATGCGTTTGACTTACTCTAAGCAGATAAGCGATACTAAACACGGTTCCCATTCCCCAATACAAAAACGCCCCCTAGTTTCTCCCTAGAGGGTGTTTTTGTTGGTCAATATCATCATGATGCAATTCAGGTTACAGTGATAGATACTTACTACTGCTATCGCTCGGGCGTGCATGTGTGTACTTGCCTGTTGTGGCTATAGACGCATGTCCTAATGTCTCTCTGACAAGGTTAATAGATGCGCCCCTATCAAGGCTATGTGATGCATGAGCATGACGCAACCAATGAGGTGAGACGTGGCTATGCACGCGCCCCTGTTCATCCGTATAGACTGCTATCCCTACCCGTATAGCGGCCTTCTCTACTATCCTGTTTACCTGTGAGGTATCCATAGGACGTGTACCCTCGTTACTCTTACGTGACTGAAAGACATACGTATCAGTCCCTAGTAGGGTAGTGTCATGTCCTAACAGTTCATGCCACATAGAGAGACTAATACATACCTGCCGTGTCTTACTACCCTTCCCAAAGATAGAGACCTGCCCGCCCTCTTTACGTGGTGTGAGGTCTACCCAACGGAGTGATACAACCTCACTCACACGCATACCACAGTGATAGAGTAACCGTAGCATCGTGTGGTTACGTGCGTCTCTCTCATTGTCAATCAGCCTGATTGTATCGGCCTCTTCCATAATGCGTTGTGCCAACTGTTCACGTACAACGGGTGTCCCCCACGCCTTCCCCACATTGATAGAGGTATAGCCTACGCTATGAGCAAAGGTAAGCAGACTCTTGATACTGTTGTGTGTACGTGCCTTTGTGGTGTCCTTCCCTATCAGAGTATCACTAAAGGCTTGCAGGTCTGAGAGTGTGATAGACTGTATGTCCTTACCTAGATAGGTGAGTAGTGAGTAGACATCATGTCTATATGCTCGTTGAGTGTGTTGGCTCTTGCCATGTACCCACATCGCTATCAGGTGTGCGTCATGCTCATTGAGTGCTATGAGTGATGTACTATTCATGTCTGTTATCCTCTTTCATCATACATGATAAGGAGCGTTATCGTGTATTCATTGTCCAATGTTAGCAGTCCCTTTTGTCGTCAGTCACTTTGTCGAAAGTGCGAAAACTGTTTTAAAGGATTGCGACGTGATGTTCGTGCGCGAATGGCTTGTTAAGGCTTACCTCAATTTTTTACAATGTGCTATTTTTTTTTGCTATAAATTTTATGCTGATATGGCTTTCAATGCCTCTACCAATTTTTGCTCTAACGTTAGAGCAATTTTTTATCTTCTTGTGGGACAGAAGGCGCAGCTAATAATTTCAATGCCGATGCTGATAAAAATTCAGCACCCTGGGGTGCCATATTTCCAAAGACATCATACACATGAATAAGCGCATCTACAAAAACGAAGAACACCCCTACCTGATACGCAAGTAGGGGTAAAGTTCATTATGCTGCTAAGAGTGACTTGAGTTCACGTAGGACGTAGGTGATATCTTCATATTGTGTAAGCGTGCCTATGTACCATGATGGGTCGCGGTATAGAGAATGCCTGTATCAGAGCGGCCTTGCAACACTGTTTCCAGGTAACATAACTTCTCCCAATCTCCATACGCGCGGGCAACATGGATATAGAGATTTGGGCGTTGCATCGTCCCACGTATCACTCGTGCCGCCCCAATTTGTTCGAGAATATCTTCCTCTACGCGCTTATTGGCAGTTGCAGTCAACGCCAATACAGGAGTATTTGCTGGTAAAGGAGCAATCAGGTCTGTAATACGCTGATAGTAAGGACGGAAGTCGTGACCCCACAATGAGATACAATGCGCCTCATCGACAACCACCATACTAATACGTAACGTAGAAATGATGCGTTGCCAGAAGACACTACTTAAACGTTCGGGTGTGATAAACAGTAGTTTGAGTTCTCCAGCTTCTGCTCGTGCAAGTGTTTCTCGGTTTTCTTGTGCCGTGAAATCAGAACTGAGGATAGCCGAAGGAATCGCATACGCCGTATTGCAACGCTGACATTGATCACGCATAAGTGCTTTCAGTGGAGAGAAGACGATAGTGAGATGAGGATAATACAAACTTGAGACTTGATACAAAAGCGATTTGCCCCAGCCAGTGCGCTGAATAGCCAGCACGCGTTGTCCTTGTACAAGCTGTTCAACAATCTCGCGCTGCCCCGGATGAAAATCTGTCGTGATATGGAAACGCTCCTGTAATAGCTTTTCCGGTGGATACCCCTGCCATGTTACACTTGACGCCGTTACCGCCATACAGCCCTCAACAGTTTGTACAAATTGAGATGTAGAGATGAGCGTCTACATATCGATGTGTATTGTAGTTGAGATTAGAGTGAATGTCAATAACTGTGTACAACTAATTTTTTATTTTTGCGCGAGTAATGTATAATATCTAGCAAAGAGTGGTTAAAATACACATCTAGCAGTATGGATAGTCAGATAGTATCATGAGTTAATCCTGCCGCATACTCCTTACGTGCCTGATCTGCTAATTGCTCTAAAAGAGTGGCAGACTTAGGATGAGTAAAAAGCTCGTTCCAACCTTCCTCAACTCAAAACTCCTCAAGGATAAGTTGTGCAATCACGTCTTGCTCTTCTTCAGACTGCTGTTGTGCAAGTTCAAAAGCTCGTTGTAAAGCTTCAGTCATGAATAACTTCCCTTCTTATGGTTGCTCTCAACTCTCGATCTAAGAAATATGCTATGCTGAATATAGCACATTTCTACGAAAATGCTATATTGGACATTAGGAAGAGAAGGAGCGATATAGACTATGCCCAAAATCACAACGAAGCAGGAACTCATAGAGTATTTTGCGGAGAAGAGCCAGCGCGCCTATGAAGGAAATGCTTATATTGAAGCGGTTGTCTCTCTATTGATGCTGCTTGACGAGACGGACAACATTTCAGAGATTAAGTCAGCAGTACGAGGAATGCATCGTGAGAAGTTGGCAGAGATACAGCGCACAGAGGATATCGCAACACGCATAGAGCAACGTAAACAGTTAGCCGTTTATGATGACTGCCTCACGCAAGTACGCGGCATACCAGTAAGCTAATCACTACCAAGGGCATTCTCTTGCAGGAACCTAGTTTCTTCGACGCACCAATAGAACGGAGACAATTCATGGAGGCGGCAGATGAAAGCATACTTACAAGCGAGACACGGCAAGAATCAGCAAAGGGTATCGCACCACTGCTCAAACGTTCTCCACTGGTTACGGTTGTAGCCCTTTTTTATATTGTGCTGTGGAGTTCGGCCTTCATCGCTACGAAAGTAGGTGTCACTCATAGTCCACCACTTACGCTGCTTGCGGCACGCTTTCTCACAGCCGCCCTATTAATGGCACTCATTGCATGGATACTGAAATTACCTCTTCCACAGGGAAGAGCGGCTTGGGGTCGTCTTGTACTATTTGGTCTGCTCAATTCCGGTATCTATCTAGGCTGCAACTACGAGGCCCTACGCTATCTCTCAGCGGGTATGGGGTCTATCATCTCCGCAACAAACCCACTTCTACTGACGCTGATAGCTCCGATTGTTCTGCGTGAGCGGTTAACGTGGTGGCGGGTACTTGGACTGGTGCTGGGCTTTGGGGGCGTGCTCTTTGTGATGGGAGTCAGACTCAACGGAAATAGTCATCTTGACACGGCTGGTGGAATGCTAACATCTTTCCTCGGTACCGCCTGTCTCGTCGGAGCTACGGTGTTATATAAACGTTATCCGCCTCGTGAACATGCGTTTGTTGTCAATGCAGTACAATTGGGTGCCGCTGGTCTTGCACTCATCATTCCTGTTGTCCTGTTTGAGCATCCAACACAAGTCCACATTGACACTCCACTGGTCTGGTCATTTCTCTATCTCGTCCTGGTAATCAGCATTGGAGCTTCGCTACTCTGGTTCTGGCTGTTAAAACAAGGTGAAGCGAGCACAGTGAGTGCCTACTATTTCTTAACACCAATCTTTGGGCTTGCCCTTGCCGCTATCCTGCTGCGCGAACCCTTTGGGCTACGCGACGCGCTTGGACTGATTGCAGTTGCTACTGGTATTGCGCTCATCAACCGCCCAACATCCATGAAGCAAAAACGTGTGTAGGGACCGATGTATCACGTCCTCGCCTTTATCTACAAATGTTGGGGAATGTGAAAAGTGTTTCAACAAACCTCACATAGTGCGCTGCCAAGCAGGACGTGATACATCGGTCCCTACACATGTGTCATCATTGGTAATTATTGTATCACAGCCCAATCCTCGCCTCTAGCTCGTCGGCAACGCTGTAGGGGTCGCGTTTCCGCTTGGCAACATCTTCGATGAGCGTGTTCCACTCTTCCTCACTGACCTTCGCTTGTAGTGTATCCATGACCGTATGCAGAATCAGAGCTTGTAGTTCGCTGCGTACCTGACGTTGTGCGCGCTGTAGAAGCATACCACTTGTGTTGAGATATTCCTGATGTTGCTGCATCGCATCAACGACCTGTGCAACACCTTCATTTTTCAGAGCCGAGGTTTTAACAATAGGAATACGCCAAGCGGCTTTGCGCCGATTGGAGTCAAGGCTGAGCATCATTGCCAGTTCCGCAACGGTCTGATCAGCTCCTGGTTTGTCGGCTTTGCTGACCACAAAGATATCTGCAATCTCCAGAATACCAGCTTTGATTGCCTGAATATCGTCACCCATGCCAGGGGCGCTGACCACAAGTACCGTTTGTGCAGTGCGCATCACCTCGACCTCGGCTTGACCCGTCCCAACCGTTTCGATGATAATCGGGTCATATCCTGCGGCATCCATCGCTCGTACCACGTCACGCGTCGAAGAGGCAAGGCCGCCAAGATTACCACGACTTGCCATGCTGCGAATAAATACATTGGGATCACCGGAGAGTTCCATCATACGGATGCGATCACCCAGAATAGCACCACCTGTAAAAGGACTCGTCGGATCAATCGCTACAACGCCCACCTTGTGCTCACGCTTGCGCAGTTCACGCACAAGGTGCGTCACGAGCGTACTTTTGCCAGCACCAGGAGAACCTGTAACGCCAACAATATGAGCATGTCCAGCGACACGATGCAATTCAGCTAGATAACGATGCGCTACAGGTGACTCGCTTTCAATTAGTGTAACCATACGAGCCAGAGCGCGACGGTCTCCCTTGAGAAGACGTTCAACAATATTTTGCACACTACACCTAAACTTCGACAGCCAGGCGGTCGGCCTGCACGTTCTCGCGCACAAATCTGATGATCTCTTCCGTTGAGGTGCCAGGCCCAAAGCAACCTTGAATACCCATTGCCTTGATTGCTGGAATATCCTCGTCGGGTAGAATACCACCAGCAGCTACCAGCACATCATCTACCTCATTCTGCTTCAGCAGTTCCATCACCTTGGGAAAGATCGCCATGTGCGCACCAGAGAGAATACTCATTAGAATTGCATCCACGTCTTCCTGGATCGCCGCTTCAACAATCATCTCTGGCGTTTGACGAATACCTGTATAGATGACCTCCATACCGGCATCGCGTAGTGCACGTGCAATTACCTTCGCTCCGCGATCATGTCCATCTAATCCTGGCTTGGCAACCAGGACGCGTATAGGTCGAGCATCAATAGGCATATTCTAGTCAACTCCTTTGTCGGCTCCTATGACATTTGTAGCGCATATTCGTAGAGCGCACAGATGGCACGCTCTTGTTCTTCACATAGTAGGCTAATCTGTTGCTTCAATTCTACAACGGGGGCTACCTCACTGCAAGCAAGCATAATCTGCTTTGCCCGCGCAACAATTTCATGCTGCATCCCTGGTGCAACGAAGGGAATCGGCAAACGTGCCAATACATGTTGTTCTATCTGTGGCTGCACCAATTTATATGCTGTATGCAAGACATACACGTACCGTTGTAGTAGGCGCGAATTGAGGAGAGCTAACAGGAAATATAGTTGATTTAACTGGTATTCGCTTTGAGTGGGCAACAGGGCACCCGCAAGGGGATGCCCCTCCCATATATGAGCGTCGCACGTCATCTCGTTATATGGGAGGGGCATCCCCTTGCGGGTGCCCTGGTCTCCTTCTTGCCTCACCAGCAACTCTTGAGAACTGTCATTTAATGTCAGCAAGTACAATGTTTGTAATGCTACATGCCCCTTCACATCGAGCGCGGCTTGCAACATATTGGTGCTCTTTACCACAAGTAGTTTAGGTGCGGAATACCTCTCTAGCGGTTTCCCAACAGCTTTTTCTGCAATCCAATACTGTCCTTGTAGCGTTGCATAGGGCCGCACATCGACGCCTCCACGCAACAAAGGGTACCATCCTTGCTCTTTAGGAGCTTCGTGAGCAAGCAGAACACTCTTCTTGCCAAGTTCTTCGCCTCGACGAATAGAAACAAAGCGAGTAAGAGGGGCAATACCATTACACACGTTCTCTTTCGTCATGCATAGATGCAGTCGTTCTATAAGCGTCTCGTGTTCATTGCCAAGCAAATAGCGCAACTCTGCCCCTGGTTGAGCGTGCAAAAGGCTTTGAGGAATGCAGGACGTTGATAGTGCATGACTTGTATACGATGCCTTGTCTTCATGCTTGCTCCACTTTTTACGCACCCATGCAATCTGATGAACGCTCGTTGGTGGACGTTTTTGTGCGATGAGAACGACGGCCCCCACGTAGGCAGGAAATACATTTGAGAGATGCCAGAGATGCTGCACCGTCGTCTCTTCCAACAAGCGTTGCCGCTCACGCGTAGCGTTAGCACGCGCTAATACAGGGTCGGGTAACACAAGCCCTAGCCAACCATTGGGTCGCACGACCTGTAAAGCTAGCCGTAGGAAGAGAAGGTAGCTATCTACTTGCCCGGATTCTTGCATCGAACGATACTCACTCAAATCGGCATTTTTCGCGGCAAGGTACGGAGGATTCGCGAGAAAAAGATCAACAGATTCACTTTGTTTTTGGCCCCACGGTAATGCCAGACCATCCGCTTGATGAATGTGAAAACGCTGTTTGTGATGTGTATTCTGTGCTATTCCCTGTTCTACAAGCAGAGTGTGTACTTGCATCTCAGCGAGAAAGCAGGCAATGGGATCGGGATCAAAGCCCCATAAATTGCGCTGAATTGAGGCAGATAGCTGACGATGTTGTATTTCTCTCCGCTGACCACTTGTAAGCAGGCGTTGTGCGGCCCCAGCAAGAAAATTCCCACTTCCACAAGCGGGATCGAGGACACGAAGATGCGCAAGATCGGCATCGGCAGTGTAGCCGCAAGCATCGAGGATATGGTTGACTAGAAGAGGAGGCGTGGAGAAGTGACCGCGTACCTTGCGTTCGTGCGATGACAAGCTGGCTTCATACCAACTCAACGTCTTGTTACGTGGCACGTCTTACACCATTTCTGAGAGCGTAATTTAATTACGCCTTACATTGGACGTAATGAATTAGGCCCCTACATCATAATTCGTCTTTGCTGGTTAAGATGTCCAGCGCATCGTGAGCAGCTAACCGTCCTGCCTCTTTGATACTAGAGGCTTTTCCCATTCCTAGAAGATTGTCACGCTCAAAGACACCGACGACAAACACACGATCATTGTTACGCCCACTCTGCTCTAGCACACGATAGCGTGGGAGACTACCAGAGCGATTCAGCACAATCTTTTGTAGGCGTCCCTTTGGATTGGTATCGAGTGCCTGGTGGCTTATCTCTTCGACCATCGGCAAAATGACCCGTGCAATAAAATCCCGCGTAACCTCTGGTCCCAGGTCGATCTGAATCGCTCCCACAATCGACTCTAGCACATCGGCACAGAGTGAGTCACGTGACCGATCATTGAAGGTACGTAGGTTTGTGACATCGACACGAATAAATGGGAAGAGACCGAGACTCTGACCAATGCGTGCGAAGATACGACGACTGACAACCTCAGATTTTAGGGCCGTCATTTCGCCCTCGGACGCCGTAGGTCGGGTACGATAGATATACTCGACTACATGTGCACTGATAATGGCATCACCCAAAAATTCAAGCGTATCATAGGAGTCGCGGATGGCGGTTTCTGGACAACAGGTATGGTGTGTCACCGCACGTTGCAATAACGAACGGTCATGAAACTTCACCTGAAGTAGTTCTTCCAATGCCGCAATGCTGTCTATAGTATCGGGGGTTTCTTCCATACTCTCCTCATTATATCTCAATACACTGTGAGCATGGTAGGGCAAAAAATACGCATATGACCTGATGCACAACTAGAGAGATCGTGTTACTATTTAACGAGAGAATATGTTAATTGGTCCAGAATGGAATCCCGATGAAAGCCTTAGCACATCTACGCGTCATTCGACGCTTATTATATACAGCCTTACCGCTTGCGTTCTGTTTGCTGTTCCTCTTTCCGAGTAGTAGCGAAGCGCATGCCATCTTGTTACGCTCCAATCCGGCAAAGGGAGCAGTTCTTCCCGCCGCACCAACACAGGTACGTATGTGGTTTACGGAGTCCTTGAATCCTACATATAGCACGGCTCGTGTTCTTAATGGCTCGAAGCAGCGTGTCGATCAGAATAACGCGCATGTGGCATCGAGCGACCAGACCGAGATGGATATCAACTTGCCACCAAATCTGCCTCCAGAAGTGTATGTAGTGATCTGGCGCACACAGTCAGCCAACGATGGGCATATCTTGACAGGCTCGTTTATCTTTACCGTTGCTAATCCTGATGGCAGCACACAAAAGCTCACAGGTGCAATTCCAGGACAAGACCAACTCGGCAATAACACCAGTGGTTCGTCCACAGGACAACTTGACGGTCCGACGCTCTTCAGCTTGGTTATGGTTACGCTGGTCGAGATAGGAGCCGTCTTTTGGGTCGGCGCACAACTCTGGCGAGCATTTGTCTTACAGCTTACGCAGTCAGAGGACACAGCGCAACAAGCTATTCTGCAACGCGCACAGCAGCGCTTTGACCACTCCTTCTCACTCCCCACCCTGCTCCTGATTTTCTTGGCAGACATCGGCGTCCTACTCGGTCAAGCGCTGTTTCTTACTGGTGGTCAGCTAGCACAAGCGTTTTCGCCATCTATTCTTGTAGGTCTCATCAGTAGTGGACACTTTGGCACGTACTGGATTATGCGTCAAGTTGTTGTCTTACTAGCAATACTTGCTACCATATACGCGCTTTTTGCAAAACGACAGACAAAAGCGTCTGAAGAGATTTTTTCATGGGTCAATCTGCTCCTCGGCCTCGCTTTATTGATTGCCTTGACACTCTCCGGTCATGCAGCAGCCGTAGGTGGCAACATTGTTGTTCTTGCCGTACTTTCCGACTGGCTCCATCTGCTAGCAGCCTCACTGTGGATTGGCGGTATGATGTATATTGCCACCACGTACCTTCCCACCTTGATGCGTGTGCCGTTACAAGAACGTATCAGCTCTCTGCTCTCGGTCCTGCCTCGCTACTCGCCACTAGCGATTGCTGGTGTAGTGATTATGACGGTGACAGGCCCGTTTAATGCCACGACACGCATGGCTTCGGTAGCACAACTTCTCTCAACAGCATATGGACGTGTACTTATTGTCAAGGTTCTACTTGTGGGGGGTCTACTTCTGACAAGCGCATTTCACGTAGGTATCCTGCGTCCCCGCCTTGCTAAAAACTATAAGAAGTACAAAGAGAGCAGTAAAGAGAAGGTACTAACGTCTAGCAGAGGAAATGTAGCAACGCTTACACCAGGAAAGGAAGTATTTGTTGAGCGAGATATCGAGAGGCAAGGGCGAAGGCTCATGAGCACCCTACGTTGGGAACCTCTCCTGGGTATTGCCGTACTGCTCTGTACAGGACTACTCACGGTCTTTTCTGGCACACTTGTACCAGCGACACAAACACAGCAACCTGTACAGGCTGTGCCTACAGTACCCTCGAATCCTTTTACAGCAACGGTCAAGACGACAGATGGACAATTTACACTTACCTTCAACGTCACGCCCAATCAGTTTGGCAACAATGAATTCACAGTGAGCGTATTGAATAGTAAGGGACAACCCGATACTGGCGTGGGCGTGTCACTTTACAACACGATGGTAGATATGGATATGGGTACACGCCATCTCAACCTGCAACCGGATGGACAAGGACATTTCAAAGGCAGCGATCAACTCGATATGAGCGGTCACTGGCGGGTGCGCGTAGATGTTCGCACACCAAGTGGTGGCACCAGTCATGCAACAGTAAATTTCAGCACACCTGCATCCACTTGATGCATGCGATATGATGGCTAACAGGGTCTGATTTTATCAGACCCGTACAAGAGGTAGTTTTATACATAGATTGTGATAGCAATGATATACAGACGACATATACGATGGTGTACACCAGCCATCTTAAGCATATTCATGTTGCTTCTAGCAGCTTGCAATAGCACAAGTGGAAACACTCAGACCCCTAATCCTACACAAGCTCCTGTCAATGGATTTGGTGTAGCATCGAATCATGTACACGCGTTGCTGGCCTTACCTAATCATGTGCTGGTGCTGGCAACACACTATGGCACATTCCGTTCGGAAAATAGCGGGCAAACATGGACTCAGGTATCAGGCGGCAATAACCAACTCATGCAAGGAGTTATGGATTTCTCACTGGTTACAAGTCCTTTCAATGTCCAGCGTCTTTATTTGCTCACTCAACCTTCCGTAACTGGTCATCCTTCGGGTGTGCTTGGACTTTACACAAGTGCCGATCAAGGACGTACCTGGCAGCTTGTCAACAAGACTGCAAACTTCACCTCTGCGCTTGATGGTATTCCTTTCGCAGTTGCAGGCAACGATACTCCTGACGAGGTGTATATCTATGTGCGTACATTGAGTACAAATGGCCTCAAAGTAAGTCATGACAATGGGCAACATTTTACTGATACTGGTACTCTGCCATTTGGAAATATTACTAACATGATTGCTATTCCTGGCGCACCAGGACAACTGCTTATCTATGGTAGCGACGGTATGGCACGCAGTACCGATAGTGGTAAGCATTGGCAAGTCACGCCAGCTATTACAAGTAGTATCTTCACAATGGTAACCGCTGGCCCACACAGCCCAATTTATGCCTCTGGCGATGAGGGTACATATGTGTCAAAAGACGAAGGCAAAACCTTTACTCACCTCAACCAGGACTACCATCCACAGTTGGTGGCGTCACCATCGCAGCCACAAGTCATCTACAGTCACTCGTATATACACATTACACGTAGTTCTGATGGTGGCAAAACGTGGAGCGATCTTCCAACATTAAAAAGCAACAACAGCAGCGCAGGGAGCTACAGTAACATAGCAGTGGACGCAGACAATGTATCGAAAGTCTATCTATCAATCTCTTACCCGACAGAGGTGTATAGCTTGGAACAGGGAAACGCAACATGGTTGTCGCTAACACCAAAGGCGTAGGGAGCATGCAAAAGTGAGACGTTTTTTTCTTCTGTTACCAGTATTCGCATTGGTGAGCCTATTTACCTTTCTTGCAGTACCGGTTGTTCATGCTGATGGTGGAGCACCCAACCTCGCCTACATTGCTGGAACCGATGCAGGTGTTAGCGTCATTGATGTGGCACAACAGAAAGTGACGCGTACAATTAATACATCGGGCAAACCAGAAACTATTCTTTTAAGCAATGATGCACGCTTTTTGTATGTCACAGAGCCTGACCAGAACCGGATAGCGGTGCTTGGCGCGAAAGATGGCAACACGATCTGTACAGCCGATGTACCAGGAAAACCAACACTGCTCGCCCTTGATTTGAGTGCCAACAACTACACGCTCTTCGCGGCAGGCAGCAGTACCTCAACCGTGAGCGCAATTGATCCCATCAATTGTAGTATCAAACATACCTATCAGGTAAATGGTGCTGTCTATGGTCTCGCAGTCGCGCAGGTTGGCTCTGGTATTAATGGAAGTAGCGGTAGTCAGCTCTGGGTTGCAGATGCGACATCACTTAGCTACTTCGATGATGTCAAGCAGCAAAAACTAGGCAGTCTTGTTGTTCCAGGAGGTCCAGGCTATATCAGTATTCCGCCAGGAGCAACCGTCTATGCGACAACGCGCAATGGAAGTGTGATAGCCGTAGATCTCAATGGGCAGCATGTCATTCCACTGGTTACGGGTGGCTCTTATGGTGCAATGGATTACGATCAGAACACTGGTGAGATCTATGTGCCAGATCGGACGAAGAATCAGCTTGTTGTACTTACACCCGTGAATCCAGGTTCGCCTGTGCCACATCAGCCAAGCCACGTTATCAATCTGAAAGGTGCACAACCACAATCGATAGCCATTACGAGCGATGGACAGCTAGGCTTTGCCGCGCTTGCCAACGGTGATGTAGCAATGATTGATGTGCCAGGGCGTCAGACACTACAAACAATTCACGTTGGAGGCAGTCCAGCATTTGTCATCACAGGCTTATATCCACCTGCCCTCGGCACCACGCCACAACAAGCGTCGGTCTTTACCGTCATTCTCAATATCGTGGCCTACGTGCTCGTGCTAGGACTATTCGTTGTACCAATTCTGTTGTTCAGAAGATATACAAAAGCGGAGAAGCATAAAAGTAATCTGCAATCATAAACAAACAAGAAAGAGGCGTTAGCAAATTTCCACTAACGCCTCTTTCTTGTATATTCACACATTGACATAAAGCAAGGCACATTCTCACAAGATTTGTTGTTCGGTGCTAGAAACAGTGTCTGATATCGCCCATGCTGGGGTCAAACCATAATAAAGAACATCTGGATCAATATCTGCACCGTTAGGCCAAGTAACAGTTCCTTCGTCAATAAACATTGCATGAAAGTCAGCAACGTTTTTGCGTATCAGCTCAAAGATAGGCCCTTGAAGATAAGGCTCTAAGTTTATCTGTTTTTGCGAACCATCTGTGAATTTTACGGTAACGTTGAAACCATCCCTTGGTTCGATACCTTGAACACGTACTAACTTCGTCATACGTCATAACCTCTCTATGGTGCAAGCGGGTCCACTGGGTGAAGAGGAAGACCTTTCCTAGCTAATTCCCAATTGCTTTTTAGTTCGTCAACGTGGAGCGACGCCCATTTGGTAACGAGTGCTTGCTCTTTACGAGGAAGCTCTCCTCTAAAAACTGTTAAGTTGCTTACTCGCGTGTGACCACAGCAAGAATTTCTGGTGTTCGTGTGAGCAGACGAGGTGCGACAAGATTTGTTACGATGATGTAGAACACCGCACTATAGAGCAATGAGGCTGGAATGGTCAAGACCCATATCCATTGCACATGATATATCACAGGTAAGACGAGTCCAGCAGCTACTGGTATCAGTAAAAGCGCCATTATTGCTAGCACAGCTAGTGACATTACTGCCCGTAAGCAACCACCTTCGGAAGAGACAGTGTTATTGGTTTGGAAGCCGCGACGACCTTGTGGCATACGTTGTGGAAAGAAGATAGATGAGAAGTTGCCACAACCAAGAATGATACCAATACCCGCCACACCTATTGCAAGAGCCGGTAGCACGAGGTTCCAGGCCTTCGCAACAAAGGCTGAGATGAGTACCAGCAGAAGTACCTCTATCAGTCCTAGCGCGAACGTAACAATATTCTTGCCCCATAGCACCTGTTTCGGGTTGACAGGAAACAGGAACAAGCTTGTCAAACTCTGCCGCTCCATTCCTAAGACGTTATAAGAGAAAGAGGTAAGCGCGAAGAGTGCATACGCCGGTGCAACCATCACCGCCCAGGGGCCAATAGTGAGTTGTCCTGAACCACTCGAATTAAATAGAGTTACAGCGATAAGAACAAACATTGAGATGAACGATTGGAAGACAAGGCGTAGCAGTTGAGGGTCGCGGCGATAATATTTTATGTCCTTCACTGCGATAGAAAAGAACTGCGAAGACACAATACGCTCTACGAGTCCAGTTGAGGCCGAAGCAGAGGGGGCGACAGGTATTGTAGCAACAGATGTTCGTTCCTTCCTACGACGACGCACACTACTACTGCCGCTCTCACTCGCGGTCAGGCCACGCTCAACAACCAACTGCCAGAGGTAGAGAACAAGCACAGTTGTCGCTAGTAGGCCACTCAGCCAGACAAAACTCATACCCCAATCGTCCTGTGAAGCCTGCTGAATGGTACGCGCCGCCATACCAGGAGGAAGCCATTGCAGGTACAGCGAAATTGTCCCAGCTTTCAGGCTGTCGTAGATATGTACCACGTCCAGGCCGCGTAGCACAAACTGCTGGAACAAGTAGCAGGATGAAGAGAATATCCCAATCAAAATGATGCTTAAATCGCGGAAACGACGGCTCTGTAACACACGTGCGAGGAGTGCCAGTACGAGTTGGCTGATACCTATAACCTGTGCATAGAACACCACCATCGTTAGAAAGGCCATGAGTGCAAGTGGCAATGATACGGCCCAGCCTGCAACGACTGCACCAAGTACAATCAAGAGACCAATTGTTGGCACATCGAGAAGCGAGGTAAAGATGAGGCTTAGCATCAGTTCCGCACGTGTAAGCGGAAAAAGCGCTAGTTTAGAGATGTCCAGACCTTCGTTTACGGTAAACTCTAACAGGGGTAACACAATCCAAAGCAGGTAAACACCGGTTAGAACCAGAAAGAGAATCTCGGCGTTCGCCGGTGGAGGAAGCAGACGATAGCCGAAAAACGTACCTACAGCAATGGCTCCCATAAAGGGCAAGCCAAACAGCACGAGAAAAACAGCGCCAATAATACGGCTTACACGCCCTGAACTACGTGTATAGTTGCGCAGAAATGTCTTCCAGCGTAGCAAGAAAAGCCAGCGCAGCTTATCGGAATGAACCACCATGAACGTACTCCTACTTCTAGCGAGTTGTTATTCTAGCCAACTTAAATTGTGGTTCTCATTCTGAACGCCAATGACATTGAGGAAGATATCTTCCAACGTAGCATCCTTGTTATTGCCACTGGCACGGTCACGCAATTCCTGCAATGTCCCCTCGGCAACCAGCACTCCTTGATTGATGATTCCAACGCGTGTGCAAAGACGCTCGACCACCTCCATAATGTGAGATGAGAAGAAGATGGTTGTGCCATGCTGTGTCAAATCGTGTAAAATGTCGCGCACAACACGTGAGCTAATGGGGTCTACACCCTCAAACGGCTCATCCAAAAACAAGACCTGTGGACGATGAATAATAGCGGCAGCCAGTGCCGTTTTCTTACGCATACCAACAGAATAATCGACGACAAGTTTGTCAGCATCACCAGCAAGACCCAGGACGTTGAGCAATTCTTCAGTTCTACTGCGCACCTCTCGCTCCGGCACACCATACATATGTCCTGCGAAGGTAATAAATTCACGTCCACTTAAGCGCTCGTAAAGATTGAGATATTCGGGCAACACACCCATCAGCGTACGCGCACGAAGTGAGTCATGCCACACATCGACTCCACCAACATAGACAGTACCAGAAGTAGGACGCAAAAGACCAACCATCATTTTTATTGTTGTAGATTTGCCAGCTCCATTTGGTCCCAGGAAACCAAAGAATTCGCCCGCTCGTACTGCAAGATTAAGATGGTTCACCGCGACCTTTTGACCAAACACCTGCGTAAGATTCCGTGCCACCACAGCATATTGTGTATTATCATGAGGAGCAGGCATAACAGGTTGAGGAGTTGCTTGTTCCATAGAAAAAGAAGACGTATTTTGTTCAGGAAACGTCGCCATGTAGCATTCCTTCTTTTAACGCTATTACATAATTTCTTTGAATATAGCTATCTGCTATACAAGATGTACCATGAGGATGCACCTTTGTCAAGAGTTCCTTATACAATACAAGAAGACGAAAGGGGGATGTATTTCTCAAATCTGCTTCAAGGGCGACATGATAGACATGACAGGGCAAGCCCTGTCATGTCTATCAGTTGCAGATTATTTATTACCTGGTGCTGTATATCCACCACGACTATTCACGCCTGCACGTCTGATTTTGACGTGTACCGTGGAAGTCGAGATAACAGTAGGAGTTTTGGATATTACGGTTGTTGTCTTGGGTGTAGGCGCTTCTGACCCAGTTCCTGCCGCCAACGCATTCGCTAAAACCTGTGAACTACTGCCAACGAGTATAACGAGGAAAGATAGTGCGACAATACGTACTTGCCATGCAGTTACTTTATCTATAGCTAAACGAAGTTTTGTCATATTTTTTCCTTAGTTCATCCACTCACCAGGAGCATTCTTCCGACCTATTTTCACACCGCCATCACGATCCTTCATAGTCTTAGCATCTTCTGCCATACGCGCGCCCACATCTGAGAATGAGGTACGATGCCAGAAGGTTGCAGGAAATAGTCCAACACCAATAGCAATCGTCGCACCTATTTCCGCGCGGTTAAAGGGCAATCCTGGTGGTAAAGGAAAAGGGACGTGTGTGATCACACCAATACGCAAGAGGAGTGCGAACACAAAGATTATCAGTTCAAAGGCGAACACAGCGTAATAAGATGCGACCTCCTTCGCCTGTCTTTGTCGATATAGAATGGCTAGCCCTACATTCAGGAGACAGAGGAACCCTGTGACCCAAAGTGTTATCGTGATCATATTGCTAAACGTTAAAAAGGCTAATTTTGCATTGATTCGACTAAGCTGCGCAAATGAGACCAGTAAAGAGACAATATGCATCAACCAATACCTCCCCGATCTGTATGCCCACAAAACTCTCGTGGACGCTTTCTTTCTCTGTGCTGCTTTTTATTTATACGTCAACAATAGCTTTGAAAAGGCAACTTCAGTCTTATTCAGGTTCACCAGCATGCCAACTAATCCACTTTTCAACGAACTATCCTGTGCATTGCCTACAGCTTTATTGTTCACACTCAACGTGAACTTGTTTCCCCCATTTACAACCACTTTCAAAGTGTTCACACTATTCGGTCCATGACCAGGGTGAAACTCTTTTCCATAGGGAGCAGACCAGATCGTTGTCCAGGGACTATTTGCAGGATCGCCATTATCATCATACTTTAGTAGTTGATAGCTGCCACCCTTTGTGTTTGCCACCTCAAAGATGTAAAACGACTTATACGTTTTTCCATCTTTTTGATGTACACTAAAGCAGAAAACAAGGCCAAATTGATTAGTGATGACGGATTCGTCACCACTAAGTTCCTCCATCGTGAGTGAATATACATATGAGCCACTCAACGTCTCATCAGGTAGTAACGCAAGAGCAAGTGCTTTTGTATCATTATTAGTAATATGGTATGCATTGTCCTTGAAAACATACTGTTGTGGTCCACTCGTAGCAACATGCCAATTATGGCTATTGGCACTCAATGAGTCGCTAAGAATAGTATTTGCCTGCATTGTTGCCGTAGTTTGCACACCAACAGTTGCAGTTAGATTAGGAGTAGTAGTGGTAGTAGCTTGCTGCGTTATATTCGTATGTGTACGCAGCAGCCAGAAGGCGCTGGACGTGAGAAGTATCAAGAGAGCAGATGTAAGGAGTATAACCGCTTTTACATTGTTCTTCAGTGTGTTAAATGCACGTAATGGTGTTCCTGAAAGGAATGGTTCTAGATTCGATGGAGGAAGTGTAGAGGTAGGAGAAGATGATGCACTTCCTTGTTCCTGAGGCAAGACAGGCAAAAATCCAGTAACAAACTGTCCAGGTTGTCCCGCGACAGGTACTTGAACCACCTTAAACGATTGCATCAGCTTCACCGTCGTAGCGCCCTGACTCGGCTGAGCACCTGTCGAAGGCTGTGCGCCCTCATTGCTCTGTCCTCCTAATTGAGAAGCAGGATTTCCAAACGTTCCATTCGCTCCGCTAAAAGGCAAAGACGAAGTCGGATTAAAGGATTTCATTTCATCGTACGCATCGACAGTACTTGGGGTAAAGGGAACATTTGAAGTTGAGAATGTCATACTTGTTGACGGCACCTGTGCATTTGGCGGGTTACTAGTATCCATTGTGCGAAGAAGACCCATCTTATGCACGGTTCTTGGTTTGATATGTGCAGTAGCATTGGTATTCTGAAGGCTTGCAGCACTCGCTTGCTCTTGTGATGTATCAGGAGAGAAAGATATAGGTGTATACGGATTATTGGGGGTATAAGGGCTATGTATATTTGCTGTAGAGACAGTATTTGTCGGTGGCATGGTCGTACTTGTCTTAGCAGCAATATCGTTTTGAGGTCCCGAAGCACCTGTAGATGGACGAGGAGTTAGGGGTACAAGAGAGGGTATGGATAAACCTGCACCACTTTTTTGCTTCGGTTGAACGGCAGGCATGTTTCCTGTTTGCCACGAAGGATCAAAGAGACCTCGTGGTGTATATAAGCGGCTCTCGGCTCCTGGCGCAACCGGGCCACTACCACCAACGTTTTGTACGGTAAGTTGCACACCGGCAACCGCAAGGGCAAGACGGAAGGCACTGGCAAGGTCCTGAGCACTCATATAGCGGTCATTAGGATTTTTGGCTAAGACACGAAGTATGACTTGTTCGGCAGGAACGGGCAGATCTTCGCGTAGCGAACTCGGTGGAGGTGGTTCAGAGTTTAGATGATGCATGGCAATCTGCATAGGCATATCGCCTCGAAAGGGCGTTCTGCCCGTTACCATCTGGTACAACACGATACCTAATGAGTAGAGGTCAGCACGTGCATCTACATCGTGACCGCCTATGATCTGCTCTGGTGACATATAATCAGGTGTTCCTAATGGTACGCCAGCCCCAGTCAAGCTTACCTGAGAGGATTGCCCATCGGTAATTATCTTTACCAGGCCAAAATCGGTAAGGAGTAGGCGTCCTTCAGGAGTCTTTAAAATGTTAGCGGGTTTGATATCGCGATGAATAACACCACGTTCATGAGCCACGTCTAAGGCTGCTGCAAGTTGATCGAGATAGTTTACCACTTTTACCAGTGATAGTTGCCCTCCATGCTCTAGCTCGTCACGTAGCGTCCCACCACTCACATATGGCATCACAAGATAAGCTAAGCCATCTCGCTCTCCATATTCGTGAACGGGAAGAATATTGGGATGATCCAGGGACGCTGCTGCATCCGTCTCACGACGAAAACGCTCAAGGAAAGCGGCTTGCTGAGTAGGATTTAAGCGTACAGTCGGCAACAATACCTTGACCGCAACCTGACGGCGAGGACGAGATTGCTGCGCTAGAAAAACAGCACCCATCCCGCCCTGCCCTAGTAGCTTTTGCAACATACAGGTGCCTAATACGTGTCCAATCAAAGCTTCTGCGTTCATGACGATTTCCTTTAGTTCCGAGTAAGCAAGAGATTTTTGAAGGCAACCTCTGTACCATTGAGATTGACAATCATACCAACTGTACCGCTCGCAAGCGAAGCATCTTGCACTGTTGTCATCACTTTGCCATTCACAGTGATAGTAAACTTCGCGCCATTCATAAACACCTTGACCGTGTTTGTGTTCTGTATGCCTTGACCTTGATGAAACTCACCACCAAATGGTTGATGCCAGAGTTTCGTCCAAGGTGCGTTGGCAACTGATGCGCCCTTGCTGTCATCATATTTCCAGAACTGGTACTCGCCGCTCTTACTATTGACCACCTCAAAACTATAAAAGGTGGTAATCGTTGTTTTGCCCTTTGTTTGCTGATTAAAGCGCATAATCATGCCAAACGAGTTGTTGGGTGAGGCATCATCGCCCTTGATCTCTTCCATTGTCAATGTATAGCCAATAGCGCCCGCAAGCGGTGCCGATTGTAGAACTGTTGCGCGTCCATTATCACCCTGATCTGTGATATGATATGCACCATCTTTGAAGGTATACACATTCGCGGGTGTTGTTAACCAGTTGTTCGTATTCATACTAAGTGGATCATCCAGAATAACATTCGCTCGCACAGTCGCTGTTGCTTGAGCCAATGCTGTCGCTTTCACATTGGGCGTTCCCATAATTAGAGGGGCAGTCGTCGTCTTGGGTTTTGCTGTTGAAGAATTAGAATGTGCGCGAATGAACCAAAGGGTGCTTACTGTTCCAATTAACAAGAGCATGACTGCAACTATAGAAAGTGCTGTAACCCATCCTTTAGGTCTCTTCTTACCTACAGTATCTTCAAGCGGCGGTAATTGTGCCGTAGACGACGCTGAGGGTAGTAAACCTGTTACATACTTACCGGGCTGACCTGCAACTGGTACTTGCACGATCTTGAGTGGAGCAGTTAACTTCACCGTATTTGTCGATTTAGCGGGAACAGTGAGAGCTCCTGTTGTATTAAGTGCTGGCGACATTTGCTGTATGCTATCAAATTGTGCGGGAAATGGAACCTGTATGCTATCCGTTGATGGAGGTAGTGCAATCGTTGTTTGTGTGGGAAGTGGTGCAAGCATTCCTGTTGCACCAGTGTTGTCACTATCAGGCATATTTGCTGTTTTTGCCATTTCCGTCGTCCCATTCGCCATCTGCGGAAACCTGCCAGTGCGCGACAAAAGACCATTAGGACGGTCGGCCTTTGCAACAGGCATAGAGCCAGTTGTTACAGGAGAAAGCATTCCTGTCGGCTTACCTAAAAGACCACTCCTACCGTCAGTACCAGGGCCAGGTAGTAGTCCCGTTGGACGACCCAGAGCAGTATTGCCACCATTCACGCCAAACGTTGGAACTGTTCCAGTTTGTCGCGCTGCCTCAAAAGCGGCTTGTGGCGTGAGCAATCGCGCCGCTGTCGCACCATTCAGGGCAGCGCTTGCACCTCCACCTAACGGAATACCTGTTCCAATGAGGGCGGTGCGAAACGCCTGTGCCAGGTCTTGCACGCATGCATATCTCTCAGATGGACGTTTTGCCAGTGCACGTAGAATGACTTGCTCTGCTGTGGTTGGCAGGTTGGGGCGCAACAATTGTGGTGATGGAGGTGGAATATGCAGATGCTGCGAGGCAAGTTGCATTGGATTCTCACCCTGAAATGGTGTTGTACCCGTGATCATTTGATAGAGAATGACGCCAAGCGAATAGAGGTCGGAGCGTCCATCCACATTGTCGCCGATTACCTGCTCTGGTGACATGTAGTCAGGGGTACCAACGGGCGCACCTTCGCCTGTGAGTCGGACCTGTGTCGTCTGCCCTTCGGTAATCACCTTGACCAAGCCAAAGTCTGTAAGTAAAAGGCGACCTTCGGGTGTCATTAAAATATTGGCTGGCTTGATGTCCCGGTGAATGACGCCGTGTGCATGAGCAAAATCAAGTGCTGCGGCAAGCTGATCTAAATAATTTACCACTTTTGCCAGAGGCATCGGACACGCGCGCTCCATTTCATCGCGCAGTGTGCCACCACTGATATATGGCATCACGAGATAGGCTAAGTTTTCACGCTCTCCGTACTCATGAACAGGCATAATGTTAGGATGCTCCAGGGACGCAGCGGCATCGGTCTCGCGGCGGAATCGTTCCAGGAATGCGACAAGTTGCTTTGAGGTTAAGGAAGCCATGGGCAACAATACTTTGACCGCGACCTGTCGGCGGGGACGTGATTGTTGTGCCAGAAAAACCGCTCCCATTCCTCCCTGCCCTATTAACCGTTGCAGTGTACAGGTACCGAGCACCGTTCCAATTAATGCTTCTGCGTTCATTAATGCCTCTTCCTTAACTTTGACATTTCTTCTGTCCTGATCTATCTCTATGCGGGGAACTCATCCGCTTCTTCTACACACATATTCACCTGACACACCGTACCCGCTTCTGTAATACTTCTTTATGTGTTTACATCTTAGTCAACAAGACGACTTCTGACAATGTATAGGCCCTTTTTCATGACCAAAGTAATGTCTATAGTAGGACAAATGACCGTATTGACACGTCTCAATGCAATGAACGGGGACATATCTCAATTTATGGATTATTGGGAAAGTTGGGGGAATTGGTAGAAAAGGTGAACAAGGATGATGCGGAATGACAATATTCCGCATCATCCTTGTTCACCTTTTCATACTATACGGTGGGGTCTTTGAGTACGCCTGGGTCGAGGTCTTCTTCGGCGTCGAGCGGCACCATTTCGTCTTCAACCATTGCGACCATTGAGGGGACGGTCCGGCTCTGCACAATGATGCCATGCAGCAGTGATGCCGATGCTTGTGCTAATAATGGGCGGATACGTTCCAGACGTGCGCGTTGTATCGTGAGTTGTTCAGCACGCTCACGCGCGGCACGCTCGCCTGCGACGCCTTCTGTCGTCGTTGGCGACATCTGTGCCCAAATGGTGCGATTGTCCAGAACCTGACCAACAGCGGCTTGCACCTGTTGCAGCAGATCGATGGTCTGGTTGATCGACATGAGGATATCACCTTCGGCAAGGTCAATACGGTTCATGAGACCACTGAGCGACATACCACGTGACCAAGCTAGCGCAACACCGTGAAATTCTGGTGCGATACCAGGGGTGAAGTTAATTGCGGCACGCTGCTCAACACCGTTAATGTGCTGAACAATATGCCAGAGGTGACGACGCACCTGCACCAGTTTGGCATGCACAACGTTACGATTCTTCACACGTTTGTCGGTGTTGAATGTGAACCAACTACACACCTCAGCAAGCTCACTCACGGTCAATTCGTCAAGGATACCTTGTATGATAAGTTCAATGATGAGCGCACCAACTGGATGAAAGATGCTACGTAACAAACGGCCTTTGAGCGTGAGTTGGTCGTCTTGCCCAATAAAGCCAAGCGCACGAAGCGCAAAGATTGTTCCATCTAATTCTGCCGCACCTGCTCGGCTGAGTGGATAAGCACCAATTTTTTCACGACGTTTTTCAAGGGCTAGCGCGGCCCCATCGGAGGCGGCACCTTTCTTTTTCTTGCCTGACTTCTTCACCTTGTTATGATGCAATTCTAAACGGTGCAGTTCGTCAAGTTCCCAGCGCATATAGCGCTGGTATTCACGTAAGCTAGAGGCGCAAATGCGGCGTAGGTGTTGCACGTCGCCTGGTTGCCATAAGTTCAGGACGGAATTGTAGCGTATGACAAAGGCACTGGTAACAGGCAAGAGTTCGCCTGTGATGCGCTGAAACGATGACTCGAATGGCTCCCACGGTGAGTATGGAATGACGGCAGAGCCATGTGTATCCATACCACGCCGACCAGCACGGCCCGTCAATTGCCGGTATTCATTGGGTGTCAAGAGGCGCATCTCTTGTCCATCAAATTTGCTTAAGCTGCCAACAACGACAGTGCGTGCTGGCATGTTTACCCCGAGCGCAAGCGTATCAGTAGCAAATACAGCACGGAGGTAACCTCTAGCAAACAACGTTTCTACCAGCACCTTCAACCCTGGCAAGAGACCGGCATGGTGAAAGGCTAAACCACGCGGAAGCAGACCTGTGAGAGAGATGACTTGTTGCAGGTTGCGGTCTTCCTTTGGAAGTTGCTCTAGCCAGATGTCAATCTCTTCTTTGATACGCGTCGCTTCTTCTGGTGTTGTGAAGTTGTGGAGCGATGCACTCATGGCTGCCTCTTCCACAACACGGCGTCCAGGAAGGAAGTAGAGACAGGGTAGCAAATTGGCTTCGCGCAAGGCCGTTAGCACCTCTCCTGGCTCGGCGGCCTCACGTCGCTGTTGACGTTTCGGCTTTTCTTGAGCGGGGACTTGTGTAGTCTCTTCATCTTTATTTTTTGCAGCGCTTTGTGTGTCTTGCTGGCTCTTTCTGCCGCGCCGCTTGCGTCGGTCGTCCCACTCATCATCGTCTTCGTCATCGTCATCAAAGGTGTAAACACGGCCTCGATTGGCTAGTTGTGCCGCCTTTGCCTCACCGCCAACGTTGGGAAATTTCTCGACGCGCTTGCCATTGGCATCCTGCACAAGATGAAGCGTGTCATCCAGAAAGTAGAAATGTTCCAGCGGCACGGCTCGCTGCTCATGCGTCACGAGGACAATGGGACGATGGACGCGACTAATCCAGTTTGCTAAGTCTTCGGCATTGCTCACGGTAGCGGAAAGGCCCACAAGTTGGACATGCTGCGGCGAGCAGATAATCGCTTCTTCCCACACAGGACCACGTTCAATGTCGCTGAGATAATGTAGTTCGTCAAAGACGACAAATCCCACATCCGCAAGTGAGGAGGACATGCCAAAGCGTTCTCCGCCCTCTTCTAGCAGCATGTTGCGGTAGACCTCGGTTGTCATAATGACGATGGAGGCACGGCTATGCTCGACGATATCACCCGTGACAAGGCCAACGGTATCGGACCCGTAGGCGTCGCGCAGGTCACGGTACTTCTGATTTGAGAGTGCTTTTAATGGTGTTGTGTAGATGACGCGCTGGCCTCGCTGTTGGGCGAGCCAGATGGCGTATTCTGCGACAAGTGTTTTGCCCGTGCCGGTTGGGGCCGCTACCATGACGGACTGATTCTCGGCAAGATGAGCAATCGCTTCAAGTTGAAATGCGTCAATGGGGAAAGGATAGCGTGCTTTAAACGTCTCAATGCTTTCCAATGCCGCCGCTGATGTTTGGGTATCAGCTATTTCTGGGGTCTCTTGCCCGACCACTACGTATTCGTTCATATTCTTTCTTGCTTGTATATGTTTTGTACTCTATTAGAATTCTTGACTCCTCTCATTGTAACATGGATTAGGTGTACAATCCACTTAATTATACTAGTTGTGATCTTGATTTTACCTTCTCTTAATTCTACATTTTTTTGAAAGACTTCCTTGGCAAAAAGTTGATAAAGAAAAAGGGATAGCCTTTACAAAGTGCGTTAGCTACTATTCCTCCAGAGTTCTATGCGCGTGTTTTACACACATGCGCAACTATCCCCAAGGTACTACGTTTCGCCTCTCTCTGTGATCTCATTTTGCGACAAGCCCTTGAACAACTCGACCCGAACCGCTTAGGATTGGCTGTCATCGTCGCAAAATGCGTTGATCCCCCCACGGGGAAGATTCGCAGTTTGCGCGAGGTGGTAGGGCGGGGAACTACTCCCTGGAGACTCTATCTGGAGGAACAGGGAGTCCTCCTGGGAGCGGAGTCTCTTGCCGGATACGCTGTTATTTCTAACCACTTCCAGAGCAATCCGAATCTCCGAGAAAGTCAAGTGTTAACCGTTGGCTATCGTGGAGCCTGGGAGGAAAGCGCCGTTGCAGCCCCGATTACCCTCATGGGCGATGTGTCAGGCAGTCTCCTAGTTTCGAGTACACAGGCTGATTATTTTTCTCCTGATCGCTGTCAGCTTGTCGAGAACTACGCTGATTTGTTGATGATGGCATTTACATCAACAGACTTCTATGAGCTACAGTCTATTGAGTTGGGGGTCATGCCACCTCCCGATAGACAGCAATCCATCATTTCTACATTTCGTCAGCGTGTCTCTGAGATAATGAGGCAAGCTGCGAAGGATACTATCCGTTGCTTCAAGACTGCAAGGTTGGCTTTAAGCTCACGGAGCCTTTCTTTCTCCAGGCAGGCGTTGCCGAAAAAGAGGAGATGGAACAAGTCTATGAGCAAATGCAGGTCGAGATGCTCCAAGATACGTTCTGTGCTGTCCATTACCTCCTCACAGCATGGGGAGAAAAAGCATAAGTATCCTCCGCAATTACTGGGCAAATGCTAGGGCGCGCCTCAAATGCTCTAACGAGGTGTTACCGCCAGAGCATACAATCCCTACCTTCTTACCGCGTAACTCTGTACGTAAATGATATGCCGCTGCAAGAGGGGCAGAGCCAGCGGCTTCAGCGAGGGTGTGTGCACGTTCAATCATCCAGACCATTGCCTGTAATATCTGGTCTTCGCTCACAAGCAAGAAATCATCGAGTTTGTCCCATAGAATAGCTTGTGGCAACTCAAAGGCGGAACCTGTCGCTAGACCGTCAGCGAAGGTGCGATTGGATGCTGTTAACAGCTTATGTTGATTCCACGAGAGATAGGCCGCCGATGATGCTTCCGCTTGCACACCAATAACCTGAATATTTGGGTTGATAGCGTTGGCAACAATACATGCACCCGCCGCACCACTACCTCCGCCAATAGCGACAAAGATCACCTCTATTCCTGGCTCATCTTCCAGCATTTCAAGTATGCCTGTAGCAACACCAGCAATCAATAAGGGTTCATTACCGGAGTGAATGTAGCGATAGCCATGCTCTTGTGCCAATTGTTCGCAGTAGAGTTTTGCCTCGTCGTAGTTTGCACCATGAAACAGGACCTCGGCCCCCATGCCTTGCATTGCGGCGACTTTGCCGGGGTTGGCTCCCTCTGGCACCACAATGCGCGCTTTGACGCCAAATAGCCGCGCTCCGTATGCGACTGACTGCCCATGATTACCTGTTGAGGCTGCGATGACGCCACGCGCTCGCTCTTCCACACTCATCTGTGAGACAAGATTTACACCGCCACGCACCTTGAACGCACCAACCGGATGATAGTTTTCGTGCTTGATGTAGACATTTGTGCCAATCAGATCGTTGATAGCGGGATAGGAGTAGAGCGGAGTGCGCTGTAAATATGGGCGTATCTGTCTTTGGGCTAACAGCACGTCCTGAAATTGCGGAATGTACATGGAATAGTTCTCTCTTTCTTATCCTTCGGCTACACACTTACTCATTATAGTACGTGACACTCTCTCACGTGCAAAGTTGTTATGGTCTCATTTCCTCTCCCTCAAGTTGCTCATCAAAGTGCCGATTGCATGTGAGAACGACATTTCACAAGATAGCTATCTTGTGAAATGTTGCTTTTTTGTTACAAAAAGCAACATTTTAACTACAGCTAGTAGTACTTTCTAGGCGTTTCCGTACGAAAAATAGCTATTTCGTTCTGTTTTCTGTATCATTTTCATGACGTAACACACAATAACTTTGTTTTTCACACATTTCTGAATTTCGATACAGAGATGTAGCCCTGTCATAGAAAAACGTGAGTACGCAAGTAAGGATGAATTCATGAACACGCAAACGGAAACACCACTTTTTCCACCATCGTCTCCTTTCTCTTCACGTCGCAAGAAGAAGTATGTTCCCCCAAACCGACGAGCTAAACGCTTTTCTCCACTTGCGATGATTGGCGCTGCCGTCACGCTCCTTGTCGTACTAGGTGCTGGAACCTATTTTGTTATTCTTCCCCGTTTCCTATCTCATGCTGCAAATACTCCGTTGCCGGGTCAACGGATATGGAAAGGTGGCGCCTCTTCATTGGTCTTTGGCTCAAATGACCCTACCTTTAATTCTGCAACGTCACAGTCACTCCGTCTCTCTCTTCGCCAGGCCGGTATCACGCTGGTTCGGACGCCATTAGCAAACAATGGCGGAAGTGAAGTGGAGCAACGACTCACACAGATTCAAGACATAGGAGCAACATGTCTCGGTATTTTGACTATGCATGACATGGCTCTTGACCAACAGATTGTGAAACAGGCCGGAAACCGTTGCCAGTTGTATGAATTCGGGAACGAGCCAGATAATCCTGGTTCAAATGCTATGTCTGTAAGTGCATATGCGCAGCAGTGGAACCAGACTATCCCCATACTTCGTCAAATCGCACCTCAGGCCAAGTTTGTCGGGCCAGCCGTTGCCAGCCCAAACCTTGGGTATATCTCTGCATTTTTGCAGGCAACTCAAGCGAACGCTCCTGATGCCGTTACCTATCACATGTACCCATGCACTGATGTAGGTGTACAGACGTGTCTCACTCAATCAGTCAACAGCTATGCAAGCGCTGCACAGCAGGTACGGAATACAGTCACTCAAGTTCTTGGCAGAACACTGCCACTCGGAGTAACGGAGTGGAACGATAACTGGAGGGATCAGGCCAAGCCCGAGGAAAGCGACCCAACCTTCATCAGCCAATTCACAACACGCTCTCTGCAATCACTCATGCAAGGGCAGGTTGCGTTTGCAAATCAGTACAACTTCGGCACTGGAACTGGCGATGGACATTTATTCCTCACAGCGAATGGGCAGCCAAAGCCGCAGTTGCAAGCGATGGCAGGCATGATAGCCCAAACAAAGCTAGGCACCTCGGCTAATCCTGTGCCTACTAGCACAAGTGGAGTTGCTTCGCCCGTAGCGTCTCTAACACCATTACCAGCGAGGTCGCCGATAGTCCCAGTAGCGAAGCCGCAAGCTGCAACCAAACTCAACTGTACCATCGATGGACAATTCATACAAAACTGTACAGGCTCGGTAATAATTAATGGCCAGAGTTGTACACTCACACTTAAAGGTAATACTGTCGCTATGACCTGTCCGCAAAAAGAGCACCAGGAATAACCTGGACAACTACAAAGCCAATTATGAGGTTCCAAGTAAGCGCAATAGAGAGACTCACAATCTGTTGCGCTTACTTGGAACCCTTCATATATCCTCCACTACTTTTAAGAGTATTTCTTTCCCTTTACCCAAAAGGGTAATGCTATGTGCCCCTTCGATAGATGTTTTCTTGCCATCAACTTGTTATAATACACAACTACAACAAGAACAATACTCTCAAAGTGTATTATAAGGATTCTCACTATGCCGCCAGTCATCGAATGCATAAACCTGACAAAAGCATATGGTTCACACGTTACAGCACTGAATAACCTCACTCTTACTATTTCTCAAGGCACCTCGTTTGGGCTACTGGGCGAGAATGGGGCGGGCAAGTCTACATTGGTACGGATAATTATGGGTTTTATCTTTCCTACGTCGGGACGTATTCGGGTATTTGGCGAGGAACAGGTTGCGCTGGCTCATCCTAGCATTGGCTATGTACATGAGCGACCTATTTTTGAGATGCGTTTTACGGGACGTGCCTATCTGACCTATCTCGGTGAACTTTCAGGTTTGTGGGATGACGCTAACCGTTCACGTATACAGGCGTTGTTAGAACAAGTCAATTTGCATGAGGCAGCAGACCGTAACATTGGCACATACTCGAAGGGGATGTTGCAACGCCTCGCGATTGCACAGGCGTTGTTGACTCATCCTGAGTTGCTGATTTTGGATGAGCCAACGAGCGGATTGGATCCGCGTAGCCAGTGGGAGGTACGCCAGATTATCACGGGATTACGCAAAGAGGGCAAGACAATTTTGTTATGCTCACACTATCTGTCAGAGGTCGAGGCGTTGTGCGACTCCGTATGTATTCTGCGGCGTGGGCGTCTTCTCTTAAGTGGTGCGGTGGCTGACCTGTTGCATTCGCAAGGTATTGTCGAGATTGTGCTAGCAAATGATCAGGATGCGAATAAGGTTGTAACACAATTGGGCATTACAGAGCAGGTGATGGAGACACAGGGCAATTTGTTACGCATAGCTGATTCTATGCAGGCAAGTGTACTGGCACGACTGGTGAATGAGAATATTCCGCTAGTGTCGCTGACGCCTGTGAACCGCTCGTTGGAAGAGGTGTATGTAGATACGACACAAGCAAACGATAACGCGGCAAATCCTGTAGGGGACGTTAACATATTTCTTTGTTGATGATGGACCTCTCAAAGCTAAGGAGCACTATGGGTATTTCTCGTACTCAAACACGTATATCATCACCCAATATATTTACGCGCTTTTGGCGGTTGCCGACGTTGGTGACTGCGCGTTTTACGTTGCGTAGTTATGTGCGGAGTGGGTGGATATTGGGTGATGTCGTTTTTGTTTGGTTAGCGTATGCTATTTTCTATTTGGAGTTTGGGGGCAATGTCTCGTATTTCTTTGGTACGGCTGGCGAGGCACTAAGTGTGCTGTCTATTCTGAATGCGGTTGTGATGACACAGCGGGCGATGAGCGCAAGAGTGTATTTGCCGCTAGCACGACTTACGTCGCGCTCGGCTTATGTACGTGGCGTTATTCTGGCGACGAGTGTACTACGTATTCCAGCATTTTTCCTGCTTATGATTTTGGCGATGAGTTATCACATTTTTAGTCCGCCTGCATGTAATCCTTTATGTATAGCGGATGCAACGTTTAGCAATATCGCTATAGGAGCTATTGGCTTGCTGGTCAATTGTAGTATCCTCTCAGCATTAACGGTCTTGCTGTCGATACCTATTGCGACACGCCGTATACAGATTGCCTTTCTCGCGTGGCTTGCGCTTGTACTCTATACAAACACAACCAATAATATCGTGGCAACGTATTTTTCGTGGGTCCGTATTCCGCTTGCTCCTCTGGCGGCTTGTTATAACCTTGGTACTACAAGTAGTGTGGGATGGTACAATCTTGTCATGCTTGTTATAGCGATGAGTTATATTGTTACGTTGACGATTTTGGCAGATTTTTTGTTAAGGAGACGGGATTTGATTCTTCTGTAAGGACCGATTGATCGGTCCTTACAAAAATTGGGTAGAATATGCGACAATGCTACGGGAGTATTTTCTCTCGCGATAAATAGATTTAGAGGAGATAGAAACCATATGTGTTACGACGATAACGCGCGTCCACCACTGCCACCGAGAGAGAGTGGTAAGGCACGTGGCGAAGATATTGTGTTGACCACTACGGATGGTAATCGCTTTTCTGCGTTTGCGGCACACCCAGAGAAGCCTACGGGAGAGCAGGTTGTGATTTATCCCGATGTGCGTGGGCTACACCAGTTCTACAAGGAGTTGGCGTTGCGTTTCGCGGAGATTGGCGTTGCGGCTGTAGCAATGGATTATTTCGGGCGCACAGCCGGTTTGACGGGACGCGATGACTCGTTTGAGTATATGCCTCATGTGCAACAGTTGGCGGCGAAGAATGTCTATTCCGATGCGCGAGCGTCATTAGAGTACTTGAAGACACAGGTTGGAACCGCCGATGGCTCGTCGTTCACCGTCGGCTTTTGTTTGGGGGGCGGTTTGTCGCTCTACACGGGGTCCGAGGACATGGGGCTAGCGGGTGTGATTGGCTTTTACGCAGGTTTGAGTCGTAAGATGGATGCTGAAAAGGGAACAGTGCTTGAGGCTGCGGACAAGATTAAGGTACCTGTGCTTGGCCTGTTTGGTGGCAATGATCCAGGCATTCCCGCCGACCAGATTCAGACACTTGATGAGCAATTGGACAAGGCAGGAGTGCAGCACTCGATCATTACTTATCCGGGTGCGCCACACGGTTTCTTTGACCGTAAAGCGACCGATTTTGCGAAAGAGTCTACGGACGCGTGGGAGCGAGTGTTAGGTTTCATCGACGAGCAGACGCAAATCGTTCCTTCATAAAACACAAGAAGAGATTATCTGGCAAGTGACCATGTATGGTCACTTGCCAGATAATCTCTTCTTGTGTTTTGAGGTCTCCGTCCTTTAGGGGGAAACCGATAAAAATGCAGGGAGACCGCGAGGGTCTCCCTGCATTTTCATGCGGTCCCATGTGTAGGGGAGACCCTCGCGGTCTCCCTGTTTCCCCGAATGAATGGAGAGCATTCTTTTATTACCTATTGCGTTTTCTTCCGTATTCCGCTATACTGGACAAATACAAATGAGATATTCCAACGATGATGAAGAGGAGTAGTTCGTCAAGAATGGCAGAGAGCCGACGGTTGGTGCAAGTCGGTGATTCGAGATGAGCGAAGGGCGCTTCGGAGTTGGATTGAATGAGTGGCTTCACAGAGGTGAAGAAGCAGGGTGGAACCGCGCTTCATGCTGTAAGACGTTGTAGCCCCAGGCCAGCGCAAGCATGTGTCGTCCCTGGGCATATGATGTGCCTGGGGCTTTTTTATTCCAAATAAAGAGGAGATCACTCATTCATGACTCAAACAGAGAATAAGCCGGAGGTCAACGACACGCCCCTGGTTCCGATTGAGAAGATTGTGTCACTGTGCAAACGGCGTGGCTTTGTATATCCTAACTCCGAAATTTATGGGGGCGTCTCAGGCATCTATGACTTTGGGCCGATGGGCGTCGAACTACGCAACAATATCCGTCGCTACTGGTGGTGGTCGATGGTGCAGAACCATGATAATGTCTTGGGTATCGAGGGTGCGATCATCACACATCCCCGTGTGTGGGAGGCAAGTGGACACGTCGAGAACTTCGTTGATAAACTCGTTGACTGCAAAAAGTGTAAACGACGTTTTCGTATCGACCATCTTGAGCCAGAAAATCTTGAGCAGCACAAGTGTCCGGTTTGTGGCGGCGAACTCACAACAGAGCCGCGCGTCTTCAACCTGCTGATGGAGACCTACCTCGGTGTGGTTGAGGGTGATCGTATGAAGACATACTTGCGTGGTGAGGCATGTCAGGACATCTACCTGGACTATGACAACGTGCTTAAGTCTTCGCGTGTACAGGTGCCATTTGGTATCTGCCAGATTGGTAAAGCCTTCCGTAACGAGGTGACGCCTGGAAACTTCTTGTTCCGTCAGCGCGAGTTTGAGCAGTGGGACCTGCAATTCTTCGTGCATCCAGACGAAATGCAGAAGTGGTTTGACTACTGGAAAGAGTTCCGCTACCAGTGGTACCTGAGTATTCTTAATCACAAGGATCGTATCCGTTTCCGCGAGCATGCTCCAGACGAATTGGCGCACTATGCCAAACAAGCGTATGATATCGAGTACCAGACCATTCTTGGCTGGCAGGAGTGGGAAGGCATTCACTGGCGTCAGGACTGGGACCTCTCACGCCACAGTCAGTATAGCGGGCAGGACTTGAGCTATACCGATCCGAACACAAAGGAGAGGTATATTCCCTGGATCGTCGAGACCTCCGGTGGTGTAGATCGCACCTTCCTCAATTTGCTACTCGACGCCTATGAGGAAGAGCCGGATCCGGCAGGCAAGGAACCACGCACAGTGTTACGCCTGAATCCGATGCTAGCTCCGGTAAAGGTGGCTGTGTTACCGTTGCAGAAAAACAAGGAAGAGCTGGTTACAACGGCGAAAGACATTCACAAGAAGTTGCAACGCCTGATGGTGTCGCAGTATGACGATGTGCAGAATATCGGACGCCGCTATCGCCGCCAGGACGAGATCGGTACACCCTACTGTGTTACTATCGACTTCCAGACGCTAGACGACCAGACCGTCACAATACGCGAACGTGATTCTATGACCCAGCAGCGTATCGCCATTAGCGAACTTCCAATGTACCTGTTGGAGCGCGTAAGCTTTAAATAAGAAACTAGTCTTCTAGTTGCTGCAGAGTATTGTACCTTTTATACCTCTAGGTTCGTCTGGTATAGTAATAGAGAGACACTATGTATAAGAGGACATATTCTGCATGACACGTATCACTTCGTACAACATTCTGGCTGGTGGCTATGACCTGCACAGAAATGGTTCTACACATCGCACTCAACAGCTTACGACTATAATCCGCTCTACTCAACCTGACATTGTAGGATTGGTGGAAGCCATTAATCCACTCATTGCACAGCGTCCGCTCATTGTTGAGCAGATTGCTGACGAATTGGGGATGCAGTTGGTGATGGGGAGCGAGCCAACACATTATCATGATTATCAGACAGCACTTTTAACTAAACTTCCTACCGTCTATAAGAAGATCCATGCGCGTCCAGGAATTCTGACGCGGCCACTTCTAGAAGTCTGTGTGGAAGAGGCAAACGGAGAGCAGCTTATTGTGTTTGTGACACATCTCGCGGCTGCATTCAGTCATGGTTGGGCGGGAAATGCTATTCGTGTGCGTGAGGTACACGAGATATTGCGTATTCTTTCACATGTGCAGGACAAGCCACACGTTATTATGGGTGACTTCAATTCAATGGCTCCTGGCGATTTCTTTAAGGCAAGCTCTTTGCTGCGCTATGTTGTGCAGATGGATTCTAAACGACATACCATAGGTGCTGCAGATGGAAATCCGCATCTTAATTTTGTTGTACCAGGACCGCTACGTTTTCTCAATCCACTACTACGCATCATCCCTAAGAGCAGCATGTTGAGCAACCTGTTTGATCTTGCAGCCTTTCTTTACGCACCACGCGGCACGATTGCCTTACTACAAGATGCTGGCTATGTCGATAGCTATCGGCGGATTCATCCTCATGCGTTTGGGTTTACCTGTCCATCACCAGCACCCGCAGGTCGTATCGACTTCATCTTCGCTAATCCTACCCTGGCCGAGCACCTGGAAACCTGCTATATCGTTGTTGATGGGGATGGCCTTCCTGGTAGTCATGCTAGCGATCATCTAGCTGTATCAGCTACATTTGGTCTTGCTGTTAAAAACAACACTCAGGAGGTAGACAGTACACGTGTACTGTCTACCTCCTGAGTGTTGTTTTTCTTTATTGAAACACATCTTTCGTCTTATCGAATAGGTTGCGGAAGATGTTTTTGTCGTTCTGCTCGGTCTGTTCGTGCTCAAGACGTGCGAACTCTTCGAGCAGATGTTTCTGCTCTGGCGTCATGTTGGTTGGCGTCACTACCTTGACCGACACATGTTGGTCGCCACGCGCACTGCTGTGAACGACAGGTACACCCATACCCTTGAGACGGAATGAACGTCCGCTCTGTGTGCCGGGTGGAATCTTGAGCGGTGTTGTTTTATTGTCAATAGTTGGAACTTCAACCTCATCACCAAGCGCGGCCTGTGCAAAACTGACAGGGAGTTCATAGGCAATATCGTTGCCTTGACGCTTGAAGAATGGGTGCGGCTTGACCGTTAGAATAACGTACAGGTTGCCAGGTGTGCCACCACGCGCACTCACTTCACCCTCGCCGGTCACACGCACATTGATACCATCATCGACACCAGCTGGGATATTGACCACAACGCGCCGATTGTTACGCACTCGGCCTTGACCACGACACTTCTCACAAGGAGTTGTGATGATCTTACCTTCGCCTCGGCAACGCTCACACATAGTCACATTGACAAATTGACCAAAGATCGACTGCTGCACACGGCGGATTTCGCCTGTACCCTGACAGGAGGGGCAGCGTGAGGTTGATGTGCCGGGTTGAGCACCACTACCGCGACAGGAACCACATGTTTCCCAACGTGGAAGTTCAATCTCTTTCTGACAGCCAAATACGGCCTCTTCAAAGGTGATGGTCAGGTCGTAACGCAAGTCCGCGCCACGTTGTGTGTTAGAGCGGCGCTGTGTGCTACCCGCCGTTCCCGCGAAGAATGTTTCAAAGAGATCATTGATATTGGTGAAACTGCCAAAGTCGCTGAAGCCTGCTCCAGCTCCAGCACCAAGACCCGCATGTCCATAGCGGTCATAAGCAGCACGTTTTTGTGTGTCACTTAGCACTTCATATGCTTCGTTGATTTCGATGAAGCGGCTTTCCGCCTCGGTCTCTTTATTTGCGTCGGGGTGATACTGTTTTGCAAGACGACGAAAGGCTTTCTTCACCTCATCCTCGGTTGCGGTGCGCGCTACACCCAATATTTCATAATAGTCGCGTTTACTCGTCGCCATCGCAAGTCCTTTTTTTCTTCGTACACACTGCATGGTGTCTTGGAAACCATGCTATGGAATAGAATATGGTACTTCCTATAATTCCGCGAAACGTCTTTTACTAGAGTACATCAGTTAGCAGAGTATACGCAAGAGTGATAGCCCAAGTAGGGTGGATACAATGCGCTACGGTGCGACTTCTCGAGAAGTCGCACCGTAGCGCATTGTATTCCTACATTTCCTTGTATTCGCCCTCGATGGTATCATCCTTGGCGGAAGGACCCTGACCTGCATCAGTTGAGCCACCACCAAAGTCAGCACCAGGAGTTGCACCATCACCACTCTGACGATAGATCGACTCGCTGATCTTGTAGAATGCCTGCTCAAGAGCCTCCCGGGAGGACTTGATGCGGCTTACATCGTCGGTCGAAAGGGCTGCACGAACATCGGCAATCTTAGACTCAAGCTCGCTCTTCTGCTCAGCAGTGATCTTGTCACCGAGTTCAGCAATGCTCTTCTCAGCACGGTAAGATGCGCTGTCGGCAAGGTTACGCTCCTCGACCTCTTCTTTACGGTTCTTATCCTCAACAGCGTGGGCTTCGGCATCACGCACCATCTTTTCGATCTGGTCCTTGTTCAGACCGCTCGAAGCGACGATAGTAATCTTCTGCTCACGTCCAGTGCCACGGTCACGGGCCGAGACGTTAAGAATGCCGTTAGCATCGATGTCGAAGGTTACTTCAACCTGTGGTACACCCCGTGGGGCAGGTGGAATACCATCAAGGATGAAGGTACCAAGCGAACGATTGTCCTTCGCAAATTCGCGCTCACCTTGTAGGACGTTGATCTCTACACTAGGCTGGTTATCGCTGGCGGTTGAGAAGACCTGGCTCTTTTGTGTTGGAATGGTTGTGTTGCGCTCGATCAACTTGGTCGAGACACCACCCATCGTCTCAATACCGAGAGAAAGTGGAGTCACGTCGAGCAGAAGCACGTCCTTCACATCACCGGTGAGAACACCGGCCTGGATTGCGGCACCGATTGCCACGACTTCGTCTGGGTTCACGCCACGATTTGGCTCGCGGTCAAAGATGCGCTTGACCATGTTCTGTACTGCTGGCATACGTGTCTGACCACCGACCAGCACGACCTCGTCGATTTCGCCAGGTCGCAAGCTGGCATCAGCAAGAGCCTTCATGACAGGACCACGTGAGCGCTCTACTAAGTCCTCCGTCAACTGCTCAAGTTTGGCACGCGTGAGCGTCATGGTCAGGTGCTTTGGACCACTTGCATCAGCTGTAATGAAGGGAAGATTGACCTCTGTTGACATTGAGCTAGATAGCTCTTTCTTTGCCTTCTCAGCAGCTTCCTTCAAACGCTGTAGTGCCATGCGGTCTGAACGCAGATCGATGCCCTGCTCCTTGCGAAACTCGTCGGCCAGCCAGTTGATAACGCGCTGGTCGAAGTCGTCACCACCCAGGTGAGTATCACCATTGGTGCTTTTTACCTCGAAGACGCCATCGCCAAGTTCCAGGTTTGAGATATCGAATGTACCACCACCCAGGTCATAGACGGCGATCTTCTCATCTTTTTTCTTGTCGAGACCATAAGCCAGAGAAGCAGCAGTCGGCTCGTTGATGATACGCAACACTTCCAGACCAGCAATTTGTCCGGCATCCTTCGTCGCCTGACGCTGTGCGTCATTAAAGTATGCGGGAACTGTAATAACTGCCTGTATGACGCGCTCACCAAGGTATGCTTCAGCATCGGCCTTGAGCTTCTGCAGAATCATGGCAGAAATCTCAGGCGGGCTATAGGTTTTGCCCTGAATCTCTACCCATGCGTCACCGTTCTTTGCGCGTACAATTTTATATGGCATGAGACGCTTGTCGCGGTCTACATCGGTTTCATCGTATTTGCGACCCATGAAACGCTTGATGGAAGAGACGGTGTTCTCAGGATTGGTGATTGCCTGACGCTTTGCCACCTCACCCACGAGACGCTCGCCACTTTTATTGATAGCAACAATCGAAGGTGTGGTACGTGCTCCCTCAGCATTAGGAATAACGACCGGCTCTCCGCCTTCCATCACCGAAACACACGAGTTTGTGGTTCCTAGATCAATACCAATAACCTTTGGCATGATTGCCTCCTACTATGTATGTACTATTGGAGCGAATAAGAAGCTCCAAACAATAGATTTTGTTTTATGAAATGGCACAAAGATGTGCCGACGTTGTTTTAGGTATGTGTGTTTGTATGTTTCTACTTAATAGAAACGTTTGTTTATGTATCTGTATTCCCATATTCTGTATAAATTTTATGCTTAATACATCGGTCCCTACTGATCGGACTCGTAGCCGTACACCTCAGCGAGGAGTTCGTTCATGACCTGTGTCATATAGCGTACAACCGCGATGGCGCGCCCATATTGCATACGGGTGGGACCAATGACGCCTAGTAAGCCGCCAATCTTGCCCTCTTGTCCATAGCGTGCAACGACCATGCTCACATCTTTCATATCGTCCCACTGGTTCTCACCACCAATGATTACCTGCACACCATCAGAGGCCCGCAAATGCTCCGCGAGGACAGGTAGGAAGCGATTTTGTTCCAGAACCTCCATCACCTTGCGCACACGCTCACTACGTTCCTCTTCGGGTCCCATACGGCTGTACTCTGGTTGCTCAAGGATGTTGACAACGCCTTCACGGTAGAAGACATCGCCCAGAATATCGCCGTGTTGCTCTAAGATATGCGCAATACTATTGCCGATCAGCCGCTCAACAGGTGTAAGTTCCTGCTGTTTGAGCAGAGCGTCCATCTCGACTGAGTTTTTATTCTGCAATAGTCTGTTTAAATGTATCGCAGCAGTACTGAGTTCTTCCTGTTGAATGGGTGCATCAAGCAACAAGCGTTGCTGTTTTACCGTTCCATCCATCAAAACCAGTACAACATAGGCCGAAAGCTCTGTTACGGACAGGACCTCAAAATGTTTCAGTCGCCCTTCGGCAGAACGCGGTTGCGTCATAACAGCAGCACTATGTAACAGACGGGCCATTACCGATGCAGTAAGCCGCACCCACTGATCTAATTGATCCTGCACCTGATAGAACTGATGACGGATAAGCCGTTGCTCATCCAGCGAAAGGGCGGATTCACCCATGAGATGCTCGACAAAGTAGCGATATCCCAGGTCAGTAGGCACACGTCCCGCTGACGTATGAGGTTGGAAGATAAGGTTTGCCTCTTCCAATTCTGCCAGTTCGTGGCGCACCGTTGCGGAACTGAATTGTAATCCATATTTTCGTACAAGGGTATCAGACGCAATAGGAGTGGCAGTATGAATGTACTCTTGAACCAGAGCACGCAAAATCTGTTGCTTGCGCTGACTTAATGGTGTCATCGAATGTACCTCGTACCATCTCCCGTTGTTCCTCTTCTCAAGACGTTTTTGCCTTAGCAAGATGATACAACGTTTGTCAACTCTGATTGCTAGCACTCTCACCTTGAGACTGCAAATACAGAATAGCACTCAAAGAGGGGGATTGTCAAGGGGAGAAGTCTCTATCCTTGCGGGAGAAACTGCTGAAAATGCAGGGAGACCGCAAGGGTCTCCCCTCCACGTCGGGTTCCACAAAGATGTAGGGGAGACCCTTGCGGTCTCCCTGTTTCCCCAGGAAGGAGGGAGACCCAGTGATCAGGAAACAAAAACTGTCCTGTATTCAGTAGGACAACTTTTGTTTCCTGATCATAGAAAAGAAGGCATTAAGGATTTAGTGTACCATTACCATCACCTGGCTTATTACCGTTACCACCATCGTTATTCTGCTTTGTTGGAGGAGCGTAAGTAGCGATACCATTGGTAGTTGGGTCTTCACCATCAAGCATCCAGTCATAGTTGCCACCGCCCTTTAAGCCATCGGCACTGGAAGTAGAGGCTTGATGAATGCCTGGTGGAACAGTGAAGGCACCTTGTGTAAAGTGGTAGGTAGCAGGATTAAAACTGCCACACGCAACACCATCCCAATTTGGGTCATTAGGATCGCATGCCTTACCACTTACACGTTCTATGATGCTATGCCAGATTGGAGCAGCACCAGTGATGCCAACGCTATCTTTTGATAGAGATGTGTTATTGGCATTACCAGACCAGACTCCTACCACAACATTTGGTGTATACCCCATTGTCCAGTTATCTACAAAGTTGTCAGTTGTACCCGTCTTTGCTGCTACTTGATGAACAGTGTATGTCGGATCCCAGTCGTTAAAAGACAAAATGTGGTCATTGCCAAACTCTGCATGACGCGCGGGCTCATCCATGAGTACTGAGGTCATCAAATAAGCAACTTGCGGACTAATCACCCGAATAGCATGTGGATGGGCAGCATCATAGTGATACAAGTTATGCCCATAGTTATCCCAGATATCAAGAATGCTTTGTGGTGGCACACGTAGCCCTTGATTTGCAAAGACTTGATACGCATTAGTCATCTGTATCAGTGGTACACCCATTGAACCGAGCGCGAATGAGAGTTGGTTGTAGTCAGTCACGGTCTTAATTGGATGGCTCTTATGAGCATTGTTGTATATTGCTATATCCTCATCCAAACCTGTTATCCCAAAACGTCTAGCAGTATTTGCAACATTTTCAATACCTGCAAACTGTAGTGCTTTAACTGCTGGCACGTTACGCGAGTTCGCAGTAGCAAGGCGAAGCGAATTATTACCACCACCATAGACGTTGCCATAGTCAGGTGGCAAATACGCATTCTTGATATCGGTAACGCCACCATTAGGAAAGTATGTCTTTACGTCGGGTAGCACTATACCTGGATACCAACCCATCTCAAAGGCAGTTGCATACACAATTGGTTTCCAGGTAGAGCCAGGAGATCGATATGCATCGGTTGCGATATTGTAGGCACCAGAATCGGCGTCTACGCCCCCGTTCATTGCTAAGACTTCGCCGGTTTTCGCATCCATCACAACAGCAGACGCATTATGGAGATTGTTATCACGGCTCAATATTGCATAATGACCATAAGGGAACGGCTGATACTCTACCTGGTTGATGTGACGATCTACTGCCTTCTCAACATAGTCTTCCAAGCTTAGATCAATCGTGGTGCGAATGTTGAAACCTCCAGTATACAAGGCAACAAGTCCTGCCGCCTCATTTCCGTGTCCTAGTTTAATTGCTAATTGCTGCTTTGCCCATTCAAAGAAATGCGGTGCTTTAATTTTTTGTGAATAGCGCGTAAACTTCATGTTGGCGGTCAAAGTTTCTGCCTGCTGAAGCATCGCTTCAGTGATAGGATGCCCATCCACAGACATGCCTAGAGCGAGCATATTATGCAATACCTCGTCCTGACGAATAAGAGCAAGTTGTCGTGCAGTTTTACCATTTGTTGGATCATAGCTCACCGGGCTTTGCGGCATACCTGCAAGTAGAGATGCGCGTGCAAGACCCAGAACAGGATCATTCTTTTTAGTATCCTTGTTGTACTCCAGTTGCGTAACACCAGGGGTGCACGTGAAATCTTTTGGGTCACAAATACGTTGCAGACCAAAGTATTCTTCCGTAGCAGCCTCGACCCCAAGATCGAGAGTGCCAAACGGGGAGACGTTGAAATACATCTCCATGATCTTCCACTTGGGATACTGCTGTGTGAGACCGATCGCAAGTGCAGCTTCCGGCAGTTTACGGTTGATTGTCTGCTCATCGTTCTTCGTCATATTTTTGATCAACTGCTGTGTTAGTGTACTACCACCACCCTGAACGGAATTGTGCTGCAAGAATGCAGTGCTCGCACGTAAAATACCTTGTGGGTCTACACCTGAGTTGGTCCAAAACGTTTTATCTTCTGCCGCGATCATCGCATCCTGCATGACCTTTGGAATGTCTTTATACTGCACAGGAATACGACGACCAACGCCATTAGGATCGAACAGGTCTCCTAGTAAGACACCGTTACGATCATATATGCGTGTTGTCTGCTCCACGCGCTGATTCGCAAGGCCTTGCACGCGTGGCAACTGGCTCTGATAATAGCCATAAGCATAAGCACTGGTTGAAGTTGTAATAATGATGAGCAATGCTAGCACTGCAATGAGAATGCTGATGCCAATGCGTCCACCATTGGGTGCTTTAGTGTACCAGCGATAGCGGCGGTGGCGCATTTGCATAGCAACACGTATTGTACGTGAGCGTTTCCAGCTCTTCGTTTTCAGCGGCATTGGAGTTGTGGGTACCTGTGTTTGTGGTGGCTGACGTAGTACCATTGGTGGCTCTGGCTGTCCATAACGTTGTGCAACCATCTTGCCCGACCACTGCCGTACTCTGTACATAGTGTTTGCAGCCCAGCCCTGTTGACTCTGCCCACTTTGGAGTTCTTGCGGTGTTTGCGGTATATACTGATTTGGTCTCGGCGGTTGAGTGTAGCTTTGCACTACAGGAGAGTATTGTTGCGGTCCTTGCTGATCGTAATTTTGCGCTCCAGGAGAATACTGGTTCTGAAAGACAGGTGAATTAGGCTCTTGCTCATGGTACCGAGGTTGGTTCTGTTGCGGTCCTAACTGCTGGCTCTGCCGATGATATTCACGCACAATGTTCCCTGAGCGAGAAGTACCATATCCAAAGTTTTGATTATTTTCAGATCGCCAATTATCACTCATAATAGTATTCTTCCTTACAATAGCATCCATTTATCGTATAAACCACTTATTCTCTTGCTCAACCCTCGCCCTTCTCCTGTATATGACTACTCAAAAGAACGAGTGATAAAGAGAGTTTTTAGTAGGATTGAGCTAGCCCACTCCACTTGCCCTACCAACGTGACCTACTAGATGCTCACCTCCGCATCCCCCTACCTTACAATATCGCTATACACACTGTTACTAGCAGGATGTACGCCTTTTGTCTTATCTATGGTAACGGACAGGATGAAACACGTTAACCAGAGTAGACATTCGGGTTAGTCTACGACGGATGTAAGAATGTATAGTGATAAATTAGTACTTAGCCTCATCCCTCTAGCCGCACCTTGCCATATCGTGTACAATACTGTTCGTACATACTATATCGCAGGGAGAGGGCTTTCCGATGTTTTCAGGGCGCATGTACTCGTTACGCTTGCTATTAGCATTCTTTTGCGCTAGCGTCCTTTTCCCCGTGCTTTCTGTTCCTCATGCGTTTGCGTCTAACGACCCAATTACGGTCACCGCTCAAACAGCAACCGAAACCTTTCCCAAAGGGATAGATTTTCAGGTCAGTGTTCAGGACAGTGCTGGACTAATTACAGGAGCTACATTACTACTTTCATCGAACAAGCCACGATATGTACAGGAAGAACGCACCGTCCTGATTAATATTCCCAACCAAACACTGATACTCCATTGGCATGAAGATACGACAAGTAGCAGCTCCTTTATCTATCCAGGTACGACTATCAATTATAGCTGGCGGTTTCACGATAACGCTCGTCAAGCGTATACACAGGGGCAACAGCAAGCATTTACTGTCATTGATAATCGCTTTAGCTGGCTGCATTTGACGCAAGAACAGGTACAAGTAAACTGGTATGGTCAATCTACCGATTTTGGGCAGATAGTACTTAGCCAGGCGCTTGACAACATTAGGCGGATTCGTGGAAACCTTGGTGGAACGTTGATTCATCCTATTAATTTGTGGGTCTATCAAACTGCTGATGATTTTCGTGGCTCGTTACCCCCAGGAGTTCACGAATGGGTTGGCGGTATCGCGTTTCCTTCGCTAGACGAGGCGTCTATCGTCGTTGATAACACCAACGCTGATACGCTCATTCGTGACATGCCACATGAGTTGTCGCATCTCGTCTTTCATCAGTTGATCGAACATGGTATTTCTGCACCGCTGTGGTTTGATGAAGGGATGGCTGTCTACAACCAGAGTTATCACGAACCAGACATGACGCAGCACTTTAAGCAAGCACTTGCTACACACACATTGCTGCGTTTGAACACCATCTCATATACCTTTCCCACAGACGCAAACGCAGCCTACCTCGCGTATGCACAAAGCTGGAAGCTCATTGGCTACATGTACACGACCTTTGGTCAGGCAAAAATAGCAAAACTTATTTCACTAATGAATGGGACGACAAGCGAATTTAATGCCGATATGAAACAGGCGTTGGGTGAGGATGTAATTCATCTGGAAAATCAATGGCGTGTTCAACTTCATCAACCATCGGTACTCACACCAGCAGATTTCGCACAATCAACACCGCAAGCATCAAATAGTACGTTGCCACCTTCTGTAGCCAACAGTGATGTGTATGCGCCACTACTTATTTTGGCAGGCGTGTTGCTTATTTTGCTTCCCATTGCAGGTCTCTCAAGTTTCTTTGTCTATCAACGACGAAAACGGCAACATGCCCTTCTAGTCCAACAAGCACAGCAAGTTCTTGCCACAAGATTTTCACCAAACGGGTATAGTCAGCCACAGCAACACTATTTCCGGCAACAATCTGCTATGCCGTTTGAGTCTTATGGGAACATGACTGTACCACCAGTTCCATATACTAGTGACTCGACACAACAATATACTGATCCTATGCGCTATACACAACAACCGCAATTTCCTCAATCGCCCTTGTCAGGGCAAGAATACACGAGCCAAAAGCCACACAAGCAGGCTCCACAGGAATAGGGATTTTTATGAATAGGAAGATACATAGTAATGTGGTGTTCGATCTCCCGACTCCCTACTATCCATCAGAGGCATTAACGTTAGACGAGCTAGCCCACTGGGTCGCGTTCAGTCGTTTTCCTGGAGTTGGACCAGTACGCTTCAAGCTCCTACTCGACTTTTTTGACAATGATGTGGCAGCAGCCTGGAACGCCGATAGCAAGCGCTTAGTAGAAGCAGGACTCGATCAGAAAACGATTGATAAGCTTATCGCACAGCGCAGCAAAATCACGCCACAACACGAACTAGAGATATTGGAAAAGAAACGCATTCGTGTCATCACCTGGAAGGATGCTAACTATCCACCTCTTCTGAGAAGAATCGAGTATGCGCCACCTGTACTGTATGTGTATGGAGCATTTACAGAGGATGATCGTCACTTCACACTCGGCATTGTTGGCACCCGCAAGATGAGTACGTATGGGCGTCAAGTGACCGAGCGGTTTAGTACTGAACTTGCACAAGGCAAGATAACAGTGGTAAGTGGTCTGGCCGTCGGTGTCGATACCGTTGCACACACAGCGGCACTCGATGCAGGAGGACGCACGCTTGCAGTGCTGGGGTGCGGATTAGATACGATTTATCCACCTGGAAACTACAATCTTGCTAAACGTATCGTTGAGTCTGGACAAGGGGCGTTGCTCAGTACATTTCCGTTGGGAGTGCGCCCCGATGCAGGGAATTTTCCGGCACGCAACCATATTATCTCTGGACTCTCGCTTGGAGTATTGGTTACCGAGGCTCCACCAACCTCTGGTGCGTTAATCACAGCAAATTCAGCACTCAATCAGGGACGCGAGGTTTTCGCAGTGCCAGGAGGTATCTTTTCTACTACAAGTGCTGGGGTAAATAAGTTGATCCAGGATGGAGCGCATCCAGTGACAAGTACACGCGATATTTTAGAGTGTCTCAACATTCATGTGATCCCACAAAATGAAGAGACGCGCGAACAACTGAAAACTCTTGCACCCGATAATGCTGAAGAACGTGCACTGCTCAAATTCTTAAGCTTAGAAGGGTGTCATATCGACGAACTCACACGTCAAAGTGAGTTGGAAGCAAATACCGTGGCCGCAACGCTAGTCATGATGGAACTCAAAGGTATGGTCAAGCATATCGGCGGAATGCACTATGTGCTGGCTCGATGATACAAGAAAGTGAAACAATAGATTGCTAGCTTACAGGGATCAATAATGCACCATGTGTATAACAAACTCGTTCGCGATGCTATACCAGAAATTATTCGTCAGCATGGCGATACATGTCAGACCGAGGTGATGACTGAGGGAGAATTTCAATTGATGTTGCGACAAAAGCTGGTTGAAGAGGCACAGGAGGTAGTGCAAGCTGCCACTGAGCGGAGTCTCATCACAGAGTTGGCGGACCTCTATGAAGTCGTTGACACACTTTTACAAACCAACAGTATTACTACTGATTTGGTGCGAACAGAACAGGAGCGGCGACGCGAAGAACGTGGCGGCTTTGCGCAGCGTATCAAACTACTCTGGACGGAGTAATAAGCATGATTTACCTCGACCTCTTGCTAAAGGCAACACAAGGCTCCCTTCTTTATACAGGCAAAGAAGATACATTTTCAGCATTTAGCCATGATACACGGCAGATTGTTCCAGGTGAGTTGTTTGTCGCGGTACGTGGGGAACGAAGCGATGGACATGATTATTTGCTCGACGCGTTGCGTGGTGGGTCAACAGGCGTCATGCTGGAAGCACGTGTCTTTCATGCACTCGCGGAAGAGGTACAGCAGAAACTAGAGCATGCAGAGATTGCAACGTTTGTTGTCGAGGATACACGCCTTGCCCTGCAACAGTATGCGAGCTTTATTCTACAACACTGGCATCCCACGGTTATAGCAGTGACGGGAAGTGTAGGCAAGACTAGTACAAAAGAGGCGGTTGCAACTGTCCTTGCAAGCAAGTTTTCGACGTTTAGAAGCTGGCAAAACTATAATGACCTGCTGGGCATTCCGCTCTCGTTAGGTCGTCTTGAAGAGCATCATCAGTATGCTGTATTGGAACTTGGATGCGATCATCCAGGCGAAATTGCTGATCTCTGCCGTATTACTCGTCCCCATATTGGGGTATTGACGCATATTAGTCCAGCGCAATTACAATACTTTGGTACGTTGGAACAGCTAGCATCTGAGCTAGGAACACTCTTCACAAGTTTACCTGCGGGCGGATGCTTTTTTTATAACAACTACAACCAGGCAATCTACGATCTTCTCTTACATCGTAACATACCGCACGCCCAAAGCGTTGCACGCTATGCCTATTTAGTACGGAACATGCCAGCGTTTACAAAAGATGAAGCTCCCTCTCCTGTACAAGATGTACAGGTGACATGGCAAGGCGTACAATGTTCGCTTCTGACAATGAAGCCAGTTTCGTCGGAAACATCAACCGTTGCCACAACGCCGTTGACATCGCATCTGCTAGGCGGACATCATGTACAAACGATGCTTGCAGCATATGCAGTTGGTCAGCATGTAGGTATGAACATTGATGAGGTTGCGTCCGCACTGCATAACGTGTATCCAATTGCAGGAAGACTAAACCCATTAGTAGGAGTTCAAGGTGCTATGCTACTCGATGATACGCATAATGCAGCACCTGCATCAGTTAGTGCGGCATTGGAAACGCTTAACGCGCTTACACTTCCGACAGCACAGCGTATCGCAGTTTTGGGCGATATGCTTAATCTTGGCGACTACGCAGAGGAGGCACATCGTATTGTGGGGCGTGAAGTGGCACATTTCGCCGATTACCTGATTGTAAAAGGCACATATGCCCCAGTCGTTGCGGAGTCTGCGCAACAGGCAGGACTTCCTGCTACACGCATTATCATTACCGCAACGCATGAAGATGCAGCAAAGGCAGTCCGACATCTTCTTGAGCAAGGTTCCCTTGCCTCTGAATCACAGAACGTTGTGCTTATCAAAGGCTCGGAAACGACACGAATGGAGCGTATCACTGAGTTACTCATGGCTGAACCGTGGGAGGCTTCGGAGCGCTTGGTACGACAGACGCCTGGCTGGAAACAAATTGTGGTGGCGCGTGCTGAACGTCCAACGTGGGTCGAGATTGACCTGAACGCGATTGCGAACAATACACGCCGTATCAAGTCGATGGTTGGCGCACAGGTGCAGGTGTTGATCAGTCTTAAGGCTGACGCATATGGACATGGTGCGTTAAAGGTGGCACGAACAACGCTACGTAATGGGGCATCAATGCTTGGTGTGGCAACACTAAGTGAGGCGACACCGTTACGTGAAGGTGGAATTACGGCCCCCATCCTCGTGTTCGGCTATGTTCCACCGTGGCAGATGCGCGAGGCAGTGCGCCAAGATGTGACCGTGACACTCTACACGAGCGAAGCTGCGCAGACACTTTCACAAGCCGCGCTTGCACTCGGCAAAACTGTTAAGGTGCATGTCAAGGTTGATACAGGAATGGGGCGGCTGGGCATACGTGAGGAGCAGTTAGATGACATTGTGGCTCTGGCGCGTGAAATTCAGGCGTTGCCGGGACTGGTCCTGGAAGGACTCTACACGCATTTTGCTATGGCGGACACGCAAGATAAGAGTTACGCGTATCAGCAATTAGAGCGCTTTCGCCATGTTTTGTCTGTGCTTACAGAGCAAGGACTACGCCCACCACTTGTGCATGCCTCGAATAGTGCCGCAACCCTTAGTTTTCCAGAGGCACGTTTTGATATGGTGCGTCCTGGTATTGCTATTTATGGACTTGACCCTTCGCCAGAGGTACGTGTGCCAGCAAGCTTTCGACCTGCATTAGCATTCAAAACCCTGGTGGCACAGGTCAAAGTGGTGCCAGCGGGCGAGTGTATCAGCTATGGCTGTACCTTTACAACGGAGCGTTCTACACAGGTTGCAGTGTTACCGGTGGGTTATGCGGATGGTTTTCGACGTAGTCCGAACAATTGGGGATCAGTTTTAATCCACGGACAAGAGGCACCTATTCTTGGGCGCGTCTGCATGGATCAATGCATGGTTGACGTGACCGACATTCCACAAACGCGCATGGGCGACGAAGTTGTACTTATTGGACGACAAGGCGATGCAATCCTTACAGCAGAACAGGTCGCAGAACGTCTTGACACAATCAATTATGAGGTGGTCGCCGAGATTTTAGCACGTGTGCCACGTGTGGATTAGAATTTCTGATAAGCATTGTTGGCGTTGCTTTTACCACCTCTTTTCCGTATTATTATTATAGAGAGGGTAAGGAAACGCTTATGGCACAGGTTATTCTACAAAATCAACAACGTCGCATGTTACAAGAGGAACGACGCATCGCCAGTCAATTGCAGGCTTGTCTCGTCGGCTTCGAGGGTGCGGATGCCTACGCGACGACGTTGCGCCAGGTAACGAATGCGCTGGACGATCTTTTTCTACTTGTTGTTGTAGGCGAGTTCAATGCGGGAAAATCGGCTTGTATCAACGCGCTCTTACGTAGCGAGGTATTGGAAGAGGGCGTTGTTCCTACCACGCATCAGGTGACGATTGTACGCTATGGGCAGCAAAACGTACAGCATCAGATTGAGCAAAACGTGTTGGAGATTGAGAATACCGCTGAATTTCTGCGCGATATCAGCATCGTTGATACGCCTGGTGTGAATGCGGTTCTGCGTGAACACGAGCGGTTGACAGAGGAGTTTGTGCCTCGTAGTGATCTTATCCTCTTTATCACCTCGGTTGATCGCCCCTTTACACAGAGCGAACGCATGTTTATGGAGCGCATCCGTACATGGGGCAAAAAAGTAATCGTCGTGCTTAACAAGATCGATATATTGCGCACTCCTGCCGCTCTTGAAGAGGTATTAACATTTGTGCGCGATAGCTGTAAAAAACTACTTGGCTTCCAACCTGAAATTTTTCCAGTTTCAGCATTACTAGCCCAACGCGCCCTCTTAGCAACCGGACAGGAAACGCTACAACTGTGGGAGCAGAGCCGCTTTGGGAAACTCGAAGAGTATCTGTTTCACACGCTGGATGAGGCGGAGCGTATTCGACTTAAATTGCTTAGTCCACTTGGTGTGATGCAACGCTTGCTCAATGAGACACGCGCCTCTGTACAGCAACGTGCTGAGCTACTAGCGGAAGATGCGCGGACCGTTGGCTCGATTGAGGAGCAGTTACAGCTCTATCGCGAGGATATGGAGGTCAATTTCACGCATCGTTTGGGCGAGATTGAGAATATCATTCTGGATATGCGCAGCCGTGGGGATAGCTTCTTTGATGAAACTATTCGTTTGGGTCGCATTCTTGATCTGGTACAGGGTGAACGTATCCGTGAGGAGTTTGATCGTGATGTCATCGGTGATAGCGCCGCACGTATCGACCATGCGGTACAGGAATTGATTGACTGGCTGGTACAAAATGAGCATCGCCTCTGGCAAGATGTCATGGAGTATCTGGATCGTCGTCGTCAGGTGAGTGTACGGCGTGACGATGAGATGATCGGTTCTGTATCGCGGCAATTTGATTACAACCGTCGCACACTGCTGCAATCAGTGGCACGTACAGCAGCAGGCATTGTTCAGACGTATGATCGACAGGCAGAGGCGATAGAGTTGTCGCAAGATATGCGGAGCGCAGTTGCACAGGCAGCGATTGCGGGGGCAGGCGGTATTGGTTTGGGCGCGGCAATTGTGGCCTTTGTTGGTACAGCCGCCGCCGATATTACCGGCATTCTTGCAGGTGTCGTGTTGTTAGGTTTGGGGCTGTACATTATTCCTGCGCGTCGTAATCGTGCTAAAGAGGACTTCAACGTGAAAATGCAGGAGTTGCGAACACGGTTACGTACAGCAATGCAGGAGCAATTTAAGAAAGAGCTAAACAACGCTCTTGTACGCGTGCAGGACTCCATAGCCCCGTACACCCGCTTTGTGCGGGCCGAGCAGAAAAAGACAGAGGCAATGCAAGAGCAGGTCTTACAGCTTGACAACGCACTTGTTGCACTCAAGAGCGAGATCGAACTTGTGAAATAGGCACCGATGTATCGCGTCCTGATGGCAATCGACCACCAACAAGGATGTGATACATCGGTGCCTACTTCATCCGTTCAGGTTGAACAAAGCATTTACAAGGAGAATAGTCGCAGCTGCAATGCCGAACACTACAAGCCCAATAAACCAACCTGCCGAGCTTGCTAACCCTGTAGCAATACCTCCAAGCGGAACAAGCAGACAAAGAGAGACAATCGCTAGCGCGAGGCGTTGTCCAGCAGAAACACGATCTTTACGATTTCCTTGTGGATAGATCTTGCCTTGTGGTCCCTGTGCCATACGTTGTGAAAGGCGCTGTGCAAATGCATCTATAAAGGCATCGTCGTATATTGGTGGGGGAACACTTTGTCCTTGTGGCGGCGTACTATACTGCTGCTGTTGCGGAGGACCATCATACTGAGGACTACCTGTATAGGCGCCATAATTTTGCTGTTCTTGCATGTGCTTGGTGCATCCTTCCGTGGTTGTCTATACACTTATATAGTTTATTTATAGGTAGGTATTTGCTCCAACTGTTTTATCTACGTATCATTGGTTACAGAGTTGTACTCATTCGATTTTTCTTCTGTTGTCGTGTATACTGAATACGTCAATGACGATGGGGCACTGGACCTTTCCACAAGCTGTCTTCCTATTTTCGTACCTATCGCCTCGACATACACACATTTCACACCATAACCATCAAATTGTTACACTTTCATTGACGAAAGGAGTACAACATGGCAACAGTCGTTCTCTTAGGAACACTTGATACAAAAGGTATCGAGTATGAGTATGTACGTAAGCGCGTGCAAGCAGAGGGCTGTGATACCGTCCTCATCGACGCTGGCATCCTCGGCACTCCTCTTACACAGCCAGATATTTCACGCGAAGCGGTGGCACAGGCGGCAGGCGTCGATTTTGCAAAGCTCGTTGAGGCAAAGGATCGTGGCGCCTCTGTCGAAGCGATGGCACGCGGCGCGGAGAAGATTGTACAGGACCTGTATGCGAAGGGGCAACTGCAAGGCATCTTCGGCGTTGGCGGCTCTGGCAATACCACGATTGTAACGCAAGCCATGCGTGTGTTGCCCGTTGGAGTTCCCAAGCTGGTTGTATCGACAGTGGCGTCGGGTGATACACGACCATATGTTGGCGCAACTGATATCACGATGATGTACAGCGTGGTCGATATTTCTGGTATCAATAGTATTTCAGAGAAAATATTGACCAATGCTGCCGCAGCTATCGCGGGTATGGCACGCGCAAATGAAAACTTTAAGGCATCTACTGGGAGTAAGCCATTGGTGGGCGCGACAATGTTTGGTGTGACGACACCAGCCGTGACCGAGGCACGCAATCTGCTAGAGGCACAAGGCTATGAGGTCCTTGTCTTTCACGCGACTGGTACAGGTGGGCAGTCAATGGAGGCACTCGTCAATGGCGGCTTTCTAACGGGTGTACTTGATCTAACCACTACAGAACTAGCTGACGAATTGGTTGGCGGTGTCCTCAGTGCGGGTCCAGACCGTCTTGAAGCGGCTGGAAATCAGGGCTTGCCACAGGTCGTCTCGCTGGGCGCGCTGGATATGGTCAACTTTGGTCCGATAGAGACGGTACCGGAGAAGTTTCAGCAGCGCAAACTTTATAAACACAATGCTACCGTTACTCTCATGCGAACGACGCCCGAAGAGAATGCACAGTTAGGTGAGATCATCGCACGAAAGCTTAACCAGGCAAAGGGTCCGGTGACGCTGTTCATTCCACTTAAAGGTGTGTCAATGATCGCAACTGAAGGGAGTGCATTCTACGATGCAGAGGCAGACAAAGCACTGATTGACGCGCTTAAAAAGAAGCTCAATAGCAACGTAGAGATGCGGGAACTTGACATGGACATCAATGATCCACGCTTCGCACAGGCTATGACAGATCGCTTACATGAGTACATTCGTGCTGCTGCACCACAAACAAGTTCGACAGGAGGTAACTAGATGGAGCGAGCAGAGGCTTTAGCGCGACTGCAAAAGACGGTGAGCAGTGGAGGCGTGATTGTTGGCGCAGGCGCGGGAACGGGTCTCTCGGCAAAATGTGCCGAGGCAGGTGGGGTCGATCTCATTATCATCTACAACTCCGGTCGCTATCGCATGGCTGGCCGTGGTTCGTTAGCAGGAATGTTACCCTATGGTGACGCTAACGCTATCGTTGTCGAGATGGCGAACGAGGTGTTACCTATTGTAAAGCATACGCCTGTGTTAGCAGGAGTATGTGGTACTGACCCATTTCGGGTCATGCCCTATTTTCTACGCCAAATTAAAGACATGGGCTTCGCAGGCGTGCAGAACTTTCCTACCGTTGGCCTCTTCGACGGCTCGTTTCGACAGAATCTGGAAGAGACAGGTATGGGTTTTGGGCTAGAGGTAGACATGATTCGTATGGCCCGTGAAATGGACTTATTGACCGCGCCCTATGCATTTAATCCTGATGAGGCACGCGATCTTGCCAAAGCTGGCGCGGATGTGCTGGTGCCACATATGGGTCTGACGACAAAGGGTAATATTGGTGCTCACACCGCGTTGACACTCGAAGAGTCGGCCAAACGTGTGCAGGCCATGCATGATGCGGCAAAAGAGGTCAACTCTAACATTCTTGTGTTATGTCATGGCGGCCCTATTGCTGAACCAGGGGATGCAACCTACATACTTGAGCATACACAGGGTATCATTGGTTTTTTTGGAGCCTCAAGTATGGAACGCCTGCCGACAGAGGTTGCGATTACCGAAAATGCACGTCGCTTTAAGAATATTCGTTTTGCTTCTCACTAACCGTTGTCGCTTCTGAACTATGAAAGGACCTGCAACCATGCACAAGTTGACCGTTCTCTATGGACATCCCAAAGACCCTGAAGCCTTTGATAAGTACTATCACGAGACACATATTCCTATTGCGAAGAAGATGAAGGGATTGAAGGGTTGGACCATTGGCAAACTTCAAACGGGCGGCGAGGGTGAGAAGCCACCATATTATATGATTGTCGGCCTCTATGCAGATACACGGGCAGATATCGAGGCTATTCTTGCCTCGCCCGAAGGCCAAGCCTCCGTCGCGGATGTGCCAAATTTCGCCACGGGCGGCTCGACCTTTTTGTATGACGATGAAGAGACGATTGTGCCGCTTTCGCTGTCGTAGGATCATTAGCTCATCATGAAACTAACGCTTTGATAGCAACGTACTAAGTGTGTGTCCTTCTTGGAGAAGGCACTTGGGAGAAGATTCTCTCACGAAGCTATAGAGATGGACTCTAGCCTCTCTATCATAATTATATTTTTTATATTAAGAATAAGGAGAAAGCACGTATGCTACAGGACATAGGTTTACTGATTCTACGGCTTGTCGTAGGAGGACTCTTAGGTGGGCATGGCTCACAAAAGCTCTTTGGCTGGTTTGGCGGCTTTGGCATAAAAGGTACAGCAGGTTGGCTTGAGTCAATGGGTCTGAAACCAGGACAGCTTTGGGCTACTGGGGCAGCAACATCCGAGTTTGGCGGTGGTGCATTAACAGCCCTGGGCTTTTTACATCCACTTGGCCCTATTGCCACGATAGCAGCAATGGCCATGGCTACAGCCAAGGCTCACTGGGGCAAGCCCATTTGGGTAACTGAAGGTGGAGCCGAACTCCCTGTTACTAACATCGCTGCCGCCCTTGCACTGGCCTTTGCTGGTCCAGGACGTATTTCGCTCGACACGCTGTTTGGTATCCGCTTGCCACGTACATTGGTTGCCGCGGTAATCATAGTAGAAGCGGTCCTGGTAGCCGTGGGAGTTGCAAGCCGTCCTGCACAATCTCCTGCTGCCGAAGAGCATGCAAGTGCTAAAGTTGAGGGTGGTCAAGGGGCTGAAAGTCTCTAACCTCACATCTCGCATCTTTGCATATATAAGAACCCTCTCCTGTATTGGAGAGGGTTCTTATATATGCAATCTATTTGGCATAGGCACAAAAGCTTTTTTCTGCTCGAATAAGCCATACTGCTACTGACATACTGTTGTCACTCTGATGCTCTATACTTCTCGTGTAAGAACAAATCGCTACTTCACAGTAGTTAGTACAGAGGAGAACAACACCTATGCTTACCACAGGACTGAATTTTGTGATGATACATGTTGCCAACGTGAACGAGGCAACAACCTTCTTTACCGAGAAACTTGGCCTTGAGGTGGATGTGCAACAATCCGATTTTGTGCAATTCAAGCAACCGGGAGGTAATGGTGCCGCGCTTGCAATTGGCAAGGGAGAGAGTAACCCTGATGCTGGTACAGAGTTATGGTGGTATGTCGAGAATGCAGAGAATGCACTTGCAACATTACAGCAAAGCGGTGTAACAGTGAAAGAACCACTCACCAATATGCCATTTGGTCGCACCTTCTCCATTCAAGGGCCAGGAGGATATGTATTATACCTCTTGCAATTAGCGCAATAACATGTCTTCTTTTCATCTATAGTTTGATAAACTTGTAGGGGTCCTAATTCATTACACCCTCGTTGCCCATCACAGGCCGAAAGAGGGCGTAATGAATTAGGGTAGCACGACGTTTCGATAAATATTTTTGAGGGGAAATTGTAGACTCACGCTGCTGAGTTTCACGATATCGTCGGGACCGAAGGCGTGATAGGTCCAGAGATTATTCTTCTCTCGTCTGAATATCTCGAGAGAGATAAATTGTGGTTCTATCAAGATATATTCTTGTACTGTTAGACACTCTCGATAGAGCGCAAGTTTTCGGCCTCGGTCATAGGCTTCGGTACTTGGTGACAGAACTTCGACAACAAGACATGGATATTTAATTATCTCTTTTTGATTCTGATCCCGCTCATCACAACTGACAGAAACATCAGGATGAACATATCTTGTCGGCGAGAGGCTAACATGAACATCACCTGTATAGATACTACATGAATCCGCGAGCAAGCCAAACAAAACGCCGATGACGTTTGCCGCTATCTTCGCATGATCCGGTGTTCCTCCGGCAAGCATACGTACCTGTCCATCAATGTATTCGTAGGTTGCTTCGTTGCTCTCTCGATCAAGCCGAAAATATTCTTCAATATCTAATGATGGATGATTTGGTAATGCCATTGTATACATCCCTTCTGTAAATTAGCCGACAACACATGTTATTTTTCGTGATTATGTTTATGAAAAACATATCCTTTTTTGTTATCAGTATATCATCTTTCAACTACAACTCTTACCGTTTTTGTAGCCTAATTAGAGTAAAGTTCTTACAGAAGACTCCATTATGCTATAATAAGCTATGAATAAACATCTTCATTATTCGATGCTCATCGAGGGGTCAGAGGAAGATCAGGCATATCTCGTAACGTTGCCAGAGTGGGCTAATCGTGTCATGATGCCAGTAACGCATGGCAATACATAGGGTGAGGCTGGGCAGAACGGACAAGAGGCGCTTGAAATGCTTATGAATAGTGCTATATCAGATGGGGAACCTCTTCCTACACCAAGAATACATGCGGTAGCGTAGTTGCAATAGAACAAAGGAGGGATAGACGGACAACCTTGTAGTTGTCCGTCTATCCCTCCTTTGTTCTACTTGTCTATAAGAAGTTTATTCCAATATACACATTATGCGGTGTGTCTGAACCCCATTGCGTAGAGCGACGCGTACTCGCCTTCGCGCTGCAATAGTTCGTTGTGCGTGCCTTGCTCGACGATGTGACCTGCTTGGACGACAACGATGTTGTTGGCGTTTTTGATCGTTGATAATCTATGAGCAATTACTATAGCAGTACGCCCCTTGAGCAGAGTATTCAGCCCCTCCTGCACGATGAGTTCGGTGAAGGTGTCGATATTCGCCGTTGCTTCATCGAGGATAAGAATGCGCGGGTCTGCGAGGAGCGCCCGCGCAAACGAGATGAGTTGACGTTGCCCAACGCTGAGGTTACGTCCACGCTCACGAATGGGCATATTGTAGCCTTCTGGTAAGCGTTCGATCAGGTCGTGTGCTCCAACGACACGCGCAGCTTGCTTAATTTCCTCGTCGGTTGCGTCGAGTCGCCCGTAACGAATATTTTCGAGAATAGTTCCTGTAAAGAGGAACGGCTCCTGTAGCACGATGCCAATCTGGCTACGCAATGATGCCTGTGTAACACCCCGAATATCGTAGCCATCAATCAGGATTGCCCCCTCTTGAATATCGTAGAAGCGCGTCAGCAGCCCAACAATCGTGCTTTTTCCCGCTCCAGTAGGGCCAACGATAGCAACAGTTTGCCCTGCCTTGATCGCCAGGTTGAAGTCACGTAGCACAGGGACACCTTTGAGATAGCCAAACGAGACATGATCGAATGTAACGTCACCGCGTATCTGTGGCAGTGTCTTCGCATCGGGCTTGTCGGTAATCTCGATGGGAACTTCCATGATTTGAAAGATGCGCTCCGACGCAACTCCAGCACGTTGCAGTTGTGTGTATTGTTGGCTCAATTCACGGATGGGATCAAAGAAACGGTTGATATAGAGCGTAAATGAGATCAGTACACCGACTTGCAGTTTGCTCTGTGAAACCAGGATACTGCCATATACGATGGTAATCATGATGGCGACAGCAGCCACGACTTCGACCAAAGGCAGAATCAGGGCGGCGACGCGACTGGCTTCCTGGTTAGTATCCCGGTTGTAAGCGTTTAGCTCGTCGAACTCGTCACGATTGCGGTCTTCACGTGCCAGGCTTTGAATGACGCGCATACCAGAGATGTTTTCCTGCAACGTTGCATTGACCATCGAGATCGCGGCACGCGTCAAGCGGAATGAACGTTGGGCATAACGTTGCCAGAAGGCCGCGATTGCAATCATGATTGGTAACACAACAAAGGAGAGCAGGGCAAGTGAAACGTTCAGAACGAGCAGAATCCCGATGATACCAATCAGCGAGATCAGTGAGCCTAGAATTGAGAGCAAGCCCGAGTTGAGCATGGACTCCAATATGTCTATGTCGCTTTGTAAGCGCGACATAACGCGCCCTATCTGTGTGCGATCATAGAAACTGAGCGAGAGCCGTTGCAGATGCGTGAACATGTCCGAGCTAAGCTGGAACAGAATTTGCTGCCCTGCCCAGGACATGGTCCAGACCTGCCAGTATTGCGCCTGCCACATGAACACATTCACCACGAGCAGCACGACACCAATGATACCAAGTCCACGTAGATCGTGATGCGTGATAAAGGAGTCGATGGCGACACCAATCAAGTAGGGATTCGCGAGGTTGAGTAGAGTGTACACAAGCATAAGGACAAGACTTGCCAGCGTTGCGACTCTATAGCGCGAGATGTATGGTCCGAATTGCTTGATGTAGTGCCAGCTAAATTTGCCTGAAACGTTTTCGTCTGAGCTTTCCAGACTGTTTTCGCGCAACCTACTTTTGCGACGGTGCGCCATAAATTCGTCAATTGAGGCTGGGCGTGTTGATTTTAGCATTTTCATCGTCTCACTTCGCGTTTCTGGTCGCCTGTAGGGTGTGATACATCAGAGCCGTACAGGGGTTCTTTGGTGTCTACGGAGAGCATGCGCGTCTCGAATTCTTCTTGTTCACGTAGTTGCAGATCGTAGAGACGTGTATAGGCACCGTCTAAGGCTAACAGTGACTTGTGAGTGCCACCTTCAATGATGCTGCCCTTGTCAAGAATGAGAATCTGGTCGGCGTTCTTGATGGTACGTAGGCGTGATGCGACAACGAAGGTGGTACGTCCATGCATTACGGCATCAAGTGCTTGCTGAATAAGGTACTCGGTCTCCATATCGACGCTTGAGGTGGAGTCGTCAAGCACAAGGATACGTGGGTCAAGCAGAAGAGTACGCGCAATGGCAACACGCTGTTTTTGTCCACCGGAAAGTGTGACGCCACGCTCTCCCACCCAGGTATCGTAGCCATCAGGCAAGGTTAACGCAAAGTCATGGAGGCGTGCAATCTTTGCCACCGCGAAGATTTGCTCATCCGTCGCATTCGCAACACCGTAGGCGATGTTGTCACGCAGTGTTGCATTAAAGAGAAACACGTCTTGTAGCACGAGACCGATGTTTTGCCGTAACGAACGCTGTGTTACCTCGCGTATATCGTTGCCATCAACCGTTAAGCGTCCTTGTGTTGGATCATAGAAGCGCGGCAATAGGCTCAAGATCGTGCTTTTGCCACTACCAGTTGCACCCAGCAAGGCGATAATTTGTCCAGGTTTGGCGTCAATAGTGATGTCGTGCAACACCTCTGGACCTTTGTTGTAGGCAAACGAAACATGCTCAAACGCGACATGACCTTGTACATTTTTGAGCGTGCGTGCATGAGGAGCGTCAGTGATGGTTGACTGCACATCAAGCACGCTGAAGATGCGCTCGCCACCGGAGAGGCCGCGCATGCACCATGTTACCATAAAGCCAAAGGCACGTATCGGCGTGTTGAGTAGCAGAATATATTGAGTGATTGCAGCAAGCACACCGATACTTAAATGGTTTCCGATAACTGCGACCCCACCAATCCATACAATCAAGACGGTGATAATGTTTATCACCAGCACCATAAGCGGCTGGTTCCAGGCAGAGAGACGCATTGCCGACATATTCAGTGTGCGCAACTCCTGATTTTTCGCGCCAAATTTGGCAATCTCAAAATCCTCGCGCGCGAATGCTTTGACAACGCGTACACCGCTCAAGCTCTCCTGCAAGACTGTACCAAGGGCACCATTTTCGTTTTGCACATTCATCCATAATGGACGGAGGCGACGTGCAACCTGGACAGACAGGAAGACAAGCATTGGCACACTAATGAGCGTGACCAGCGCAAGATATGCATCAAGCCGAAACAGAATGACGGTGATTGCCGCGAATGTCACCAGTGTTAAAAGGGAACGCAGCAGACCAAGCGTAATAAAATTTCGGACCGCTTCAATATCGACAGTGAGACGCGACATGAGTTGTCCTGTCTCCGATTCATCATGAAAGGCAAAGCTGAGTTTTTGTAGATGATCATAGACCTGATTACGCAGATCATAGGCAACAAGGTTAGAGACGGACTGTGAGAGATAACCCTGTCCATAGGCAAACAGGCCACGGAAGGCACTTGATACAAGAATTGCTAACGCGACAAACAGTAGGTTGCTCAATTGTCCGTGCTTCATGCCGGTGTCAATAACATCAGCGATAAGCCACGGAATAATTAACGAGAGGCCCGTAGAGAGGCCCAAACAGGCCACGGCACCAAGAGACTGAAGCCAATGAGGTCGTAATAACGCAAGAATACGCATATAGATGCGCAGGTTCTCTTGCCAGGTATCAACATACAAGGACGTTTTTGATGCATTTCCAGAGAACGAGGTCACACGCTGTTCCTTTCTCGATATACGCACTCCAAAAAAGGAAGCCGCTCACAATGTCTACTTCATAAGACAATGAAGACAACAAAACAGAAGACGGTGAGCGACATGAGGTTGTCTTGCTTGTCTGTCTTCTGTCGTTAGAGTGGAGGAGATCATCGACGTTGATGATAGAGATGCAGTCGCCCAATGGGTGGCGTTCTCTGTATCCTTCAGAACTTCTTTCTTTTCTTTTACAGGATATCACATTGTATCATACACACGCTACCCCTAATAACAAACCAAAAATACACATAGGGGTCATCATTCAGTACACCATTGTCGATGGTGACGGAGTACTGAATGATGACCTCTGCAAAATTGGATGCTGTTCTTTGGATTATTTACCTGGGATGAAACCAGGTCCTGATGGACTTGTGAGACCAATAATAACGGGAACGATTGTTCCTGTTTTCGGATTGACCGCTCCCCTACGGAGAATTGTAGCCATAGCTATTCCTCTTTTCACGATGCCTATTTTCATGAGAAAGACGGGAAATAAGTTTACTTCCCCGAGTAAAGGGTACATATAGAAAGTTAATAACAGGTTATGTACGCGTTAACAAACCTTTAATTTTTATACATTAAATATGCATTAAGTACACTCTATAAGTTGTAGTAGCAGTGCTTTCATAAGACAAAAACAAAAAGCTAGACATAGAAATATGTGATATTATCAAGA
>JAABUQ010000657.1_pt1 | contig 80420 bp, 89 predicted proteins | sample 5560001 | NCBI WGS metagenome assembly JAABUQ01 (sample SAMN10711888, study PRJNA513371) | rock metagenome | isolation source: Antarctica rocks | place: Antarctica: Victoria Land, Finger Mt nord | collected 2015-12-18 | reverse complement strand
GTTCATCGCCCTGCTGCGCGCCATGAAGCGTGACGGGCCGCTGCGCGACCTCGACCGCGTCACCGTGCCCACCCTGATCGGCTGGGGCACGCGCGATTACGTGTTGCCCATGCGCTGGTTTTTGCCCACGCTGCGCGAGCAGATGCCGGCCGCTCAGATCCGCGAGTTGCCCGGCCTGGGCCACGTGCCCATGGTCGACGATCCGGTGCTGGTGGCTGACCTGGTGCTGGACTTCACCGCCCACCAATCAGTCTAAGTGCTACACTGACGCACATGCCTAGGACCGTCGGTGTGCGCGAGCTGCGCCAGAACCTGTCGCGCTACCTGGACGATGTCAAGGCGGGGGAGACGCTCACGGTCACCGAGCGCGGCCGCGAGGTGGCGCGCCTCGCCCCCTCCGGCCCGGCCGACTCACCGCTCGCTCGTCTGGCCGCTGAGCGCGGCGCGACGCTACCCCGCGCCGACCTGTTGAGCCTTGCCGCCGAGCGCCTGCCCCCGGCTGGCGGCCCACCGAGCCTGCGCGTGCTTGACGAGCTGCGTGAGGAGCGCCTGTAGCCGGGCGGCTCGCCTATCTCGACGCATCGGCGTACGTCAAGCTGTGGCTCGATGAATCCGAGCGGCCCGCGCTCGAGGCGGAGCTAAGTCGCTGGGATGGCTTCGTCTCCAGCATGCTGCTGGGCGTGGAGGCGATTCGTGCGTGTCGGCGCTACGGAACCGAATACGGCGTTCGGGCGCAGGCGGGACTGGCAGGGCTCGCTCTGCTCCCCGTGAGCGAAGAGGTGCTCGGTCACGCCGCGGCACTGGGGCCGGTACGCCTGCGCAGCCTTGACGCAGTGCACCTGGCGAGCGCACTGAGCATCCGTGACGATGTCGGTGTTCTGGTCTCATACGACCGACGGTTGCTCGAAGCGACCGCGGCGAACTCCATCGCCGTGGCTGCTCCGCTGTGAACTGACGGGCCACCTCTTGAGCAGAGGTGGCTCCCGAGGCCGCACAGGCGCGCCACCGGCCCCCTACCGTGCGGCGAGCTGTCGCTCAGTCGGCGTAGGGATGGCGCGTCGCAGCCTCGTCTCCAGCCGATCGGCTGGTTCGCGCGGCGTCCGGGGCCCGCGCACCTGGGCGCCCGGTCGGTCCGCGCGCCGGTAGGGTCAGGAGCAGCTGGCCCGCTCCCGACAGCAACAACAGAACCGCGCCCACGAGCTCGGCGCGGTAACCGTTGCCGGCGTGGGCCGCGGCGGTCTCGTACAGGGTGGCCAGCACGCCTGACGAGGTGACGTCGTGGCCGTCGCCGACGGGTCCGATGATCAGCGCCGCCAGCGCGAGCACCAACCGAGCGAGGATCGCCGCCGGCATGCGTCGCACGCCCGGAAGGGTGAGGGCAAGAACCGCCAGGCCGATAACCGCCAGCGCGAAGGCATGCTGGTGGTGGCCGCTGACCGTGATGTGCTGACGAGCCGCGCCGCTTGCGTCGACCGTGTACAGGGTGAGGAACTCCGACAGGATGAGCAGCAGCGCCCCAAGGATGCCCAGGGCCGCCAACACCCGCTCGGTGAAGGCGGCCACCGGCCCGCTGCGCGGCGGTACGCGCGCGAGTGAAACTGACAGTTCGTCGAGCCTCTGTGCCACGGTGTGGCGGCGCGACCGGGGGGAGCCCGAGGCGCCTGCCGGCGGGCTGTCGGGGGGCCCTTCAGGCCCGTCGTGGGGCCGCTGGCCTCTGCTATATTCGTCGCTCGCGCCGCGGTCGGCTGCGCTCATGCGCTCGTCCTGCACCGTAGCGAGTTCCACCGCAATGGAGACCTCGGGCAGATAGCGCCACGGAAGCGGCTCAGACCGGCGACGTGCGTGGGCCCGAGGGGCCCATTTTTTTGCTCTAAAGCGTCCTTCGGCGCCCTACATTCAGGCTGATCGATGCCCCGCAAGTTCACTCTCCATAACACACGCAACATAGGGATCATGGCGCACATCGACGCCGGTAAGACGACGACGACCGAGCGCATCCTCTATTACACCGGACGCACCTACAAGATGGGTGAGGTTCACGAGGGCGCGGCCACCATGGACTGGATGGAGCAGGAGCAGGAGCGCGGCATCACCATCACCTCGGCGGCCACCACCACCGAGTGGCGCGGGCACCGGATCAACATCATCGACACGCCGGGCCACGTCGACTTCACCGTCGAGGTCGAGCGTTCGCTGCGCGTGCTCGACGGGGCGATCGCGCTGTTCGACTCGGTGGCCGGTGTGGAGCCCCAGTCAGAGACCGTGTGGCGCCAGGCCGACAAGTACCACGTACCGCGCATCGCCTACATCAACAAGATGGATCGCATCGGTGCCGACTTCCAGCGCGGCGTGCGCACCATGATCGACCGCCTCGGCGCCCATCCCGTGCCCGTACAACTGCCCATCGGCGCCGAGTCCGACTTCCTGGGCATCGTCGACCTGCTGGACATGAAGGCGGTCGTCTACAAGGACGAGCTGGGCACCGAGCAGGACATCATCGACATCCCCGCCCATCTGCAGGACGCCGCCGAGGAGGCCCGCGAGCACCTGCTCGAGGAGGTGTCCAAGTACGACGACGAGCTCATGGAGATGCTGGTCGAGGAGGTCGACATCTCGCCTGCGCGCCTCAAGCAGGCCGTACGCAAAGCCACCCTGGAGATCCGCCTCACCCCCGTGCTGTGCGGCTCCTCGTTTAAGAACAAGGGGGTGCAGCCGCTGCTCGACGCCGTCCTGGACTACCTGCCCTCGCCGCTGGATGTGCCGCCGATGCACGGGCTCGAGCCGGTGCGCGGCAGCGACGAGGGTGTCGACGCGGTGCGCCCGGCCGATGACTCTGCCCCCTTCTCGGCCCTCGCCTTCAAGATCATGGCCGATCCCTACGTGGGCAAGCTCACCTACTTTCGCACGTACTCGGGGCACCTCGAGGCCGGTTCGAAGGTGCTCAACGTCACCAGCGGGCGCACCGAGCGCATCGGTCGCATCCTCATGATGCACGCCAACGACCGCGAGGAGGTCCCGGCGGTCTATGCCGGTGACATCGCGGCCGCCGTGGGTATCAAGCAGGTCATCACCGGCGACACCCTGGCCGATCCCGACAAGCCGATTCGCCTGGAGATGATCGTGTTCCCCGAGCCGGTGATCAAGGTTGCCGTGGAGCCGCGGACCAAGGCCGACCAGGAGAAGATGTCGGTCGCCCTGGGCCGCCTGGCCGAGGAGGACCCCACCTTCCGGGTGCAGACCAACGAGGAGACCGGGCAGACCGAGATCTCCGGGATGGGCGAGCTGCACCTCGAGGTGCTCGTCGACCGCATGAGGCGTGAGTTCCACGTGGAGGCGAACGTCGGCCGTCCGCAGGTCTCCTACCGCGAAACGGTGCGCGCGACCGCGACCAAGATCGAGGGGCGCTTCGTGCGCCAGACCGGCGGCTCGGGACAGTTCGGCGTGGTCTACATCGACATCGAGCCCGCCCCCGGCGAGGGCTTTGACTTCGTGAACAAGATCAAGGGCGGCTCCATCCCCTCTGAGTTCATACCCGCGGTGGAGAAGGGCGTGGAGGAGGCGCTGGGCACGGGCGTGCGCGCCGGCTATCCGATGGTCGACGTGCGCGTCACCCTGACCGACGGCAAGTATCACGACGTCGACTCCTCGGAGATCGCCTTCAAGGTGGCTGGCTCGCTGGCCCTGCAGGAGGCGGCCAAGCGGGCCAAGCCGGTCATCCTCGAGCCCGTGTTCGCCGTGGAGGTTGTGACGCCGGAGGACTTCCTGGGCGACGTCATCGGTGATCTCAGCCGTCGCCGTGGACGCATCGAGGGTCAGGAGCGTCAGGGCAACGCCCTGGCCGTCACCGCGCGTGTGCCCCTCAGCGAGATGTTCGGCTACGCCACCGACCTGCGGTCCAACACCCAGGGGCGCGCCAACTACACGATGCAGTTCGACGGCTACGAGGAAGTGCCCGCGAGCATCGAGGAGAAGATCATCGAAGAGCGCCGGGGCGGGCCGCTCGCGGCCTAAGGCGCAGCCCCCCTACGCAGCCAGTCAGATAGATTTCCCCGGTTCGCCCACTACGGCGGGCCTACAAGACGAAACAGGAGTTGACCTAAAGTGGCGAAGGAGAAGTTCGAGCGCGACAAGCCGCACGTGAATGTCGGAACGATCGGTCACATCGATCACGGCAAGACGACGCTGACGGCTGCCATCACGCAGGTGCTGGCCGAGAAGATGGGCGGCACGGCCAAGAGCTTCGAGGAGATCGACAACGCGCCCGAGGAGAAGGCGCGCGGGATCACGATCGCCACGTCGCACGTCGAGTACCAGACCGAGAATCGGCACTACGCCCACGTGGACTGCCCCGGTCACGCTGACTACGTCAAGAACATGATCACCGGCGCGGCGCAGATGGACGGCGCCATCCTGGTCGTCTCGGCCGCCGACGGACCCATGCCCCAGACGCGCGAGCACATCCTGCTCGCACGCCAGGTCGGCGTGCCCTACATCGTGGTGTTCCTCAACAAGGCCGACATGGTCGACGACGAGGAGCTGCTCGAGCTGGTCGAGGTCGAGGTGCGCGAGCTGCTCTCCGCGTATGACTTCCCCGGCGACGACATTCCCTTCATCACCGGCTCGGCGCTCAAGGCGCTCGAGGGTGACGAGCAGTACAAGGAAAAGATCATCGAGCTCGCGGCGGCGCTTGACTCCTACATCCCGGAGCCCGTCCGCGAGCTGGACAGGCCCTTCCTCATGCCGGTCGAGGACGTCTTCTCGATCACCGGTCGCGGCACGGTGGCCACCGGTCGCGTGGAGGCGGGCATCGTTCACACCGGAGATCAGGTCGAGGTCGTGGGCATTCACAACACGACCACCACGGTGGTCACCGGCGTGGAGATGTTCCGCAAGATCCTCGATCAGGGCCAGGCGGGTGACAACGTCGGCTGCCTGCTGCGCGGTACCAAGCGCGAGGACATCCAGCGCGGGCAGGTGCTCTGCAAGCCCGGCTCGATCACCCCACACACCAAGTTCAAGTCTGAGGTGTACGTGCTCAAGAAGGAGGAGGGCGGCCGTCACACCCCGTTCTTCACGGGCTATCGGCCTCAGTTCTACTTTCGCACCACCGACGTCACCGGCGTGGCTCGGCTGCCCGAGGGCGTCGAGATGGTCATGCCCGGCGACAACGTCCAGATGGAGATCGAGCTCATCCAGCCCATCGCCATGGACCAGGGACTGCGCTTCGCCATCCGCGAGGGCGGGCGCACGGTCGGCTCGGGCGTGGTCACCGAGATCATCCAGTAGCGCTAGCACCCGCACGGCCGCTGCTGTCAGACAAGCTCGGCCGGGCCATCAAGACCGATACGACCAGCATCAGCCCGTCGTCCTGACGGGAGCCCGCGCTGCGGCACGGGCATCCGGCAAACGGCTTCGCGCCGTGAGCCGGGGCAGCATCCGGCCGGGCGGCACCCGTACGCACCCCCTCCCCACCAGCAAGGCAAAACCCATGGCATCACTGGCCCAGAACAAGATCCGCATACGCCTCAAGGCCTACGACACGTCGGCCATCGAGTCTGCGGCCAAGGAGATCGTGGAGACCGCGACACGCACGGGGGCATCGGTGTCCGGTCCGGTGCCCCTGCCCACCGAGAAGAACGTGTACTGCGTGATCCGCTCGCCGTTCAAGGACAAGGACTCGCGCGAGCACTTTGAGATCCGCACCCACAAGCGACTGATCGACATCCACCAGCCGACCCCCAAGACGGTCGACTCGCTGCAGCGCCTGGACCACCTCCCGGCGGGCGTGGACATCGAGATCCGTCTGGCTCACTGATCGCCGTGCCCGCAATCCTCGCCAAGAAGCTCGGCATGACCCAGGTCTTCCAGGACGACGGAAGCGTGGAACGCGTCACCGTGCTGGAGGCCGGTCCCTGTCCGGTGACCGCGATTCGCAGCTTTGACCGCGACGGCTACGAGGCCGTGCAACTGGCCTTTGGCGCTGCCCGCGAGAAGCAGCTGACGCGCGCCGAGCTTGGTCACCTGCGCAAGGCGGACGCGCCGCCCATGCGCCACCTGGCCGAGTTTCGCGACGAGGCGGGTGAGCTGCAGGTCGGCGAGACGGTGACCGTCGGCGCCTTCGCCGCAGGTCAGCGTGTGAAGGTATCCGGGACCTCGAAGGGCAAGGGCTTTCAGGGCACCATACGTCGTCACAACTTCAAGAGCGGGCCCAAGTCCCACGGCTCCCACAACGTGCGCGCGCCGGGCTCCATCGGAGCGTCGGCGACGCCCTCACGCGTGTTCAAGGGCATCCGCGGACCCGGCCAGATGGGCCACCAACGCATCACCCAGCGCGGGCTGCGCATCGTTTCGATCGACGAGCAGCGCAACCTGCTGCTGGTGCGCGGGGCCGTGCCCGGTCCCCGCAACGGGGTCGTCGAGGTGCGCAGCGATGGCTGAGGTCCCGGTTCTGGGCGCCACCCGCACCGTGGCGCTGGACGACGGCGCCTTCGGGGCGCGCTTTCACAAGGCTCTCGTGCACGAGGCCGTGCGCGCCGAGCAGGCGGCGCGTCGCCGCGGGACCGCGGCCACCAAGACACGCGGCATGGTCCGCGGTGGAGGCGCCAAGCCGTGGCGCCAGAAGGGCACCGGCCGGGCACGCGCCGGCTCCAGCCGCTCGCCCATATGGACGGGTGGAGGCACCGTCTTCGGACCGCACCCACGCTCTTACACGAGCAAGGTCAACCGCAAGGAGCGCCGCGCCGCGCTGCGCAGCGCCCTGTCCATGCACGCCGAGCGTGGCTCGATCGCCCTGGTGGACGCCGAGGCGTTCACCGTGCCGCGCACGCGCCAGGCGCGCGACCTGCTGGGCGAGTGGGGCCAGCGCGGCCCCACCCTGATCGTGCTCGCCGCCGAGGAGGCCAACGCCGCGCTGTCCTTCCGCAACCTGGCCCGGGTAGCCGTACTCACACCAGAGCAGACCGGGGTGGCTGATCTGTTGCGTTGCCCTGCCCTGGTCGTCTCCCAGCCGGCGCTCGACGCCCTGACCGCGCGCGCGGCAACCACGGGCCGCCGCGCCGCGCCGAGCTCTGCCTCGGGCGTCCCCGCCGCGTCGGACTCTGCCTCGGGCGTCCCCGCCGCGTCGGACTCGTCTTCTGCCTCCGGGGAGGCGTCCTGATGGACCACTCCCAGGTGATTATCCGTCCCGTGGTGTCGGAGAAGAGCTACGTGCTTGCCGCGGCCAACAAGTACACGTTCCGCGTGCATCCCGACGCTCACAAGACCCAGATTCGCCAGGCGGTCGAGGCGCTCTTCGACGTGCGCGTGGCCGAGGTGCGCACCAGCAGCGTGAAGTCCAAGCCCAAGCGCCGCGGGCTCACGCGCGGGCGCACGCGGGCCTGGAAGAAGGCCATCGTGCAGGTTCGCGAGGGCGACACGATTCCCATCTTCCAGGGGCTGGAGGGACTTCAGGGCTGATGCCGATCCGCAAGCCAAAGCCGACCAGTCCCGGGCGACGCTTCGTCTCCTACGCCGACTTCGCTGAGGTCACCAAGACGACCCCTGAGAAGTCGCTGACCGAGGGCCTGACCAAGAGCGGGGGGCGCAACGCCCACGGCCGCAAGACGGCACGCCACCGGGGCGGAGGGGCCAAGCGCCTGTACAGGCGGATCGACTTCAAGCGCCGCAAGGACGGCGTACCCGCCCGCGTGGCGGCCATCGAGTACGACCCCAACCGCTCGGCCTACATCGCCCTGCTGCACTACGTCGACGGCGAGAAGCGCTACATCCTCGCGCCGGCGCGCCTGCGCGTGGGCATGAGCGTCGTCTCCGGGGACGCGGCCGACATCCAGGTTGGCAACTGCCTGCCGTTGGTGCGCATGCCCGTCGGCACCGTCATCCACAACGTGGAGCTGGCCCCCGGGCGCGGAGGCCAGATGGCCCGCTCGGCCGGCGCCTCGATCCAGCTCATGGCCAAGGACGGCGAGATGGCCACGCTGCGCCTGCCCTCGGGGGAGATGCGCCTGGTGCGCGCCGAGTGCCGCGCCACCGTCGGCGTGATCGGCAACGCCGACCACCAGAACGTCAAGGTGGGCAAGGCGGGGCGAAAGCGGCACATGGGCGTGCGCCCCCAGACGCGCGGCACGGCGATGAACCCGGTCGATCACCCGCACGGCGGGGGCGAGGGCTCGACCACCGCGGGGCGCCATCCCGTGACTCCGTGGGGTGTCCCGACCCTGGGCTACCGCACTCGTCGCAAGAACAAGCCGTCTGACCGGTACATCGTTCGTGGCCGACGCCGCGGGAAGGGCAAGCAGCGATGAGTCGCTCCAGTAAGAAGGGGCCCTGGGTCGAGGAGCGCCTGATGGCGCGCATCGAAGCCATGAACGCCTCCAACTCCAGGCAGATGATTAGAACCTGGTCGCGCGCCTCGACGATCTTCCCCGAGATGGTCGGGCACACGATCGCCGTCCACGACGGGCGCAAGCACGTCCCCGTGTTCGTGAGCGAGTCGATGGTCGGGCACAAGCTCGGCGAGTTCGCCCCCACCCGCCTGTTCCGCGGGCACGCCGGCTCTGGGAAGGTGCGATGAGCACCGCCGATCCGCAGCCGCCGCAGGACGAAGAGGGCCAGCAGCGCCCTGGCGAGGCCGAGCAGCCGCAGGGCAACGAGCCGGCGCAGCCGGCCACCCCCGAGGCTGAGGCCGCCAAGCCCCCTGCGGCCAAAGCGCGCCGTGCGGCCAAGACTCCTGCGGCGGGCAAGACTCCTGCCGCGGCCAGGACACCCCGCGCGGCCAAGGCCCCTCCCGCGGCCGAGGCGCCCGAGGCGTCCCCGCCGGCCGCCCCGGCGCGCTCTGCGGGCAAGGCGACGACCGCGCGCCGCCCCGTGGTGCGTGCCCGCGCGCGTTACGTGCGCTCCTCGGCCCGCAAGGCGCGCATGGTCTGCGGCCATCTGCGTGGCAAGTCGGTGGAGGAGGCCCGCGCCATCCTGGCTTTCGCCTCACGCGACGTGGCCCGCGATTGGAGCAAGCTGCTCGAGTCCGCCGTGGCCAACGCGGAGAACAACCACGAGCTGGTGGGCGACGACCTGATCGTGCGCGAGGCGTTCGCCGACGAGGGACCGACGATCAAGCGCTTCCGGCCCCGCGCAATGGGGCGGGCCACGCCGATTCGCAAGCGCACCAGCCATCTGACGATCACGCTCACGCCGAGGTAACCAAGCCATGGGTCAAAAAGTTCATCCCGAGTCCATGCGTGTGGGCTACATCCACGACTGGAAGTCCAACTGGTTCAACGAGCGCCACTTCGACGCCTACCTGCTCGAGGACATCCAGATCCGCGAGCACATCATCGGAAAGCTCGCCCACGCGGGGCTGTCGGACATCACCATCCGCAAGGACACCAACGAGCTCGAGGTCAACATCCACACCGCCCGGCCGGGCATCGTCATCGGCAAGTCGGGCAGCGAGGTGGACGCGCTGCGGCGCGACCTGCACCGCATGACCGGCAAGCAGATCAAGGTCAACATCCTGGAGATAAAGCGGCCCGAGCTGGACGCCAAGCTCGTGGCCCAGTCGATCGCCGAGCAGCTGCAGAACCGGGTCGCCTTCCGCCGGGCCATGAAGCGCGCGCTGACCAGCGCCATGCGCTCGGGGGCCAAGGGCGTGAAGGTGCAGGTCTCAGGGCGCCTCGGCGGCGCCGAGATGGCCCGGACCGAGAGCTATTCCGACGGCCGCGTGCCCTTGCACACCATGCGCGCGGACATCGAGTACGGCTTCTACGAGGCCCGTACCACGTTCGGGCGGATCGGCGTCAAGTGCTGGGTCAACAAGGGCGAGATCATGCCTGCGGGCTACACGGGCGCCGACCTCACCGATATGTCCGCTCCCGCCGCGCCGGGCGGCGATCGCGACGGCCGCGGAGGACGCGACGGACGCGACGGTCGCGGACGCGGTCGCGGCGGCCCCGGCGGCGGCCCGGGCGGGGGCGGTCGCGGGCGTGGCGGTCCCGGCGGAGGCGCAGGCGCAGGCGGCGGTGGTCGAGGTCCCGGCGGTGGGGGCCGCGGGCCGGGCGGCGGCGCTGGCGGCGGCGGCGGGCGTGGTCCCGGCGGTCCGGGCGGTGGGCGTGGCCCGGGTGGCCCCGGCGGTGGTCCCGGTGGTGGTCGTGGCCCCGGTGGCGGCGGTCGTGGACCTGCCGGCGGCGCCCCAGGCGGCTCGCGCGGACCGCGTCCTGCGGGTGGGGGAGGCGGGCGCTGATGCTCTCGCCCAAGCGCGTCAAGCACCGCAAGCAGCACCGCGGTCGCCGCCGCGGACTCTCACGTGGTCAGCTCAAGGTGCAGTTCGGCGAGTACGGCCTCAAATCCCTCGAGGAGGGGTGGCTCACCAACCGCCAGATCGAGTCGGCCCGTATCGCCATGACCCGCAAGATCAAGCGCGGCGGCAAGGTATGGATCAACGTCTATCCCGATAAGCCGGTGACCAAGAAGCCGGCCGAGACGCGCATGGGCTCCGGCAAGGGGTCGCCCGAGGGTTGGGTGGCCGTGGTCAAGCCCGGACGCGTCATGTTCGAGCTGGCCGGCGTGCCCGAGCCGCTGGCCCGCGAGGCCATTCGTCTAGCCGCGCACAAGCTTCCCGTCAAGACCAAGTTCGTACTGCGTGAGGACTGATGAACGCCCTACGACCCCCAGCTAAACCGTGAAGGCCAAGGAGATCCGCGACATGCCCGACGACGAGCTCACGGAGCAGATCGTCACGCTGCGCAAGGACCTCTTCGGTCTGCGCTTTGCCAACGCCACGGGCGAGCTGGAGAACACCGCCGGCATGGGGCGTGCCAAGCGCGACCTGGCCCGCGCGTTGACCATCGCCTCAGAGCGTGGCCTGACCGTGAGCTCGGGCGTCACCCGAAGTCCCAGCCGCCAGTCCACATGACCCTTACCGCAAGCGGGCTGCTTTGGCCCGCAGGAGTGAAACCAGAGAACAGCCATGGCCCAACCCGATAACACTCAGACGACAGAAGGCGCCGCTGCCGCGAAGGCGCCGGTCCCCGAGCCCCAGGAGCAGCTCGAGCCCAAGGAGCGCCGCCGGCGCGCCCGGCTGGCTCGCGCTCCGCAGGCCCGCGCTCCCCGCAGCGCCGAGGAGCGCCAGGCCGAACGCGTCGCCCTGCGGCGCGAGAAGGCCCGTCGCCGCACGGCCCAACGAGCCAAGGATCGGGTCAAACGGTCCGAGCGCCGGTCGGCCGCACCGCCCGTCGAGGCTCTTGCCCCCGTGCACGCTCCCACCGAGGGGCGGCGCAAGGTGCGCCAGGGCCTTGTCGTCTCCGACCGTGCGGACAAGACCATCACCGTGCGCGTCGATGTCGCTCGTCGCCACCGGCGCTACGAGAAGATCGTGCGCAGCTCGTCGACTCTGCACGCCCACGACGAGGACAACGCCGCTCACACCGGTGACACGGTGCGCGTGGTCGAGAGCCGTCCCCTGTCACGCAACAAGCGGTGGCGCCTGGTCGATGTGCTGGAGCGTGCCAAGTGAGCACAGGTAGCGGAGCGCAACGGTGATCCAGAACGAGACGCGGCTGCGCGTGGCCGACAACACCGGGGCGCGCGAGATCCTGTGCATTCGAGTCAAGGGTGGCTCGCGGCGGCGCTACGCCTTCGTGGGCGACGTGATCACCGCAACCGTCAAAGCGGCAAACCCCCAGGGCACGGTCAAGAAGGGCGACGTGGTCACGGCCGTGGTGGTACGTACCAAGAAGTCCTTCGGACGCCAGGACGGCACCTACATCGCCTTCGACGAGAACGCCGCTGTGATCATCGACGACCAGAACAACCCGCGCGGTACTCGTATCTTCGGGCCCGTGGCTCGCGAGCTGCGCGACCGCAACTTCATGCGGATCGTCTCGCTCGCGCCGGAGGTGCTGTGATGCTCAAGCCCAAGCGTCCTGTGCAGCGTCCGGTGGCGCTGAAGATTCGGCGCGACGATGAGGTGCAGGTAATGGCAGGGAAGGACCGCGGCAAGCGGGGACGGGTGATGCGTGTCGCGCCCCGCGAGGAGCGCGTGTGGGTTGCGGGCCTGAACATGGTCAAGCGCCACACGCGCCCCCGCCAGGGCGCCCAGGGACCCGAGGCGGGGGGCGTCATCGAGCGCGAGGGGGCCATCCACGTCTCCAACGTCATGCTCATCGATCCCAAGGACGACCGACCCACACGCGTGGGCATCGAGCGCGAGGGGGGCAAGCGCTTCCGCGTCGCCCGCCGCTCGGGAACCCGCCTGGATTAGAACTCCAAGAAAAAGAGCCATGGCCACCACCGCAACCACCGCACGCCTGAAGACCCGCTACGCCGAGGAGATCCGTCCGGCGCTCATCGACCGCTTCGGCTACTCCTCGCCTATGCAGGCGCCCAAGATCGAGAAGATCACCCTGAACATGGGCGTCGGGGAGGCGCGCCAGGACGCCAAGATGCTCGAGGCGGCGCAGGAGCAGCTGTCCATCATCGCCGGCCAGCGGCCCAGTGTGCGTCGGGCACGCAAGTCGATCGCCGCCTTCAAGCTGCGCGAGGGCATGCCCGTGGGGGTCGCCGTCACCCTTCGCGGTGAGCGTGCCTACGAGTTTCTGGACCGCCTGATGTCGGTGGCCATCCCGCGCATCCGTGACTTCCGCGGGCTGAGTCCACGCTCCTTCGACGGGCGCGGGAACTACTCGCTGGGTGTCCGCGAGCAGATCATCTTCCCCGAGATCGACTACGACGCCATCGACCAGGTGCGCGGTCTGGACATCACCATTACCACCACGGCGGCGGGTGACACCGAGGCCTTCGCGCTGTTGGAGGCGCTGGGCATGCCCTTCGCCCGCGAGGGTCGCCCCGCCGGCTTTGACGCCCCTGACGTCCCCGACGTCGATGCCGACGCGCAGGCGCTCGATCTCCAGCGGGCCGCAGAGGTGGCGGAGAAGGCGAAGGCCGAACAGGCGGCGCTCGAGCAGCTCACCGAGGAGGATCCGCAAACCTACGCCACGCCCACGCCCGCCACGGGTGACGCCCTGATCGGCGAGGCGTCAGACCCGACCCCCTCACAGTCCGTGCCCGGAAGCGCTCCTGACGGAGCACCGGCCGGTGAGGGCTCGACCAGACAGGAGCCGTAAGCCATGGCCAAGACCTCACAGCGCGTCCGACAGGCGCGTCCGGCGAAGTTCAAGACCCGCGCCTATACTCGCTGCAACCGTTGCGGTCGTCCGCGGGCGGTGTACCGCAAGTTCGGGATCTGTCGCATCTGCCTGCGCGACCTCGCGCACAACGGTCAGATTCCGGGAATGACCAAGTCCTCCTGGTAGGGGTCCTACCAACCCGACACCCTGGTGAACGCATGTCCATGACCGACCCTATAGCCGACTTCCTCACGCGTATCCGCAACGGCATTCACGCCGCCCACGAGACGGTGGCGCTGCCCGCATCGCGTACGAAGGCCGAGCTCGCGCGCATCCTCACCGAGCAGGGCTACATCGACTCGTACTCCGTCGATCCGGCGCCCGGTGGCCGCGTCGGCCAGGTGCTGACCATTCGCCTGAAGTACACAGACGACCGACGCTCGGCCATCTCCGGGCTGCGTCGCGTGTCGCGCCCGGGCCGGCGTACCTACGTCGAGGCCCGTCGCATGCCACGCGTACAGGGAGGCATGGGGACCTCGATCATCTCCACCTCACGGGGGGTGATGACCGGTCACGACGCCCGCAGCGCAGGCGTCGGCGGCGAGGTCCTCGCCCAGGTCTGGTAGCCCGTGTCACGGATCGGCCGACAGCCCATAACCGTCCCGGCGGGCGTCACCGTGGCCATCGAGCCCGAGCGCGTCCAGGTCAACGGCCCGCGCGGCGAGCTCATGGAGCGCATACCGCGGGCCATCGACGTCACCCAGGACGGCGATCAGCTCGTGGTCACCCGGCCCACCAACCGCGGGGAGCACCGCGCCCTGCACGGTCTCACGCGCTCGCTGGTGGCCAACATGGTCGAAGGGGTGACGGCCGGCTTCCAGAAGCGCCTGGAGCTGCAGGGCGTCGGCTATCGCGCTCAGCTGCGCGGCCGCGACATTGAGCTGGCTGTGGGTTACTCGCACCCGGTGCCCATCAAGGCCCCCGACGGCATCGAGTTCGAGGTGCCCCAGCCGACGCGCATCGTCGTGCGTGGCATCTCCAAGCAGGTGGTGGGAGAGGTTGCCGCCACCATCCGCAAGCAGCGCCCCCCCGAGCCCTACAAGGGCAAGGGAATCCGCTACGAGGGCGAGTACGTCGCGCGCAAGGTGGGCAAGCGCGCATGAGCGCTGCCACCACCGCCACCCGGCGCCTGCGCCGTCGCCGGCGCGTGCGCGCCAAGGTCTCGGGCAGCGCCGAGCGCCCGCGGATCTCGGTCTTTCGATCCAACCGTGGCCTCTCCGCCCAGCTGGTGGACGACGCGCAGGGTCACACCCTCGCGGCCGTGCACTGGTATGAGCCCGAGCTGCGGGAGCTCGCCCCGGGCGAGCGCACCGAGCGGGCCGGTGCCCTGCTGGCCGAGCGCGCGCTGGCCGTGGGCGTGGGCGTGGCCGTCTTTGACCGCGGTGGCTATCAGTACCACGGACACGTCCGCCGCTTCGCGCAGGCCGCCCGCGAGGCTGGCCTGACCGTCTAGCGCGTATGACCGCCGCTCGCCATTCACCCGCTACCCTGCCCATCGCATGCCCGTAGACCGTTCAGTCAACCCAGCCGGCCTGGATCTGCAGGAGCGCGTGGTTGAGATCAACCGCGTGGCCAAGGTGGTCAAGGGCGGACGGCGCTTCTCCTTCACCGCCCTGGTTGTGGTAGGAGACGAGCGCGAGGTGGTGGGCATCGGCTACGGCAAGGCCAACGAGGTGCCCGTGGCCATTCAGAAGGGCGTCGAGCAGGCGCGCAAGAACCTCTTTCGGGTGCCCCGGCACGGGTCCACCATCACCCATCAGACCACCGGCGTCTTCGGCGCCGGCCGCGTCTTTCTCAAGCCAGCCTCGCCCGGTACGGGGGTCATCGCCGGTGGCGGCGTGCGTGCGGTACTCGAGCTGGCCGGCATTCACGACATCCTTTCCAAGAGCCTGGGCACGCAGAACCCGATCAACCTGGTCAAGGCCACTGTGGCCGGTCTGCGCGGGTTGCGCACCCCGGACGAGGTCGCCGAGCTGCGGGGGCTGACCATCAACCAGGTGCTGGGGCTCGCACCCCCCGTGAGCGCCGCCGCCCACGTGGAGGCGCAGGGCGCGTCCACCGATCACGCGCCGGGCTGATGGCCGACCCGAGCGCCATCACCGTCACCCAGCGGCGGTCGTCAAACGGAGCCGACCGTCGCCAGCTGGAGACCCTGCGCTCGCTCGGCCTGCGGCGCATAGGTCACACGGTCTCGGTGCGTGACACTCCGCAGGGCCGCGGCATGCTGCATGCGGTGCGCCATCTCGTGCAGGTGCACGAGGGCCCCGGCGAGCACGGGACCGGCGGACAGGGCTCGCGATGACCCCGGCCGCGCGTCGCCCGCGGGCCAGGCAGGCCGTCGCCAAGCCACCTCCCGCCAAGGCCGAGGAGCAGGTCCCCGAGGGCTCTGAGTCCCAGCGGGCACAGTGGGTGGGACTGCACTCGCTGCGCCCGGCCCCGGGCAGTCGACGCCCACGCAAGCGCGTGGGTCGCGGGGAAGGATCGGGAACGGGCAAGACCTCGGGTCGCGGCCAGAAGGGCGCGGGGTCACGCTCAGGCAGCAAGCGTCGGGCGCGCTTCGAGGGCGGTCAGATGCCGATCCACATGCGCATGCGCAAGCTGCGCGGTCCGCACATGAAGAAGTCGATGCCCTTCGAGCCCTTCCGCACCCACACCCAGCCCGTGAACCTCATCGACCTGCAGGAGCGCTTTGACGCCGGCACGGAGGTGACACTCGACGCCCTGCGCGAGCACGGCTTGGGCAAGCGCAAGGGCATCCCGGTCAAGATCCTGGGCCAGGGCGAGCTCTCCAAGGCTCTGACCGTGCACGCCCACGCCTTCAGCGCGGGCGCGCGGGAGAGCATCGAAGCTGCCGGCGGCAGCTGCCAACTCGTTGAGCGGTAGGGTCCCGCCGCCGGGCCGGCTGTGAGCGATGGGGACGGGCCCGGAGGACCGTTAGAATCCCGGCCTCGCGTCGTCTTTGATCCCTTCGTCCATGCTCTCGACCATCCTCAGCGCGTTCACGGTCGCCGACATCCGGCGCAAGCTCGGCTTCACCGCCGCGATCCTGTTGCTCTATCGCCTGGGCTCGCACATCCCGGTGCCGGGCGTGAACCTGCACGCGGTCAACGGACTCTCCCAGTTCTCGGGCTCGAACATCCTGGGCTTCCTCAACCTCTTCTCGGGAGGCAGCCTCTCGCGTATCGCGCTGTTCGCGCTGGGCATCATGCCCTACATCACCGCTTCGATCATCCTGCAGCTGCTCCAGGTGGTCGTTCCCTCACTGGAGAAGCTGTCCAAGGAGGGTGAGGTCGGGCAGGCACGGATCACCCAGTACACCCGCTATCTGACCGTGGGCTTGGCCTTCGCCCAGTCGATCGGCTACGTCTTCCTGTTCCACTCGCTGCAGTCGAGGTCCGGGGAGGCGGTCTTCACGCACTTCGACGCGCCGCACATCTTCATCGTCGTGGTCTCCATGACCGCGGGCACCGTGCTGCTCATGTGGATGGGCGAGCTGATCACCAACCGCGGTATCGGCAACGGCATTTCGCTGCTCATCTTCGCCTCGATCGTCTCCCGCCTGCCCGCGGGCATTCAGGCCTGGTGGACGAGCCAGGACCAGGTGTTCAAGGTGATGATGCCCTTCATCGTGCTCGCCGTCGTCGGCGGCATCGTCTTCGTTCAGGAGGGCCAGCGACGCATCCCGGTTCAGTACGCCAAGCGCGTCATCGGGCGGCGCATGACCGAGGGCGGTCAGACCTATCTGCCCCTGCGCGTGAACATGGCCGGGGTCATCCCGGTCATCTTCGCCGCCAGCATCATGGCCTTTCCGCCCACCGTGGGCAGTCTCATCCACACCACCTGGGCCCACAACGTGTCCAACTTCTTCAGCCCCAACGGCTGGCACTACGTCGTGGGCGAGTCGCTGTTCATCATTGTCTTCACCTACTTCTACACGGCGGTGACCTTCAACCCGGTCGACCAGGCCGACAACCTGAAGAAGTACGGCGGTTTCATTCCCGGCGTGCGCCCCGGCCGCCCCACGGCGGAGTTCCTGGACCGCATCCTGGCGCGGCTGACCTTCCCGGGAGCGCTCTTCCTGGCGCTCGTGGCCGCACTGCCCACCGTGCTCATCGCCCGCACGCACGCCAACTTCTACTTTGGCGGCACGTCCATCCTGATCGTCATCGGGGTGGCGCTGGACACCATGAAACAGCTCGAGGCGCAGCTGATGATGCGCAGCTACGAGGGCTTTCTGAAGTAGCGCGCTCCCGGGCCGCGGGGCGGCGCGGTGGGATACTCTTGCGGCGTCCCTTGCCCTGCGCGAAGCCTGCGCCGCGGGCGAAGCCAGAGCCCATCGTCACCCGAGTTGTCCGAACTTAACCTCATCCTGCTTGGTCCTCCCGGCGCGGGGAAGGGCACTCAGGCCAACCGCCTGAGCGAGGACTTCGGCATGCCGCACGTCTCCACGGGAGACATGCTGCGCGCCCAGGTGGCGGAGGGCACGGAGCTCGGGCGGGAGGCCAAGGGCTACATGGACGAGGGAGACCTCGTTCCCGACGAGGTGATCGTGGGCATGATCCAGGACCGCCTCAACGAGGACGACGCCCGCGACGGATTCTTGCTCGACGGCTTCCCCCGGACCCGCGGTCAGGCCGACTCGCTGAGCCAGGCGCTCAACGAGCTCGACAGGCGCCTGGTCGCCGCGCTGTTGATCGAGGTATCCGACGACGAGGTCGTGCGGCGCCTCGCCGGACGCCGCGTGTGCTCCAAGAATGGGCACACCTACCACGTCGAGTTCGATCCCCCCAAGCACGAGGGGGTCTGCGACCAGGATGGCTCGCGCCTGGTCCAGCGCGACGACGACCGCGAGGAGACCATCCGCAAGCGGCTGGCCACCTACGACCGGCAGACCTCGCCGCTGATCGACTACTACGAGACCAGGGGCCTGCTGCGGCGCTTCGACGGCACTCGCGCGGCGGATGAGGTGCACGATCACATCCGCGCCTCGCTGGCCACCCTGCGCCTGGAGGAGCAGCTGTGATCATCCGCAAGTCAGCGCAGGAGATCGAGCGCATCGCGGCGGCGGGTGCGATTCTCGTCGACACGCTGGAGCTGGTGCGGGGGAAGGTTCGCCCAGGCGTACGCACCGACGAGCTCGACGCCGCGGCGGAGCGCTTCATCCGCTCGCGCGGGGCCGTACCCTCATTCAAGGGCTACCGGGGCTTTCCCGGCTCGATCTGCGCGTCGCCCAACTCGATGATCGTGCACGGGATTCCGGGGCCCTACCGCCTCAGCCGAGGCGACATAATCTCCATCGACGTGGGGGTGACCCTCGACGGATGGGTAGCCGACGCGGCTCGCACATTCGGCGTGGGTCCCATTGCGCCCGCCGCGCACAACCTGCTCAGCGCCACCGAACGCTCGCTGCACGCCGCGGTGGCCCAGTGTCATGTGGGAAATCGGCTCGGCGACGTCTCACACGCCGTGCAGGGGGTGGCCGAGGAGGCGGGCCTGTCGGTGGTGCGTTCGCTTGTGGGTCACGGGGTCGGGCGCGACATGCACGAGGATCCCCAGGTGCCCAACTACGGAGACGCGGGCCGAGGCCTGCCGCTGGAGGAGGGGATGGTCCTGGCCATCGAGCCCATGACCACCGCGGGACGCCCCGCGGTCCGGGTGGCCGGTGACGGCTGGGCTATCTTCGCCCAGGACAGTTCGCTGGCGGCCCACTTCGAGTTCACCGTTGCCATCACCGCACAGGGGCCGCGCGTCCTCACGCCGTGGCACGAGCCGGCCGGCGCGCACCCCGTGTCCGGCGAGCTCGACACGCAGGATGGGGCCGCCGCCGGTCAGCGCGCGGTGGGCTGAACACACGGCGGCTGCGCAGCCTCGGCTGCGCGCGCTTATTGCTACAGTCCAGAGTCCCGCGCTTCCACGGAAGCTTTGTGGTGGCGTGGGATCTCTCCGCGAGGGGTAGCGGCAGTCGCACCGGCAGCCAGAGCCGCCTCGCTTGGACCAGCCGAAAGGGATCATGAAGGTAAGACCATCGGTCAAGCCGATGTGCGAGAAGTGCAAGATCATCCGACGCCACGGCGCCGTCCTGGTCATCTGCCAGAACAAGCGCCACAAGCAGCGGCAGGGCTAGCGCGTGGCCCGTATCGCCGGCATCAACCTGCCGCTGAACAAGCGAACCGAGATCGGCCTCACTTACATATTTGGGATCGGGCGCGCCAAGGCCAACGAGGTCCTCGTCGACGCCCACGTCAGCGCCGACACCTACGTTCGTGACCTGACCGAGGACGAGGTAGGCCGCCTGCGCGACGTGATTGATCGCTCCCTGACCGTGGAGGGTGATCTGCGTCGCGAGCGCTCCCAGGACATCAAGCGCCTGCAGGAGATCGGCTGCTATCGCGGGCTACGTCACCGGCGCGGACTGACCGTGCGCGGGCAGAAGACGAAGACCAACGCGCGCACCCGCAAGGGACCCAAGCGCATGCAGGTCGCCGGCAAGAAGAAGGCGGGCAAGAAGTGAGCGCCGTGGCGAACATGCGCCGCCGCCGCTGCGTCGGCAGCCGAGCGAGCGTGGCCTGAGTGCCCGCGCCCAGGCGTCCTGCGCGCGGACGACGCAAGCCGCGCAAGAACATTCCCGTGGGCCAGGCTCACATCAAGACGTCCTTCAACAACACGATCGTGTCGTTGACCGACACCACAGGCAACGTGATCGCGTGGGAGTCGGCCGGTGGAGCGGGCTTCAAGGGTTCGCGCAAGTCGACTCCGTTCGCCGCCCAGGTCACCGCTGACAGCGCCGCGCGCAAGGGCATCGACCAAGGTCTGCAAAAGGTCGAGGTCTACGTCAAAGGCCCGGGCTCCGGACGTGAAACGGCGATCCGCTCACTGCAAGCCGCAGGGCTCGAGGTCACCGGGGTGCGCGACGTCACCCCCCAGGCCCACAACGGCTGCCGCCCCCGCAAGCGGCGCCGCGTCTAACCACTTTCCTGCTCCCCGCCCACCGCGAGAACAAAGACAACCAATGGCCAGAGATACCGGTCCGCAGTGCAAGCAGTGCCGACGCGAGGGACAGAAGCTGTTCCTCAAGGGAGAGCGCTGCCTGACCGACAAGTGTGGCGTCGAGCGTCGCTCCTACCCGCCCGGCGAGCACGGTCGCGGGCGCCAGAAGCAGAGCGAGTACCGGCTTCAGCTGCGCGAGAAACAGAAGGCGCGTCGCTACTACGGAGTGCTCGAAAAGCAGTTCCGCGGCTATTACGACAGGGCCAGCCGTCAGCCGGGCATCACCGGGGAGAACCTGCTCTCCCTGCTCGAGGCGCGTCTGGACAACGTGCTCGTGCGCCTGGGGTTTGCCGCCTCGCGCCGCCAGGCCCGCCAGCTGATCCGCCACGGTCACTGGACGATCAACGGACGCCGCGTCGACATTCCCAGCTATCAGGTGCGTCCCGGCGAGGTCATCGCCATCAAGGCCGATACCGCCGCGACCCAGGTCGTTCGCGACGCCACCGAGCTTACGGGTCAGATTCCTGCGTGGCTTCAGGCCGATCACGAGTCCCTGACGGCCAAGGTGCTGCGCAGGCCGGAGCGGCGTGAGGTCGCCGCCCCGGTGTCCGAACAGCTGATCGTCGAGCTCTACTCCAAGTAGCAGTTCGACCCGTGCACCGCTTCGCCATGGGCGAGGCGATGCTCCGAGCCGGGCCCGGCCGGGTCCTGGTCGCAACACACGAAACGAAGGACGCTGATGCTTGACTTCCAGATCCCCCGGATCAGCAGCGAGTCCGTGGAGCGCAACCGCGGCACGTTCATCATCGAGCCGCTCGACCGCGGGTTCGGCTACACGTTCGGCAATTCGCTGCGCCGCGTGCTGCTCTCATCCCTGGCCGGCGCGGCTGTCACCAGCGTTCGCATCGAGGGCGTAGCGCACGAGTTCTCCACCATCACCGGTGTCAAGGAGGACGTGACCGACATCGTGCTCAACCTCAAGGGCGTGGTCTGCCGCATGCACTCTGATGCCACCGAGGTGGAGGCACCCCTGGTGGTCGCGGGCCCGGGTGACATAACGGCCAAGGACATAGACCTGCCGGCAGGGGTGGAGATTCTCAACGCCGACGTGCACATCGCCACCTTGGACAAGAACACCAAGCTGGAGCTTTACATGACGATTGGTCGCGGTCGTGGCTACCGGCCGGCCGAGGACAACAAGTCAGCCGATCAGCCGATCGGCGTGATTCCCATTGACTCGATCTTCTCGCCCGTTCGCCGCGTGGCCTACGCCGTCGAACCCGCCCGTGTGGGCCAGCGGACCGACTACGACCGGCTCACGCTGGACATCGAGACCGACGGTTCGATCGAGCCCCAGGCGGCCCTGCGTGAGGCGGCCGAGCTGCTCATCAGCCAGCTGGCCATCTTCACCGATGCCGATCGCATCCAGGAGCTGCGCGCCGGTCCCGGCGGCCAACTCGACGGTCACGCCGGCGGGGGAGCGGCGGGCGCGTCCGCGGCCCTCCAGGGGGAGGAGTGGGGCATCCTCATCGAGGAGCTCGAGCTGGGGGTTCGCTCCTACAACTGTCTCAAGCGTGCGGGTATCCAGACCGTCGGAGATCTCATCTCGAAGTCCGAGAACGAGCTCAACGCGATTCCCAACTTCGGCAAGAAGTCAATCGACGAGGTGATCGAGACTCTGCACGCGCGTGGGCTGGATCTCCGTCAGGACTAGACTCGCCGACAGCATGCGACATCAGAAGACACGCCACAAGCTCAGCCGCGACAGCGCCCATCGCAAGGCCCTGCTCATGAACCTGAGCCGGGAGGTGCTCGCCCACGAGCGCATCCAGACCACGGAGGCCAAGGCCAAGGCGGTCAAACCCCAGCTCGAGAAGCTCATCACCCTGGGTAAGCGGGGGGACCTGCACGCGCGCCGCCAGGCCCTCTCGGCCCTGGGCCACGACAAGTTCGCCGTGTACCGCCTGTTCGACGAGGTTGCCCCGCGCTACGTCGATCGTCCGGGCGGCTACACGCGCATCCTCAAGCTCGGTCCGCGCCGCTCAGACTCAACCGAGATGGTCTTCATCGAGCTCGTCTAGAGGGACCGCGCTGTGGGCGCGGCGTCCTCTGCGAGCGCCGGCAGTCGTGGTCACCAGGCTCACGCTCGAGTACCACGGCGGCGCCTTCGCTGGATGGGCGCGCCAACCCGGGCTGCGCACCGTCCAGCAGGAGGTCGAGCGCGCACTGGAGGCCTTCCTGCCCCCACCCGTTGAGCTGAGGGTGGCCGGACGTACCGATCGGGGAGTTCACGCCTGGGGGCAGGTGGCCAGTTACGCGCACGAGGCGGTCGACCCTCAGCGCCTGAACACCGTGCTGCCCGACGACATCGCTGTGCTCGACGCTCGTCCGGAGGCGCTGGACTTCGACGCGCGCCGCGATGCGCAGGCGCGCACCTACTGCTATCGCGTGCTCGCCCGCCGCGCACGCAGCGTGTTCGAGCGGGGTCGCGCCCTGTGGTCCGAGCGCGAGCTCGACCGTGATCTGCTGCATGCATGCGCGGCCGCGCTGCCCGGCCGCCACGACTTCACCGCGTTCACACCCACGCGGACCGATCACGTGCGCTTCGAGCGCGACGTGTACAGCGCGTGCTGGCGTGAGAGGGGCGACGTGCTCGAGTTCTGGATCGAGGCCGACACGTTCATGCGCCACATGAACAGGGTGCTGGTGGGCACCATGCTCGAGGTGGCCGACGGGCGGCGCGACCCGCGCGACTTCGCAGAGCTGCTCGGGGGTGGCCCGCGTGCTCGCGCCGGCCCCACCGCGCCCGCCCACGGCCTCGCCCTGGCCTCGGTGCGCTACTAAAGACGGGTGGTGTTCCGGTCCTGCGAACACCACGTGCGCACGTCTCATCGGTAGGCTCGGCGCATCCCGGGACCGATCATGCCCAGTCTCGCTGGAGTCAGCCATCGTGACGTCGCCGTCGACGGTGTGCGCCTGCACGTGGCCGAGGCCGGCCGCGGGCCGACGGTCGTGCTCTTGCACGGCTGGCCGCAGCACTGGTGGGCCTGGCGTCGGATCCTGCCCACGCTGGCCCGTGATCACCACGTCGTCTGTCCCGACCTACGGGGCCTGGGCTGGTCCGAGGCTCCGTCTGCGGGCTATGAGAAGGAGCGCCTGGCCGACGACCTGATCGGCGTGCTCGATGCGCTGGGGCTCGATCGGGTACGACTGGTGGGCCATGACTGGGGGGGATTCGCGGCCCTGCTGGCCGCCTTGAAGGCGCCGGAGCGTTTCAGTGGCGTGCTCGCACTGTCCATCTCTCACCCCTGGCCCCCCGGAGGGCCGCCGGATCCGCGCCGCCTGGTCCGCTTCGCCTATCAGGGTGTGATCGCCTCGCCACTAGGCGAGCGCCTGCTGCGCCACGAGGGCTTGGCTCGGCGGCTTCTGGATCGTGCCGCGGCCGGTGCCTGGGACGCCGAGGCCCTGGACCTATACGCGCACGTGCTCTCCCAGCCGCCGGCGGCACGGGCCAGCGTCATGCTCTACCGGACGTTCCTGCTGCGCGAGCTGGCACCGCTCTTGGGCGGCGCCTACGCCGATCGGCGCCTCGAGGTCCCGACGCGCATGCTGGTCGGCGACCGCGATCCCGTCATCACCCCCGAGGTGGTCGCCGGCCTGTCCGACCACGCCGAACCGGGCACGGTGGCCTGGGAGGCCGGTGCCGGCCACTGGCTCCCGGAGGAGCGTCCCGAGCGGGTGCTGTCCGAGCTGGCGCTCCTGCCCTAGTGAGCGGGCGCCCGACCCCGGCGTCCCGGGTTTCTCAGGAGCGCGAGCGGGTGCTCGCGTGGCGGTGGCGGCGGTGCGTTTTCCGCTGCGCCCTCTCCCCGCCCACCCCGCGGGTAGCGTGCACGCGCGCCGTGGCGCGCCCGCCGCCCGCAGCGCGGTAGGCGGCCCGCAGCAGCGACAGCGACTCGCGCGCGGTCTGCCCGCTTGAGGGCAGGCGGAAGTCGACGGCGTCCGGTGGTGACAGGCCGATCTCCAGGTGAGGAGCGCTCGAGATGCCCACCGTCCCGCAGCCCACCTGAGCGATCGGCTGCCCGGCGGTCACGTGGGTGCCGACGGGTACGAGTGCCGGCCGGGCGTGTCCGTAGTAGACAAACCGTCCGGCCTCGGGCCCGGTGTCGACCTGCAGGACGGGGGCAGAGGAGCCGAAGCCGTCGATGCCCTCCTTGACGATCGTTCCGGAGGCCACGGCCAGTTCCAGCAGGCGCGGCCCGCAATCGTTGCGCCGGCCGCCGAGATCGACGCCCTGATCCAGCGACCAGCTGCGCGGAGCCGCGACGTGGGAGAGGGGATACAGGGGAAACGTCCACGCGCCCTGGGATCCCGGCGAGGTGGCCGGGGGGGCGGGGCGCGGCCCGGGCGAGGCCGACGAACCTGGCGATCCGGAGTCGCCGGGGGCGACGCTGCCCCCACTCGGATCGGCGCGGACCGTGGCGGCGAACAGCAGCGCGAGCAGCAGGACAGCCGCGGTGATCACTGGTCCGTACGCCCAACGTCTCATAGGCCTCACTCTGTTTGCGGCCTACGGGGTTAGCTGACGGGCTAGCGCGTGTGCGCCTCCCGCGGATGACCGCGGAACTCGCCCCTGATGTTGGGTCCCCCGCTCCCCGGCCCGGCCGGAGACTCGGCGAGCGGGACCCTAGCGCAGAGCACGGCCTAGATGCCTGCCTCGTGAGATCTTTATCTCATGGGCAGGACTGGGCGGATGAGCGTCGGCTCCGCCGAGGCGGCCCGCGCGCCGCCGTAGCGCCGCAGGCTCCCACTATGCTCGCGTTCGGTGCTCAATGTCCTGCTCACCAACGACGATGGCATTGAGGCCGAGGGCCTGGAGAGCCTGCGTCTGGTACTGACGGCGCTGCCCGATGTGCGCCTGGCGGTCATCGCCCCCGACGGCAACCGTTCGGCCACGGCCCGCTCGATCACCACTCGGCGACCGCTCTGGGTGGCCGAGGTGCCCTTCGCCGACGGCACCCATGGCTACGCGACCGACGGAACGCCGGTGGACTGCGTGCGATTGGCCACCCTCGGTCTCGTCGAAGGCTTCAAGGCTGACCTGGTCGTCTCGGGCATCAACCACGGTTCGAACCTGGGCGATGACATCACCTACTCGGGCACCGTGGCGGCGGCGCTCGAGGGAGTGCTGCTCGGGCTGCCCGGAGTCGCCGTGTCGCAGCAGTCCAGTCGGGGAGCGCTGGATTTCCGCTTTGACGGAGGCTTTGATTTCACGGTGGCGTCGCGGTTCGTGGCGCGGCTGCTCGAGCGCGTGGAGCACGTGCCGCTGCCGGAGAAGACGCTGCTCAACATCAACGTTCCGGCGGGGACCCCGACCGGAGTCGAGGTGACCAGCCTGGGCAAGCGCATCTACGAAGACGAGTTGCGCCTCGAGCAGGAGGAGCTCGGACCGCCCAGTCGCCGGCGGTTTTGGATCTACGGCTCTGACCCCGGCTTCGAGGACGAGCCCGGCACCGATCTGGCGGCGGTGGCGGCCCGGCGTATCGCGGTCACTCCCATCCACTTCGACCTCACCGACCGTCCCGGCATGGAGGCGTTGCGGGGCCTTGACCTCGACAGCCTGCTCGTGCCGGTGACCGCCGGGAACTAGTGCGCGCCGCCGCGCCGAGCGATCCCAACGCTCGAGGAGCCTCGCGGGGTGAGGAAACGGCGGCGCGGGCGCGCGACCTGCGCGAGGAGCTCGAGCATCACGCCCACCGCTACTACGTGCTCGACGACCCCGAGGTGGGCGACGACGTCTACGACGCCCTGCTCGACGAGCTGCGGCGCATCGAGGCTGAGCACCCCGAGCTGGCCGCCCTCGATTCGCCCACCCGCCGCGTCGGTGCCGAGCCCGTCAGCCGTCTGGAGAAGGTCACCCACCTCGAGCCCATGCTCTCGCTGGGCAACGTGCGCTCGCCGAGCGAGCTGCGGGCGTGGGTGGCGCGCATGCGCGCCCATCTGAGCCGGGAGGGCATTGCGGACCCGGACTTTGAGTTCGTGGTGGAGCCCAAGATCGACGGCCTGGCCATCAGCCTGCTCTACCGCGACGGCGTGCTGGTGCGTGGAGCGACCCGGGGCAACGGCGAGGTGGGAGAGGATGTGACCCACAATCTGCGCACCATCGGTTCGATCCCGCTGCGGGTCCCGGGAGCCCCGCCGCTCCTAGAGGTGCGGGGTGAGGTGTACATGTCCCTGGCCGACTTCGCGGCGCTCAACGAGCGCCGGGCCGAGCGCGGCGAATCCACCTTCATGAACCCGCGCAACTCGGCCGCCGGAACCGTGCGCCAGCTCGACCCTGCTCTGACCGCCGAGCGCCCGCTGTCGATGTGGTGCTACCAGGTGGGCGTGACCGAGGGCCTGTCCTTCGCAACCCACTGGGAGGGCCTGCAGTGGCTCACAGAACACGGCTTCCGGGTGAACTCCGACGTGCGTGTGCTCTCCGGGGAGGACGAGGTGGTGGCTCAGTGCGAGGAATGGCAGCGTCGGCGCGCGAGCCTGGACTTCGAGATAGACGGTGCGGTGGTCAAGGTGAGCGACCTGGCCCTGCAGCGGCGTCTGGGAGCGGTGGGACGCGACCCGCGCTGGGCGGTGGCCTGGAAGTTCCCTCCCACCACGGCGGTCACGCGGCTGCAGCGCGTGATGTGGAACGTCGGCAAGTTCGGTGACCTGCATCCCTTCGCGGTGCTCGAACCGGTCGGCGCGGGCGGGGTGATCATCAAGCTCGCCACCCTGCACAACGAGGAGGATCTGGCGCGCAAGGACATCCGAGCCGGCGAGGACGTGATCGTGCTGCGCGCGGGCGACGTGATCCCGCAGGTCGTTTCGCCGGCTCCCCACGTGGTGGAGCAAGCCAACCGTCCCGATCCGCCGCATGCGCCCGAGCACTGTCCGTCGTGCGGCACGCCAACCGTCAAGGCCGCGGGCGCCGTGTTCACGCGCTGCCCGAACCGCATGTGCCCGGACCGGCGCTGGCAGTTGCTCAAGCACTTCGTCTCCCGGGGGGCCATGGACATCGACGGCCTGGGCGAGAAGCAGGTCGCTCTGCTGCTCGCGCGCGAGCTCGTGCACACGGCGGGGGACTTCTACCGCCTGAGCGAGGAACAGCTGATGGCTCTGGATGGGTTCGGCGAGGTCTCCGCCCATCGTCTGCGTACCGCGGTCGACGCCTCACGTGAGCGCCCGTTCGCGCGCGTGCTCTTCGCCCTGGGCATCGAAGAGGTGGGCGAGGTGACGGCCCGCAACCTCGCCATGCGCTTTCGCACGATCGACGCGTTGCTCGACGCGTCGCCGGAGCAGATCACCGAGACTCCGGGCGTGGGGGAGAAGATGGCGTCGGTCATAGCCGCGCAGCTCGCCGACAGGCATATGCTGGATCTGATCTCAGACCTGCGCGCGGAGGGCCTGCAGCTCAGCGAGGCGGGCCCTGCCCCCAGTGAGGGCCCGCTGGCCAAACGGACGCTCGTGCTCACGGGCACCCTGCCGGAGTGGTCGCGCGAGCAGGCCACCGAGCGGATCATGGCCGCCGGCGGCCGCGTCACCGGCTCGGTGTCGCGCAAGACGGACTACCTGGTGGCGGGCGAGACTCCGGGTACCAAGCTCGAGAAGGCTCAGCGACTGGGCGTGGCCGTCATCGACGAGGCGGCGCTGCGCCGGCTGGTGGGATGAGCGGAGCATCGCCGCCCGGTCACCTAGCGTCCGGAGCCGAACCCTCCGGGCAGTGCGCGGGGCGGCGGTTGCGCGGGGCCACTGGCGTCGTCATAGCGGGCGAGGGCCACGGCCATACGGTCCTGCAGGACGTGCGCGGAGTACAGGCTGATCCCGTCCATCTCCAGGGCAAAGACGATGGTGTGCCCTCCCGCTGCGCTGCACCAGCCGGCCAGATTGGAGACCAGGTCCAGCGTCCCCGTCTTGGCCTGGCACCGTCCCGCCGCAGCCGTGCCGCGCATGCGGGTCTTCAGGGTGCCTGCGCGGCCCGCCACGGCGAGGCTCGAGCGCAGCACCTGCCCCCGCGCATCGCCGGACAGTTCCGCCAGGAGCGTGACCACGGCGCGGGGGCTCGTGCGATCTGCGCGCGACAGGCCCGAGCCGTCCACCACCCGGACGGGGAGGCCCAGCCTCCCGAGCGTGCGGCGCACGACACCGGCGCCGGCGGCCGTTGTGCCCGCGCCACCGAAGCGCGCACCCAATCCCTTGATCAGGGTCTCGGCCAGGTAGTTGTCCGACGGGCGATTCTGCAGACGCAGCAGCGTCTGCAGTGGCGGCGAGGCGACTGCGGCCAAGGGGGTGGCCGAGGCGGGGGCGGGGGTGGGGGCGCTCCCGGGAGAACCGTCGACCGGTATTCCCACCCCACGCAGCGCGGCGGAGAGCATCTCCGCCGCGTAGGCCGCCGGGGCGTGGGGACCCCGCTGACGCCCGACCTGGCCACGGTTGAAGGCCAGCGCGCTGAGCGTCCCCTCGACATCGCGGTCGGCGCGGCCCCCGGTGCGGGGGCCGCCGCGTAACCCGTCGAACAGTGACTCGTCTCCGAGCACCCGACCGTGCACCGCCGTAATCCCCCGTTGGCTGAGCATCAGGGCCAGATCTGAGACGCTCGAGCCCTGGCCGGCGCCATAGAAGCTGCGGATGAAGTCGGTCGAACCGAAGGTCGGATCGCCCCCGCCACGCAGGTAGAGGTCGCCGTTCCACGCCCCGTCCGGTCCCTGGGATCCCACCGCGAGCACGGAGGTGCTCAGCTGGGCCCCACCCCCCATGAGCAGCAGGGCCGTGGTTGACGTGTACAGCTTCTGCACCGAAGCCGGGGGCCGGGCCCTGGTGGCTCGGGAGGCAAACAGGGTGCGGCGCGCACTTGCGTCGTAGACCAGCGCGCCGGAGCCGCGGCCGGCATGGGCCATGTCGCGGCTGAGCTCGGCGCTCAGGGCTCGCGGACTGAGCCTCGCGGCCGCCGCGGCCGCGGGGGCGCGCGCCAGACCGGCCGCCCCGAACACAGAGGCCGCGGCCAGGGCGGCGATGGTGAGGATCTCACGACGCAAGGTCAAACCAGAGGGCGCCCACCGGGTCTCGTGCGCGGAACACGCCACCGCGCACCCGGGCGCGGCAGCTCCCGCCCAGTTGAGGGCCACCGTACAATGAAGCGGCCATGGGCAAGGTTGTCAAGCTGGAGCCGGGGTCCAAGAACCGCAGCGCTCGGGCGCGGTCGTCCTCGTGGCGAGCGGCGTCGGCGGCCAAGCGCCGCGACAGGACCGCGCTGGTCCTCGGCGGCGGCGGTTTCACGGGCGGGGTCTATGAGATCGGTGCGCTGAGGGCCATAGACCTGCTGTCGGTGAATCGTACGGTCAACGACTTCGACATATACGTGGGCACGTCCGCCGGGGCGTTCATCGCCGCGCTGTGTGCCAACGGTGTCACGCCCGAGGAGATGATGCGGGTGGTCACCCGCCAGGGCCCGCTCCCTTTCCGTGACCTGGATATCGGCGATCTCCTGCGCCCCAACGTGGCGGAGTTCGTGCGCTCGGGGCTGAGCCTTCCCGGCCGCGCGCTGGGCCTTGCGCGTCATTTGGCGAGCCACTTCGGCGAGGTCTCGGTCATGGACCTGCTGCTGGGACTCGGCGAGGCTCTGCCTTCCGGGGCCTACACGGGGAAGGGCCTTGAGACCTACGTGCGCAGGGTGCTCTCGGACCCTGACCGCAGCGACGACTTTCGCATGTTGGACGCCGAGCTCTACCTGGCGGCCACCGATCTGGACACGTGTGAGCGGATCGTGCTGGGCGGCGAGGGCTTTGACGACGTACCGATCTCGCGCGCGGTACGTGCCTCCACCGCGCTGCCCATGGTCTACGCCCCGGTCATGGTCAAGCAGCGCGAGCTGATCGACGGAGGCATCGTCTCCACCACCAATCTGGACATTGCCGTGCAGGCCGGCGCCAAGCTCGTGGTGGTGGTCAACCCTATCGTGCCGTTCGTCAACGACTTCGGCAAGGAGATCATGACGCTGCGTGGTCCCCGCCCGCGGCGTGTCTCGGATATGGGCTTTCCCCAGATCGGCTACCAGGCCTTCAAGCTGCTGGCCTACCAGCGACTACACGAGGTGGCGCGCCAATGGGAGCAGCGCTACCCGGGGGTGGACATAGTGCTCATCGAGCCCGAACCCGACGACGAGCTGATGTTCCAGACCTCGATGATGAACTTCAGCTCGCGCGTGGATATCGCCCGCCATGGATTTCAATCGGTCACCTACCAGCTGGCCGATGACTATGCGCGCTTCAAGGCCACGTGTGACCGCCACGGGATTGAGATCTCTCCCACCCGGGTGCGCAAGGTGATCGAGCACTTCGGGGCCGAGCGCGAACGCGTCGGCGCTTGGCGCAAGATCCTCGAGCAGACCACCGGCTCGCTGCTGCGCCAGTCCTCGGCCACGGGCGACTAGACGCGCCAGGAGCGATCTCGGCGTCCGCGCTAGGAGCGATCCTCGGCGGCCACCGTGTCCAGGGCCCCCAACAGGCGCTCGCGCGCGCCGGGGTCGCGAACGCTGATGCGGACCCGTTCTGGTGCACCGAGCGCCGCTCCCGCCGCCACCAGAACGCCGGCCCGGGCGAGCCGGTCGGCGAGTTGCGCGCCGTCGAGGCGCGGATGTGCGGCCCATAGGAAGTTGGCCTGACTGGCCTGCACGTGCAGACCACGAGCGTGCAGGGCAGACCTCAGTGCCCGGCGCTCGGCGGCCACCGCCTGGGCTCGTCGCTTCACCTCTGAACCTCCGCTGCGCAGCGACTCCAGCACCCCGGCCTGAGCCGGTTCGTGGATCCCGAGATCGGGCTCGATCGCGTCCAGCAGCTGCTCAGCACCCGGGCCTCCCATCGCGTAGCCGCAGCGCAGCCCCGCCAGCCCCCATGCCTTGGAGAAGCTGCGCACGACGATCAGACGGGGATGGTCCTCCAGCAGGGCGACGGAGGCGTCGGTGGGCTGAGCGTCGGCGAACTCGACCAGTGCCTCGTCCAGCAGTACGGCGACGTGCTCGGGTACGGCCGACAGCAGGCGCTCGAGGTCGGCGCGCATGAGCAGCTCGCCGGTGGGGTCGTTGGGGCTGGCCACGGCGATCACCCGTGAACGCTCGGTCACGGCGGCGAGCAGGGCGTCGATGCCGCCACCGGCAACGGGGACCGCGTGCCCGCGAGCACGCCGGGCGGCGATCGGATACAGCGCGTAGGAGGGCCACGGGCAGATCAGCTCCTGACCGGGCTCAAGCAGCGCGCCGATGACGCTGGCGATCAGCTGAGCCGCGCCGTTGCCCACCACCACACGCCTGGGGCCCAGCCCGTGCCGGTGGGCGAGCTCGCTACGCAGCTCGGCACTGCCCTGGGGCGGATAGCGGTGCATGCCACGGCGAGCCGCAAAGGTCACCGCGTTGACCACGTAGGGGTGCGGCAGAGCCGGCCACGTAGTCTGCGACAGATCGAGGGTCTGCACCCGTTCCAGGGCGTGGCGCTTGCGTTCATCGGCCTGCTGTCGCTTGCCCTGATTGATCTCCCGCTCGCTCAGCCCCTCGAACTGGCGGTAGTAATCGAGCAGGCCCACTCTGACGTCGGTCAGGCGCGCGGCGAGAACAGATTGGAACCCGGTCCGTGCAGGATCAAGAACCAGAGCAGGAACGCGCTGACGCCGATGGCGGCCGTGGTCGCGAAGATGACGCTCAGCATGCCCGTGCGCTGGTCGTACCCGGCGGCACGACGGACGAGGATCCACGCCTCGTCCAGGCGGCGCATGAGGCTGAGGCCGGCCAGCAGCATGAGCAGCAGGCCGACGAAGGCGACGAGAATGCCAAAGCTGACGCTGCCGGTCTGATAATCGACCATTGAGCCCACCCACAGCCAGAGCACCGGGATCGGGCCCCAGAACATCAGGTTGATGAGGGCGATTGCCGTCATCAGCGCTGCCGCGAGGGTGCGGTCCGCTCGCCGCCGACGTTCTGAGCGCTGCTCGGGCAGGTCCCGGTAGTGCACCGGGGCGGTGCCCGGGCGGCGTCCGATGAACAGGCCTCCGTTGTCGGTGGGATCGGTGCGCATGGTGGGAGCGGAAGTCACGCCGCGCGATCGCGCCGTGACCAACACGCTAGCGCGCAGACCGCGCGCGCACGCCGCAGCATGGCTGTGAGATCGGCTTGCCGCGCGGCCGCCCGAACGGGCTACGCGTACAGAGAGTCGAGCAGCTCTGCGTACTTCTCGTGTACGACATTGCGCTTGACCTTCAACGTGGGGGTGAGTTCGCCCCCCTCCTGCGAGAGGTCGTGATCGAGAATCACAAAGCGCTTGACCTGCTCGACCGGAGCGTACCTCGCGTTGGCACGCTGCAGCTCGGCCTCGATGAGCTCGCGCACCTGACCGCTCTCGGAGAGAGAGGAGATGTCCTCCGCCAGGGCGTGCTCGCGCGCAAACTGCACGATCTCCTCCTCGTCGAGGGTGATGAGCATGACCGGATAAGGCCGTCGGTCGCCGTGCATCACCGCCTGGGACACCCAGCGGCACTGCTTGAGGTCGTTCTCGAGGTTGGCCGGGGTGAGGTTCTTGCCCCCGGCGGTGATGATGATGTCCTTCTTACGCCCGGTGATCGAGAGGTAGCCGTCCTCGTCGAGGCTGCCGAGGTCGCCGGTGTGCAGCCACCCGTCGACCACCGCGCCGAAGCTCGCGTCGTCGCGGCGGTGGTAGCCGCCGAAGATGTTCGCCCCGCGGATGAGAACCTCGCCATCGTCGGCGATGCGGATCTCACAGCCGGGTAGGGCGCGTCCGACCGTGCCGAAACGGTGATGCTCGGGAGTCGAATAGGTGGCCACCGTGGCCGTCTCGGTCATGCCGTAGCCCTCGAGTACGGGCACCCCGCAGGCCCAGAAGAACTCGAGGATCTCCGGAGCGATCGGTGCCGCGCCCGACACGGCCTGGCGCAGCCGGCCGCCGAAGATGGCGCGTACGTTCACGTACAGTCGCTCCTCGGCCTCCTCGAAGGGCCCCTGCAGCTCTGGGGGCACGGGTTCGCCTCGAGCCATGAGATCGCGCACCCTGACGCCCAGTCGGATCGCGGCGTGGAAGCGCTCCTGGTCCTCGAGCGACCCCCTGGCCACCGCGGAGGTGGCCAGCGTGTAGATCTTCTCGAAGATGCGGGGCACCGACGGGAAGTAGGAGGGGCTCGTCTCGGCCAGCTCGGGGACGATCTTCTGCGGATCGCCTGACCAGTAGGCGAGGGTGCCGCCGCCGTCCACCGTGAGCAGCTGGATCAGAAGTGCGAACGCGTGTGCGAGGGGCAGGAACAGGTAGGTCACCTCCCGGCCACGAGCCGCGTCCGCCGCGTGGCACATGTCCAGGACGCTGCGGTAGTTGCCGTGGGAGAGCACGCAGCCCTTGGGGGCACCCGTCGTACCGGACGTGTAGATGAACGTGTAGGGGTCCTCAGGGCCGACGGCCGCGATGCGACCCTCGAGCTCACGTGCGTCGCCCGCGGCACCACGGGCGCGCAGAGTCGCCAGGGCCAGCGCGTCGGGCGCCTCTCCGTCGATGATGATCAGCTGACGCAGATGGGGCAGGCGTTCTCTGACCGCCTGGATCTTGGCCAGCTGACCAGCGTCCTCGCAGATCACGGCCACGGCCTCTGAGTCGCCGGCCACCCATGCGCATTCCTCGGGAGAGTTGGTCGGGTACACGGTGACCTTGACCGCGCCGATGCTGGCCAGGGCCAGATCGCAATAGGTCCACTCCGGCCGGGTGCCGGCCAGGATGCACACGCGCTCACCGGCGGCGATGCCCAGGTCGATCAGTCCGAGGGCGATCTCCGCTACGACCTCCTCCATCTCGAGGTAGCTCACGTCGCACCACGCGCTCGCGCTTTTGTGGCGCAGCGCGGGCTGTCCGCCGTAGGCAGCCGCGGCGCGGGTCATGAGGTCGGTGATGGTGCGAGAGCCGGAGGAGACCGCGAGGGACGCAGCGTCGTCAGACGAGGCAGCGCCTGCCGCCGGAGTGGAACTTGCCTGCATCGACCCTCCTTTAGGGGAGCACTCTAAGTCGCCGGTTAGCGAGAACCGGCGATTCTAGGCACCACAGCGGGTCTGGTCGATTTCGCCGTGCGCGACGCTGCCCCGGTCGGGGGTGGCCGAACCACCCAGCCGACGTTCAGACGGAGGTCAGGCCTCGGCTAAACGTCCGAGCGCGCCGGAGCGCAAAGGCTCGGCGGGGGTCTCGTCGATCTGGCGGATACTTGTCAGGAAGAGGCTCTTGTCGATCCGTCCCTGGAAGATGGGCACCCCCAGCTCCATGCACTTGGAGATCACTTCGCGCCGCGCGAGACCCGCTTCACGGGCAAGTTCGGTGGGCGTCAGGTGGTTGGGCATCGGATCCCCTCCTGTGTCGTTTCGACCCTTTGCATGCGTGCGCGGTCGTGAGCGTAACCTTGTGTATACCGCCGCAGCCGGATGTGGTAAAGGGCGACGGACGAGTTTGCGCCCTTTCACTCAGGACCACCGGCCAGGGCCGTGAACCCGTCAGATGGGATTGGGCACGTCGATGAAGTGGTGTTCGACGCCGAAGAGGCCGCTCAGATGCTCTCCCAAGCGCTGCACGCCCATGGTCTCGGTCGCGTAGTGGCCGGCGGCCAGGAAGTGCACGGCGCCTTCGCGAGCCTGCGCCATCACACGCTCGGCCGGCTCGCCGGTGATGAACGCGTCGACCCCTTTCTGGATCGCCTCCTCGAAGAAGCTCGCGCCGGCACCCGACACTATCGCCACGTCGTGCACGCGTTCAGGGCCGTGGGCGAAGCACAGCGGGTCGCGACCCGTGACCCGGGCCACGCGCCTGACGAGCTCGTCGGGGGTGAGCCCGTCACCGGCGAAACGTCCGCGGCGACCGATGGCAGCGCCCCGGTGATGTCCGAAGGCGCCGGCGTCGGTGGCCCCCAGCGCCCCCACCAGCTGGGCGTTGTTACCCAGGGTCGGATGGCCGTCCAGCGGCAGGTGGTAGGCGGTCAGGCTCATGTCCGCCGCGAAGAGCAGGGACAGGCGCAGCTTCAGTTCGCGACTCACCGCAACGAGTCCCCCGCCCCAGAGGATGCCGTGGTGGACGAGCACCATGTCTGCCCGGCGGTCGCTCGCGCGCTGGAACAGCTCCGCATGAGCACTGACCGCGCTGACCACCGTGCCGACGCGCTCACGGCCGGGAACCTGCAGCCCGTTCACCCCATAGTCCTCGAACGCCTGGGGTGACATCAGGCGGTCCAGCTCTGAGATGATCTCGCTCAGCGGAGTGGTCATGAGGTGAGCGAGAGGGCGGCTCGCGATCGCGGTAGGCTTCACGGCCCACAGTGCCCAGCCGACGACGCTCAAGGCACGCGTGAATCCCAGCACCCAGATCATGACGAACGCCATCGCCGCTCGCGTCGCGAGCGTCACCGCGCCGGAGGGCGAGAGCTCGCGGCGCGCGCTCGGACACGAGCGGCGTCCCGCACGCGGCGGGCGCTTCGTGCGGCGCGAGGACCGTGACCTGGTGCAGTCCGTGCGAGCGGGCGACAGCCGGGCCTTCGAGCTCGTGTACGAGCGCTACCAGCGTCGGATAGCCGCTTACGTCCAAGGCATGGTCCGCGACCACGGGCGGGCAGAGGACGTGACCCAGGAGGTCTTCGTGTCGGCGCTGCGCAGGCTGCGAAGCAGCGAGCAGCCGATCGCCCTGCGTCCGTGGCTGTACGAGATCGCCCGCAACGCCTGCATCGACCAGTTCCGTCGCTCGGCGCGCACGAAGGAGGTCTCCTACGAGCGTGACCCCAGCGAGGCCGAGCGAGGGCTCTCCGGGGTGCCCGCGCCGGAGGAGGCCGTGGACACCAAGCAGCGCCTCGACCACCTGCGCGACGCCCTGTGCGGGCTCAGCGACGTTCAGCGCGACATTCTCGTCATGCGCGAGCTCGAGGGCCTGTCCTACCGCGAGATCGGCCGCCGCCTGCACCTCAGCCGTCCAGCGGTGGAGAGTGCGCTGTTCCGGGCCCGGCGGCGGCTCGGTTACGAGTACGAGCAGCTCTCCAGCGGCGCGCGCTGCGTGCATGTGCAACAGGCCGTGCTGGCTGGGCACCCCCCGGCGCCCTCCAACCCTGACCGTGCCCAGGTCGCCGCACACCTGTCCCGTTGCCCGGCCTGCCGGCTCCACGCGCGCATGGCCGCCCTGGATCGGCGCAGACCGACCGAGCGTCTGGGCGCGCTCGTGCCCGTGGCGATTCTGCCGCGCTGGCTGCGCGGGCTCGGCGCGGGGACAAGGTCGGCCCCGCTCGTGGGTGCGCGCAGCGGCCAGGTCGGCGGTTGGTCGTCCGTGTTCAGTCGCGTCGCGGAGCCGGCGGTTGGCCTGTTGACCGTGGGTGCGGCGGCTGTGGCGCTCGCGAGCCTGGGTCCCGCCACCCCGGCGCGGCCGGCGCTCCCTCGCCACGGTCGAGCGATGTCCACCACCACCGCCACCGGGCGCTTGTCGCCGGCGCCCGGTGTCGTCGGGGTCGGCTCGTGGCGTACCCTGGGCCCGATCTCCGTTTCCCTGGACGGATTTCGACCAGTGGCGCTGCTCACGCGTTCGCCGGTCCATGCGCGGCCCCTCAGGACCGTGCCGGCCTCCCCGAGCGTGTCCTCACCGAGCATGCCTGGCGCTGGAGGCCGCGGCCTCTCCTCCCAAACGGTCACGACGCAGGCGGCGGGCACCCCCAGCCGTGTGACCCCTGTTCTGGCCCAGGAGGAGGCCACGTCTATCGCGCTCCCCGCGCAGGGCCGGGCGCTGGGACACAGGGGCGCCGAGGTGCTAGCGCAGGAATACCGAAGCTTGCCGGTGGCTCCGGTGGTTGAGGACCGCAGGCCACCCGTTGCTCCCGGCGCGGCGCCACTCGCCGGGCCCGCCGATACGCCAATGGGCGCCGGTTTGAGCCCGGATCCCCCAGGACCGACGGTCACGTCGCAGATCGCCCAGCGCCTGGCCGGGCCGGTTCCGGACGCGGGCACTCCCCCGACTCCGGGCGGGGGTTGATCGGCGTCCGCGCGCGGCCCGCAGAGCGTTGGCTGTGATGCGCCGGGCGTCCAGACACTCGGGCCTGCGCGCACGTCTGTGGGATACTCGCTGACTTCATCGGGGCGTGGCGCAGCCTGGTAGCGCGCACCGTTCGGGTCGGTGAGGTCCCCGGTTCAAATCCGGGCGCCCCGATTGCCAAAGCCCCCTCAGGCGCAGGGGGTTTTGTCGTTCCAGCGGTGAGCTGGGCGGAAAGCGCCACCTGGCGGGATGGGCGGGGAGCGAGATGGCCGGGCTCTGCGGGGCGTTGTCGCTTGCGCGTCCGGGATCGCCGTGGGCGGTATGGCGGGAGGGCCCCTCCGGTTTCGTCTGGCTCAGCGCGGTTTGGCGAATCGACGCGGGGGCGGGCGGCGCTTGCGCGGGAGCTTGCCTGGGCGCGCCCGTGGCTCTGTTCAGGGCGCACGGCCCCGAGGTATCAGCGTACGGCCGCGGCGACGGCGCGCCCGGCCGTACGCCCCGAGAACAGGCAGCCACCGAGGAACGTGCCCTCCAGAGCACGGTAACCGTGCATGCCGCCACCGCCGAACCCGGCGACTTCCCCGGCCGCGTAAACCCCGTCCAACGGGTCCTCAGTCGACTTCAGCACACGCCCGGAGAGGTCGGTCTGCAGGCCGCCGAGGGTCTTGCGAGTCAGGATCGACAGTCGCACGGCGATGAGCGGCCCGGCGGCCGGGTCCAGCAAGCGGTGGGGCTTGGCCACACGGGTGACACGGTCGGGCAGGTACGCGCGAGCGCCGCGTATGGCCGTGATCTGCATGTCCTTGGTGTAGGGGTTATCGATCTCGCGATCGCGCGCCACGACCAGGCGCTCCAGCTCGCCCGGGTCGATCAGCGGCTCCTCGGTGATCGCGTTCATACCCCGGACGAGATCGGCGATGTCGTCCGCGACGACGAAGTCGACGCCGTGCTGCTTGAAGGCCTCCACCGGGCCGGGTGCGCCCGAACCCATGCGCGACCTCACGACCGTTCTGACGCTCTTGCTCGTGAGGTCCGGGTTCTGCTCAGACCCAGAGAGGGCGAACTCCTTCTCGATGATCTTCTGGGTGAGCACGAACCAGCTGTGGTCATGGCCCGTGGCCACGATGTGCTTGAGGATGCTCAGGGTGTCATAGCCGGGGAAGAGCGGAACGGGCAGGCGTCTCCCGAGCGCGTCGAGCCACAGTGACGAAGGTCCCGGGATGATGCGGATCCCGTGCAGGGGCCAGATGGGATTCCAGTTCTGGATGCCCTCGTTGTAATGCCACATGCGGTCGGGGTTGATGATGTTCCCGCCCGCCTGCGCGGTGATGTTCAGCATGCGCCCGTCGACGTGGGCGGGCACACCGGAGATCATCCGTGCCGGCGGCCTGCCCAGCCGCTCGGGCCAGTTGCGCCTGACCATGTCGTGGTCGGCGCCGATTCCGCCGGAGGTGATGATCACCGCTTGGGCGTGCATAGCGAACTCCCCCACGGCGACGCGTGAGCTACTCGCCCCGCGCGCGACTCCGCTCGGCTCCAGAAGCACGCCGCGCACGCCGTCCACCGCACCCGCGGTCACGGTCAGCTCATCAACTCGATGGCGGAAGGCGAGGGTCACCAGGCCGCGACGCTGGCCCTCTCGCACGCGACGCACGAACGGTTCCAGAACCCCGGGCCCGGTGCCCCAGGTGACGTGAAAGCGCGGGACTGAGTTTCCCGGTCCCGTGGCGTCGTAGCCACCGCGCTCGGCCCATCCGGGGGCCGGCAGAAAGCGCAGCCCCTGACCGTGTAGCCAGGCGCGCTTCTCGCCGGCGGCGAAGTCCACGTAGGCTTCCGCCCACCGGCGGGGCCAGTCGTCCTCGCGGCGATCAAACCCCGCTGTGCCCAGCCAGTCCTGCCACGCAAGCTCCCGCGAGTCACGGATGCGGGCGCGGCGCTGCTCGGGACTGTCGACCAGGAAGAGTCCTCCGAGCGACCAGAAGGCCTGGCCGCCAAACGAGGTCTCTGGCTCCTGGTCGACGACCACGACCCGGCGCCCGGCGTCCACCAGCTCCGCGGTGGCAACGAGACCCGCCAGACCGGCACCGACGACGATGACGTCAGCCTTGCGCATCATCGCTCGCGGCGGGTCCTATGGTGCGGTCGGGTGTGTCGCCGTCGGCACCGGGAGAGTGCCGCTGCCGTAATCGATTCGCACCGGCTCGCGGGACCCCGGGAGCAGTCGCCAAGCGGCAAATAGTGGGCTCGTCGCCCCCGGATCGAGGATGACGATCCGCCCGAGCCGCACCTGCTCTCTGATCGGCATCGCGGATGGTCTTTGAAAAGCGCCGAACAGTCCGTGCGCGTAGCTCGAGGTGAAGCCGGCCGACGACTCAAGCGCGCTCCCGCGAGCGTCACGAACTCGCAGCGCGGTGGCCTGGACGCGAACCGTGTCGCTGGAGGCGTTGCGTATGCGGCCAACGACGATGTGGTCTCTTGGGAGATCTCGCGGCACGTACACCTGAGGGCTCGTAATCCACGCCAGGGGTTTGCGTGGCGCGGTCGCGCCACAGCCGGACGCCGCCGCGACGAGGATCACCGCCGCGAGAACGCGCGGCGCGCGGGCTCTCAAGAAGGCTTGGGCGGCGTGGTGAACCAGTCGCAGCCGACGGGTTCCGGGTCCGCCTTGGGGTCCCACGCGGTGCACGGAAGCTGCGTCGAGGTCACGGCGGGGTTGGGCGGCAGATAGACCGGGTTTCCCGGGCAGGCGGGAAGCAGAGGCGGGTCGCTGCCGTGGCCGGAGGCCATCGTGTTGCCCTGCCAGCAGTTTCCCCTGCCGCCGCTGTCCCACTTGAACTCGAGCCCGTTGGGTTGACGGGACCCGTTCGGCGCTTGGCCCATCACATTGTCGATGAACTGATTGGCGTTTGAGGTGTCCTGCTGGTGGGCGGGATCGTTGTCGCCGCGGATCGAGGCGGGGACGCTGAGCAGGATCACCCCCTGGCGCCAATTGTCGTAGATGAAGTTGTTCTTGACCAGGTCACGGCTGGCGCCGCCCATGACGATGCCGGTGCCCACCGGGGTCTGGAACTGTGGGCAGACAGTCTCCTTCGGACGATCCGCGAAGGGCGTGCGTGCGCAGAAGGCTTGGCGTTCGGCACTGAAGACGTTGAGGTTGTTCGAGTTGATCTCGTTGCGCTGCCAGTTGAAACATTCCTGAGGCATCCCCGGGTGCCCGGAGGCGAAGGAGTCGGTGGCCAGTCCCGAGGCGTTGCCGTAGAACCTGTTGTCGTGCACGTAGGTCGAGTTGCCGGCGGTGCCGGAGTAACCAAGCGTGTTGGCGTAACTGACGGAGTTGCGGATCTCGATCGACGGCTGGCCGCAGCCGGCGGCCTCGCACGTTCCGTATTGATTGGGGTTGACTTTGCAGCCCTTCATGGTCGAGCCGGGGTAGATGCCCGAGTCCCCGTTGCCGAAGGCCGTGATGTGGTCGTAGAGACCGTGGGTCGCGGTGAACGAGAGGATGCCGTAGTTCTGGCCGTAGCGCGTGATCACGTTGTCGATCTTGAAGCCGTCGACCTCCACGAGGTCGATGTCGTTGAATGCGGCCTGCTCGACCGTGAAGTTGGTCAGGTACACGCCGTTTGCGCGGTCGATGCGCAGGCCGTCGGTCTTCTTGCGATCGGCCTGGATCAGGACATCCTGCGGTCCTCTGCCCATCCCCTCGATTTGCAGGTTGCACAGACGCAGGCATTGGGGCACGATCGGGGCCAACGGGTTGGGTTCGGGGCGGGTGTCTCCCACCACGGCAAGGAGGTTCTTGGAGTTCGGGCAGTTGATCGCGTAGTTGCGATCCGCTCGCTCGGGAGCGTCGTTCGACCGAGGGCCGGCCGGCGGCGGCGCGAAACGATAGTCACCCTCGACGGTCACATAGTGATTGCCACACGGCGCGTGACCCGGAGCCCCGACCGGAACGTTGCGGCTCGGTACCTCCTGGTAGGTGCCCGGAAGGATCTGGATCCGATATCCGCTCTGCGCCGCGTCGATCGCGGCCTGGATGTCATGGAACCGGCACTGGCCGAGTAGCGCCAGGCGCTGCTTGTACTCGGCTAACAGCGCCGCGCCTGTCGACTGGGTTTCGTGCGCCCCCTGATCGTGGCGCAGGGAGACGCGCCCCCGGTGGGCACGGTGATGGTGGCGCTTCAGAGAGAACCGCTTGTGGTGGCCTTGGGTGCGGTGACGCTTCTTGTAGTGACGCTTCCTGTGGTGAAGGCGCGTCCGGTGCTGGCGGCCGGTCCCGACGCGGGGTAGCGAGCCGGGCGCCTTGGATGACGTGCTTGAAGGGAGCGAAACGCCGTACTCCGCGGCGAGCAGCGCCGCTGAGTTCGCCTTGCAGACCACCAGGCTCGGACCACTTGTGCGGTAGACCGGCACGCTCCCTTCTGCGGGATAGGGAAACTTGGTCGTTCGCTCCGGATGACCGCTGGCGACCACCGGCGCGAGCAGCACGGCGATGACGCTGAACGCGAAGAGGATCAGTAGCGCGCGGCGTCGCATCGTCGCCAACCTATGCGTTCTACGCGGTTTGTTCAAATGGTCCTCAGTCGATTGACGAAGGCGATCTCCTCTGATTGAGCCACCGAGACGAGGCCTCCAGGCGCGATCCCAGCAGTCAGCGGCGCGCACCAACCATCCACCGTCGCGGCGGGCCGGATGCCGTGCTGCCGGTCGGCTCCGCCCACCGTTGTCACTTGCCTGAGCGCTTGGTTCGGCTCACCGGCTTGGAGGCCGCCGAGCCCCTGCCGCGACCGGACGCCGCGGGCTTGGACGCGGCCGTCTTGGAGCGCGATGATGTCCCCTTGGCCGCTGCGCTCTTGGAGGAGGTGTTCTTGGTCGCCGAGCCCTTGGCCGATGCGCGCTTGGCCGAGGCCTTCCCCCGCGTGGCGCTGGACGCGCGGCGCCCTGCGGTGGCGTCGGTGCTTTCCGCGCTGGCCCGCTGGGTCAGGGCCTTGGCGCCACGACGCACGGTCTCCCCGATCGAGGACGCCGCCTCGGTGATCTTCGAACCGGTGGCCTTTGCCTGCGCCTTGGTCTCGCGACCGGTCTCCTTGCTCGCGTTGCGCTTGCGCGTCGCCGCGGCCTTCGTTGCCGACGCCGAGCGTTCGGCCTTCGTTCGTGCCATGGTGGACCTCCCGGTCGTTGGTGCTGTGGGCTTGCAGAGCGCAGGGTTCCACATCACGACCACTCGGTGCACACGCAGGACCCCGGCGCGTTTGCTCCTGTTCACCCGCTCATCGCTGCCGGAGGCCCGCAGCGTCGCGTGGTGGGTCCGTTTGGGCGACCGCGCGCCGGGGCACTTCGGCCGACGAGATGACGTTCGTCCCGAGCGGAGAGCAGATCGAGATCGTCCACGGGGAGCAGCGCGCCACCGTAGTTGAGGTTGGCGGCGCACTGCGTGCCCTGCACGTGGGTGATCGCGCGGTGCTCGACGGCTACGCACGCGAGGAGATGTGCACGGGCGGGCGCGGCCAGACGCTGCTGCCATGGCCGAACCGTCTGCAGGACGGAACCTATGAGTTCGACGCCCAACAGTTCCTGCTGCCCCTGACCGAGCCAGAGAAGGGCAACGCGATCCACGGCCTGGTGAGATGGGTGAATTGGACGGTCGCCGAGCGCGCCGACCACCGCGTGGTGATGGCCCACTCGCAGCGCCCCCAACCCGGGTATCCCTTCGCCCTGCGGGTGTTCAACGAGTACTCGCTGGGTGACGATGGGCTGACGGTCACCACCACGGCGCACAACGTGGGAGACCATGCCTGCCCCTACGGGACGGGCGCTCATCCGTACATAACGGTGGGCACCGAGCTCCTCGACGTGGCCACCCTGCACGTCCCCGCGACGCAGTCGCTGATCGCCGACGAGCGCCAGATCCCGGTCGGCCGTCGGGCGCTGACCGGCACCGCCGAGGACTTCTCGCGTCCGCGACTCATCGGCCCGACCGCGTTGGACACGGCCTTCACCGCTCTGCAGCGGGACGGCGAGGGGCGCGCCCGCGTGGTGCTCAGGGCCCCCGACGGCGGCCCCCGGGTGACCGTCTGGATGGATCGCGCCCACGACTACGTGATGGTTTTCACCGGTGATTCGCTGTCCGAGCCGGCGAGGCGCCGCCGTGGGTTGGCGGTGGAGCCCATGACCTGTGCACCCAACGCTTTTCGCAGCGGCGGCGGTCTGCGGCGTCTGGAGCCGGGCGCGTCGTTCACCTCCCGTTGGGGCATCGAGTACGAGACTCGAGCATGATCCGCCTGGTCTAAGCGGCTTCGAGCACCTCAAACCCGATGCCCTGAGCCTGTAGGCGGGTGGTCAGCCGGTCGCCCATGGCCTGGGCCGTGGTCACCTGACCTGCTTCTGCGGGGAGGTCGTCGTGGGCCAGGCAGAGGGCCGACTCGGCCAGCATCTTGGAGGTCTCGCCGTAGCCGGGGTCCCCTCCGGACACCTCGGTGACGACGCGCCGCCCGCCACCCTCGGCCACGAAGCGCACCCGGAACCAGCCCTTTGCCCGTCGCTCCGGGCTGGGCCCGTCGCCGGCCGCGATGCGTCCCAGCAGCAGCGATCGCGTGGGGCCGACCTGAGCCAGGGCAAAGGCGCCAGCGACTCCGCCGGCCAGGGCCAGCGCGGCGGGCAGGCGCTTGACGGCCAGAAAGTGTCCGTACGCGAAGTCGGGGCCGTAGCGCTCGAGCGCGCGGGCGGAGCGCTTGACGATCTGCGGATCGATCGTCGGCATGGGCAGCGTCCAGGACTCAAGCTCGCGTTCGTAGCCGGCCACCGGCGGTAGGGAGCTCACGCGGCGCCCCTCGGAGCGCGGCTCAAGACGCCGCCGTTCAGCGCCGGCCTGGGCGGTTTGGCGCACCCGCGAGAAGGCGGTGACCGCGGAGTGCACCGTTCCCCCCGACGCCGATCCACTGGCCCGCACCAGTCCGCGCATCCGCAGGGGCACGTCCGCCGGCATCTGCTTGACCGTGAACAGTGCGCCCAGGTCGTGGGGCACTGAGTCAAACCCGCAGGCGTGGACCAGGCGCGCTCCCGAGCGCACCGCCTCTGCATGATGGCGAACGTACATGCGGTCCACGAACTCGGGCTCTCCGGTCAGGTCGAGGTAGTCGGTGGCGCTCTGCGCACACGCCGCGACCAGCGGCTCTCCGTAGCGCGCGTAGGGCCCCACGGTGGAGGCCGCCACCCGTGTGCTGCGAGCCAGCTCCCGCAGCGACGCCGGGTCGCTGATGTCGGCCTCGAGCAGGTCGAGATCGGCGCACGCCGGGTTGGTCTCGGCCAGGCGCTCGCGCAGCAGCGCGAGCTTTTCTGCGCTTCGACCGGCCAGCGCCCATCGCGTGCTCGGAGGGGCATGCTCGGCCAGGTACCGCGCGGTCAGGGCTCCCGTGAAGCCGGTCGCGCCCAGGAGGACGATGTCGTACTGGCGCTGCTCGGCCATGGCGCTCTCTTTTCTGGGCGTCGGGTTATCGGGAGTGCGCGCACCGCCCGCGCGCACCGCATGCCTGTGGAAGGTAGCGTGCGTGCTCGGACGTCAGACCGAGAAACGCCGGCGCCGATTGTCGCGAGCGTTTTGCCCCGCCGTCCAGCGGGAACAGCTCCTTGAGCCGCGGTGTCCACCCTCCCAGACAGCTTTCCCGCTCTCGTCGCCACCCAGGAGGGGGAGGATGTTCGCCGCGAGCTGACCGATCTGCACGCCTCGCAGTTGCCCGACGGCGCCGTGACCGTGCGCGTGCGCTACTCGAGTGTCAACTACAAGGACGCTCTCGCCGTCAGCCCGAAGGGCAACGTAGCCCGCATCTCCCCACTCGTGCCCGGTATCGACCTCGCCGGCGAGGTGACGGACAGCAGTGACCCCTCGGTGCCCGTGGGCAGCGAGGTGATCGTTCACGGTCACGACCTGGGCGTGGCCCACCACGGCGGCTTTGCCGCCTACGCGCGTGTGCCCGCCGACTGGGTCATCGCGCTGCCGGCCGGTCTGACCGTCCGCCAGGCGATGGCGCTGGGCACCGCCGGCTTCACCGCCGCCATGTCGGTGGCCCGTCTGCAGCACCATGGGTGCCGCCCCGCCGACGGCCCGGTGCTCGTGCTCGGGGCCAGTGGGGGTGTGGGGGCCACGGCGGTGGCGATCCTCGCCACCGCCGGCTACGAGGTGCACGCCGCGACGGGCAAGGATCGCGGCGAGATGCTGCGAGCGCTGGGCGCAAGTGAGGTCCTCACCCGCGAGGAGACCGCGGCGGATTCGCGGCGCCCACTGGAGGGGCAGCGCTGGGCCGCCTGTGTGGATCCCGTGGGCGGCGCCTCCCTGGCCTACGCGCTGCGCACGCTGCGCTACGGCGGAGCGGTGGCCTCGAGCGGTCTGACCGGAGGCGTGCCGCTGCACACCACCGTGCTGCCCTTCATCCTGCGCAGCGTGGCGCTGCTTGGTATCGACTCCGTGCAGGCGCCGATGGCCGAACGTCGGCGCACCTGGGAGCGCCTGGCCGGCGACCTGCGTCCCGCGGGACTCGAGGAGCATCTGACCCGCGAGGTGTCTCTCGATGATGTCGACGCTCTGCTCGACGACGTGCTGTCCGGGCAGGGCACCGGCCGCACGGTGGTACGCGTCGCCGGCTAGACCCAGGAGCTCACCACCCGCGCGGCTTTAGGCTGCAAGCGTGCCCGAGGGCGACACCATCCACTACGCCGCCAATCGGATGCGCCCGGTGCTGGAGGGCCACGTACCGGACGAGCTGCTGGCGCCCCATCCGCGCCATCGCCACGATCGGTGGGCCCAGCGCCTCGCCGGTCGTACGGTGCGCTCAGTCGACGTCCACGGCAAGCATCTGTTCCTACGCTTCGAAGGTGATCTGACGCTGCATTCCCACCTGCGCATGAGCGGAAGCTGGGGCGTCTACCGCCCCGGCCAGCGCTGGGGCCGGGCCCGGCGCCGTGCGTGGCTGATCCTGCGGCGCAACGGCATCGAGGTCGTGCAGTTCGATGGGCCGGTGCTCGAGCTGATGACCGACGCGCGCACCCGCTTTGACCAACGTCTGGCGGCGCTGGGACCCGACATCCTCGGTGACGAGCTCGACGAGCAGCGATTCCTGCGGCGCCTACGCGAGGATGACCCGACGCGCCCCATCGGGGATGCGCTGCTCGATCAGCGCATCCTGGCCGGGATCGGCAACCTGTGGAAGGCGGAGGCCTGCTTCGAGCGGGGGGTCAGCCCGTGGCGATCGACCGGTCGGGTCAGCGACGAAGAGGCCCTGGGCATTGTGCGCTGGGCCCGTGCGCAGATGCAGAGCTCGGCGCGCCGCGGGTCGAGCATCCGCCCGCGGCGCATCTACGGCACCCACGGTCGACCGTGTCCGCGCTGTGGCGGACCGGTCAGTCAGCGCGAGCAGTGGGACGACGGTCGGCGCACATACTGGTGTGGGCGCTGTCAGCGCTGATCCCGCCGCGTCGCGGCCCTGCGTGTCACCGGGCGACGGACGTCGAGCTCATCGAGAGCGCCAGCGCGCCTGGCGTCGGCGCCCGTCTGGCGTGGTGGATGCTCGCCGCGCCGCGGGACGTGGGGCCTGTGCGTGCTGCACGCGAAGGGCCAGCGTAGGGCAGCTGTCCGCGGCCCGACGCGCGTGGTGCAGCAGGTCGCTGGGAACGGGACGCTCGTCGAGGATCGGATAGCCCCAGTCGTCCAGCGTGATCATCTCGGGCAGCAACTCCGCGCACAGGCCGTGCGCCTCGCAGGCGATCGGGTTCAGGTGCAGGCGCGAGCTCACGCGGCGATCGCGGCAAGGCCGGGCACGGGCAGCCGCGGCGCAGCGCCGCAGGCCGAGCAGGCGCCGTGTGCCGCGTGTTCGTGCCACTCTGGCGCGAACACCTGTAGGGCACTGGACACGAAGCGCACGGCACCGTTTGGGTGCTGGCACGCCCCCCGTCCGGTCACCTGACCCATCCAGCGCTCCAGGTCAGTCTGCGTCTGGGTTGCCGACCGGCCCGATCGCAAAGCCTCCAGTGCGCCGGCGATCGCCGGCAGCCCGAAGTGGCACGGGCCACACTGACGGGCTGACTGGGAGGCCATGTAGAAGGCCACCCGTGTGACCTCGGCGGGCCCGCAGGCGCCGATGGGAAACAGGTGCACGACGCCGCAGCCCAACGCCGCGCCGTGCGCGGCGAGGCCCGCGTCCTCGAGCGTGAGCTCCGGATACACCGAGCCGTCGAGCCACGTGCCGAAGTAGCCGCCCACGAGCACGGCACGCAGCTGCTCGTCGCCCCCGCCCGCGCTGCGCACGAGGTCCTTCAGAGGGGCGCCGCGTGCGATCTCCCAGACGTTCGGACCGGTCGGCGTGCCGGACAGGGTAATTAGCGTGGACCCCGGTTCTGACGCTGTGCCCAGCCCGCGAAACCAGGCCGAGCCGTGGCGGCTGATCAGGGCGACGTGGGCCAGGGTCTCCACGTTGGCCATGAGGGTCGCCCGCCGCCCCACTCCGCGCTCGAAGGGACGGGGGTGCACCAGCGTGGGGCGGGCCGGGCCTCCGTTGAGCACGTTGACCAGGGCCGTCTCCTCGCCGGCCAAGTAGGTATCGGGCGTGAGCGCCTGGGTCAGCGCGACCCCGCCGCGCGAGGACGCGTCGCGCTCGGCCAGCGCCGCCCGGAGTTGCTGCGCGCCGCCCCCGGCTTCCTTCGTGCAGATGATCGCTTCCGGGGCGCCGATGGCCGCGGCCGCGAGCACGGCGCCGTCGAGCACCAGGTGGGGAACGGTCTCCAGGAGGAGGCGGTCCTTGGCACTGGCGGGCTCGCCCTCGGCGCCGTTGGCCACCAGCACCGGACGAGCGCGGGCACCCGCGACCGTGGCCAGCTTGGTGGCCAACGGGAACAGAGCGCCACCGCGTCCGCGCAGCCCGGCCCGCGCGACCTCGTCTATCAGAGCCGATCCCGGACGCGGCAGGACTCCGTGAACCCGTGTGTGATCGGCCCAGCCCATGGGCCGCCCGATCACCGCGCCCTCCAACAGCCTGGGAAGCCGTGCCGAAGCGCTCACCGAGCTACCGCCAGACGAGAGGGCGCCGCCGCGCCCGTGCGCACCGGCGCCGCGCGATGACTCAGCAGGCTGGCGGGAGTGCCGGCACGACGCGCCCAGCCTGGGGCCAGCGGCCCCTGCCCGAGCCACAGGACCAGCACCAGTGGGGCGACGGCCATGGTCGCCAGGGCTCCGACACGCACCCGACGCTGCGCGGGCCAGCCACGCGCGGTGCGCGTGGCTGCGGCGGCGATCACGGCCAGCACGCACAGCCCGGTGAGGGCGAGCATCCAACTACCCGCCGAGTCGGTGCCCGTGCCCAGTCCATGCACGACGGCCAGCGGCCAACACACCCATGCGGCCCAGTGGATCGCGCGCCAGGCGCGATGGCCCAGGCGCCCGCGCAGCATGCTGCTCAGGCTGACGGCCACGAGCACGTCGAGCGCCAGCGCCCCCAGACCGAGCCAGACAGGCCGGTACGCGCCGTGCAACGGCAGCACGACGTCGAGCAGGCCGATAGGGGCGTAGCCGTCGAGCAGGGTGGTGCCCACGTGGGCGGTGAGCAGGACGAGCACGCCGAGTGAGACGTTGCGGTGCAACCGGTCGACGACGAAGCGCGGCCAGCGTCGCGCGTGCCAGCGCGCGACGTCGGCCACCCCCAGCACGACGCTCAGACTCAGTCCGATGAGCGTAACTGCGCCGGTGCCGCGCGTCAGGTACCACAGCGCCTGACCCTGGGAGGCGGCCAGCATGTCAGGCGGCGTCCCCGGGCCACGCTCCGATGGTGCTCACCGCTCCGTCGGCGGCCACCAGCCGGGCCGGAAGCCCTGCATCCCGCAACCAGGCCAGCGCGCGCTCACCGAGCACGATCGACGCCGTGGCCGCCGTGTTGGCGTCCACGCAGGTGGTGGCGGCCACGCTGACGGTGCGCCAGACGACCCGGGCGGGGCGACCGCTGGCGGGATCGATGATGTGGTGCGCGGGCGCGTCATGTCTCCAGCGGCGCACCGTGGTGGACGAGGTGGCCAGGGCGCCGTCACGGATCAGCACCGTCTGCCCTGACGGTGAGTCTGGGGCGGCACGGTCCTCGCATACGCGCACGGCCCAGCCTGGCCCGGGGGGCGGACCGGCCACCGAGACGTCCCCACCCAGGCTCACCAGCACCCCCCCGCCCGTGTGCCGGTGCGCGGCCCGGGCGGCACGGTCGGCGGCCAGCGCCTTGGCGCTGGCCCCCAGATCCAGGCGCACGCCGCGCGGGACGGTGACCGTCCGGTGTTCACGGTCCACGCAGATGCTCTGTAGGCCCGGTGCACGCGTGGCGCGCACCGATGTCCGGGTACGCGGCGCCGAGACCGCGGGCAATAGAGCGAAGTCGCGGTCATAGCCGGCCAGGATCAGCGCTTCGCCAACCGTGGGGTCGACGGCTCCCTCGCTCAACTCCGCGGCACGCAGCGCGACCTCCAGGGCCTCGAGGAACAACTCGCTGACGTGCTGTGCTCGGCCCGGGTGCTCGTTGACGGCAGAGATCTCCGAGTCGGCCCGAAAGCGGCTGCAGGCCCGGTCGATCGCGTCGAGCTCGTGCTCGACCACGGCACGCGCGTCGATCAGCGCGCGGGCTTCATCGACCAGCACGACGGCGCTCGTGCCCAGCGCCGACCAGCTCGCCGATGCGCCTGGGCTCACGAGGCGCCGGAGCTGACCTGGGGCGCGGCCTGAGTGGGGGCCGGCGCGCTCTGGGGCGCGCTCAGGGCCTGCGCCGGGGGCGCTGAAGACGAGCTCGACCCGGACGAGGACGAACCCGAAGACGAGCCTGATCCCGAAGACGAGCCTGCTCCCGAAGAGGACGGGCCGGAGGAGGAGGGGCCTGACCCGCTCGGCGACGCGCCGGACTGGGCCGGCCCGGACGAGGAGGAGCTCGACGCGCTCGAGGACGGGCGGGACTGGACCGGTGAGGGGCCGGTCTGTGTGGACGAGGCCGTCGCCCGAGCCTGCGCGGCACGCTGTGCGGCTGCCCGCAGCGCGGCGCGGCGGCGTTCGGCCCGGCGGGCGCGCTCCTTCGCACGGGCGGCACGGGTTGCCGCTCCGTCCTGCGAAGCGGGTGCGCTGCGCGCAAGGGCGCGCGGAGCGCTGTGGGCGCCCGGCCGGGCCAGCGCAGCTACCGCCGAGAACAGCCCGCTCAGCCCCACCGCACCGGCCGCGAGCCAGCGGTTGGCCACCGAGAGGCGGCCCAGGCCGCGGTCGCGCTCGGCGGCCCGTCGATTGGTGGCCGCGTCGCCAGTGCTGTCGACCGTCGTCGGTTGCCCCGCCGGCGGGGCATCTGTCGGTTGGCGAGGGATCATGGGCACGATCGGAGGGAGGGCGAGGGGACGGTCACGGCTATCAGGATGGTGCATCCATGATGCAAACCGCACCTAAGCACGCCATGAGAAAGCTCTCAGCCGTCGCGCTAGGCTCGCAGGGTGCCTGCGCCGCCGCACACGCAGGAGGAATTGCGGCTGGCCGCGTTCGGGGTCCTACGCCTGCGTGCCGACAATCCCGGCCCCCTGACGCTGTCTGGAACCAACACCTGGCTGGTGGGTCGCGACCCGACCTGGGTGGTTGACCCGGGGCCCGCGCGGCCCGCGCACGCCGACGCGTTGTGGCGGACCGTGCTCGCGCTGGGCGGCCTGGGCGCGATCCTGCTCACCCATGACCACGCCGACCACAGCGAGGGAGTGCAGGCGTTGCGAGAGCGCTTCGGTGCCCCTGTGGCCGCGGCGCGCGGTCCGGCTGACCTCCAGCTCGCGGACGGCGCGGTTGTGGGTCCGCTGCAGGCCCTCGCCCTCCCGGGCCACGCGCCCGACCACATGGCCCTGCTCGCCGGACCGGTGTGCTTCAGCGGGGATGCCGTACTCGGGGAGGGCAGCGTCTTCATTGCCGCCGATCAGGGGGCGCTGGCGGGCTACCTGAACGGGCTGCGCCGCCTGCGCGAACGCGATCTGCGGGTGATCTGTCCCGGGCACGGGCCGCCTGTGTGGGACCCGTTCGCCAAGCTTGACGGCTACGTCTCCCACCGGCTGGAGCGCGAACGCGGCCTGCTCGCGGCGCTCGCGCGGGGCCTTCGCTCGGTGGACGACCTACTGGATGCGGCATGGGCCGACGTCCCCGCCGAACTGCGCCCGGCGGCCACGGTGACCCTGGCGGCTCACTTGGACAAGCTTGGCGATGAGGGACGGCTGCCCGCCGACGTCCAGCGACCGCGCCCACCGTCTCGCCGCCCGCTCTAGCGAACCCCTGCGCCGGCCCTGCGCTCGAGCTGACCCTCCGAGCCTGCTGTCGGTCAGCGACTGGGCGGGGGCGGCGTGCCTGACGCGGAGGTGGCGGTGGGAGTCCCGCCGGGTGACGCGCCTGACCCCTCAGAAGCGGCGACCGACGACGGCGTTGAGCCAGGGGGTCCCAGGTTCGACGGGGGCGTGTTCGTGGCGGAGCCGACCGCGTTTGGATCCGCGCCCGCCGAGTTGGTGAGCGGCGAGGGCTGGTGAGGGCTTGGGTCCGAGGTGGCCAGGGTGGGTCCGACCACCGACCCCGCAGGCGGTGGCTCCACCTCGGTACCTCCATAGGTGCTGACCTGGCGTCCCATGCTCAGCCCGGTGGCCAGATGGTGGCGGCGTCGCGCAGCTGCGCCGGCCGAGGATGAGGCCGTCACCGTGGCCCCGTGCAACGGCGTGGTGGAAACGGTGCGCGCGGGCGGCGGAGGGGTCACCGATCGCGATACGGGGAGCGTCGCCCAGCCAGGGTCGACAGAGGACTTGGTCGCTCGGGGCGCCGCGCGGACCGCGCCGGCATGGTGGGTGACCTCGAGCGCCGAGCCGGCTGTGGCGGCCGCCGCGGCGGCGACAAGCGCGACCTTGGTGGCGGTGAGCAACGCCCCGGACCCGCCCAGGGTGGCCGGTACTCCGGAGGCTGCGGTGGCCGAGCCGCTCACTCCGAGCAGGTGCCCGAGCATCCCCAGCGGGCCGACCGGGACGAGTCCGGCAATCCGTCGGTGCACGCGGCGCAGTTCCTGGCGGTAGTCGGCGCAGTCGGCGCAGTCGCGCAGGTGTCCGCGCGCCAGGCCGCTGGCTCGCACACCGCGGTCGCAGGCCAGCGAGAGCTCGTCGCGTACCGACCCGCACGTCGCGTCGCGCGCCGCGGCGGCGTCCACCAGGCCTGCGCGAGCTCTCACCAGCAGGGATTTGACCGCCGCCACGCTGACCTGCTGGGCGTCGGCCAGCTCCTCGTAGCTCAGGCCCTGAAGCTCGCGCATGAGCAGCGCCGAGCGCTGTTGTTCGGGTAGGCGCGCCACGTCGCTGACCAGCCGGCGAAGCTCGTCGCGTCGCTCGCTCTGGTCGGGCGGATCGGCCTGGGGCGTCCGCGAGACATCGATGAGATCTCCAGGGTCAATCCGCGGACGGCGCAGATAGTCGATGCAACGGTTGTGGGCCACGCGGTACAGCCACGCGCGCAGGATGATCGGTCGGTCATGGGCTCGCAGCGAGGCGTACGCGCGCACGAACACGTCCTGCAGCGCGTCCTCGGCGTCCTGGCGCGACCCGGCGAGCATCTGACGTGCATAGGCGAACAGCCGCACGCGGTAGCGGTCGTGGATGGTCCGGAAAGCCTCCTCAGAGCCCGCCCGAAACAGGGCCACGAGCTGCTCGTCGGAACGCAGGCGCAGCAGGGGTGCACACGCCGAGACGCGGGGAAGGGTGACCGTGGCTGGCAGGGTTGACGCTTGCACTTTCCCTCTGGATGACTGTAACTGTCGCCCCCGGAGAAAGTTTCGGACTTGCGCGCTCTCAGGGCGTTGCCCTGCGCCTCACCCAGCCGGGGCCGCAGATGTTCGTTCTCGCGGCTCTACACGAAGCGCGGGTACAGGGTCATGCCGCCGTCTATGAACAGCGTCGCGCCGGTGACGTAGGAAGCCTGCTCTGAGGCCAGCCAGGCCACCGCCCGCGCGATGTCCTGCACGTGTCCCCACCGACCGAGCGGAATCTCGTCCTTGACGTGCCCGCTCTGCTGGGGGTCGGCGAGAACGTCTGCGTTGATCGGGGTGTCGATGGCCCCGGGTGCCACGTTGACCACGCGTATGCCCAGGGGAGCGAGCTCCTTGGCGATCGACTGCGCGAATAGCCTCATCCCACCCTTGGATGCGCAGTAGTGGGAGAAGCGTTCCCAGGCGATCTGCTCGTGGACGCTGGATATGTTCACGATCGTTCCTCGAGCACCGGCGTCGCGCAGGCCGCGCGCTGCTTCGCGGGCGCACAGAAATGCGCCCGTCAGGTTCACGTCGATGACCTTCTGCCACGCCTCGAGGGGCATGTCGAGCAAGGTGTAGGGATGCTCGAGTCCCGCGTTGTTGACCAGCAGGTCCACGCCGCCCAGACCGTCGCGCGTCTGGGAGAAGGCCCGCTGAACCTGCTGCTCGCTGGAGACGTCCATCGGCACCGCCAGCGCGTGGCCCCCGGCGGCCTCGATCGCGCTCACCATCTCCCGGGCGTGATCGGGGGTGCCCACGTAGTTGATCGCCACCGCCGCCCCATGGGCGGCCAGCTCGAGACAGATGCCCTCCCCGATGCCCGAATCACCGCCGGTGACCAGGGCACGACGCCCCTCGAGCAGGCGGGCGTCGGGCGGGTGCATGGTGAGGGCAGGGGATGCCACACACGGCACGATACCCCGCTACCGTTGCGCACCGAATGGCGTCCACCCCTGTCGCACCCCAGTCGGACGCCCAATCCTCGGGTGCCTTCTCGGTCCCGAGCCGGGCTGGCTCGGCCGCCTCGATCACCTCGTCGCCGTTCCCCCCGATCGCCGACTACGCCTTTTTGTCGGACTGCCACACCGGGGCGCTGGTGGCCTCAGACGGCACCGTGGAGTGGATGTGCCTGCCCCATTTCGATTCGCCGAGCGTGTTCGCGGCCATGCTCGACCGAGGCGCCGGCGGTTTTCGCCTCGGTCCGTACGGCGTGTACGTGCCCGCCGGGCGCCGCTACGTGCCCGGGACGAACACCATCGAGACGACGTGGATGACCCCGCAGGGCTGGCTACTCGTGCGCGACGCGTTGACCATCGGGCCCTGGCACGACAACGAGGAGGGTTCGGACCACACCCGGCCGCCCACCGACTCCGACGCCGAGCACCTGCTGGTGCGTTGCGTGGAGTGCGTGCAGGGAGAGGTCCAGATCGAGATGGTGTGCGAGCCGATGCTCGACTATGGACGCAACCCGGCCCGCTGGACCACGGTGGACGGTAGCCAGCTCGCGCTGGACGCCAGCGACGGGACCACGAGGTTTCGCCTGCTCAGCGACATGCGCATGGGCATCGAAGGCAATCGCGCCCGTGCTCGTCACACCATGGTCGAAGGCGAGAAGCGCTTCTGTGCCCTGTCCTGGACCGAGGGCCTGGGCGGGCCGCGCACCGCCGAGCAGGCCGACGCTCACCTGCACCGCACGGCGCACTTCTGGCGCTCGTGGCTGGCCGACGGCACCTATCCCGACCACCCCTGGCGCTTTCACCTGCAGCGTTCAGCGCTGGCGCTGAAGGGCCTGACCTTCATGCCCACGGGGGCGCTGGTGGCGGCCCCCACGACCTCGTTGCCTGAGACCCCCGGTGGGGGGCGTAACTGGGACTACCGCTTCTGCTGGATGCGCGACGCCACCTTCACGCTGTGGGGACTGCACGCGCTCGGGCTGGACTGGGAGGCGGACGATTTCGTGCAGTTCGTTGCTGACCTGGAGCGAAACGAGGATGGCTCTCTGCAGATCATGTACGGCATCCGGGGTGAGAAGGAGCTCACCGAAAGCACGCTGGACCACCTGCGTGGCTATGAGGGGGCGCGTCCGGTGCGCGTGGGCAACGGGGCCTTCAATCAGCGTCAGAACGACGTCTACGGCGCGGTGCTGGACTCGGTCTACTTGCACGCCAAGCAGCGCGACCACATCCCCGAGCGCCTGTGGCCCGTCCTCCGCGATCAGGTCGACGCGGCGGCTCGGGTCTGGCGCGAGCCCGACCAGGGCATCTGGGAGGCCCGCGGGGCGCCGCAGCACTACGTCTCGTCCAAGCTCATGTGCTGGGTGGCCATGGACCGCGGCGCGCGTCTGGCCGAGCGCCACGGTGATCGCGAGCTCGCCGAACCCTGGCAGGCGTGCGCCGATGAGATCGCCGCCGAGATCCTCGCCCGGGGCGTGGACGGAAGGGGGGTGTTCCGCCAGCACTACGACACCGACGCCCTCGACGCCTCGAACCTGCTCATCCCGCTGGTGCGCTTCCTGCCTGCGTCGGACGAGAGGGTACGCGCCACCGTGCTGGCCATCGCCGACGAGCTCACCGATCACGGGCTGGTCCTGCGCTACCGCACCGATGAGACTGACGACGGCCAGAGTGGACGCGAGGGCACCTTCCTGATCTGCTCCTTCTGGCTGGTGTCCGCTCTGACGGAGATCGGCGAGGTGCGCCGGGCCCGCCATCTGTGCGAGCGGCTGCTCTCCTACTCCTCACCGCTCGAGCTCTACGGCGAGGAGCTCGAGGCCTCCAGCGGACGCCACCTGGGCAACTTCCCGCAGGCCTTCACCCACCTGGCGCTGATCAACGCGGTGATGCACGTGATCGAGGCCGAGGCCTCCTGAGCGTCGGCGAGGCCGCGCAGCGTCTGCGACCTCCAGTCAGCGCACGAAACGTTCTGAGCGCGCCGCGATCGTCTCTCGCAGCGTGGCCAGCGCATCGTGGCGTGGGCGCCATCCCAGCCCGCGTCGCGCCCGCCGGGTGTCCATCATCACCGGCTCGCGAAAGGCGGCCACCCACTGCGCTTGGGCGGGCAGGAACGACAGGCGCGCCACGATCTCTGCCACGGCGTCGACGGCCAGCTCAGGCATCGGGATCGCGTACCAGCCGAGCTCGCGGGCGAGGATGCCCATGGTCAGCTCGCCTGGACCCGCGAGGTTGTAGACGCCCGCCTCGCCGCGCCCCAGCACCGCCGCGCGCACGGCCGCCGCGACGTCATCGTGGTGCACGAGCTGGAAGGGGACGCCGGGGTCGGGAAGGACCGGGCGCAGGATGGGAACGCCCTCGAGCAGGCGCAGCACCGCCGGCGGCAGGCGCTCTGACATCTGTGTGTAGGGCATGTTCTCGATGAGCAGCGGCGCATCGGGGCCAGCGACGATGCAGGGCCGCAGCACGTAGGCCTGCGTGTCCGAGCCGTGGAGCGCCCGTTGCAGGAGCTGCTCGACCTTGGCCTTCTGGGCCGAGTAATAGTGCGCGTCGGTGCCGCGGGCGGGAACCTCCTCGGTCAGGGGCTGGGGGTTCTCGGCATGGAATCCGTAGGCGGCGACCGAGGACGTGTAGACCAAGCGCTGTACGCCCGCCCGTGCCGTGGCCCTGAAGACGTGACCAGATCCCTGCAGGTTGACCTCGCGACTTTCCTGCGGGCTGCCCATGATGATGAAGGCCAGGTGCACCACGACGTCGGCCTCGGCCACCAGCTCGCCGACTGCCTGCTCGTCGAGCACGTCCCCCTCGCGGTAGGACACCTTCCTCCAGCCGCGCTCGGCCGGGTCGAAGGGCCGCCGGGCCATGCCCAGGATGCGGGCGACCTCGTGCGTGCGATCCAGAGCACCGACGACCGATCGGCCGAGCTCGCCGGTCGGCCCGGTCACGGCGACGGTCAGGCCGGTGGCGCGGAGCATGCCTTCGCGATACCCGTCAGCGCCGCGCCGAACCCGAGCCGACCCCGCGGCTTGTGCTGCGGCGCCTAGGTCGCCGCCCGGGCATAGCCCGGTTCGCCGGGCAGCACCACGCGGGCCGTCTCGCCACTGCCCACGACGTGAGGCGTCACGGGGGTCACGGCGCGCCCGCGTGCGTGGTCAAGTAGCGCCCGGACGCTCGCGAAGGCGTCGAGCTGCTCCAGGTGCTTGATGGTGGGAAAGACGAGCTCGAGCTCGCCTGAACGCTGTGCGCTGAGCGCGTCGGCCGGGGCCGCCCACCGCAGGTCGACGCATTCCTGGCCGTCCACTCTGGGGTGCTGTCCCTCGGGCAGCTCGGCCAGGAAGAAATGCGTGTCGTAGCGGATCTTGACCTGCGGGGGGGTGATCCACTGTGAGTACTTGATCAGTCGTCGGGGATCGGCGAGCCTGACGTGGGCCTCCTCAGCCAGCTCGCGCACCGCCGCGGCCCGATGAGCGGCGTCGCCTTCCCCCTCGCTCGCGTCGACGGCGCCGCCCGGGAAGACCCACGCTCCTCCCATGAAGGTGGCCAGTGGGGTGCGCTGGACCAGCAGCACCTCGAGCACACGATCTCCGCCGCGCAGCAGGATCACCGTGGCGGCCTGGCGGGGGACCGTCTCGATCCCGCGGTCGCGCTCCTCGCCGGGTGCCGGGCAACCCTCGGCGGCGTGGCGTCGGGAGTTCTCGTTGCTGCTGGGACTGGGTGGCGTGCGATCGTGGGCCATCGGGCCTCCGAGCCTAGCGCCGGGGGGTTTTGCGCCGATCGCCTACTCTTGCGGTCATGAGCACCGAGACCCTTCAGCGCTGGATCTGCGAGTCGTGCGGTTTCGTGTATGACCCCGAGGAGGGGGACCCGGACGGCGGCATTCCGGCCGGTACCGCCTTCGAGAGCATTCCCGACACCTGGTTCTGTCCGGTGTGCGGAGCGCGCAAGCGCGACTTCGTCGTCTACGAGGACTAGAAAACAAACCTCGCCACGGGCCTCACGCGGCCGCGGGCAGGGATGCGGCGGTCACCTCGCTGACCGCCGCGGCGGTGATTTCCACGAGCCGTTGCAGGTCCTCCTGCGAGATGGCCAGCGGTGGCATGAGTACGACCACGTCGCCCAGCGGGCGCACGATGGCCCCCCGGCGTCGCGCCGCCAGGGTCGCGCGCTGGCCCGTCTGCGCAGCGGGTCCTCGGGGGTGCAGTTCGATCCCGCACATGAAGCCCCGACGACGCACCACGCTGACCCCCGCCAGCGGGGCCACCAGCTCCTCCAGCAAAGTGCCCAGCAGCTCGATCTTGGGCGCCAGGCGATCCAGGGTGCGCTCGCGCTCGAACACCTCCAAGGTGGCCAGGGCGGCGGCGCAGGCCAGCGGGTTGCCCGTGTAGGTGTGGCCGTGAAAGAAGGTGCGCTGCTCTTCGGGTCGCCCCAGAAAGCCCTTGAAGATGCGCTCGGTGGCCAGCGTGGCGGCCAACGGCAGGTAGCCCCCGGTGAGTCCCTTGGCCACGCACATGAGGTCGGGTTGCACGTCCTCGTGCTCGCAGGCGAACATGCGCCCGGTCCGGCCAAAGCCAGTCGCCACCTCGTCGCAGATCAGGGGCACACCGTGGGAGTCGCACAGCTCGCGCACGCTGCGCAGGTAGCCCGGCGGATGCACCAGGATGCCGGCCGCGCCCTGGACCAGTGGTTCCACCACCACTGCGCAGACCCGGTCGCCGTGCTCGGCGAGCAGCTTGCGCATGTGTTCTGCGTCACCGGGCTCTGCCTCCAGGCTGTCGAACAGCAGCGGCCCGTAACAGGCGTGGAACAGGTCGATGCCTCCCACCGATACCGACCCGATGGTGTCTCCGTGATAGGCGTGGCGCAGGCGGATGAAGGTCGTGCGCCGCGACGGTCCGCTGCCGTCCTCGGTCTGGACCCACCACTGATAGGCCATCTTCAGCGCCACCTCCACCGCGGTGGACCCGCTGTCGGAGTAGAACACGCGCGTCAGCCCGCTGGGCGCAACCTGGAGAAGCCGCTCGGCCAGCCTGATTGCCGGGGGATGGGTGAGCCCCAGCATCGTCGAGTGGGCCATGCGGTCCAGCTGAGCACGCACGGCCGCGTCGATATGCGGATGAGCGTGCCCGTGCACGTTGCACCACAGCGAGGAGACGCCGTCGATGTAGGCACGCCCCTCGGAGTCATAGAGGGTGCTGCCACGGGCCCGCTCGATGATCAGCGGTGGCTCGCGCTCCCAGGCACTGTGCTGGGTGAAGGGGTGCCACAGCACCCGACGGTCGGTTGCGGCCAGATCGGAGGTGCTCACGGTGGCCACGCTAGAGCCAGTTGCGGTCAGAACGACGACGCGGATGGCGCGAGCCGAAGGCTCGGGCGCGCCGGTCCCAGCCACTGCGCGTAGGGCAGCCGCCGGCCCGCCTGGGCCAGCAGCGCCGGGTCGGGGGCGTCCACCTGCCCTAGGCCCTCGACCCGCACCGCTCCCAGGCGGGCGATCGTCTGGCGATTGGACAGCTGCATTTCATCGGGCTCCCCTGGCCAGGGCGTCAGCACCACCGCACGCACGTCCAAGCCGCCGGCGCGCGCGGCCTCCAGGGTGAGCAGCGTGTGGTTGATGGTGCCCAGGCCAGGGCGTGCGGCGATGATCACCGGGAGACCGAGCGCCCGGGCCAGGTCGCGCACGTTCCAGTGCTCGGTCAGGGGCGCCAGCAGCCCTCCGACGCCCTCGACCACCACGGGCCCGCGCCGGCCGGCTTTTCGGGCGCGCTCCACGAGGCGGGCGGGTTCCAGGGTGCGCCCGGCCCGGGCGGCGGCGAGGTGCGGGGACACCGCCGGCCCAAAGCGCTCAGGCGCGACGCGCTGCGGTGCCATGGCGGCCGTGCGGGCGAGCAGCTCGTGATCGGCCGGCCACAATGGGTGAATCTCGTCCAGGCCGGTGACCACGGGCTTGTAGGCCTGCACCGGGTGGCCGGCGGCGCGCAGCGCGGCCGTGAGCGCCGCACTGAGAATCGTCTTTCCCACCCCCGTGTCGGTCGCGGTGACCAGGCAGCCGTGCAACGTCGCTCACGCGGTGACGGCGGCTCGGTCTGGTGCGTCCACTGTCCGAAGATCTGCTCGCGCGGACCCACCGGTACCGCATGGAGCGAGCACGCCAAGCTGTCGCGCCACGTCGGAGAGGGTCCGCGCCGCCTCCTTCAGCTCGGACGCACCGTGAGTGGCCATCACGGTCAGGCGCAGGCGCGAGGTTCCCGGGGCCACGGTGGGAGGACGGATGGCCTGGGCGAAGATTCCCTCGCTCAGCGCGCCTTCACACAGTCGCATGGCGTCGGCGCAGTCCCCCACGATGAGGGGAAGGATGTGCGTGTCGGCGGGCAGCTTCGGCCAGCCCTCGTCCATGAGCGCGGTGCGCAGCACGGCCGCGTTTCTCAGCAGCTGACGCGGGAGCGCAGGCTCGGACTCGAGGATCTCCAGGGCAGCCAGGGCAGCGGCGGCCGCCGGCGGCGGCAGGGCGGTGGAGAAGATCAGGGGACGAGCACGGTTGATCAGGTAGCGCACGGTGCTGCGCTGGGCACAGGCATACGCGCCGTAGGAGCCCAGCGCCTTGCCCAGGGTGCCAATCACCACATCGACCACGCCCTCCAGCCCCGCGCCGGCCACCGCACCACGCCCCCCTGGGCCTCGGGTTCCGGTGGCGTGCGCCTCATCGACCACCAACCGCGCGTGATGGCGCCCGGCCAGCTCGGACAGCTCGGCCAGGGGTGCGACGTCACCGTCCATGGAGAAGATCGAGTCGGTCACGATCACCGCGCCCGCGCCCTCGGTCGCGCCCCGCCGCAGGGCCCACGACAGGTGATCGCAATCGCCATGGTCATACACGAAGGTGCGCGCGGCAGACAGGCGAGCGCCGTCCACGATGGAGGCGTGGTTCAGCCGGTCTGAGTAGATGATGTCGCTGGGTCCGGCCAGGGCACCGAGCACCCCCTGATTGGCCAGGTATCCCGAGCCGAACAGGACACAAGCCTCGCTCCCCTCGAATGCCGCCAGTCTCTCCTCCAGGCGGCGGTGCACCGTCATGGTGCCCGACACCAGCCGCGACGCCCCTGCTCCGGCGCCCCAACGCAACGCCGCGGCGGCTGCCGCCTCGCGGACCCGACGATCCTCGGCCAACCCGAGGTAGTTGTTCGAGCACAGCAGGAGCACCCGCTCGCCGTCCAAGAGCACGTGCGCGCCCTGGGGTCCCTCAACGAGCCGCAGACGTCGATACAGGCCCGAGCGCTCGAGCTCGGACAGTTGTTCGTCGAGATCTGTCACCGGTCAGCTGCGTGCGGGCAGCGCCGTCGCAGGACGCGCGTTGGGCGCGCCGTCGGGCCGCGGTGGCGGGGTGCGCTTGGCCTGGTAGCGCAGCTGTGAGGCGGGGTCCCACAGGCGTACCTCGAGGCCGGTACGGGGCGGGGGCGTGGGGTCCAGGTGCTCAGCGACCAGGTCGGGTGTCTCTCCTTCCAGCCAGCCTGAGCGGTTGTCCGGGCGCGGGTTGGCGCCGTTGTCGGCCTGCGGGGCCACGTTGAGCCCGAGCTCTTCAAACAGCGCGCGATCGTCCTCGGGCGCGCTGCCCAAGGTGGTCAGGAAATTACCCATCATCACCCCGTTCAGGCCCGCCCTGACCGCCAGCTGCTGGAGCTCTCCGAGGTTCTCTACGCGTCCTCCGCACAGGCGGAAGAGCGCTGCGGGCAGGATCAGGCGAAAGATGGCGATCCACTTGACCGCCTCCCAGGGGTCCATGTGCTCGCGGTCACCGAACTTGGTCCCGGGCCGGGGATTGAGGAGATTGATGGGCACGCTGGTCGGGTCGATGTCCGCCAGCTCGAAGGCCATCTCGACGCGTTGGGTCCGGGATTCACCGAGATTGAGGATGCCCCCGACGCACGTTTCCAGGCCCGCCTCGCGCACCGCTCTGATCGTTCGCAGGCGACCCTCGTAGCGCACCGTGGTCGAGACCTCGTCGTAGTAGCTGGACGCGGTCTCCACGTTGTGGTGCACGCGCTGGATCCCCGCTTCGCTCAGGGCCTGCGCGCGGCCGGGAGACATGTGGCCGACCGAAGCACAGCGCTTGAGGTTGGTGTGCCTGGCGACCAGCCGCGCCCCCTGCAGGACCTTGTCAAAGTCGCGCTTGGACAGGCCCTGTCCCTGGGTGACCATGCAGAAGCGGTGAGCGCCGGCCGCCTCCGCGGCGCGCGCGTGCTCGAGGATCTGCTCCGGTTCCATCATCGCGTGCATCGGCGTCTCAGCCTCGGCGTAGCGTGACTGCGCGCAGAAGCCGCAGTCCTCAGCGCAGCCCCCCGACTTCGCATTGACCAGCGAGCAGAGGTCGGTCGAGTCGCCAAAGTGCTCCTGCCGGGCACGCCAGGCTCGCTCCACGAGGCCTTCGATCTCGGCGCGGTCGGTGATCTCACCGAGGCGCAGTGCCTCTTCACGGGTAATCAACGGTGGCATGCGACGTGACCTTTGCTCGACGGTCTCACACGCTCAAGTTATGGCGCCGGCCGGACGTCCCTCCGGGGCGGCGACGTCGGCACGAGCCCCCCGGGCCGTCCGCCGTCGAGCGGGTCGCCGTTCAGCGATCTTCCCAGCGCGGCGCGCGCTTGTCGGCGAAGGCCTGCATGCCCTCTCGGATGTCCTGGGAGGCAAAGGAATCACGCCGCAGGGCCAGCAGCTCTTCGCCGAGCCGCTCATCCAGCGCGCCGTGAGCGGCCAGCAGCGCGCGGATCACGCGCTTGTTGCCCCGCTGAGCCAGGGGCGCGTTGGCGGCCAGCTCGCGGGCCAGCGCGAGCGCCGCCCCCGGCAGTTCCTCCGCGGACACCATGCGGTTGACCAGTCCCCAGCCCAGCGCGGTGGGGGCATCCACCTGGCCACCCAGCAGGAACAGCTCGCGCGTGCGAGGAGCCCCGATCGCATCGAGGAAGCGCCGCAGGCCGGTGTGGGAGTACACCAAGCCGAGCTTGGCCGGCGGCATGCCCAGGCGTATGCCTGCGGCACCCACGCGCAGGTCACACGCCAGGGCGAGCTCGAGGCCTCCGCCGATCGTGTGTCCGCCCAGCGCCGCAACGGTCGGGTACGGATAGGCCTCCAAAGCGTCGATGGCCGCGGTGAACGGGTGGGCCACCAGGCGCTCGGCGCGCTGCGCGAACACGCCGTCGGGAATCTCGCCGATGTCATAACCGGCCGAGAACATGTCGTGGGCGCCCGTGACGATCACACAGCGCGCGTCCAGGCCGCTCAGGGCGGCGGCCATGGCGTCGAGGATCGGGTGATCCAGCGCGTTGCGCTTGGCGGGATTTGAGATCGTCAGGCGCGCCACCCCCGGCGCGGGGTGGTCGAGCAGGAGCTTGCCGTCGGCCAGCTCGCGCGGCGGGGAGGTCGGTGCGCTGCTCACCCGCGACAGGCTATCCGGCGGTCCCCGCTGCGCGGAAAGCGCTCGGACAGGTCCAGGAGGGCGGGCGCCCCGCGCCCGCCCTTCGGTCAGTCGAGCACCACCAGCGTGTCGCCCTCGTTGACCGCCTGACCCTCCTCGCACAGGATCTCCTTCACACGGCCACCGTCTTCGGCCTCGACCGGCATCTCCATCTTCATGGACTCCAGAATGGCCACGGTGTCGCCCTCGGCGATGTCGTCGCCCACGGCGCACTCGATCTTCCACACGGTGCCGGTGATGTGTGCCTCGACGTCGGGCAAGCTCGCCTCCTCGGGATCTGGTGTGCGAGCGCGAACCATAGAGCCCGCGTCCGACCGCTTCGGACGCCTGCCAGGGACTACCGGGCGCGAGCCTTCCACCGCACCGTGCCGCTCGAGCAGGTGACCGTGCCGTTGGGGTCCAGGGGAAGGTTGCCCTGGGCATTGGGGGTGGTCGAGTAGCGCTCGGTGATGCTCAGCGTGCCGCGCGCCCGGCGCCGCACGATGCGCCCGGTGACGCGGGTCACCGTGGCGCCCCCGTCAGCGCGGAAGCGGCTGTGGAAATGGCCCCCGTGCTTGACCTTGACGTCGTCGGCAAAGCGCTTGTCGGCGAAGGTGGTGCCGTCCGAGCAGCGCAGCGTGACCCGATAGCGAAAGTGGCGTGTCGCGGTCGGTCGGCCTCTGCTCTTGGTGCTCGAGTAGGGCCGGCTCAGGCTCACCACCAGCCCGTTGGGGCCCTTGCCGGTGAAGGCGCGGCCGGCACCGGTGCCAGAACCCAGAGCGGGCGCGCCGAGGACCAGAGTGATGGCTGCCGCGGCCGTCACGGCGCCGCCCGCGGCCACCAAGCGCTTTGCGAGCGGTCGGCCGGCTGTGCTGATCAGACTCATCCCGATGATCTCCTTTTCCAAAGGTTCCCGCGCTCACATCGACCACTGCCTCGCGGTGGTCCTGCCCGGTGGTTCGCCGCCAAGCCTATTGCTCGGCGTGCGGTGACGCGGCGGTGGGTAGTCTTTATCTCGTGGAAGAGGAGCGGTCGAGCGGCGGGGAGTTGGCCCCCATGCGGGAGCAGATATACGCCGATCCACGGCCCAAGGAGCATTTCGACCGGTTTCACGTGCGCTCGCGTACGCGCGAGCCCGACTGGGCCTATGAGCTCACGCGTTTGGTGACCTCGCTGTACGCGTACACGTTCTTCCGTACACGCTCCATTTCTCCGGAGAAGGTGCCCGGCAACGGCGCGGTGATCATCGCGCCCAACCACTTCTCGTTCATGGATCACTTCCTGATCGGGGCCTACATACGGCGCAAGATCCGCTTCATGGCCAAGTCCCAGCTCTTCAAGCCGCCGGCGCAGTTCATCTACACCCACGGAGGTGTCTTTCCCGTGCGCCGCGGCGCGCGTGACGAGGAGGCCTTCATCACCGCGGAGTCGATTCTGGCGCGGGGGGGAGTGGTGGCCATGTACTGCGAGGGTGGCCGCTCACGCACCGGGCAGCTTGCCGCGCAGGCCAAGCGAGGCATCGGGCGCCTGGCCCTCGCCACCGGTGTGCCCGTCGTCCCCGTCGCCATTCACGGCTCGTCGCGCATACGCAACTGGAAGCGTCTGCAGTTCCCGAAGGTCACGGTCCAGTACGGCGACGCCATCCGCTTCGAGCGTATGCCCGAAGCCGGTCAGCGCGAGCAGCAGGCCGTGGCCGACGAGATCCTGGAGGGCATCAAGGGGCTCTACGCCGGTCTCGAGCAGTACGGGCGCCGCGGGATGCTCGGGCGCATTCGCGCGCAGCGCCGCGGCGAGCGGCGCTCTGAGAGCGCCGTCACCTCCTGATCTGAAGGCCGTCGCCTGACGCCGGGTCGAGTGGGCCGGGACGCAGCACCCGACCCACTCGCTGCGCGTTGACTTCGGGCTCTGCCCTATCCGTGAGCGGGACGCGGAGCGTGGTTTCGCACGTGCGCGGAGTGCCTGTTGGCGCTCCTGCGGGCCGGGTGCCTTCCCTGCCCGTTGCGCATGGCGGCGGCGCGGCGTTCGAGGCCCGCGATCCCCAGGTACCACGCTCTTGATCGCGCCCGCGCTCTGGTCGGTCTGCACCTGGAAGGTGCGGCCGTAGCCCATGCTCGACTTCGCCTGGCCGTACTGGCGGTTGAGCGCGGCCGCAGTGAGAATCTTCGGCTGCGCGCCCCAGCGCATGTAGGGCGGGCTGAACACCTCGAAGGACGGTCCGGTCATCGTGGCGACCAGGAGCATCCCCGTGAGCCCGTGCAGCGCGGACAGGCGGTGCCTGGCGGTGGGCCCTATTTTCCCCTGCGCCAGCGTTCAACGAAGCTATCAGCCGAGGTCGGGCGGGCTGCGGTCCCGTGCGCCAGAGCAGCGTGGGCGGTAGGGTCGCGGCCCACGCTATGTCCGGGCCGAACCTCCTGCGACCGGGCCTGCTGTCGGGGCTGCGGGTGATCGTCGCGTCGGGTCGACCGGAGGCGGCCGGCCCGTCGCGGGGAGCCACTGGCCGCGACGGGAAGGCCGACCGGACGCGATTCGGGTCGGCCACCGAGGTGCTGTGCACCCGGCTCGGAGCGCGTGTCGAGGCTCTGGAGTTTGAGGGCGCAGGCGGGGATGGCGTGGACGAGGCGGCGATCCGCCGACGGGCGCAACGACTGTTCGAGGGGGGCCCGGTGGACGTGCTCGTATGCGATGGGCATGCGCTCTACGCGGGTCGCGAACCCGGTATGCGGGCCGTCCACGGATGTGCGGACGCTTGCTGGAACGCGCTGCGGGCGGTGGCCACCGTGGCCTGGATCGAACCGGGACGGGGGGGCCGGGCGGCTCTCATCGCGCCGGCCCCCGACGGGACGCCGTGGGCGGAGGCCGCGCGCGCTGCGCTGGAGAACGCAGTGCGGACCCTGTCGATCGAGTGGGCTCGCCGTTCGATCACGCTGATGTCCCTGGCGCCAGGAGAACATACGGACGCGCACGAGCTGGGCGAGCTCATCGCGATGCTGAGCTCGCCCGCCGGCGACTACTTCTCGGGCGGGCAGCTGGACCTGCGTGGTCTGAGAGCGTGACGCTCTCAGACCGGTTCGACGCGGTGCCCGAAACGCCTCAGCTGGTCATCCCGGTGAATTGGCCCCCGGTGATGTTCAGCACCTGGCCGTGCACGTAGTTGCTCCACGGTGAGCACAGGAAGAACACGCCCCCGGCGGCCTCCTCGGGAGTACCCGGCCGACCGAGGGGAATCAGCATCGAGGCCATCTGGCGCAGCTGTTCGGGGATCCCCAGCTGAACCCGCTCGCCACCGATCTCCATCACGTTGTCTTCCTGCTTGGCGGCGGTCAGGCGCGTCTCGATGAACCCGAAGGCCACGGCGTTGACGTTGACCCTGAACTGACCCCACTCCTTGGCCAGGGTCTTGGTCAGGCCGGTGACGCCGGCTTTGGCCGACGAGTAGTTGGCCTGTCCGGCGTTGCCCATGGTGCCCGAGATCGAGGAGACATTGACGACCTTGCGAAACACCTCGCGACCCTCCTCGCGCTCCTTCTTGGCGGGCTCGCGCAGATGCGGTGCTGCGGCGCGGATCACCCGAAAGGGCACGACCAGGTGGATATCGAGCATGGCCTGAAACTGCTCGTCGGACATCTTGTGCACCGGCGCATCCACGGTGTAGCCCGCGTTGTTGACGATGATGTCGATCTTCCCGAATGAGTCGATCGCCTTGGCCACGAGCTCATCCGGTGCCCCCGGACGGGTGAGGTCGCCCGCGTAGACGACCGTCTCGCCGCTGATCTCGCTGCTGGCCTGCTCGGCGATGTCGCCGTCGAGGTCGTTGATCAGCACCTGGGCACCCTGCGTCGAGAGCAACTCGGCTGTGGCGCGTCCGATGCCGCGTGCCGAGCCGGTCACGATCGCCGACCTGCCGTCAAGTACTCCCATGCCTGTCGCTCCTTGTCTCTCGTTCACGGCGCCGCATGGGCGCCCGCGGTCAGCCCGACGCCGCGGGCGACCCGGCTCGCGCGGACCCGGCGGCCCGCCCGCAGCCGGGGGGCGCGCACTCTATCCACCGAGGTCCGGGGACCCTCACAACCCGAGCGAGCGCCCGAGGATCTCGCGCATGATCTCGTCGGTGCCCCCTCCGATCGGACCCAGGCGCGCGTCCCGGACGGCTCGCTCCATATCGGCGATCGCCACGTCGCCGTCGGGCCGGGCGGCGTCATAGTGCACCTGCAGACAGGCGTCCAGGAGGCTGTGGCACGATCGCTGGGTGGCCAGCTTGGCCATGGTCACCTCGCGCACTGCGTCCTGCCCGTCGCAGAACAGGCGCAGAGCGTGGTAGGTGAGGTCTCGTCCCGCCTGCGCGGCCACGGCGAGCTCGGCCATGGTGTGGCGCAGGGCCTGGGCGTCGGTACGGTGGGCGACGAGGTCGCGGGCGACAGGCAGCGTGCGCTCCAGGCCGGCCCGCATGGCTCCGACCGCCCCCAGGGCCATGAGCAGACGCTCCCACTGGAAGTTGGCCATGATCAGGGCAAAGCCCTCGTCGAGTCGCCCGAGCAGGTTCTCCTCGGGTACGAACACGTCCTCCAGTGCGATCAGCGCGGTGTCCGAAGCGTGCCAGCCGAGCTTCTCGATGGGCGAGACGTGCACGCCATCCCCGCGCTCGATGATGAGAAAGGAGATCCCGCGGTGGCCGCCACCCGCGGCCGTGCGCACGGCGCAGATCAGGAAATCGGCGCGCACGCCATTGGTGATGAACATCTTCGATCCGTTGACCACCCAGCCGCCCTCGACGCGCTCGCCGTGCGTGCGCAGGGCGGCCACGTCCGAGCCGGCGTTGGGCTCGGTGATGGCCAGGGCGGCGATCTTCTCGCCGTGCACCGCAGGGGACAGGTAGGCCTGCCGCTGGCGCTCGTCACCGAAGCTCCACACCGGCGGGGTGGCGATCCCGATGTGCGCCCCGATTCCGGCGGCCACCCCTCCTGAGCCGCAGCGCGCCAACTCCTCGCTGAGGACGGCGTCGGCCAGATGGCCGGCGACGCAGTAGTGCTCGCCGCACACTGGGCCTCCTCCGTAGCGCTCCGGGTACTTCAGGCCCAGGAGGCCCTCGGCGGCCAGCGTGGTGAACACCTCGTTAGGAAAACCTCGCGCGCGTTCCCACTCGGCGGCGTGGGGGCGCAGTCGCTCCTCGATCAGCCTGCGCACGTCCACACGGAAGCGCTCATGCTCATCGTTAAACGGCGGCGCCGGACGCGCCGGGGTGCTCGCGGCGCTCACCCCCTATAGGCCGTAGGAGCGCCCGATCACCTCGAGCATCACCTCGTCGGTGCCGGCCCCGATCCGATTCAGGCGCAGGTCGCGCCACACCCGCTCCACGCCGTACTCGCGCATGTAGCCCGCACCGCCGTGGATCTGGATGCACTCGTCGGCCACCTCGACGGCGATGCGCGAGGCGTACAGCTTGGCCATGGAGATCTCGCGCACCGGGTACTCGCCGTTGACGAAGCGCCACGCGGTCATGTAGACCATCTGCCGCGCGGTCTCGATCTTGGTGGCCATTTCGGCGAACTTGTGGCGGGTCACCTGGAACTTGGCGATCGACCGGCCGAAGGCCTTGCGCTCCTGGGCGTAGGTGAGCGTCTGGTCAAAGACGCGCTGCGCGCCGGCCACCGACCCCGCGGCCCCGATGAGCCGCTCGCCCTGGAGCTCCCACATGATGTGGTAGAAGCCCTTGCCCTCCTGGCCGAGCATGGCGTCGGGGCCGACGCGCACGTCCGAGAAGGCGAGTAGCGCGGTGTCCGAGGCGTGCATGCCGAGCTTGGCCAGACGCTTCTCGCGGATGACGCCCGGCAGGTCCATAGCCACCACGAACAGGGTGAAGCCGTCATGACCGGCGTCCGGGTCGGTCTTGGTCACCAGCACGATGGCGTCCGCGCGATGGCCGTTGGTGATGTAGGTCTTCGAGCCGTTTATCACCCAGTCCTCGCCGTCACGTACCGCCCGCGTCTTTATGGCCGAGACGTCTGAGCCGGCGTCGGGCTCGGTGATGCCCAGGCAGAGGATCTTCTCGCCCCGGATGGCCGGCACCACCCATTGGCGCTTCTGCTCCTCAGAGCCGAAGGCCAGGATCGGAGGCATGGCCATGTCGGTGTGCACGGCCACGCCCATGGCCAGTCCCCCCGAGCGTGCGTGCACGATCTCCTCGGCCAGCACCAGCGCGGTGTAGTAGTCGCCGCCCTGACCCCCGTAGGCCTCGGGCTTGTCCAGACCGAGAAAGCCCAGCTCTCCCATGCGGGTGAACACCCAGTCGGGGAACGTCGTCTCCTCCCACTCCTCCGCGTGCGGAGCGAGCTCGCGGGTGGCGAACGCCCGGATTGACTCGCGCAACTGCTCGTGCTCATCGCTGAAGATGAAGTGCCGGCGCTTGCTCTGGTGGTCGGGCTTGAGGACGCTCTCGGCGGTGGCCATGGGCTGGCAATCTCCTTGTCGACGGCGACGACGGACGGCTCGCAGGCAGTGCTCGCCTGAGCCCGCCGGGTGGGACGCAGGACGGTAACGGACCCGAGCGACAGTGAACAGTAGGACTGTCCACTTTCTCACGGGGTAAACGCCGGCCGGGGGGGCGGCACTCGGCGCGAACCACGCAGCGCGTTGCGGGGGCGCTGCCGAGCCCGTCCGAGCCGCCGGGCACCCGGCGGGCCGTGCGCACTAGAGTCGCGGGCCCGCGACAGGCCGGTGCTGAGCGAGAGGTCAAGAGATGCCCGAGGACAGCGTCCTCTACGAGGTCGACGAAGCGGGGGTGGCCACGGTCACCCTCAACGAGCCCGACAAGCGCAACGCGCTGGGGCCCGAGCTGCTGGACGGCCTGATCGCGGCGCTGGCGCGTGCGCGCGCCGAAGAGCGGGTGCGCTGCGTGGTTCTCGCCTCGGCCCATGAGCGTGTGTTCTCCGCGGGCGGTGATCTGGGCGCCTTTGCCGGCGACGCACCGCTCGTGCACAAGCACGCCTCCTCCGAGCGCTTCGTGACCCTCTTTCGTCTCCTGGGTGAGTTGGGCAAGCCGAGCCTGTGCGCAGCTCGCGGTCACGTGCTGGCCGGTGCCCTGGGGGTCGCGCTGGCCTGCGACCTGGTGGTGGCGAGCGAGGAAGCCACCTTCGGTACGCCCGAGATCAACGTGGGCGCCTTCCCATTCATGATCATGGCGCTCATGTACCGCAACGTCCCGCGTAAGAAGACCAGCGAGCTGCTGCTGCTCGGTGATCGCCTCAGCGCGCAGGACGCCCTGGCCGCGGGCATCGTCAACCGTGTGGTGGCCGCCGAACGCTTTGACGAAGCGGTCGCGGAGTGGGCGGCCAAGCTCGCCGCTAAGTCGCCGCTGCTCATGCGTCTGGGCAAGGACGCGATGTTCGCCCAGCAGGACATGGCGCTCGTGGAGGCGCTTGAGTTCCTACGCTCACAGCTCACCATCGCCCTGTCCACGCAGGACATCGTGGAGGGCGTGAGCGCGTTCTTCGAAAAGCGCGAGCCACGCTGGACGGGCCGCTGAGAGACGCCTCGCAAACCACCGCCGGACACCTCGCGCTGCCGGGCTCGCCGGGCGACCGGGTTGACGACCTCCCCGTGCGCATGGCAGAGTGAGCAGTGACACTCCCCACTGACCGCTAGCACTCGGGTGCGGTCGCGTGCGGCCGGGCGCGCCGCGGACACCGCCGGCGCTTCCGCCCGGCGGCCCATCTTCCGTTTCCGGTCCTTCCTGCGCCATCGCCGCCGACACTCCCTCCACCTCGATCCTGCGTCCGCTCGTCGACGAGCTGTACGAACGGCGTGCGCGCGTGCGCCGCGGTGGCGGTCCCGAGCGCGTCGAACGACAGCACGAGGCGGGCAAGCTCACGGCTCGCGAGCGCTTGGAGCTGCTGATCGACGCGGGCACCTTCGTGGAACTGGGCGTACAAGGACGTCCGCACTTCTCTCAGCGGGCCATGGACGGGCGCGAGGCGCCAGCCGACGGCGTGGTGACCGGCTACGGGCAGATCGACGGTCGCCTGGCGGCGGTATGCGCGTATGACTTCACGGTGATGGCCGGCTCGATGGGCATGACCGGCGAGCTGAAGGTGACGCGCTTGCGCGAGCTGGCGCTGAGCAAGCGCATCCCCTTCGTCTGGCTGCTTGACTCCGCCGGCGCGCGCATCCAGGAGGCCGTCGGGTCACTGTTCGCCGGCTCGGGTCACCTCTTCCGCGAGGAGGTGATCGCCAGCGGCGTCATCCCGCAAATCGCCGCGCTCATGGGCCCCTGCGCCGCGGGCACGGCCTACATACCGGGTCTGGCCGACTTCGTTCCCATGGTCAAGGGCCGCGGCTCGATGGCCCTGGCCGGTCCGCACCTCGTGCGCGCCGCGATCGGCGAGGAGGTGACTCAGGAGGAGCTCGGGGGCTCGCGCGTGCACTGTCGCCGCTCGGGGGTTGGGGACCTGGAGGTCGCCGACGACCACGAGTGCATCGACGCGATCAAGCGGTACCTGTCGTTCATGCCCCAGAACTGCGAGGAGCCGGCGCCGGTGCGCGAGCCCAACGATCCGGTGGATCGCTGCGAGCAGCGGTTGCTCGACGTGCTGCCCGAATCCAACCGCAAGCCCTACGACATGTACGAGGTCATCGAGCACATCGTCGATGACGGCGAGTGGATGGATCTCAAGCCGGCGTGGGCGCGCACCCTGATCACCTGCCTGGCGCGCTTCGGCGGCCGGCCGGCCGGCATCGTGGCCAATCAGCCGCGGCACCTGGGGGGCATCCTGGACAACGACTCCGCCGACAAGGCGGCCCGATTTGTCAACCTGTGCAACGCCTACGCGATCCCGCTGGTGTTCCTGATGGACGTCCCGGGCTTCATGGTCGGCACCAAGGTCGAGCAGGCCGGCATCATCCGCCACGGAGCCAAGATGCTCCACGCGGTGGCCAACGCGACGGTGCCCAAGGTCACGGTGATCACGCGCAAGGCCTACGGGGCCGGGTACTACGTCATGTGCGGACGTGCCTACGAACCCGACCTGATCGTCGCCTGGCCGACCGCCGAGATCAGCGTGATGGGAGCCGAGGGCGCCGTGGAGATCATCTTCCGGCGCGAGGTCGAGGCGTCCGCGGACCCCAGCGCGCGGCGCCGTGAGCTGATCGCCGAGTACCGCAAGATCATCGACGTCTACATCGCGGCGGGTAACGACATGATCGACGACGTCATCGATCCGCGCGAGACGCGCCCGGTCATCTGCCGGGCCCTCCAGATGGCCGCGGGCAAGCGCGTTGAGCGTCCCTTCCGCCGCAGCGGCGTGGTCCCGGTATGACCGCGGGTCTGACCGTGCGCACCCGGGAGCGCCCGTGAGCGTCGCCGATCCTGCCGTGATCACGTGCTCGATCTCGGGCTCGCTGGCCAACCGCGATCAGTGCCCGGCGATCCCCTACACGCCGGCTGAGTATGGCGCCGAGGCCCGCCGTGCCGTGGACGAGGGGGCGGTCATGATCCACATCCACGCGCGTGCCCCCGACGGCACGCCCAGCTATGAGGCACACGACTTCGCCGCCATCACCGAGGCGATCCGCGCCGAGGTCGCCGACGCGGCCATCATCAATTTCTCCACCGGTGCCCTGGGTGTCTCGGTGGCCCAGCGGGTCGCCTACCTGAGCGCGTGTCGCCCCGAGGTGGCCGCCCTGAACATGGGATCCATGAACTACGCCAAGTACTCGGCCAAGCGGCGCGCCTTCGTGTTCGAGACGGTGTTCACCAATCCCTTCGGGGAGATCATCGAGCTGCTCGAGGCGATGAACGCCCTGGGCATACGGCCCGAGCACGAGTGCTTCGACGTCGGACACGTCGGCTCCCTGGCCCCCCTGATCGACATGGGAGCGCTGGCGCCCCCCCTGCACGTGGACCTGGTCATGGGCGTCCTGGGTGGCATACCACCCACCGCGCGCAACCTGGCCCTCATGGCCGACAACGTGCCGGGCGGTGCCCACTGGGCGGTGATCGGCATATCCCGTGCCCAGTGGCTGCTGATCGCCGCCGCGCTGACCCTCGGCGGCTCGGTGCGTGCGGGGCTAGAGGACAACTTCTACCTGCCCGACGGCACCATGGCGCGCTCCAACGGCGAGCTCATCGCCAAAGCCCGCGGGCTGTGCGAAGCCGTCGGGCGCCGTCCGGCCACCGTTTCGGAGGCCCGCCGCATGTTGGGCCTGCCCGCGCGAGCGGAGCAGCGCACGTGAGCCTGCCCCTGGAGGGAGTTCGCGTGCTTGACCTGTCGCGGCTCCTGCCGGGGGGATTCTGCTCGCTGCTGTTGGCCGACCTGGGCGCCGACGTGCTCAAGGTCGAAGACACCGGCCTGGGCGACTACGTGCGCTGGGCGGCGCCGCGCTATGAGGGCGCCGAGCCCAGTGCCGCGTCGGCACTCTTCCTGTCGCTCAATCGCAACAAGCGCTCGATGCGCCTGGACCTCAAGCAGGAGCGTGGACGCGAGGTCCTGCTGCGCCTGGCCGCCGAGCACGACGTCCTGCTCGAGTCCTTCCGACCGGGCGTGCTCGCTCGCCTGGGGGTTGGTCCTGAACGTCTGCGGCAGGCCAACCCGGGACTCGTCATCTGCTCGATCACCGGCTACGGTCAGGACGGGCCCCGTCGCGACCGGGCCGGTCACGACCTGAACTACCTGGGACTGGTCGGCCTGCTCGGGCTCAGCGGGGAGCGCGACGGGCCTCCGGTGCAGTCGGCCGCCCAGATCGCCGACGTGGGCGGAGGCGCGCTGATGGCCGTGATCGGCATCCTCGCCGCCCTGCGTGAGCGAGACGGCGGGGGCGGTGCGTCCGCGACGGCCGGTTCGGGGCTGGGCCAGGATGTCGATGTCTCGATGAGCGACGGAGCGCTGTCGTGGCTGGCCATGGTCGCGGGCTCCTACTTCGCCGGCGGTGAGGTGCCCCGGCGCGGAGCGGGGGAGCTCGCCGGCGCGCTGATCTGCTACCGACCCTACGCCTGCTCAGACGGCTGGGTCACCCTGGGGGCGCTCGAGCCCAAGTTCTGGGCGACCTGGTGCCGGGGAGTCGGACGCGAGGACCTGATCGACAGCCAGTTCGAGCGTTCGGGGTCGGCCGCGCACTCCGCTGTGCAGGAGATCTTTCAGACCAGGACGCGAGCGCAGTGGCAGACCTTCGCTGCGCAGCACGACTGCTGCCTGGAGGCGGTGCTCGAGATCGACGAGGCCCTGGACTCCGAGCTCGTGCGGGCGAGGGAGATGGTGGTTGAGATACGCCAACCCGGAGTGGGGGAGCCGGTGCGCCAGCTCGGCGTACCGATCAAGCTCGCACGTACGCCCGGCGATCCTCATCGGCGCCCAGGGCCGGCGCTGGGAGAGCACACCTTGGAAGTACTGGGCGAGCTCGGATACGGACCGCAGGACATCGCCGCCCTGGGTGAGTCCGGAGCGGTCGCCGGCCTCGGCGGTGCCTCCGTGAGCTCGTTCCTGGCGTGAGCGTGGCCTCCGGTCTCGGGCGTGACCGCCCACAGGCACGCGCGGCGTCGGGCGACGGTGAGGCGGGCGTGGCGCTGCTGAAGATGGGAGAGCTCGCCGAGCGCTGCGGTGTCAGCGCGGGCACGATCAAGCACTACCTGCGCGAGGGGCTGCTCGACGGCGGCCAGGACATCGTGCGCACCTCGCGCAACATGGCCTACTACCCACCCGACTTCGTCGAGCGCATACGGCTGATCAAGCGCCTGCAGGAGGAACGCTTCATGCCGCTGCGCCTGATCCGCGAGGTCCTAGGCGCCGATCCCGCCCGCGTGCGCGCGCTGATCGAGCTCGAGGACCGGATCATCGAGAGCGCCGTCACCACGGTGGATCGCTCGCGCGTCTCGGCCGTGCGGGTCCGCGAGCGCTTCGATCTGCCCCAGAACGTGCTCGATCGGCTGGCCGAGCTCGACGTGCTCACGCCCACCCGCGCGGGATACGAACCGGAGGACATGCGCATCATCGAGGCTATCGCGCGCTTCCGCGCGGGGGGTTACGACGAAGCGCTCGGCTTCACCGTCTATGACACGCTGCGTTACCGCGAGGCGTTGGAGCCACTGGTGGCCGAAGAGGTCTCCTCGTTGCTCGAGCGCCTGGCCGGCGAGGTGCCGGTCGATCGCGCGGTGGAGATCGTCCAGGCAGGAGCCGAGCCGCTGCGCGAGCTCATCGGGGCCATGCACTCCAAGCTGCTTCAGGCCGAGCTCGCACGCCAGCGTCGGGGGGGTCACTGAAGGCAAACCGACGCTATGCTTGCCCCCTCGAGTTGACTGACCAGTCAACGGGTCGAGGATGGAGGACATTTCATCGTGAGAGCCGCGGCGGTTCAGCTCAACGCCACGGGAGACCGCGCGACCAACCTGGAGCGCGCCGACCGCTTGACCCGCGCGGCGGCAGCAGCCGGCGCCACCCTCGTGGTGCTACCTGAGAAGTGGTCGCTTATCGGTAGCGCCCGAGAGCTGCGCGAGGGAGCCGAACCTCTGGACGGACCGGCGATCGGCTGGGCTCGGGAGCTCGCGCGCGAGCTGTCATTGGACCTGGTGGCCGGGTCGATTGTCGAACGCCTGGAGGGCGAGACGGGGCTGGCCAACACCTGCGTCCACGTGGGCCGTCACGGCGAGATCCGCGCCGTCTACCGCAAGATCCACATGTTCGACGTCGAAGTCGACGGCACGACCCACCGCGAATCTGAGGTAACCAAAGCCGGAGATCAGGTCGCGATCAGCGTCGACGACGCCGGGGTGCGGTTGGGCCTGTCGATTTGCTACGACGTGCGCTTTCCCGAGCCCTACCGCGTGATGGCCGCCGCGGGGGCGCGCGTGATCACGCTGCCCGCGGCTTTCACCCTGGCCACCACGCGTGATCACTGGTCCACGCTGGTGCGGGCCCGCGCCGTGGAGAACCAGGCCTTCGTGGTCGCGGCCAACCAGATCGGCCCTCATCCCGGGGGCATGCGCTCGGGCGGGCGCTCGATGATCGTGGATCCCTGGGGGGTCGTGCTCGCTCAGGCCCCAGACGCCGAGGGACATGTTCTAGCCGAGTTGGATCTCGCGAGCCAGGACTCGGTCAGGCGTTCGTTTCCGGCGCTGGCCCACCGCCGCCCCGACGTCTACGCCCGGTCGCCCCACCAGGCCGGCGGTGAATTCGAGCGTGGCGCCGAGAGCGCTGACGCCGACGTCGGCGAGCTCGCCGCTTCGTCGCTCACCGCGGGGATGCGGCGGTGAGCGTGGACGCGCGTCCGCCCCAGGCGCGCACCGCTCGCAGCCGCGCCGCTCGTGACAAGCGTCGAGCCATACTCGACGCCGCCGTGCGCGTCTTTGCCCGCCAGGGCTTTCACGCCTGCCGCGTATCGGACATCGCCGACGAGGCCGGGGTGGCCTACGGACTCGTGTATCACTACTTTGCCTCCAAGGACGAGGTGCTCGACACGTTGTTTCTCGAGCGTTGGGACGTGATGCTCGAGCTCATCTCCGATGTGGACGGCCAGGACATCGCCCCGCGCGACAAGCTGTACGCGATCGCCGCCTTCATCGTGGACAGCTACCGTCACGACCCCGAGCTGATGAAGGTGATCATCGTGGAGGTAACGCGGGCCGCCAACTCGTTCGGTCAGACGCACCTGGCTCGGATCGGCGAGGCCTATGCGCGGATCGCCGCGATCGTCACCAAGGCGCAGGCCGAGGGTGCCTTCAAGACGCAGATCTCCAGCCAGTTCGCGGCCATGACGTTCTACGGGGCGATCGAGCAGGTGCTCACAGGGTGGATCTTCGGATTGCTGCCGAGCGACGACGAGCACTTCGAGGAGGCCAAGTCGATGGTCATCGAGGCGGTGTGCGGGGGACTGGACCTGGCGCCCGTCGGAGGACGTTCGGCCGCCTGAGCCCGCGTGACCGCTGACGTGGACGCGAGGGGCCCGCATCTGATTGACTGCCCGTCGTGGACAGCGACCTGACCAAGCGCCTCATGTGGTCGGGGCTGCTCGCCGGCGTGGGCGCGCTGGCCAGCATCGCCACCCAACGGGTGGCCACCCTCGTCTGGCGGCGCGTGTTCGACGAGGAACCGCCCGAGTGAGCTCATCGGTCGACACCGTCAAGAGTGCGGTGACGTCGGGCGTCGCCGACGCTCAATCCAAGCTCGCCGGGCAACCCGCTGAGAACCTCGCCGTCGGCGCCTTCGCCGGTGGCCTTCTGCTGGCCATGATCATCAAGCGTCTTGGCTGAGCTGGGCAACCGCCAGTCTGAGAGCCTCGCCTCCACGGTCGAGGAGGTGTCCCAGCGCGCGACGCTGCTCGTGCGCGAGGAGATCGAGCTGGCCAAGGCCGAGGTGACCGCGAAGGTCACCACGCTGGCTCGCGGAGCGGCCGTGGCCGCCGCCGCCGGGGTCTTCGTGCTGCTGGCCTTGATGTTCGCCCTGCACGGGGTGGCCTGGCTGCTGTTCTACACCCTGCCCCTGGGTAACTCTCTGACCTTCTTCTGGGGCTTCTTCGCGCTGGCCGTCATTCTGCTGCTCGTCGGGGCACTGGCCGGGTTCTTGGCCTACCGTGCGCTGCGCACCGCCAAGCCGCCGATGCCCCAGATGGCCATCGACGAGGCGCGCAAGATCCGCGCCACGGTCACCTCCAGCACCACTTCGGCCCCAGAGCACTGATGCCGGCACGCTCCCCGGAGGAGATCCGGGCGTCGATCGAGGCCAATCGGGCCGAGCTCGGTACGTCGCTCCAGCACCTGCGCAGTGAGGTGACCGCGCTCACCGACTGGCGGGCGCAGATCCGCGCCCACCAGCGTGAGGTGCTCATCGGCGCAGCGGTCGCCGGCTTCATCCTCGGCGGCGGGATCGCTGCCCTGGGCGGTCTGCTGCGCCGCGGCTGAGGTTCCTGGCCGTGTCGACGGGCGGTTGGCCTACAGCGCGCCCGGCATGAGCCGGGCAGGCACCCCGCCGACGCCGAGCAGGCCCGGCCCGGTGTAGGTGCCGATCACCGGACCCACCTCTGAGACGAACAGCGGCTCGCCGGCAAAGATCTCCCGTCCACGCTCGACCAGGCGCTCGGCCTGCTCTGCGGCCTGCACATGCTGAACCACCCACCCGTCGCAGCCGTCGGCCCGACGCTCGCGCAGGTACTCGACCAGACGCTCGAAGGCCCGGGCCGAGGTGCGCACGCGCTCCACCGGGGTGATCTCGTACTCCAGGGACAGGATCGGCTTGACGCGCAGGGCACCGCCCAGCCAGGCCTGGGCCTTGCCCACGCGCCCCCCCCGACGTAGGAACTCCAAGGTGTCGATGGCAAACCAGATCTTCATCTCACGACGCGCCTCGCGCACGCTGTGGGCCACGCCGGCACGGTCATCGCCTCGCTGCGCCGCGGCGACCGCGGCCAGCACCAGGAAAGCCAGGCCACCGCAGGCCGTCTCGCCGTCGATGACCTCTACGCGCTCGCCCAGGCCCTGCTCGCACAGCAGCTCACGGGCCTGGAGGGCGGCGTCGCAGGTACCTGATACGCCCCCGGAGAGGTGAACCGAGACGACGTCGAGGCCCCGATCGAGCAGCGGCTCCCAGACCGCCAGAAAATCGCCGATCGAGGGCTGCGAGGTCGAGGGCAGATCGGGAGCGGTGCGCAGGCGCTCATAGAAGGAGTCAAAGCCATCGAGCTCTGACTCGCGCCGTTGGTCGCCCTCCCAGCCGACGTACAGGCTGACCTGGTGCACGCCGTGGTGATCGGCCAGCGCCCGCGGCATGTAGTGGGTGCTGTCGGTGACCACGGCGACGGACATCGGCGCGGACCCTACCGCCCACCTGCCCGGACCCTAGACTCGCCGGCGTGGCCTTGACTCTTGTCACCGGCGGCGCCGGCTTCGTCGGGTCACACGTCGCGCGTCAGTTGGCGCGGCGAGGAGACGACGTGCGCCTCACGGTACGCACGAACACGGTGCTGGAGAACGTGGACTTCCCCCACGAGCCTGTGCGCTGTGACGTCCTCGATCGTCGCGCGGTACGCCGTGCTCTGCGCGGCGTGCAGCGGGTTTTTCACTGCGCCGGGCTGCTCAGCCTGGACGCCCCGGCCGAGGAGCTCCACCGCGTCAACGTGGAGGGCACGCGGGTCGTGCTCGAGGAGGCGCTGCGCGCCGGCGTGGCGCGGGTGGTCTACACGTCGTCGGCCGTCGCCATCGGGCCGGCGCCGCGCGGCTCGACGGCCGCCGAAGACCAGGCCGCGGGATCCGCCGCGGCCGGCATTGCCTACGTCCAATCCAAGCGCGCGGCCGAGGCACAGGCGCTGCGCCTGGCCCGCCTGGGGCTGGCGGTGGTGATCGTCAATCCCGCGCACGTGCTGGGACGCGGCGACATCCACGGCTCCTCCACCGGGCTGGTCCGACGGTTCCTGCGGCGCGAGATTCCCACCTATGTTGACGGTGCCCTCAACGTGGTGGACGTCGAGGATGTCGCCCAGGGCCATCTGCTGGCCGATGAGCGCGGGAACGTCGGCGAGCGCTACATTCTGGGCAATCGAAACTTCACGCTGGACCGCCTATTCGCCGACCTGGGACGGCTCTCCGGCGTGCAGCCCCCGCAGGTCAAGCTTCCCCTGGGGGTGGCCATGACGCTGAGCCATGCGGCGTCCCAGCTACCGGGGCCGGCCATGCTGACGCCGACGGAGCTCCGCATGGCTTCGTTGTGGTGGGCGTTTCGCAGTAACAAGGCCAAGCGCGACCTCGGCTACCGCCCGGCCCACCATGAGGACACCCTGCAAGCGACGATCGACTGGTATCGCGAGCGCGAGAATCAGCGCCTCAGCGCACCGGGAGCGCGTCAGGCGCTGGCCCTGCGCGCCGTCGGCCTCGTCCTGCGCCAAGCGGAGGCCGTGCTCGAGCGGGTCGCGCCCTAGATGGTTGATTCCGAATCAGTAGCTGTAGGCGGCGAAGCGGCGGCCTGGGTTACCGATCTGTTGGTTGTGGACGAGGCCGGCGGCGAGGGCCAGCAGGCGCAGTGCGACGCGTGTGCAGACGC
>JAABUQ010000656.1_pt1 | contig 80456 bp, 79 predicted proteins | sample 5560001 | NCBI WGS metagenome assembly JAABUQ01 (sample SAMN10711888, study PRJNA513371) | rock metagenome | isolation source: Antarctica rocks | place: Antarctica: Victoria Land, Finger Mt nord | collected 2015-12-18 | reverse complement strand
ATGGCGTGCTCGATGCGCTTCGGTCCACATCCCTGCTCCTATCTGCCCGTCCCGGCGGACACTCGTGATCTCCAACAGGCAGAGATGGGATCGAGGCGCAAACGAGTCACTCAAACAGGTTCTTAGAACTACCGTCCTATGCCAAGGGTAGAACTTAGACTCAAGCGTGCAACGATCGCTGGAAAGCACAGCTCTGCGCTGGCTGAGCGATCGTCTGCTAACGGGCAGCACCCGCTACAATGGCAATGGCGTAGTTGGGTCGGTTGCGGCCAGACAACAGCGCCGCCGGCTTGGTCCTTCGTCACAGGCTGGGTTCGCACCGTGCCGCCGGCGTCCGCACCGCCAGCAGCACGCCCGCGACGATGGCGGCCACCGCGGCCGTCGTGAGCGGGGTCGGCCACTCGCCCAGGATCGGGATCGCCAGCAGCGTGGCCATCACCGGAACCAGGGACACGACGGAGGCGGCAGCGCCCGGCCCGATCAGCGCGATGGCGCGGTTGTAGGCGATGACGGACACGCCGCTGACCAGCACGCCCTGATACAGCGCCTGCAACGCCACCTCCGGCCACGGCGCCAGGCCCAGCCGGGACACGCCGGACAGCACGTAGATCGGCAGGTAAGCCGCGGACGAATACAGGCAAACCAGCGCCGCCGCCTGCAGCGGCGTCAGGCCGGCCCGCCGCACCCGCAGCGTATACACTGCCCAAAGCCCGGCCGCCGAAAGCAGCGCGGCGTTGGTGGCCCATGCGTCCCATGGCCGCTCCGCCGGGCGCTGCATCGCCGGCAGGGCGGCGACGCCCGCGCAGATGACGGCATAGCCGAGCCAGCGCCGCCGCCCGGGCCGGTCCCCCAGCACAGCCCAGCCGATCACCCCGGCGAACACCGGCATGGTGCTGGGCGTGACCGCCGCGGCGTGCGCCGCCGAGGACCGCCCGATGCCCCAGGACAGCAGCAGCACGAACGGCGCCCCCCAGCAGATCGAGAGGATCGCGCCCTCCCGCCACGCCGCCCGCGGGAGGCCGCGCGCCGAGCGCAGGAACGCCGGCAGCAGCACCAGCGCGCCGACGCCCAAGCGGAGCGCCGCGATGTCGTAGGCGCCCAGCTCGCGCGTCAGGCTGAGCCGCGTGACGGCGAACCAGCCGGCCCAGATGGTGAGCGCCACGAAGGCCAGGGCGAAGCCGAGCCAGCGGCGTCCCGCAGCCCTTGCGGGCGCACCCTCGGCCACTGCGGACATCGCCGTTCCCTCCAACGCCATGGGTCCCCTACGCTGCCTCGCCGCCGGGGACAACGCCGGGGCCGGGCTTGCGCCGGCTGCAACCGCCGGGCAAGCCTGCGCCGCAATGGCTGGAGGAAACCGCGGTGGGCCTGCACATCGACTATTTTGCCTCGTTGAACTCGCCCTGGACGCATTTCGGCGCGGCGCGGCTTGAGGCGATAACCGCGCGGCACGGGGCCGGGCTGCGCATCCATTTGGTCGATTTCGCCATCATCTTTCCGGCATCGGGCGGGGTGCCGGTGGCCCGGCGCTCGCCGCAGCGCCAGGCCTACCGGATGCAGGAGCTGGCCCGGTGGCGCGACCACCTCGGCATCCCCCTGCACCCCCGGCCGCGCCCCTTTCCCGCGGACGAGCGGCTGGCCGCGCAGTGCGTCATTGCCGCGCGGGACACGCTGGGCGACGGGCCGGCAGTCGCCCTCGCGCACCGCCTGCTGCGGGCGCTGTGGGAGGAGGAGCGGGATTTCGGCGATCCGGCCACGCTGGCGGTGCTGATCGAGGACGCCGGCCTCGATCCCATCGCCTTGCCGGCCTTGGGCGCCGAGCCGCGCTGGGCGGAGCGGCGCGTGACAGACACCGAGGCCGCCCTGGCGCGCGGCGTGTTCGGCGCCCCAAGCTACGTGGTGGGCACGGAGGTGTTCTGGGGCCAGGACCGCCTCGACTTCCTGGAACGGCGGCTGGCGCAGGGGTGACGCCCGCTTCCCGGCGGTTTTCGGGCGGCCGTGGGAAGCGCAGATTGCCTGCGATTTGGAGGAGCTGCCATGACCCGAACCGAGCGCCGGGCGCTCCGCACCCCATGACGTCGCTGCGACCGGGGCTGTCCGCCTCGGCAAACCGCGCGCTAAGGGCCCAGCCGGGAATAACCGCTCTTATTGAATACTTCAACCACCTAAAAACGCTTGATACTTTTCTGTCAAATCGAGCGCTTGTATCCGGCTGGGCCCTAAGCTGGCCGGCGGCGGCGGTCGTGGTGCTGATCGCCCTCAACCTGCGCCCGGCCTTTTCCACGGTTGCGCCGGTCCTGCCGGAGATCATGGCCGACACCGGCCTGAGCGCCACCGGGGCCAGCATGCTGACCACGGCGCCGGTGCTGTGCCTCGGGCTGTTCAGCCCGCTGGCGCCTCGGCTCGCGCGCCGCATCGGCGTGGAGCGCGCGATGCTGGTCGCGCTGTCCGCCATCCTGCTGGGCACCGGGCTGCGCGGCCTGCCGGGCGTCCCGGCGCTGTTCGCAGGTTCGCTGCTCGCGGGCGCTGGGATCGGCATCGGCAACGTGCTCATGCCGGGGCTGCTGAAGCGCGACTTCCCGGGCCGCGGGGCGCTGATGACCGGGGTCTACGTCATGGCGCTCGCGGTCGGCGCCGCCTTTGCCTCGGCGGTGACGACGCCGCTGCGCCTGGCCTTGGGCGGCTGGTGGGGCGGCGCGTTGGCGGCCTGGACCGTGCCGGCTGCAGTTGCGATCCTGGCCGCAGGCTCCGTCTGGGCGGGTCGACTCGGACGCGGGCCGGGCGGGGCTGCGGTGCCCGTCATGCGCCGCGGCGCCGGGCTGTGGCGCGATCCGCTCGCGTGGCAGGTGACGCTGTTCATGGGGCTGCAATCCACCCTGGCCTACGTGGTGTTCGGCTGGATGGCGCCGATGCTGCGCAGCCGCGGGGACACGGCGGTGACGGCGGGCCTCGTGGTGTCCGTGTCGGTGGTGTTCCAGATCATCGCCTCCTTGCCCGCGCCGATCCTTGCCGCCCGCCTGCGCCAACAGAGCGGCCCGGCGGCGGCGGCCATGCTGCTGACGGCGGCGAGCTTCATCGCGCTGCTGACCGCGCCGCTGGCGTGGCAATGGGTGCTGGCGGCGGTGCTGGGCCTGGCGCAGGGCGCGGCGTTCTCGCTGGCCATCCTGCTGATCATGCTGCGGGCGGGGGACAGCGAGGCGGCGGCGCGGCTGTCCGGCATGGCGCAAGGGGTGGGCTACACCATGGCCGCTGCCGGGCCGCTGCTGGTGGGCGTGCTGCATGACCGGAGCGGCGGGTGGGGCGGCGCCGGGTGGCTGTTCGCGGTGGCCGGGGTGGCTGCCGCGGCGGCGGGCGCGCTTGCCGGGCGGAACAGGCTGGTTGGCGGGGGCGGGACGGGCGGCTGAGCTGGTTATCGCTCCGCCAGCCCGGCCTGCGCCCCGTTCGGCCCGACCTGGAGCAGTTGCTGGTTGGGCGCGCAGCTCCAGCTCTCGGCGGCGTTCACGTCGCCCGCGCCGTCATAGGTCGCCTGCGTCGGGTAGGGGCAGAGCGGCATGGTGCGGTCCACCGCCTGGGCCGGGTCGTTGTTGACGTAGTGCGCGGCAGGGATGCTGTCGGGCGCCGTGCCTCCCTGCACCCAGGCGTCGAGCGGCGTCAGCGTGTCGAACACGTTCGGCCCCGGGCCGCCGATGCAGTGCTGCATGCCCGGCACCATGAACAGCCGCACGGAGGCCTGCAGCGCGCCGTATCCGCCATGGGCTGCCGCGAGCTGGTCATACAGGTTGGCGGTGCGGAACGGCGTGAGCGCCGGGTCGCTGTAGCCGTGGTAGATGATCAGCTTGCCGCCGCGCCGGATGAACCGGCCGTAGCCGTCCGGGTCCGATGCGTTCCCGGCGCCGGTCCGCTCGTCGTAGGTGGCGAGCGTGTCGTCGTCGATGTAGCCGTCGGCGGAGACCGGGTAGTCGCGGATGTTGTAGGTCGGGTCCCGGGTGACGATGTCCTGGATGCCGTGGTCGCCGAACTGGTAGCCGACCGGGGAGGGGCTGAACCCGGCGTTGCCCCACGGCTCCGCCGCGTTGAAGTCCGTGGGCGGCACGAGGCCCGTGCTCCACACGTCGGCGCCCCCGCCGGCGAGCGGCCCAGTGGAACTGAGCGCCAGGTTGCTGACGGAGAATCCGGGATAGACCAAGCTGCCGAAGGTGTTGCGGGTCGCGGTGAAATAGGCGTTGAGCGTGTCCGCTTGGCCGGTGCTGAGGCAGCCCGCCTCCTGGCCGGGCTTGCAAACGAGGCTGTAGGGGTCGAAGGAGCAGGCGGCCGGGTTCTGGATCAGCCCGTCGTCCACGCCGTCCGCCTTGGCGCAGCTTGCGTTGACCGCGGCGTCCACCGTGGGCAGCAGCGTCGCCGGAATGTAGGTCGCGGGCGAAAGCTGCTGCTTGGCAAGCCGCGCCGCGCCGATGAGGGAGCGGATGTCGAAGAACGGGTCGCCGGCGATGATGCCGTTGTAGTCGCCCGGGAACCGCGTCGCCTCCACCAGTGCCTGCCGCCCGCCGTTGGAGCATCCGTCGAAATACGCCGCATCGAGCTTCTGCCCGTAGAAGAGCGGAAGGAGACGCTTGCCGGCGGCCGTCACTTGGTGGGTGGCGCGGAAGTAGTAGTCGGCGAGCTTGGCCTCGTTGGGCTTGCCGGGGGCGAGCAGCGCCCAGCTCGCATCGGTGCCGCCCGCCAGGTGCCCGGCATCGGTGATCGCGGTGGCGTAGCCCTTCGCAAGCGCGGACTGACGGTCCACGAAGTTGGCTGAGAAGTCGGCATAGGTCGCGCCGGCGAAGCCGCCGACCCCGTAGAACAGGAATTTGCTGTTCCAGTTGTCCGGGAGCTGCATCTCGAAGCCCGCCGAACCCGGCGGCGCGCCGCCGCCGCGTGTGTTGAGCTGGCCCACCACGTCGCAATAGGCGGGCGTCATGCCGGATGCGGGCACGGCGGTGGCGGACACGACCGTCACGCCGCCAACCCCCAATGCCTCGATCCCGCCCACGCTGCACGCGGTCGCCGCCTGCACGGCGGGCGCCCCCAAGGCCATGCCGCAGCCGACGGCGAGCGGCCAGGTCCAGAACCGGTACTGCCCTGCCCCGTTCCGACGGAAACGACTCATCATTCTTCCTCCCTGCTGCGACGGTTGTTCCGCCGCTTCGAGCAGGCCGTGAGCGGGTTCAGCCGACACAACCATGTACTATACTAGACATCGCTCCCGTTGGAGCACAACGAAGTTCCTGCCGTACCGCGACGACGATGGAGCGGACCGCGATCAGCCCTGCCGTTTGGTCATCTCCGCGCTCGCGATCTCCGCCGAGCGCTTCCGGTCGATCTTTCCCGAAGGCAGACGTGGGATCGCATCGACCGTCACCAGGCGCTCAGGCACCTTGAAATCGGCGAGCTGGCTGGAAGCGCGCGCCAGGACTTCGCCGAGGGCGCCACCGCCGCCGGGCTGGAGCTTGACCAGGGCCACCACCCGGTCGCCCCAAGTCGGGTCGGGCATGCCGACCACCACGGCGTCGAGCACCGCCGGGTGCCCGGCCAGAACGCGCTCGACCTCCACGGGAGAAACGTTGGCGCCGCCGCGGACCAGAAGTTCCTTCTTGCGGGACATGAACCACAGGCCGCCCTCGTCGTCCTGCCGCATCATGTCGCCGGTGCGGAACCAGTCATCCGGTCCCAACGCGGTCAGTTTTCCCGGCGCGTCCCAATAGCCCGCCGCGAGCGTGGGGCCTTTGATCAGAAGCTCGCCCGTCTCGCCCTTTGCCACGGCCGCGTCGCTCGCATCGACGATCCGGATTTCGGAACCTGCTGCCGGGAAGATGGGCCGGCCGCAGGAGCCGGCCGTGAACGCGCCGGCGCATTCGGAAGACGACCAGGTGGTGTCGAGCGTCGTCCCGAACGTCTCGGCAAACTCCCGCTGCAATGCTTCCGGGCAGACATCCCCCGCTGCGCTGCACGCTTGCAGCGATGCGACGTTGCGCGGACGGTTTCGCTGCCGTTCAAGCAGGCTGGCCCACATGGTCGGCGTGCCTTTCATCGCCGGGACCCGGCGCCGCTCGATCAGGTCGAGCACGGCATCCGCATCGAAATGCTCGACCAGGACGAGTTCCGCGCCCAAGCAGAAGCAACCCACCATCCAGAACAGCCCCGCCGCCTGCACCAGCGGCGTGTTGCCGAGCACGGCCTGCCCGGCACGAAGGCCGACGCCCTCCTGCGCCTGCCCCGTCGCCGCGAGCGTGCGGAGGGAATGGGCGACGAACTTCGGCGTGCCGGTGGTCCCGGAGGTCGTCAGCAGCACGGCGGGCGCATCGAGGTCAGGCTCGCCGAGGCGGATGTCCGGTGGCGCCAAGCCAAGAAGGTCGTCCCAACGCCGGGCGCCGTCGTCTTGCGAGCCGTCCCCGACCAGGAAACGACGGTCGAGCGGCAGCACGTCCGTGGCCGTGTCGCGGGCGTTCGCATACAGGGATGCCTGCCCGACATAAAGGGAAGGTTGCAGCCGGGACAGCAGCGGCTGCAGCTCGGCTCCTTTCAGCGAGGCCCGCATCGGGGCAGCGATGGCGCCGACGCGGAAGCAGGCCTGGTAGGCGATGACCAGCTCGGGCACGTTGGCCAGGTGCAGCACGACACGGTCGCCCGGCGCAACGCCCAGGGCCTTGAACGCCTTCGCAGCCTGATCGACGGCTGCCGACAGCTCCTGACAGGTCCAGGACTTGCCTTGGACGCTGATCGCCTTGTCGGCGGGGCAACTTCGCGCGAGGCGGAGCAAGGCATTCGGCATGTCGTTCTCCTGGGCCTTGGCAGGCCGTTGCTGCAGCCCTCGTGTGGACCATGCCGCAACGGGCATCTGCCCTGTCAGTTCGCGGGTGTGGATGGGAACACCGGGGTATAGTGCAGCCGACCGCGAGCGGGTAGGCAAGACATGGAGCGAACGAGTCCAGCCGCCGCGGCGGCCGCGGCGGGATGTCGGTGCGGCCAGACGGTCCCAAGTGTTGCTCGGACGGGAGCGCAGGGACGGCATGATCTTGGTGACGGGAAGCAGCGGCCTGGTCGGGCGCGAGGTGGCAAGCCGGCTGGCCGGGCACGCGCCGGTGCGCTTGGCGCTCCGCGAGCCGGCTCATGGCGAGGACGGCATCACGGAGGCCGAGCGGGTCCGCTTCGACTTCCGCGATCCCGAAACCTTCGACGCGGCGCTGCGCGGGGTCGGCCGCGTGTTCCTGCTGCGCCCGCCGCGGCTCGCCCGGCCGCAGCGCGACTTCGGCCCGTTCGTCGCGGCCATGCGGCGGGCCGGGGTGGGGCAGGTGGTGTTCCTGTCCGTGCGCGGCGCCGCGGGCAACCCGCTTCTGCCGCATCATGGCATCGAGAGGCTGCTGGAAGCGTCGGGCCTCCCCTGGACGCATTTGCGGCCCAACGACTTCATGCAGAACTTCGCGACCGTGCACCGCGCCGACATCCGCGGCCGCGGCGAGATCTGGGCGCCCGCCGGGCGGGGCCGCACCAGCTTCGTCGATGTCCGCGACGTGGCGGAGGCCGCCGCGCGCACGCTGACCGAGCCGGGGCACGAGCGCCGCGCCTACACGCTGACCGGGGGCGAGGTTTCCGGCTTGGGGGAGGTCGCGGCCCTGCTGTCGGAGGCGCTCGGCCGCCCCGTCGCCTACCGGAACCCGGGCATCCCCGCCTTCCTGCGCCATAACCGCGCGGCGGGACGGCCCTTGGCGCTCGGGCTTGTGATGACGGGGGTTTATACTGCTGCCCGGCTCGGCCTGGCGGCGGAGGTCACGCCGGACCTGGCGCGGCTCCTCGGACGGCCGCCCACGGCGCTGCGGTCATTCATCCAGGATTATCGAGAGGTTTGGCAGGGGTAGGCAGCGGCGCTTACGACGTTTCTTCCGGCACCTGGCCGAACTCGCCGAGGTACTCCGGGGCGCCGAACTCGTCGGCCGCGTCGTCGTGGAACACCCGCACGACCCGCGCGCCGACGATGGAGCCGCCGGCCAGCGCCCGCTCCGCCCGGCGTATTCCCTCCTCGGGCGTGCGGCAGGCCACCGGCGTGCCGGGTTTCAGGGCGCCGCGCGGCCCGGCGACGTAGGGTTGGTAGATGATCTGCACGGTGGCCGGCATGGTCGGTGAAGTCCTTGAATGGGCTTGACACGGAGCGGGGACGCTGCGGGGAGACGGCATCAAGCTCCGCGCGTCAAGTGGTTTTGTCGCCGTCGCGCGCCTTCGGTTGCGAAGCCTTGCATCGCGGGGATTTCGTGCTGAGTTGTAGAAGATGAAGGAGATGCCGCGATGAGGAAGGCTGCGTTGGGGGTGCTGCTGGCGGGCGTGTTGGCCGGGTGCGTCGCGCCGCCGCCAGGACCGCCGCCGCTGGTCGCCGTGCCAGGCCCGGGCAAGACGGACGACGCGTTCCGCCAGGACGACGCGGCGTGCCGGGGCGTCGCGGCCGAACTGCCGCCGGCGCAGCCGGCCGGCACGGCCCCGGCGGCCACTCAAACCCAGGCCAACGCCCCGGCGGAGGCGGCGCCCACGATGGAGACCCTGCCGCCCGGGGCAATTTACCTGCGCTGCATGACCGCTCGCCAGAACCTGGTGCAGCCGCTGGCGCCCGCCGCGCCGCTTTATGCATATTACCAGCCTTACCCGATCTATGCCGGTGTCGGCTACGGAGACCCGTTCTTCTACGACTACGGCTACCCGTTCGGCTTCGGCTACGGGTTTGGCTTTGGTTACGGCCGCTTCGGCTACGGGCGGTTCGGCTATGGCGGCCGGTATTTTGGCCATTACGGGGGGTATGGCGGGTACCGGGGCTACGGTGGATACCGGGGTTATGGCGGAGGCTACGGTTTCCGCGGCGGCGGCTATGGCGGGGGCTTTGCTCGCGGCGGCTTTGGCGGCGGCTTTGGCCATGGTGGCGGTTTTGGCGGCCACCGTTAGGCTGCCCGATATGCCCCAATTCGATTCCGCAGGCGTCACGACGCTCACCTTCGACTGCTACGGCACCCTTATCGACTGGGAGGCGGGCGCCCTCGATGCATTGCGGCCGCTGCTCGCCCGGCACGGCGCGGCGCCATCGGACGACGAGATCATCGCGGTCTTCCAAGATCTCGACGCCGCGCTTTGCAAGCCGCCCTACCAGCCTTACCGGGCCGTGCTGGCCGGGGTGGTCGAGGGGCTTGGACGGCATTTCGGCGCGTCGTTGAAGCCCGAAGACCGGGCCGTGCTGGCGCTGTCGGTCCCGTCCTGGAAGCCGTTTCCCGACACGGTCGCGGCCCTGCGTGCGCTCGGGCGCCGCTACCGGCTCGCCATCATCTCGAACATCGACGACGACCTGTTCGCCGCCTCCGCCCGGCAGCTTGAGATGCCGTTCGACGCGGTTGTCACGGCCGGGCAGGCCCGGTGCTACAAGCCGGACGCCGCCATCTTCGAGGAGGCTCTCCGGCGTCTCGGCGAACCCCCAAGCGCGGTTGCGCACGTTGCCGAGGGCGTGGGGGAGGTCGTGCCCGCACGGCGTCTCGGCTGTTCCACGGTCTGGGTCCGGCGCAACGGACGCTCGGCCCGGCTGCTGGCCGAGGCGCCGGACCTTGAGGTGCCGGACCTGCAATCGCTGCTGGCGCCCTTGAGCGTCGCGTGATCCACGCCTGAATACTGGAGCCGTCCCGATGCATCACGTCCTGTCCGTCGCGTTGGCGTGCCTGGTCCCGGTCGCGGCCATCGCGCAGACCCGCCTGCCGGCCATCCCGCCCGACCAGTACACGGACCAGCAGGAAAAGGCGGCGGCGGACTTCCTGGCCGCCCGCAAGGTGCCGGTGTTCGGCCCGTTCGAGCCGCTGATGCACTCGCCCGAGATGATGTCCCAGGCCCGCGCCATGGGCGACTACCTGCGCTACAAGTCCGGCATCGGCAACACGCTGTCCGAACTCGCCATCCTCGTCACGGCGCGCGAGTGGACGCAGGACTACGAGTGGCACGTCCACGCGCCGCTTGCCGCCCGTGCCGGGATCAGGCCGGACATCATCGAGGCGATCCGGGACGGGCGCCGCCCAGTCGGCATGAGCGAGGACGAGGAGATCGTCTATGACCTGTCCTCCGAGCTGCACAAGAACAAGCGGGTGTCGGACCGCACCTTCGCCCGGGCCGAGCAGCGGTTCGGCAAGCCGGCCGTGGTCGATCTGGTGGGGATCAACGGCTACTACACCCTGCTGGCGATGGAGCTGAACGCCGCGCGCTACCCCTTGCCGAAGGACGGCACGCCGCTGCCGCGCTTGCCGGAGTGAGGCGGGCAGCGAGGAGCCGGGCAGGGTTGCCGACCGCCGGGCGCCCTCGATATCAAACCGCGGCTCGGTTGCGGCGTTCCGGAGGCTGATTGCGGGGGCACATGCGGCATATTCATCTTCATCCGCTCGGCGGCGCGGCGGGCGACATGTTCGTCGCCTGCCTGCTCGACGCATTTCCGGAGCACCGCGCGGCGGCTGTCGAGGCGGCGGAGGCCCTGGCGCATGTCGGCTGTCGCCTCCTCCCGCATGAGGACGGCACGCTGACCGGCAGCCGCTTCGTGGTGGAGGACGCGCCGCACGACCATGGCCATGGCCACGCGCATTGGCGCGGCATCCGCGCCCGTCTGGAAGACTCATCGCTTGCCCCGGCGGTCCGCGCCCATGCCGTCGGCATCTTCGCCGTGCTGGCGGAGGCGGAGGGCCGCATCCACGGGGTGCCGGCCGACGCGGTGACGTTCCACGAGGTGGGCGCCGCCGACTCCATCGCCGACATCGTGGCCGCCGCCGCCGTCATCGAGGCGGTGGGGCCGGCGCGTTGGAGCGTGGCGCCTTTGCCGCTCGGCGGCGGCACCGTCCAGACCGCGCATGGGATGATGCCGGTGCCCGCCCCGGCCACCGCGCTGCTGCTGGAAGGGTTCGCGATGCACGACGACGGGATTGCCGGGGAGCGGGTCACGCCCACGGGCGCCGCCATTCTGCGCTACCTCGAATGCGGGGCCGCGGCGCCGGTCCGCGGCACGCTGCGCCGGTCCGGCTATGGCTTCGGCACCCGCCGCCTGCCCGGTGTCAGCAATTGCCTGCGCGCCCTGGTGTTCGAGGACGGGGCTGCGGCGTCTGCACCGGGCCATCGGGAGCTTGCGGTGATCAGCTTCGAGGTGGACGACCAATCGGGCGAGGACCTGGCGACCGGGCTGGAACGGCTGCGCGCCCTGCCGGGGGTGCATGACGTGCTGCAGATGGCGGCGTTCGGCAAGAAGTCGCGCTTGGCCGTGCATGTCCAAGTGCTGGCCGCGCCGGACGCGCTCGATGCCGCCGTTGAGGCGTGCTTCCGCGAGACCACCACCATCGGCCTGCGCACCCACATGGTCGAGGGCCGCGCCCTGGCCCGGCGCTTTGCCGGAGTTGAAATTGACGGCCAGGAAGCGACGGTGAAGCTGGTGGAGCGTCCGGGCGAGAATGGCGCCACAGTGGTGACAGGCAAGGCGGAGGCCGACCACCTGCGCCCGGTCGCCTCCCACGCCGCCCGGATGCGCCTGCGCCAGCAGGCCGAGCAGTTGGCCGTGAGCCGCGATCAGGCCTCGGACCGCACATGATGCCGCTGGACCGGCTGCACGCGGCGCTGGGGGACATGGGGGACATCGCCGTCGCGGTGAGCGGGGGCATTGACAGCCTGACGCTCGCCACCGCCGCGCACCGCGCCCGCCCAGGCGGCGTCACGATGCATCACGCCACCTCCCCCGCCGTGCCGCCCGAGGCGACGGAACGGACCCGCGCCTTGGCGGCGGCGAAGGGCTGGACGCTCGACGTGTTCGACGCGGGCGAGTTCGCCGACCCGGCCTACCGCGCCAACCCCGTCAACCGCTGCTTCTTCTGCAAGACCAGCCTGTACGGGGCGGTGGCGTCGCGCACGTCGCGGCAGGTCGTGTCCGGCACCAACCTCGACGACCTCGGCGAGTACCGCCCCGGCCTGGAAGCGGCGCGGGCGCACGCGGTGCGCCACCCGTTCGTGGAGGCAGGGATCGACAAGCGCACGGTGCGCGCGCTCGCCGCCGAACTCGGGCTGGGCGCACTGGCTGAGTTGCCCGCAGCACCTTGCCTATCGAGCCGGATCGAGACCGGCATCCGCATCGAGGCGCCGGTGCTCGCCATGGTGCACGAGGCCGAGAAGCTCGTGGGCGCGCGGCTGTCGCCCCGGACCGTGCGCTGCCGGGTGCGGGCGGGCGGGGTGGTGATCGAATTGGACCCGGCGGCGCTTCAAGCATTGGACGCGATGCAGGATGGCCTGCGGGCGGAGGTGCAGCACCTGGCCGCCGCCGCCGGGCTGCCCGCGCCGGTGCGCTTCGCCGCCTACCGCAACGGCAGCGCCTTCCTGGTGCCGGCATGACCCGGGAGGAACCGGAGTTCGTGCCCCCGGCGGAGCCGGAGTTTGTACTTGACGAGGCACGGGCGCAGCGGCTCGGCTTTGGGGAGGCGGTGTTCTGCGCCGGCAAGTCGCCCGAGCAGATCGCGGCCATCCTCGATGCTGCCCGCAACCCCATGCTGCTCACCCGGCTCGACCCCGAGCGGTTCGCCGCACTTCCCCGTTCGCAGCAGGACGCGCTGGACTACGACCCGGCGTCCCGCACCGCCTATTCCGGCGACCCGGCGCCGGTTGCCGGCCCGGCGGAGGTCGCGGTGCTGACCGCCGGCACGTCGGACGTGCCGGTGGCGCGGGAAGCGGCACGGACGCTGCGGTTCCAGGGGCAGGAGGCCCGGCTGATCGCCGATGTCGGCGTCGCCGGGCTGTGGCGGCTGCTGCGCCGGGTGGAAGATTTTCGCGACATGCGGGTGGTGATCGTCGCCGCCGGCATGGATGCGGCGCTGCCCAGTGTGGTGGGCGGCCTGGTCGGCGGCGTGGTCATCGCGGTGCCGACCTCGGTGGGGTACGGCGTCGCGGCGGGCGGACATGCGGCGCTCAATGCCATCCTTGCGAGTTGCGCGCCGGGCATCGTCACGGTGAACATCGACAACGGCTACGGCGCGGCCTGCGCGGCGCTGCGGGTCATCGGCAAAAGATAGGGAGAGCACCATGGAACGACGCGACCTGATGAAGGCGACCGTGGCGGGCGTGGCCGCGGCGGCGCTCGGCACCCCGGCGGATGTGCTGGGGCAGACCGCCCAGGGCGGCCAGATCAAGCCGACCGGCCCGGTGACGTCGAAGATTGCCGAGCATGCGGACATGAAGTACCGCCCGCTGGGCCGCACCGGGGAGCGGGTCTCGCTGATCGGCCTCGGCGGCTTCCACCTCGCCAAGCCCGGCGGACCGAGCGCGGACGAGGCGGTGCGGATCGTGCACGCGGCGCTCGATGCCGGCATCACCTTCTGCGACAACTGCTGGGACTACAACGGCGGCGAGAGCGAGGTCCGGCTGGGCCGCGCGCTCGCGGGCGGCTGGCGCGACCGCACGCTGCTGATGACCAAGATCGACGGGCGCACCGCGACGGCCGCGGCCAGCCAGATCGACGAATCGCTGAAGCGCCTGCAGACCGACCACATCGACCTGCTGCAGTTCCATGAGATCATCCGCATGGACGATCCGGAGCGCGTGTTCGCCCAAGGCGGCGCGCTGGAGGCCGCGCTGCGCGCCCGGGAGCAGGGCAAGATCCGCTACATCGGCTTCACCGGGCACAAAAGCCCGGCGATCCACCGCCATATGTTCGAGGTCGCCGACCAGCACGGCTTCCATTTCGACACCGTGCAGATGCCGCTCAACGTCATGGACGCGCATTTCGACAGCTTCGAGCAGGGCGTGCTGCCGGTGGCGGCGGCGCACGGCACCGGGGTGCTCGGCATGAAGACGTTCGGCGACCCGTTCATCCTGGATTCCAAGGCCGCCTCTCCGCTGGAGATGCTGCACTACCCGATGAGCCTGCCGATCAGCCTGCAGGTGTGCGGCATCGACAGCCTGCCGATCTTGCAGCAGGCGCTGATCGCCGTGCGCAGCTTCCAGCCCTTCACGCCGGAGCAGCGGGCGGAACTGCTGGCCAAGACCGAGGCGGTGGCCCGGGACGGGCAGACCGAGCGGTACAAGGTGTCCACCCATTTCGACGGCACGGTGCAGAACCCGCACTGGCTAGGATAGGGGGGCGCCTATGGAAAAGTCATCGTGCCCAGCGCGGCGCGCCGGACTAGCATCCGCCGCGCCGCGCTTTCCCCTCGCCGAGGGATGCGGCTCATGCGGGGACAGGATGCCGAAGTTTCGAGTGATTGCCGCCACCGTCGCGCTGCTGGTCACGGGCTGCATGACCGGTCCGATCCCGGTCTCCTCCAGCCAAGCAGGCGACAACAGCATAAACTCGTCGGGTCCCAGCGAGGAGAAACTGCCCGGCGCTCCGGCAGTCCGAGCCGCGACGCCCTGACGCATACCGTCCTTGGCGGCGCCAACAACGCCTGACCCAGCGGGTCAGGACGCGGGTTTGGCTGCCGGGTCAGCGGTGGCGCGGTGCGGGTCGCCGGCCGGCAGCTCGCCGCGGAGGTAGTCGCGGGACTTCCAGGCTGGGGCGGGGGGCGTGACGCCGGGCGCCGGGGGGTGCGGGCTGGCGGCGGCCTGGCGCAGTTCCGGGATGTAGCGGGGACAGTTCGGGAAGATGTAGTCCGCCTCGAACCGCACCACGGACTTGGCCCCGTGATGGCGGGACAGCACCTCGGCATCCCGCAGCAGCGTGGCGTCGCCGGTCATGCGCAGGAGGTCGGACGCGCCGTCGAAGCGGATGAACAGCAGCCCGATCCGCGCGCTGCGGCTGATGTTGCCGAGCGTCCGGTACATCGAGTTTCCGTCGTAGTCCGGCCATTCCAGCGCCGCCGGCCCCACCACCTGCACGAAGCCGGGCATGCCGCCCTTGAAGCTGCAATCCACGGCGTCCCCGTGATGCGAGGCGACGAAGAAGAACGACGCTTCGGCGATCAGGGCGATGTCGCCGGCCCAGAACTCGCGGTGCTTGCGCCGCGCTTCCAGCGCATCGGCGACCCGGCGCCCGTCGAACTCGTCCTGCAGCGCGCGCATGCCGTCGTGAAACATCGAGGCGTTGTCCATGCCGCCATGCTAACCCGGCCCGGAGTTCGCGGGAATGGGTCGCCATGGTCACGTCAGGATTTGCCGCGCTCGGCTGCGCCGCCGGGCTGCTTGCGCTTTCCCTTGTTCCGGCGCGGGCGGCGGAGGTGTGCCGCTATGCCGGCATGGCCAGCTACTCCGGACGCCTGGCGGTGCAGGCCGAGGCGTCCGAGGCGCAGGGCGTCACCACCGTGGACGTGACCGCCCGCCTCGACGCCCAGTACCTGCTGTTCTGGAAAATCCAGTACTTGGCGGAGGAGATCAGCACCTGGCGGGCGGGCGAGCTGCAATCGGTCGCGGTGAACAACCGCACGGTCATCAACGGCCGGCCGAGCCGCCAGCAATGGGACGTGTTCACCCGCGGGCCGGACGGGCTGGCGGCAAGCCGGGTGCAGTCGCGGTCGCTGTCCGAGTTCCAGCGCCGGCACCCTGCCTTCGCGGGCCATTGGGACCCGGTCCGCTTCGGCCAGCCCTGGCTGCCGGACTACCCGGCGGCGCAACCGGAGCGGCGGACGGACCTCGACCTCCCCCGGGCGGCCATGCCGCCGCGGACGCGCACGCCGTTCGCCCTCGCGTTCTATTGGTCCCGCTGGCTGCCGGAGGCGGGCGGCACGGCGCCGGTGTTCATCCCAGGCTGGAAGCGCGACGCGCGCCTGGATGCGGAGGTCGCGCCGGCGGGGCCGGGACGCTGGCGCATGGCGCTGCGCTATCCCGGGGCCGCCGCGCCGTCTTTGGCGGAGGCGATGGTGTCTCCTGACCACCGGCTCCTGCGGCTGTCGTTCGACGTGCAAGCTGCTGCCGGGTCCGCGCAGGGCTGGGTGGACCGGGTGGAGTGCCAGGCGCGGTGATCGGAGTCTGAAAATCAAGGATGAGGCCAAGTGGTTCTGGCCGTTTGGTACGTTGTGGGTCTATCAAAGATGCGCGGTATCCCGCATTGCTTTCTGAAAGTTGCACAAACGGTGCGGAGGAAGTTGGATGCAGGGTATGACAAGGCTGCCAGCAGCATCGCTCCGGTGGTGGCAGTTGGTGTTCGGCGTCGTGTGCGTGATGCTGATCGCCAACCTGCAGTATGGCTGGACGCTGTTCGTGCAGCCGATCCGGCAGGCGCAGGGCTGGTCGGTGGCGGAGATCCAATGGGCGTTCAGCATCCTCATCGCCCTGGAAACCTGGCTGACGCCGGCGGGCGGCTGGCTGGTCGATGCCTTGGGGCCGCGGCGTGGGCCGAAACTGACCGTGGCGTTGGGCGGCGCGCTTGTCGGGGTGGCGTGGGTCATCAATGCTTATGCCGGGTCGCTGGCGATGCTGTACCTGGGCGCGGTCGTGTCGGGCGTGGGAGCAGGCTTCATCTACGCGACCTGCGTGGGCAACGCGGCCAGGTGGTTCCCGGACCGGCGCGGCCTGGCGATCGGGCTGACAGCGGGCGCGTTCGGCGCGGGGGCGGCGCTGACGGCGATCCCGATCAAGGCGATGATCGCCGCCAGCGGCTACCAGCACACCTTCTTGGTGTTCGGCATCGCCCAGGGCGCCATCCTGGTCGTGGTCGCCTTTCTAGGAATACGCCATCATGGAAGGGGCAGGATTACACAGTTCGCGGATGGACTGGGAACAAGCCTGGTTATCCCACTTGAGGTTTATGGAACCCAATTCCGCTTCCGGAGGCCCCGCCATTGTTGACCGCTTTATACTCCCGTTGGGGCCAACTGGTCCTTGGCATCGTTTGCATGGTGATGATCGCCAACCTGCAGTACGGATGGACGTTGTTCGTGCTGCCGATCGATCAGGCGCAGCACTGGGGCCGGGCCGCGATCCAGGTTGCCTTCACCGTCTTTGTCATCTGTGAGACTTGGCTGCTGCCGCTGGAAGGCTACGTCATCGACCGGATCGGCCCCAGGCTGACGGTCGGCGCCGGGGGGCTGCTGATCGGGGCCTCCTGGGTGCTGAACAGCCTGGCTGGTTCGTTGATCCTGCTCTACGTCGCCGCGGCCGTCGGCGGCGTGGGCGCCGGGTTCATCTACGGGGCGACGGTGGGCAACGCGATCAAGTGGTTTCCCGACCGCCGCGGTCTTGCCGCCGGGCTCACCGCCGCGGGCTTCGGCGCCGGGTCGGCGGTGACGGTGGTGCCGATCTCGAACATGATCGCAAGCCAAGGCTACCAGGCCACGTTCCTGTTCTTCGGGCTGCTGCAGGGGATCGTGGTCGTGCTGGTGGCCGCCGTGCTGCGGTCGCCACCCGGCCAGCAGGTCGCCCGCGAGGCTCCCGTCACGCCTGGCGGCATGGTCGCCACCCGTCCGTCGCGCCTGCACGACATCACCCGCGACTACTCGCCCGGCCAGGTCGTGCGGGAGCCGGTATTCTGGCTCATGTACCTTGTGTTCGTGCTGGTGGGCGGGGGCGGGCTGATCGCCACCGCCCAGCTTTCGGTCATCGCCGCCGACTTCGGCGTGGGCCAGACACCGGTGACGCTGTTTTTCCTCACCATGCCGGCGCTGACCTTCGCACTGTCGATCGACCGGGTGCTGAACGGCCTCACGCGGCCGTTCTTCGGCTGGGTCTCCGACCAGATCGGCCGCGAGAACACCATGTTCATCGCCTTCTTGATGGAGGGCCTGGGGATCTTTGCGCTGATCGCGCTGGCTCACGACCCGATGGCCTTTGTCCTGCTGACCGGCGTCGTGTTCTTTGCTTGGGGCGAGATATACTCGCTGTTCCCCGCCACCTGCGGCGACACGTTCGGCCGCCGCTTCGCCGCGGCCAACTACGGCCTGCTTTACACCGCCAAGGGCACGGCCGCGCTTCTGGTCCCGCTCGGCAGCATGCTGCGCGGGGCGACCGGCTCCTGGTTGTCGGTGCTCTATGTCGCGGCCTTCGTCAACCTGCTCGCCGCGGGACTGGCGCTGTTTGCGCTGAAGCCGATGCGGCGCCGGTTCATCCGCCGCTCGATGGAGGCCCGGGCCGCAGAGCGGGTTGCGGCGCTTGAAGCGCGGGGCCGGAGCGGCGTCGCCTCAACCGCGCATTGAGAACGCCTAATAGAACCGTGTCACCCGGTTGAGGCACACAAGGCTGTAGCCGCTGCGACGAACTCGTTCAGGCCTTCAGCACGGTGCCATCCGGGATCACCCCCGGCCCGCTACGCCGATTCGCGGTCCGCGACCGTGTTGCGCAGGGTGCCGATGCCGTCGACCGTGACCTCGACCACGGTGCCGGGGCGCATCGGCAGCACGCCGACCGAGGTGCCGCAGGCGATGAGGTCGCCGGGTTCCAGCGTCATCTCGCGGGACAGCAGGCTGACGATGCGCGCGGGCGGGAGGATCATGTCGGCCACCGGGTAGCCCTGCCGCGCCCGTCCGTTCAGCAGGGTGCGGACGCGGAGCGTGGACGGGTCGAGGCCGGTGGCGATGGCCGGGCCGCAGGGGCCGAACGTGTCGCAGCCTTTGGCGCGCGCCCATTGCGGGAAGGAGGGATCGGCATGGAGGATATCGAGCGCGGTCACGTCGTTGATGCAGGTGTAGCCGAAGATCGCCTCCGCTGCCTCCGCCTCGCTGGCGCCCCGGCAGCGCCGCCCGATGACGATGCCGAGCTCGCCCTCATAGACGATCTTGCCGGCGTAGCCCGCGGGCGGGCAGATGACCCCGCCGGATGGCAGCAGGCTCGTCGCCGCTTTCAGGAAATACAGCGGCTCCGTCGGAATGGACGTGCCGAGCTTGGCCGCAAGCTCGTGGAAGTTGTTCCATAAGCCGATGAATTTGCCCGGCGCGACCGGCGGCAGCAGCCGCACGTCGTCGAGGCGGGTTTCCCGCCCGGTTGGGGCAGGGCTGTTGAACAGGCCGCCCTCATGGACCGCGATCTGGCCGCTCGCCGGGTCGAGCATGCCGAACCCCTCTGTTCCCGCGTGCTCGAACCTGATCCAATGCGCCATGGCCGCCCCCGGGGCACGCCGCATGCCCATGCCGGCCATCGTGGCCGGGAGCGGGCCGTACGGTCAACGCGGGCGCCGCCATTTTGGAACCAGTGGCGCCGCCGGCGTGCTAACCCGGCGGTGTCACCACAGCAGGCGTGTTGCCCGATGTCGAAGATCATCCCCGTTCCCACGTTCGATTTCGTCATTTTCGGCGGCACCGGCGACCTGACGCTGCGCAAGCTGCTGCCGGCGCTGTACCACCGCTTCCTCGACGGCCAGATCCCGGAGGACTCCCGGATCATCGCCGTCGCGCGGTCCGACCTGTCCATCGAGTCCTACCGCGGCCGGGCGAAGAAGGCGTTGCGGCAGTATGTCGGGGCGGACGACCTGAAAGGCGACGCGGAGGCGGGGTTCCACAAGATGCTGCGCTACGTCCGGCTGGACGCGGCGGCGGAGAAGCAGGACTGGTCGGAGCTGCAGGGGCTGCTGGGACCCGACCGGGTTCGGGTGTTCTACCTGGCGACCTCGCCCGACCTGTTCGGCCCGATCTGCGACAACCTGGCGCTCAACGGCCTGAACGAGAACGACGCGCGGGTGGTGCTGGAGAAGCCCATCGGCCGCGACCTCCAATCCGCCCGCGCCATCAACGACGAGGTCGGGCACTGCTTCCCGGAGGCGCGCACCTTCCGCATCGACCACTTCCTCGGCAAGGAGACGGTGCAGAACCTGATGGCGCTGCGCTTCGCCAACACGATCTTCGAGCGGCTGTGGAACGCTGACGTGATCGACCACGTGCAGATCACAGTGGCGGAGACGGTGGGCGTCGAGGGGCGGGGCGGCTACTACGACCATTCGGGCGCGCTGCGCGACATGGTGCAGAACCACCTGCTGCAGCTCCTGTGCCTGCTCGCGATGGAGCAGCCGGTGTCGTTGGGGGCGGACGCGGTGCGGGACGAGAAGCTGAAGGTGCTGCGCAGCCTCCGCCCGCTCGAGGCCTACGAGGTGCCGGCGCTGACGGTGCGCGGGCAGTACACCGCCGGCGCGGTGAACGGGCAGCCGGTGCCGGGCTACCTGGCGGACCTCGGCCACAACGACAGCACCATCGAGACCTTCGTCGCGATCAAGGCGGAGCTGAACAGCCGCCGCTGGGCCGGGGTGCCGTTCTATCTCCGCACGGGCAAGCGGCTGCCGCAGAAGGTGTCGGAGATCGTGGTGCAGTTCCGCAGCCTGCCGTTCTCCATCTTCCCCAAGGAGCACACGCTGGCGGCCAACAAGCTGATCATCCGGCTGCAGCCGGAAGAGGGGATGCGGCTGGAGATGATGACCAAGGACCCCGGGCCGGGCGGCCTGCAGCTCCGCCCCACCGGCCTCGACATCAGCTACGAGAAGGCTTTCGGCAGCCGGTTCCCGGACGCCTACGAGCGGCTGCTGATGGACACGGTGCGGGGCAACTCCACCCTGTTCATGCGGCGGGACGAGGTGGAGGCGGCGTGGCAATGGGTGTCGCCCATCATGGAAGCCTGGGGCAGCCGGGCCGACCGCCCGCGGCCCTACGCCGCCGGGAGCTGGGGGCCGACTGCGGCCATCGCGCTGATCGAGCGGGACGGGCGGACCTGGCACGAGGATCTGGGCGATGGGCAGGCCTAGCGTGCGGGGCGACGGGCAGGCCTAGGGCCCAGCCGGATACAAGCGCTCGAGTTGACAGAAAAGTATCAAGCGTTTTCAGGTGGTTGAAGTAATCAATAAGAGCGGTTATTCCCGGCTGGGCCCCTAGCCTGTCGGGGGCGATGGGCAGGCGTAGCCCGGGTCAGGCGCTCTCCAGCCCCATCACCGCGGCGCCCGTGCCGGCGTAGCGCAAGCGAAGTTCGCGCTTCAGCAGCTTGCCCGCGGTGTTCTTCGGCAGGCTCTCGGCGAAGAACACCTGCTTGGGCAGCTTGAAGGGGGCGAGCCTCGCGCGGGCGTGCTCGACCAGCTCGGTCTCCGTGGCGGCGGCGCCGTCGCGCAGCACGACCACGGCGGCGACGGCCTCGATCCATTTCGGGTCGGGCACGGCGATGACCGCGACCTCCGACACCGCGGGATGGGTGAACAGCGCCTCCTCCACCTCGCGGCTGGCAACTTGGACGCCGCCGGTGTTGATGATGTCCTTGATGCGGTCCACGACATACAGGTAGCCCTCGGCATCGAAGGTGCCGACGTCGCCGGAGTGGAACCAGCCGCCCTCGAACGCCCGCGCGGTTTCCGCCGGGTTGTCCCAGTAGCCGAGCATGAGCTGCGGGGAGCGGTGGACGATCTCGCCGCGCTTGCCCGGCGGCACGTCGCGCCCCTCCGGATCGACCACGCGGGTTTGCACGTGCAGGACGGGGCGGCCGACGGAGGTCGGGCGGGCATCGTGCTCCTCCGGACGCAGCACCGTCGCCACGGGAGCGATCTCGCTCTGGCCGTAGGCGTTGTAGGCGCGGATGCCCGGCAGGCGCTCCCGCAGTTCGCGCAGCACCGGGACCGGCATGATGGCGGCGCCGTAGTACGCCTTCTGCAGCATGCGGAGGTCACGGGTCGCGAAATTGGGGTGGCGCAGCAGGCTGATCCAGACGGTGGGCGGCGCGAAGAAGGACGTCAGGCGGTGCCGCTCGATCATCTCCAGGCAGAGAGCCGGCACAGGGCTTTCGATCAGGAAGATCTCCGCCCCGGCCATGAGCTGCGGCATGGCAAGCGCGTGCATCTGCGCGGTGTGGTAGAGCGGCAGCGCCGCGAGGACCCGGTCGCCTTCGGTGAAATCAAGCGCGACGATGCAGCTCGCATATTGGGCAAGCAGCGCGCGGTGGGGCAGCATCGCGCCCTTCGGGGCGCCCGTGGTGCCGGAGGTGTAGAGGATCTGCGCCACGTCGCCGTCGTCCACGGCCTCGCCGACCTCCGCGGGCGGGTCGTCGGCGGGCGTCAGCGTGTCGAACGACTGGACCGCCGGGGCGCCGGCGGCCTGCGCGGTGGACGCCAACCCGGCGTCGTGCAGCAGCAGGCGGGCGCCGCATTGCCTGACGATGAACGACAGCTCGGGCGGGGGCAGGGCATAGTTGGCGGGAACATGGATCAGCCCGGCCTTGCAGCAGGCGAGCCAGCACAGCAGGTAGCGGTCGGAGTTGCGGCCGAAGGCGACGACCCGGTCGCCGCGGGCCAGCCCGGCGGCGCAAAGCGCCGCGGCCAGCCGGGCCGCCTCCGCATCAAGCACCGCGTAGCTCCAAGCCCGGTCGGCGAAGCGCAGCGCGATGCGGTTTCGGAAGCGGTCCGCCGCGCGGCCGATGGCGTCGCCAACCGTGTCCCGCCTTGCCCGTTGCGCCGCTGCCGCATCGTCCATGACTTCCCCCTTCATCCGGCCTGTCGCGCAAGGCCGGGCTTTGATGTGATCAGATGCCACGATGGGCAGGCCATGCAACACTCTTGACCAAACGATGGCCAATGGCAGTTTGCCGTGGGTCACGGGGCCGTGCTTGGTGGCCATCCCTGCGGCTTTCATGGGATGTCGCGCCCCGGCACCACCGTTTCTGCCACCTTGGGGATGTGCGGCGCTGGCGGCTGCACGTCCTGGTTAACGTGCATGAAACCAGAAGCGCCGGTCAGCCTTAACGCTGCATCAAGGGAGAACAATCATGATCCGCACCATCGCCACAACCGTTGCGCTCGGCCTCGCCGTTTGCGCGTGCGGCGAACAGCGCCTGGCTATCAGTCCGAGGCTGGACAGCGGCGTCACCTCGTCGAACGGCGGCGGGACGCGTGCGCTTGGCAACAGTCCAAACATCAGCATTGGAGGAACCGGCGCGGCTCAACCGCCATCTTCGAACAGCCGCGGCCCCGCCTACTGACGCCAGCAAACCGGGGAGGCTCTTCGCCGCTGTCAGGTGGCGGAGGGCCGCCGGCTTCATCATATATTGTTGACCAATTCGAAACCGCTGGCGCGCACTCTCTGCCCTTCCTCATGCAACCAGCCCAGCACTCCACGGTTAGAGGCTATTACATCGGATCGGATACCCGGTGCATAAACAAGGAGAGCGGCAATGGACGAGAATCGCATCAAGGGCAGCGCCACCGACATCGGCGGCAAGGTGAAGGATGCCGCCGGCGGCTTGCTGGGCGACAACAAGATGCAGGCCGAGGGCAAGGTCGACCAGGCCAGCGGGCAACTGCAGAACGCCTACGGGTCCGCCAAGGATAGCCTGAGCGAGGGCGTGGACACGCTCGGCACGCAAGTCGACAGCTTGTTGAAGGAGCGCCCGATGACGGCGCTGCTCGGTGCGGTCGGCATCGGCTACGTGCTCGCCCGCCTCATGCACCGCTGACGGAGGGCAGGTCATGGCCTTGATCCCCACCTACCCGGGCGGCGCGACGGTCGACGCCGTCGTGCCGGACGACCAGCGCACGCTCATGCGCAACCGCGTCTCCTGGGGCGCGATCCTGGCGGGTGTCGTCGCGGCGATGGTCGTGCAGCTTTTGCTGAACATCCTGGGCATCGGCATCGGCGCGTCGTCGCTCGACGCCGCGAACACGGGCGACAACCCGACAGCCACGGGGTTTTCGCTCACGGCCGGCATCTGGTGGACGCTGTCGGGCCTCATCGCATCGTTCGTGGGCGGCGTGGTGGCTGGGCGGTTGTGCGGCACGTCGGACAACCGCACGGCCAACTGGCACGGCTTCGTGTCGTGGTGCGTGGCGACGCTGGTCATCTTCTACCTGCTGACCTCGGCAGTGGGCGGGATCATCGGCGGCACGTTCAACGCGCTGGGCAGCACGGTCGGAGCCGCCGGCAAGGGTGCGGCGTCTGCGGTGTCGGGCGTCGCGCAGAACACCAACGGCGACGCGCTGCAGGCGCAGGTCAAGCGCCTGGTCAACCCGGACGCGGCGCAAAATGCGCAGGACGACATCATGACCTATGTCCGGGCCAGCGTGAGCGGCGACCAGGCTGCGGCTTCGGCGGCACGGGACCGTGCCGTGGACGCCTTGGCCAAGACGGCGAACATCAGCCCCGACGAGGCCCGCACCCGGCTGCAGCAGACCGAGCAGCAGGCGCGGCAAACGGCGGACCAAGTGAAGCAGAAGGCGCAGCAGGCGGCCGAGGTGACGCGCAAGAGCCTCGCCAGCGCCGGCATCTTCGGCTTCATCGCGCTGGCGCTCGGCGCGGTCGCGGCGTGGTTCGGCGGCAGTGTCGGCGCACCTCGCAACGAGGGGACGGTGCGTATGGGCCGCGCCCTTTAGTGTTCCACGGCGGCATGTCCCGATGGGGACATGCCGCCACCCTTTGGACACGCCATGACCCCTGACGAGTTCCGCATCCACGGACATCGCCTGATCGACCTGATCGCCGACTACCGCGAGACGCTCGGGGCGCAGCCGGTCATGGCGCCGACCGAGCCGGGCGCAGTGCGTGCGCTATTTCCCGCCGAGCCGCCGCAGGCCGGCGAGCCGTTCGGGCGGGTGGTCGAGGATCTGCAGCGCCTGGTGATGCCGGGCCTGTCGCATTGGCAGCACCCCCGCTTCTTCGGCTATTTCCCGGCCAACGCGCTGCTGTCCGGCGTGCTCGGCGACCTTGCCAGCACCGGCCTCGGCGTGCTCGGCCTGTCTTGGCAGTCCAGCCCGGCGCTGACCGAGCTGGAAGAGGTCGTCACCGACTGGATGCGGCAGATGCTTGGGTTGAGCGACGCATGGAGCGGCGTGATCCAGGACACGGCCTCCACCAGCACCCTGGTCGCGCTGATCTGCGCGCGGGAGCAGGCGACCGGCTTCGCGCTGGCCCGCGGCGGCTTGCAGGCGGAACCGTGGCCCTTGGCCGTCTATGTCTCGGCCCAAAGCCATAGCTCCGTGGACAAGGCGGCGCTGCTGGCCGGGTGGGGCCGCGACACCGTGCGGCTGGTGCCCTGCGACGCCGCCCATGCGATGCGGCCCGACGCGCTGGAGGCGATGATCGCGGAGGACCGCCGGGCCGGGCTGCGTCCGGCGGCGGTCGTCGCGACCACCGGCACGACGGCGACCACGGCCATCGACCCGGTGGCGGACATCGCCGACGTGGCGGTGCGCCACGGCGTCTGGCTGCACGTCGATGCGGCGATGGCCGGCAGCGCCATGATCCTGCCGGAGATGCGGCATCTGTGGGACGGCATCGAGGGCGCCGACAGCATCGTGGTCAACGCGCACAAGTGGCTGGGCGCGCCGTTCGACTGCTCGCTGTATTACGTGCGCGACCCCGGGCATTTGATGCGGGTCATGTCCACCAACCCGAGCTTTCTGCAAAGCGGCGTGGACGACCGGGTTCGCAACCTCCGCGACTGGGGCATCCCGCTTGGCCGGCGGTTCCGGGCGTTGAAGCTGTGGTTCCTGATCCGCGAGCAGGGCATCGAGGGCCTGGCCGCCCGGCTGCGCCGCGACCTCGCGAACGCGGCCTGGCTTGCGCGGGAGGTCGCGGCGACGCCGGGCTGGAAGGTGGTCGCGCCGGTGCCGCTGCAAACGGTCTGCGTTCGGCACGAGCCGGCGGGGTTGGCCGGCGATGCCCTCGACACGCATACCCGTGCGTGGGCCGAGCGGGTCAACCGCTCCGGCACGGCCTACCTGACCCCGGCGACGATTGATGGGCGCTGGATGGTCCGGGTGTCGATCGGTGCCGAACCGACGGAGCGCGCGGACGTGGCAGCCGCATGGGCGGCGATGCGGGCGGCGGCGGAAGGCGGATCGGAGGCGATCCCCGCCTGAAGATCGTGACGACTTGGAAGCGGCGACAGATAGGGAAGGAGAGCAACGGTGCTGGACACATTGGACAAGCGCGTTTCCATCTATCAGCCGGAGCAGCCGGGCCTGATCTTCCCGGAGCGGCCAAGCTTCGCCACCCATGCGGAGGAACGGCTCTACCGCAAGCAGCACTTGGTCGCTGCGACCCGGGCATTCGCGATGCACGGCTTCGACTACGGCTTCGCCGGGCACCTGACGGTGCGCGACCCCGAGCGGCCGGAGCTGTACTGGACCAACCCGATGTGCGTGCATTTCTCCCAGGTCAAGGTGTCGAACCTGGTGCTGGCCGACCACGCGGGGAACGTCGTCGAGGGCCGGCACGCGATCAACCGCGCCGGGTTCGTGCTGCACTCCGCGCTGCATGAGGCGCATCCGGACATCATCGCGATGTGCCACGCCCATACGACGTACGGCACGGCCTGGTGTGCCACGGGGCGTCCGCTCGACATGATCAGCCAGGACGCGGCGTGCTTCTACGACAACCATGTGGTGATCGGCGCCTCGGCCGGCGCGGTCGCGGTGGAGAAGCAATCGGGGCAGTCGGTCGCCGAGCTGTTCGGCCAGAACCGCGCGGCGCTGCACCAGAACCATGGGCTGCTGACCGCGAGCCGGCACAGCATCGACGACGCGGCATTCTGGTTCATAGCGCTGGAGCGGTGCTGCCAGGTGCAGCTCCTGATCGAGGCGTCAGGCGTGAAGCCGCAGGCCGTGTCGGAGCAGAGCGCGCGCTACAGCCGCGAGCACGTCGGCAACGACTTCATCGGCTGGCTGCATTTCCAGACGCTCTACGACCAGATCGCGGCGACGCAGCCCGACATGTTCGACTGATACCAGTCGCCCTTTGGGGCGACCGGCATCAGAGTCGTTTTTAGCGCGCGGCCTCAGCCGCAAACGCTGCGCGTTTCGGCGACCCACCAACCCCGCGCGCATACCGGTCAGCCCAAAAGGCTGCCGGTATGACCCGGCGCGGCGGCGGTCAGTGCCGGAAGTGGCGCATCCCCGTCAGCACCATCGCGACCCCCGCCGCATCGGCGGCCGCGATCACCTCGGCGTCCCGCATCGACCCGCCGGGCTGGATCACTGCCGTGGCGCCGGCGGCGACGGCGGCCTCCAGCCCGTCCGCGAAGGGGAAGAACGCATCGGATGCCACGACGCTGCCCTCCGTCAACGGCTTGCCCAGCCCGGCGGCGCGGGAGGCCTCCGCGCCCTTCCAGGCGGCGATGCGGGCGCTGTCCACCCGGCTCATCTGCCCGGCGCCGATGCCGACCGTGGCAAGCTCCTTGGCATAGACGATGGCGTTCGACTTGACGTGCTTGCAGACGCGGAAGGCGAAGATCAGGTCGGTCAGCTCCGTGGGCGTAGGCGCGCGCCGGGTCACGACGCGGAGCGCCGCCGGTAGGATGCGCCCGGCGTCGCGCAACTGCGCCAGGAACCCGCCCGCGACGCTGCGGACGGCGATCCCGGGCGCCGCCGGATCAGGCAGGCCGCCGGTGAGTAGCAAGCGCAGGTTCTTCTTGCGGGCCAGGACGGCGCGGGCGTCGGGATCGGCGTCCGGGGCGATGATGGCCTCGGTGAAGATGGCCGCGATGCGCTCGGCCGTCTCGGCGTCGAGCGTGCGGTTCAGCGCCACGATGCCGCCGAAGGCCGAGACGGGATCGCAGCGCAGCGCCAGGTCCCAGGCCGCGGCGGGCGTGCCGGCGGTGGCGGCGCCGCAGGGGTTGGCGTGCTTGACGATCACGACGGCGGGTTCGTCGAACTCGGCGACGCACTCGAAGGCGGCGTCGGTGTCGTTCAGGTTGTTGTAGGACAGCGCCTTGCCCTGAACCTGGGTGGCGGTGGCGACGCCGGGCCGCGTGGCGTTGACATAGAAGGCGGCCTGCTGGTGCGGGTTCTCGCCGTAGCGGAGCGTTTGGCGCAGGGTGCCGGACAGGGTGAGGCGCTGCGGGAACGGCTCGTCGCGGGCAAACCAGGCGGCGATGGCGGCGTCGTAGGCGGCGGTGCGGGCGTAAGCCTCGCCGGCCAGGCGGAGGCGCAGGGCTTGGGTGGTGCCGCCGTGCTCCGCAAGCTCGGCGAGGAGCGCGTCGTATTGCGCCGGGTCGGTCAGGACGGCGACGTGGCCGTGGTTCTTGGCGGCGGCGCGGATCAGGGCGGGGCCGCCGATGTCGATGGTCTCGACGCACTCGGCAGGGGCGGCGCCGGCAGCGACAGCCGCTTCGAACGGGTAAAGGTTCACGCACACCAGGTCGATGGGCGCGATGCCGTGCTGTTCCATCTGCGCGACGTGCTCCGGCAGGTCGCGGCGGCCCAGGATGCCGCCGTGGATCTGCGGCACCAGCGTCTTCACCCGACCGTCCAGGATTTCGGGGAAGCCCGTATGGTCGGCCACCTCCGTCACCGCGACGCCCGCGTCCCGCAGCGCGCGGGCGGAGCCGCCGGTGGACAGGATTTCCGCTCCGTGCGCCGTGAGTGCCGCCGCCAGCGGCGCCAGCCCGGTCTTGTCGGAAACGGAGATCAGCGCGCGCCGGATGCGGAGGGGGGCCATGCCGCCCCATACCGCTACAGGCCCAGCAGGTCCAGCGTGCGCGCGACGACGGCGGCCTCGTCATACAGCGCCACGGCCCGCGCCCGTCCGGCCGCGCCCATGCGCGCCCGGAGCGCCGGGTCGGCCACGAGGCGCTGGAGGGCGGCGGCCAGCGGCGCCGTGGTCACAGGCGGCACGAGGAACCCCGTTTCCCCGTCCACCACCTGCTCGCGCGGGCCGCGGATCGCGGTCGCGACGACGGGCAGGCCGGTCAGCATGGCCTCGATCACCGACATGGGCAGGCCCTCGAAGTGGCTGGGCAGGGTGAAGATGTCCGCCGCCGCCAGCACGTCGGCCACGTCCGCGCGGTAGCCGAGCCGGCGCAGGCGCAGGCCAAGGCCGCTCGCGGCGAACAGCGGCTCCAGGTCAGCGCCGTGATCGGAGGGCAGGCGGTCGCCCACGACCCAAAGCTCGGCGCCCGGCACGTCGCGCATGGCGAGCAGCAGCTCCGGGTAGCCCTTGTGCCGCACCAGGCGGGAGACGATCACGATGACGACCGCCGCCTCCGGCGCCCCCAATGCCAGGCGCACCCGGGCGCGGGCGTCGGGGTTTGGGCGGAAGCGGGCGGGGTCGCGCCCGTTGCCGACCGGCACGGCCCGGCGCGCGATCCACAGGCGCCTTGCATCGGCGGCCTCTTCCGTCGAGACGGTCAGCGTGATGTCGGTCAGCCGCCCGCCGAACCACTCCATGACCAGGCCCAGCGCCCGGCGCCAGGGAGGCCCTGGCTGGTTGAATAGGAACCCGTGGCAGGTGTATGCGACCCGTGGGACCCCCGCGATGCGGGCTGCGAGCCGGGCCAGCACGCCGCTGATCGGCATGTGGGCGTGCACCATGTCCGGACGCTCCGCCCGGAACAGCGCCACCATGGCCCACAGCGTCCGCCACTGCGCCCGGGGCGACAGGCTGCGCGCCATCGGCAGCGGCGCGGTCCGCAGCCCGGCGGCTTCCACGTCCGCCAAGAGCGGCCCGTCCGCGCAAACGCCCAGCACCTCATGCCCCCGCGCCTGCGCCGCCCGCATCAGCGGCAACAGGAAATGCCGCAGCGAGAAATCGACGTTGGTGACTTCGACAAGCTTCACGCTGGCGCTTTGAACACCTTGCCGCAGCACAGGGAAGCCTCGACTTGGGTTCCATGCAGTATTTCCCGATCTTCCTGTCCTTGACCGGTCGCCGCGTCCTCGTCGTGGGGGAGGGGGAGGCGGCGACGCGCAAGGCCGAGGCGCTGCGCCGGGCCGATGCGGCCGTGGCAACCGCGGCGCGGTTCGACCCGGCGCTGCTCGATGATTGCGCCCTGGCCATTGGCGCCGACGCGCCCGACGAGGATTTGGAGGCGCTGTCGGCGGCGGCGCAGGCCCGCGGCATTCCGGTCAATATCGTCGATCGCCCGAGCCTGTGCAGCTATATCACCCCCAGCGTCATCGACCGCGCGCCGATCAGCATCGCCGTGTCCTCCGGCGGCGCCGCCCCGGTGCTGGCCCGGCTGCTGCGCGCCCGGATCGAGGCGATGGTGCCGCCGGCGTTCGGCCGCCTGGCCGCGCTGGCCGACCGCTACAAGGAAGATATCCGCCGCCGCCTGCCGGACGTGGCGCAGCGCCGCCGGGTGCTGGAGCGCGCACTGGGCGGCCGGGTCGCCGACTTGGTGCTGGCGGGGGAGGACGCGGCGGCGGACGAGGAGCTGCGGCGGGAGATCGAGGGCGGCGCGGACCCGGCCAGCATCGTCTACCTGGTGGGCGCCGGGCCGGGGGCGGCGGACCTGCTGACCATCCGGGCGCAGCGGCTGCTGGGGGAGGCCGACGTGATCGTGCATGACCGGCTGGTGACGACGGAGGTGCTCGACATGGCCCGCCGCGACGCCGACCGGATCGAGGTCGGCAAGTCCCGCGCCGCGCACTCCATGCCGCAAGAGGAGATCAACGCCCTGCTGGTCCGGCTCGGGCAGGAAGGGCGCAAGGTGGTGCGGCTGAAGGGCGGCGACCCCCTGGTGTTCGGCCGCGGCGGGGAGGAGGCGGAGGCGCTGGCCGCCGCCGGCGTCGCGTTCGAGATCGTGCCCGGCGTGACCGCGGCGCTGGCCTGCGCCGCAGGCGCCGCCATCCCGCTCACGCATCGGGACGCGGCGCGCACGCTGACGCTGGCGACCGGGCATCTGGTGCGGGGCGCGCTCGACCTCGACTTCGCCGTGCTGGCCCGGAGCGGAACGCTTGCGATGTACATGGGCCTCGACAGCCTGCCGGCGCTGCGCGACGGGCTACTGGGCGCTGGCCTCGATCCCGCGACCCCGGCGGCACTGATCGAGCGCGGCGGGCGGGCGGAGCAGCGCGTCTTGCGCGGCACGCTGGACGAGCTGGTGGCGCAGGCGCCGGGCTGGGCGACGGGCGGGCCGACGCTGGCGATGGTGGGGGCGGCGGTCGGGCGGCAGGTGGTGCGGGGCGGGGCTGGCAAGGTTTGACGCTTGGCTTAGGGCCCAGCCGGGAATAACCGCTCTTATTGAATACTTCAACCACCTAAAAACGCTTGATACTTTTCTGTCAACTCGAGCGCTTGTATCCGGCTGGGCCCTTAGTGCCGCAACCTTGCCACTCCATCGCCGTTGCCGTCCGGTAAACCTATGGGAGACTGTCATGCGCCATGCCGCTTCGCTGCTTGCCATAAGTTGTGTTGCTATTCCCGCCGCGGCCTTTGCCCAAGCCGGCGTCACGCAATCGCGGGATGGGCTGGGCAACGGCGGTCACGGACAACCCGCAGCGTCACCCCCGCAAAGTGCGCCGGCCGGCTCGGAGAACGCGACGACCGGCCCGCAGAGCCGTCCGGCCTATCCGAGCGGATCGACGACGCGGAACCCAGGCGCAGCCTTTGTGAGGAACCAGCCGAAGCCTGTCACTGGGCCGGTCGCCAATCCGCCGGGCAACTTGGCGACGACCAGCGTCAAAGGGGGGCAGTCGGCGACGCGGCCGGGCGGGCCGGCTGATCAGGAGCGCGCCGGGGTCGCGCCGCCGAAGTGATGCCGGCCGCCAACATCGAGGGCGCAGTCGCGACGCTGATGCGCGACGGCGTCACCGGCCTCAAAGGCGCATTCCCCCGCGGCTGGGTCGAGCAGATGCGCGAGGACATGATGACCGCCTTCTGGGCCGCCATCCAGCGTCCCGGCGGCGCGGTCGGCCGCGGGCCGCGGCGCTGGTATGTCGAAGTGCATCCGCAGGAACTGCAAGGCTTCGTGGATCTCGTGACCCACCCCTGGGTCGCTGGAATGTGCGAAGCGGTGCTTGGGCCGCAGTACGAGATCGTCGAGGTCGGCTTCGACACCCCGTTCCAGGGCGCCCGAAACCAGCCCTGGCACCGCGACTTCCCCTCGCCGCCGGACAGCTACGAGGGCCGGCGCATCACCTCGCTGGCATTCAACCTCACCGGCGTCGATGTCACGCCCGACATGGGACCGTTCGAGGTCGCGCCCGGCACCCAATGGGAGGACGGGCGGGACTGGAAGCACGAAATGTTCCCCGAACAGGGCGAGTGGCCGCGGTATGCGGCGCGCGGCGCGAAGAAGTATCCGGAGATGGGGGACATCTCATGCCGCTCGGCGCTCACGATCCACCGCGGCACGGCACACCCTTCGCCTATATCCCGGCCAGTGCTGGTGCTAGGCGTCGATGTGCCGGGCGCCGGGCACGCCGCGTTGCACGACATGATGGTGACGCGGGACTACTACGACGCCTTGCCGCCCTCCGTTCGGGAACACCTTGTTTGCCGGGTGGTGAAGACGTTGGTGCCGGTGACGCAGAAGCATGATATTGAAGGGTTGGTGATGGGGGTGGAATGAGGCGGGCTGAGTCGCTGAGTGTCCAATGCAGGACATGCGTATCGAGCAACAGGTGCATCAGCGGTTTTCGAAGGTGTCGAGCATGTCGCCGGGTAATGGCGCATCAAAATCTGTGGGCACTGTGAGTTGCCTCGCGAGACGGCCGATATAGCTGCTCCTGACAAGGCCAGCTTGGCTGATATGCCAGGACAATCCACGGCGACAGCAACATAAAAACAGTCCTATGTTATGAGCGTCGCTCAGCGACCGCCACTCCAAAGTCGCTGCGGCCAGATTGCCCGTCCAGTTTCGTCCCGCGCTTCAAGGCGGCTGCCGTCGCCGCGGCCTTGGCGACCTGCGCTTGCCACCCTTCGATCCGCTGCTTGGCCTCGCCTCGCCGGGTTGGCCCGAATCTGAAAACCCGGACGGGATCGAAGCCGCAGAAGCCCAGCACCTGGCGCCGCCAGCGCCGTCCGACCGGGTCGCCATAGACGGCGCGCAAGTACCAAGGCGGCGTGTCCATCGTCACGATCACATCGGCCGACCGCCCCGCGAGCAACCGATCCCAGAATGGCCCCTTCTTGCGGTAGCGGAACGCGAAGCCCGGCAGGACCACGCGGTCGAGCAGCCCTTTCAGCCGCGCCGGCTCTCCGCCCCACCACAAGGGGAAGCCGACCACGAGATGGTCGCATGCCGTGACCGCCGCGCCGACATCGTGCAGGTCCGCTTCCCAGTCCTGGTCGGCGCCGTAGCCCCGGCGCAGGTTCACGTCGAACGATAGGTCGCGCACGGCGATCCGCTGGACCGTCGCGCTGGGCTGCAGGGAGTCGGCGTAATGGTCGAGCAACGCGCTGACAAGGCGCCGCTCGTCGGGGTGTCCGTCCAGGATCAGAACGTGCATCAAGAGGGTTCCCGGGCCTGGTTGGGTAAAGCTGCCGGCGCCAAACGGTCGGACTCGTCCTTCAGCCGAACCCCCGACCCGCCCATCGCCCGCATCCGGTCCAGCAGGAACGCCAGCTTCCAAGCCGCCTCCTGATACCCCAGCCCGTCCGGGCGGATGTTGGAGACGCAGTTGCGGTCAGCGTCCGTCGTGCCGGCGGTCGGCGCCCAGGTCAGGTAGGCGCCCAGGCTGTCCGGCGCCGACAGGCCCGGGCGCTCGCCGATCAGCACCAGCACCGCGCCGGCGCCCAACGCGCGCGCCACCGCGTCGCCCAGCGCCACCCGCGCCTGACGCGCCACGACCAGCGGCGCCAAAGCCCAGCCGCCCGCGCGCAAAGTCGGCAGCAGCGCCGCCAGCACGGGTGCCGCGTGTCGCTCGGTCGCCAGCGCGGACAGGCCGTCCGCCACCACCACCGCCAAGCCATGCGCCCCGGCATGAGCCGCAAGCGCCGGGCCGGCGGCGTCGTCCAGGGCGCGGCCCAAATCCGGGCGCAGCAAATACATGCACCGGTCGGCGGCCCGGCTGCGCACAGTCACGACCGGCAGGCCCAACGTCTCCAGTGCCGGCACCGCGCCCAAATCACGATGCACCGCATCGCGCGCCCGGGCATGGGCCAGGCGGAATTCCAAAAGTGGCGCGGTGCCGAGCGACGCCCCGCTGCGCGTAAGGCCGATCCGGGCCGCGGTCAGCGCGCGCAACGGCGTCCAGGCCGGGTCGGTCACGCGGCGGACAGCAAGGACTGGAACCGCTGCGACAACCGCGCCGGCCCGCCCGGCGGGCGCACGCGGCCGGCCTGGTCCAGCAAGCCTTGCTCCCCCAGCCACGCCTCGAACTCCGGCGCCGGGCGGCGGCCCAACAGCTCGCGCATCGCCAGCGCGTCGTGGAACGAGGTGCTTTGGTAGCCCAGCATGATGTCGTCGGCGCCGGGCACGCCCATGACGAAGTTGATGCCCGCCGCGGCCAGCAGCGCCAGCAGCGCGTCGGCGTCGTCCTGGTCCGCCTCGGCATGGTTGGTGTAGCAAACGTCCGCCCCCATCGGCAGGCCCAGCAGCTTGCCGCAGAAGTGGTCCTCCAGGCCCGCCCGGGTGATCTGCTTGCCGTCGAACAGGTATTCCGGCCCGATGAAGCCCACCACCGTGTTGACCAGCAGCGGGCGGTAGCGGCGGGCGACGGCGTAGGCCCGCGCCTCCAGCGTTTGCTGGTCCACCCCGCCATGCGCGCCGGACGACAGGGCGCTGCCTTGCCCGGTCTCGAAATACATGGCGTTCAGGCCGGGGTGCAGGGCCTGGACCGCCGCGTGCGCCTCGTCCAGCAGCGCCAGCGTGATGCCGAAGCCGGCATTCGCGCCCTCCATGCCGGCGACCGACTGGAACACCAGGTCAACCGGCGAGCCGCGGCGCATCAGCTCCATCGTGGTGGTCACATGCGCAAGCACGCAGGTCTGCGTCGGGATCGCCAGCGTTTGCCGGATCTCGTCGAGCAGGGACAGCAGCGCGTGGGTGCGCTCGGGGCTGTCGGTGGCCGGGTTCACCCCGATGCAGGCGTCGCCGGAGCCGAGCAGCAGGCCGTCCAGCACGCTCGCCGCGATGCCGCGCGGGTCGTCGGCGGGGTGGTTGGGCTGGAGCCTGGTCGAGAGCCGCCCGGGCAGGCCAATCGTGCCGCGGAACCGCGTCACCACCCGCGCCCGGCTCGCCGCCACCATCAGGTCCTGCAGGCGGCAGAGCTTGCTCGTGGCGGCGGCCATCTCGGGCGTCAGGCCCGGCGCCAAGGCGGCCAGCGCCTCCGTCGTCGCGGCATCCGACAGCAGCCATTCGCGGAACCCGCCCACCGTCAGGTGCCGGACGGGCGCGAAGGCGGCGGCGTCGTGGGTGTCCTGGATCAGCCGCGTGACCTCGTCCGTCTCGTACGGCACCACGGCGGCGATCAGGAACTCGGCCAGCGGCAGGTCGGCCAGCGCCCATTGCGCCGCGACCCGGCGGGCCTGGCTGTCCGCCGCCAGCCCGGCAAGCTGGTCGCCGCTGCGCAGCGGGGTCGCCTGCGCCATCAAGGCGGCGAGGCTCGGGAAGCAATGCCGCTCGCCGCCGGCCGTGGCCCGGTACATGTCCGCTCCTGCGAAGTCGTCGGGCGAGCATAGCCCGGTCGCAGGCTGGCCGGGTAGCGTTACAGCAGCACGGCCTGCAGCATGGGGGCCGGAGGAGCGTCTTGGCGGCGGTCGCGCTCGTGCCGGGCGGTGAAGCGCACGTCGCGGTCGCTGTTGCGCGCCAGGATGGCGTCGAGCGCCTCGTCGTCCAGATCGGCCCAGCGCCGCCCGCGGTACGGCCCGAACGGCACCCGGACCAGCAGCGCCGGCTCCCGCGACCAGGCAAGGAGCTGGTCCAGCCCGGCCTCGTTCAGCATGTCGCGCAGGTGGTGCGCGGTCACATAGGCATCCGGCCCGGCCCGGTGCGCCGGCAGGCCCAGCGCGCGGTCCAGCCCGGCGGGCATCCGCTCGTAGCGCAGTCCCTGGTTCGAATGCGACGGCATCTCCGGCCATAGCCGCAGCGCGCACTTGTAGGTGCAGATCCACGGCAGCCCGCCGGTCAACGCATCGACGCACCACCGCCGCTCGAACTCGACGCGGTGCGCCGCCAGCGCCACGACGCCCGGCGCGGCCAGGATCGGGGCCGACACGACGGGCCAAGGCGCGCTGTCGGCCACGTCGGCGTCGATGATGTGGTGTACGGCAGCGGTGCGCGACGGGATCGGGCGGCCCGGGTTGACGTAGCGCGCGCCGCGCTCCGCGGTGAGCCGCCAGCCGTCCGGCCCGGCGTCGGCCCCAGCGTCGCCCACATCCTGCCAGCCGATCTCCACCACGCCATCGTCGGACGGACGGGACCCCGTGGTTTCTAGGTCGATCACGCGGACGGTCGGATGCATAGCCTGGATATGGGACGCTTGCGCGGGGTGTGCAGCGCCCCGATTGACAATCGGCCATCGCAACAAGCAGGGTCGCGGCCCAGCCCGAACGGAGTCCACGCCTTGCACGACATCACGCGACGCCGGGCCATGCAGGGGGGCGCGGCCCTGGCCGCCGGCGCGGTGCTGCCGGGGGCGACGCCGTTCACCGGCTCCACCGTGCGCCGCGCCGCGCAGGACCTGGCGAAGCAGCCGTATCGGGAGCCGGACACGGCGCTGCCCGGCGCCGCCGGGTCGATGGGCTACGAGCAGTACCGCGGCATCCGCTTCAAGCCGGAGCGGGCGCTGTGGCGCGGGCAGGATTTGCCGTTCCAAGTGCAGTTCTTCCCGCGCGGCTTCCTCTACCGCCCGGGCGTGGACATCTACGAGGTGCGCGACGGCCAGGCCGCGCCCGTGCCCTACGACCCCGACCTGTTCGACTACGCCGACCCGGCGGTGCGCGTGCCGGACCGCCTGGGCTTCGCCGGGTTCCGGGCGCACGCCGCGATCAACCAGCCCGGCCAGTTCGACGAGTTCTGCGTGTTCCTCGGCGCCAGCTACTTCCGCGCCGTGGGCCGCGGCCAGGATTACGGCCTGTCGGCCCGCGGCCTCGCCCTCGGCACGGGGACGCCGTACCCGGAGGAGTTCCCGCGCTTCCGCGCCTTCTGGCTTGAGCGCCCGCAACCCGGCGTGCAGACGCTTGCGATCCACGCCCTGCTCGACAGCCCCAGTGCCGCCGGCGCGTTCCGCTTCGCCGTGCGCCCCGGCGAGACCACGACCATGGACGTGGAAAGCGTGCTGTTCCCCCGCCGTGACATCGCGGAGGCCGGCATCGCGCCGCTGACCAGCATGTACGAGTTCAGCCCCCGCGACCGCGCCCGGCCCGCGGATGACTGGCGCACCGCGGTGCACGACAGCGACGGCTTGGCGGCGCTCACCGGACGCGAGGAGCGCCTGTGGCGGCCCTTGCTGAACCCCGCCGCCGTGCAGTCCAGCGCCTTGCTCGACGCCAACCCGCGCGGCTTCGGCCTCGTGCAGCGCAAGCGGGAGTTCCGCGACTACGGCGACCTGGAGGTGCCATACGGCCGCCGGCCGAGCCTGTGGGTCGAGCCTATCGGCGATTGGGGCGTGGGCGCGGTGGACCTGGTCGAGATCCCGACGAACAGCGAATACAACGACAACATCGTCGCCTTCTGGCGCGGGCGGGATGCGCTGCGCGGCGGCGGGGAGCACGGCTTCACCTACCGCCTGCACTGGGGCGTCGATATGCCAGGCGATCCGCGGCTGGCGCGGGTGGCGGAGATGCGCACGGGCGCGGGGACGGCGCCGGGCACGCGGGTGTTCGTGCTGGACTTCACCGGCGACGCGGTGAAGGCGCTCGCGGCCGATGCCCCGGTGCGGCTCGAACTCGGCAGCAGCGCCGGGCAGGTGGGCGCGGGCTACTCCGGCCCCAACCCGGAGACCGGGGGCTGGCGGGTCAGCCTCGTGTTCGATCCGGCTGGCGCCCCGGCCGCGGACCTGCGCTGCGCGCTGCGCGACGGGCAAGGGCCGCTGGCAGAAACCTGGCTGTATCGCTGGATCGCCTGACGCATCCCGCCGAATCCTGTTTCTTTTTTCGTTCCTGTTTGCTGTTCGTTAATCATTTTCGGCGACACTGCATTCACTCCGGAAAAACCCGGGGTTGTGAACAAAAAACGGGCCGCACCGATTGGGTCGCGTGCGGGCCGACAGGATACATCATCATGACCATCGCTTTGAACTCAGTAAACACGAACATCGGCGCGCAGGTTGCCCTGCAGTCGCTGAACTCCACCAACTCGCAGCTCCAGGCGACGCAGAAGCGCATCTCCACGGGCCTGCGCGTGGCGGACGCAACCGATGACGGCGCCGCCTATGCCGTCGCGCAGCGGGTGCGTTCGGACGTGGGCGCGCTGGCCAGCGCGAACGACCAGCTTGGCAGCGCCAAGGGCCTGGTCGGCACGGCGATCACGGCACTGGGCGGTATTTCCGACACTGTCAACAAGGCCAAGGACCTGCTGACCAAGATCGGCAGCCAACTCACCGACCAGGACACACGCGACGGGTATGTCAAACAATACAAGGCTCTGGTGATTGGGGTGGCCGACAAGGTGGATGGCTCGGCCATCAACGGCCAAAGCCTGCTGGGCAAGACCGGCGTCACCCCCGCTGCCGGTGCTACCAGCTTGGGTACGTCCGTGATCGGCAGCGAGACGGGGAGCACGGTGTCGATCTCGGGCGCTGACAGCAGCGGGCTGGCCAACACGTTGGCGGGCCTGATCGGCGCGACGTTCAGCCGGTCGGGCGGGGTGGACACGTTCACCCCCAATGCTACGGCCGGTGCCGACCAGACCGCGGCGGCAGGGGCGCTGAGTGGCACGGGGTATAGTACGGTGTTGAAGACCGTTGCGAATCAGTTGTCCCAGGCGGGCGCTGACTCGAACCGGCTAGATTCGACGATCACCTTCAACAACGCGAAGATCGACAGCCTGAACGCCGGCCTGGGCGCCCTGGTGGACACCGACCTGTCGAAGGAGTCGGCCAAGCTGCAATCGCTGCAGATCAAGCAGCAGCTCGGCACCCAGGCGCTGTCGCTCGCCAACCAGGCGCCGCAGAGCCTGCTCAGCCTGTTCAAGTAACCTAGCCGACCCGGCGGCGGGCAAAACGCCCGCCGCCGGCTTTCTGCCCTCGCATCAAGGCCCTCAAACCCCTCGGGAAGCCCGCATGACGAACCTAGTCCTAGAACTGCACGCCGGCGAGGCGATCATCGTGAACGGGGCCTCCTTCCGTTTCCGCACCCGCAGCCGGATCGAGCTGACCACCCACGCCAGATTCATGTTCGGCAAGCAGATCATGGCCCTGGAACATGCCGACAGCCCGGCGCGCCGCATCTATTTCGCCCTGCAGCTCGCCTACATCGGCACGGAGGAAGAGCGTGCCCACGGCCTGGCGCAGGCGCGCCCCGCCATCGCCGATTTCCGCGCCGCGACCACGTCCGCATTGGCGCGCGAGATCCTGGACCGCATGCTGGCCTCCGTCGAGGCGGACGAATGCTACGTCGCCCTGAAGCTCGCCCGGCGGATCATCCGGCATGAAGACAGCGTGCTCGGCCGCAGCGCCAAGCCCCACACCATTCAATAGGAAGCACCGCCATGCAGCAGTTCCAAGCCGCCCGCGCCTACCGCGCCGCATCCGCCCACCGCGGCCCGCGGGAGCAGGAGGCCGACGTGTTCCGCCGGGTCAACGGGGCGCTCCGTGCGGCCCAGGGCGGGACGCCGCTGGAGCAGGTCAAGGCGCTCGCCGACAACACCCGGCTGTGGACGATGGTCGACAACCTGCTGCGCGACCCGGAGAACGCGCTGCCGGAGGCGCTGCGGGCCTCGGTCGTCTCGGTGGGGAAGGCGTTGCAGCGGGAGATGCAGCAGCCGGCGCCCGACTTCGGGTTCCTGATCGCGGTGAACGAGGACATCACCGCCGGGCTTTGCGGCGTGCCGTGAGCGGCACCATCGGCGGCCTCGACCTCAGCGTGCTGTATGGGTTTTCCTCGTCGGGCGGCGTCTCTGGCGGCAATCCCATCCTCGCGCTGACGCAGGCGGAGCAGAACCAGACGAAGGCTATCGCGGCGGAGGCGAAGACGCCCGCGGTGCAGCGCGACGTGGGCGCCTTCCGCAAGGCCGTCGCGAGCGCCAAGGACGTGAAGACCCTGCTGGCGAACCCGGCCCTCCAGAAGGTCCTGCTGACCGCCAACGGCCTCGGGGATCAGATCGGCTCCACCGGCCTTGTGGTCAAAGCGCTGATGTCCAATCCCAGCGACCCGAAGTCGTTGGCCAGTCAATTGAGCAACAAGGCCTGGAAATCCACGGCTGCCACATACAGCTTCGCCACCAAGGGGCTTGCGGTCCTGAAAGACCCCAAGGTGCTCGACACTTTGGCCAACGCCTATGCCGAGGTCAGTTGGCGCCAGTCGCTCGATGCGACGACGCCCGGTCTGTCGGACGCGCTGACGTTCCGCACCACGGTGGGGAACGCGAAGAACGTGGACGACCTCCTGGGCGACCCGGTGCTGCGCCGGGTGATCACCACGACGCTCGGCATCCCGCAGGAGATCGCCAACCAGACGCTGGGCGCGCAGGAGAATGCGATCACCAGCAAGGTCGATATCAAGCAATTCAAGAACAAGAACTTCGTCGAGACATTCGCCAAACGCTACTTGGTCGCGACGGCGCTGAACGCCAGCCAATCCTCGTCTTCAAGCTCTGCCGGGCTGGCGGCCTACGGGCTGGTCGTGTGACGGCTGACAGCCGGAAAAGCGGAGCGGGGTGCCCTGCTTGCCGAGCACTCCGGCGCCGTCAGCTCCGCGGAAGGTAGATGCTGTTCTCAACTACGGCGTTGGACCGCGTCGGCAGCGGCTGGGCATAGGCCGGCATGCCCCGCTCAAACCCGCGCGGGAGGGAGGCCGCGGTCTGGACCGGCTGCTGCGACCCGGTGCTGGGCACGATGCCAGGCGCGTAAAGGTTGAGCCCCGAACCTGGCCGGCCCACGACGCCCGGATAAGCGTTTGAGCCGGCATCCGTATGCATCGACCGGGCGGCGGTCGTCGTGCCGTGGTCAGACAGCGGGAACGGCTCGCCATTGCCCTCGCCGGCGAGGGCGGGCAGCGCCAGGGCAGTGGCGGCCAGGGTGGCAAGCAAGATGGTCTTCATGTCAATCTCTCCTGAAAACAGGAGGTCCGTCGGGATAGGCGGGCCTTCAGTCCTGCATGGCGGGCCTCCGACAGGACACCGCCAACTGGGTCACATTAGGGGCTGTGCAGGCCACAAAGAACGTTGCTGTAACGAACAACACTTATGCCGAGAGGTATGGGCAGCTCAGGTTTCGCCATAAGTGGAGATCGTCGGGTCGAGGCGGAACTCGTCCAGCAGGAAGTCGATGACCGCCCGCGTCCGCGGCGCCAGGTGGCGGCGGGAGGGGTAAACCGCGTGGATCGACACCTGCTCCGCCTGGTAGCGCTGCAAGACAGGCCGCACCCGGCCGCTGGTCAGGTCGTCGCCGAACACCCAGGCGGGACCGAGCGCCAGGCCGAGGCCGGCCGCCACTGCTTCCCGCACCGCCTCCGTGCTGTCGGTGCGGAAGCGCCCGGCGATGCCCACGGCCACGGCGCCGCCCGGCCCGTTGAATCGCCACTCGTTCGGCGTGGCGCCTTGCAGGAAAGCGATGCAGGAGTGCCGCGCAAGGTCGGACGGCTGCGTCGGCGTGCCGTTGCGCTCCAGGTACTCGGCAGACGCCACGACGGCCCGGGCCGAGGAACCGATGCGCCGGGAAACCAGGCTGGCTTCCTGGACCTGGCCGCCGCGTATGGCGAGGTCGATCCCCTCCACGATCATGTCGGTGACGCTGTCCGACATATGCAGTTCGACCGACATCTCGGGGTAGCGGTCCAGCAGCCGGCGCATGCGCGGCGCGACGTAGAGCCGCCCGAACGTCGCGGGTGCCGCGATGCGGACCAGGCCGCTCGGCGCGCCTTGGCGGCGGCCGACCGCGGTTTCTGCTTCCTCCACGCAGTCCAGCACCCGGCGCGCATGGTCCAGCAGGTCGCGCCCGTCCTCCGTCAGCGTCAGGCTGCGGGTGGTGCGCTGGATCAGCCGGGCGTCCAAGTGCTGTTCCAAGGCGCTGATCTGGCGGGATACGGCGGGCTGGGTCGCGCCCATTTCCCGCGCCACCGCCGAGAACGACCCGGATTCCGCGACCCGGACAAAGGTGCGTAGGCCCGCCAGCAAATCCACCGCTTCAAATCCCACGCTTCAAGTCTAGGTGCATGAATGTTACCGGGTTCGGCAGCTTCCCAAAGAATGCTGCATAAGCCATCTTTGCGGTAACGACTATATCGGAGGCAAGCGATGGGCGAGGGTCAGCTATCCCTGAGCGAACAGCTTCATCGGTTCTACCAGGGCATGCAGAACCGCATGGCGCCGGCGGACTTTGAGGTGCTGCGCCTTGCCGACCAGGAAATGGCCGACGCCGAGGCGCTGCGGACGATGCCGCAGCCGGGCGACATCGCGCCCGGGTTCTCCCTTCTCGATCAGAATGGCGTCGCCATCGGCCTGGCGGACCGGCTGGCGCTCGGCCCGGTCGCGCTGCTGTTCGTCCGCGGCGGCTGGTGCCCGTTCTGCACCCTGTCGCTCCGCGCCTGGCAACAGGCGTTGCCGCGGCTGCACGACGCCGGAGGCGACCTGCTGGTGGTGTCCCCGCAGCGCGTCGATGTCTGCGGCATGGTGGCGGAGCGCGACCTGCTGGCCTACTCCATGCTGTCCGACCCCGGCGGCGCCGTGTCCGACCGCTACGGCATCATGATCGACCTGCCGGAGGTCATCCGGCCGCTGTATCTCCGGCTGGGGCACGACCTGCCGCGTATCAACGGGACCGGCAATTGGCGCCTGCCGCGGTCATCCACTTTCGTGATCGCGCGGGATGGCCGGATCGCGCTGGCGCACGCCGCCCAAACGCAGCGTCACCGCCTCGAACCCGATGCCGCGATCGAGGCGGTGCGCCGTTTGGCCGTGCCGCAGCTTGCGCCGTCAGGCGGGAACGGCTGAGGCGTCCAGCAGCTTCTCGATCCGGATCGGCAGTTCACGCACCCGCACGCCCGTCGCGTGGAACACGGCGTTCGCCACCGCCGCGTTCAGCCCGACGTTGCCCAGTTCGCCGATGCCCTTGATGCCCATGGGGTTGATCTCGTTGTCCTGCTCCGGCAGCAGGATCGTCGTGACCTCCTGCATGTCGGCGTTCACCGGAATCAAGTACTCCGCCAAGTCGGCGTTGGTGTAGCGCGCGGCCCGGCGGTCGATCTCCGTCGCTTCATGCAGCGCGGCGCTGATGCCCCAGATCTGGCCGCCCATCAACTGGCTTTTCGCCGCCTTGGGATTGACGATGCGCCCAGCGGCGTAGGCTCCGACCAGGCGCGGCACCCGGATTTCCCGTGTCCGCATGTTGACCCGGACCTCGACGAACTGCGCGCCGAAGGCGAACTGCATCCGGTCCTTCATCTTGGCGCCGCCCATCAGCGTGGCCTGGCCCTGGTACAGCTTCTTCAACGCCCCGTCCGGCACGCCGTGCGGGATGTTCTCGGCATAGGCCTCGATGGCGCCGCCGGCCGCGCGGCCCATCGCGGCCTCCAGCGGCTCGGACGGGCCGTCCGGCGCGCGCAGGGCGCCGTCGGCCAGCACGAGGCGGGCCGGATCCATGCCGTGGAACGGGCCGTCCTCCGCCGCGACGGCCGCCCCGGCGATGCGGGCGCGGATCTGCTCGCACGCCTTGGCCACCACCGTGGCGATGCTGGCCGTGCTGTTGGACCCGCCGGCGACCGGGGCGGGCGGCAACTCGGTGTCGCCGACCTCGACGGCCACCTTGCCGATGGCGACGCCCAGGTTCGAGACCGCCATGAGCGCGAGCACGGTGGTAATGCCGGTGCCGATCTCGTGTCCCGCCGTTTGCACCCGCACGCCGCCCTGCGGCGTCAGGATCACCCGCGCCGAGGCCGGCCCCATCTGGGTCGGGTACATGGAGGTGGCGCAGCCCCAACCGACCATCCACTCGCCGTCCCGCATCGAGCCGGGCCGCGGGTCGCGCCGCTCCCAGCCGAATGCCTTGGAAGCGGCGTCGAAGCACGGCATCAGGGTGCGGGAGGTATACGGCAGGCCCTTGATCGGCTCCTGCATCGTGTCGTTGACTCGGCGCAGCTCGACTGGGTCCATCTTCAGCGCGGCCGCCAGCTCGTCCATCGCGGACTCCAGCGCGAACAAATATGGCAACTCCGGCGGGCTGCGCATGAAGCCCGGCGTGTTGCGGTCGGCGTGGACGATATACACCTCCGAATCGACGTTCGGGCAGGCGTAGAGCCGGGTGGAAGCGTCGGTGCCGGCCACCTTGTAGTTGTCCGGGCGGGAGCTGACCTCCCAACCCTCATGGATCAGCGCCTGCAGCTTGCCGTCCGGGTTGGCGCCCAGGCGGATGCGGTGCCGGGTCTCGGCCCGGTAGGTCGCGATGGTGAAGCCCTGGCTGCGTGTGGTTTCCAGCCGCACCGGGCGGCGCACCCGCTGCGCTGCCAGCGCCACCAGCGCGGTGCGCTGGGTCAGCGACCCGCGCGAGCCGAACGCGCCGCCGACGTAGGGCGAGATGACCCGGATATCGGAGGGCTGGATGCCGAGCTGCTCCGCCAGGCCGTTCTGGAACCCGTACATATTCTGCGACGGCTCCCACACCGTCAGCTTGCCGTCGGCCCAGGCGCAGGCGGTGGTGAACAGCTCGATGGCGTTATGGTGTTGGGTCGGCGTCGCGTAGTGCTGGTCCACCGTAACCGGTGCTGTGGCGAGGGCGGCTTGGGCATCGCCGACGCGGGGCTTCTCCTCGCCGGGCTGCTCGCCTTCGCGGGACGCCTCCTCGGCGGTGACGGTTTCGAGGCCCGGGCTGTCGAAGGTCGCGGAGGGCGTTTCCGCGGCATACTCGATGTGCAGGCGGTTCGCCGCTTCCCGCGCCGCCTCGAACGTTTCGGCGACGACGAGCGCCACGATCTGCCCGTCGTACAGCACCCGGTCGGAGGCGAGCGGCGCCATGCTGCTACCCATGTAGCCTTTTTGCGACATGATCTTGCCGGGCTTCACCCGGCCGCCGATGTTCCGGTACGTGAGGATGTCGAGCACGCCCGGCACCTTGCGGGCCTCCGTCTCGTCCAGCCGGGTGATCCGGCCGCGGGCGACCGTGCTGGTGGCGAGGTAGGCGTGCGCCGGGTTGGCGCCGCCGTAGAGGTCGGAGGCGTAGCGCGCGGCCCCGGTGACTTTCAGCCGGCCGTCGACGCGGGAAGTCGCGGCGCCGATCTCCGGCTTGGCGGCGCTCGGCGGGGCGCCTTGCGGCATGATCTGGGTTTCGGTGGCGTCGAGCATCTCAGGCCTCCATCCGGCCGGCTTGCATGAGGGCACGCGCCAGGGTGCGGCGGCCCAGGTCGATCAGGTAGGCGTTGTCCTGGCGCGGGCGGGCGCCGGCAAAGGCGGCCTGCGCCGCCGCGACGGCGGTGTCCTCGGTCAGCGGCTTGCCGCGCAGCGCGGCCTCCGCCTCGTGCGCCCGCCAGGGCTTGTAGGACACGGCGCCCAGGCCGATCCGCGCTTCCCGCACCACGCCGCCTTGCAGGTCGAGCGCGACGGCGGCGGTCGCCAGGCCGTAGGCGTAGGACTCGCGGTCGCGCACCTTCACGTATGCGGAGCGCCGGGTCCAAGGCCCCGCCGGCACGCGGAACCCGGTGATCAGCTCGCCCGGCGCCAACACTGTCTCGGCATGCGGGTTGTCGGACCCGGTGTGCAGGTCGGCGAAGGCGATGGTGCGGGACCCGTTGGCCCCAGTCGTCTGCACCTCCGCGCCGAGCGCCACCAGCGCCTGGGCGAAGTCCCCGGAGTACGCGGCGATGCACCGGTCGCTCACCCCCAGCACGGCATGCTTGCGGTTCACGCCGTCAAGCGCCGCGCAGCCGCTGCCGGGTTCGCGCTTGTTGCACTGGGTCCAGCCGGTGTCGCGGAAGTAGGTGCAGCGGGTGCGCTGCAGCACGTTGCCGCCAAGGCTTGCCATGTTGCGGAGCTGCGGGCTTGCGGCCATCAGCAGCGTTTCGGCGATCACCGGGTAGTCGCGCTGGATGGCCGGGTGCGCCGCCGCCTCGCTCATGCGGACCAGCGCGCCGAGATGCAGGCCATCAGGCCGGACCTCGATGCGGCCATTCGACGCGGAGAGGGCGTTGATATCGACCATCCGCTCGGGCTGCATGACGTCGAGCTTCATCAAGTCGAGCATCTGCGTGCCGCCGGCGATGAACTGCGCCGGCGCCGCGGTGGGCGGCACGCGCGGCCCGGCGGCGGCTCCCGCAGCGGGACGTGCGGCGGCGACGGCGGCGGGCGCGGAAGCCGCATGGTCCAAGATGAACGGGCGCATCGGCTCAGGCCCTCCCCATGCCGTCTTTGGCCTGGTTGATCGCGGCGACGATGTGCGGGTAGGCGGCGCAGCGGCACAAATTGCCGCTCATGTACTCGCGGATCGAGAAGTCGGACGCGGCGTGGCCGCCCTGCACGCAGGCGATGGCCGAGACGATCTGCCCCGGCGTGCAGTAGCCGCACTGGAACGCGTCCTGGTCGATGAACGCCTGCTGCATGGGATGCAGCGCGCCGTCCGAGCTGGCCACGCCCTCGATGGTGGTCACGGGGCCGCGCACCATGGCGGCGAGCGACAGGCAGGACAACGTGGCCTGCCCATCGACCAGCACCGTGCAGGCGCCGCATTGGCCGTGGTCGCAGCCCTTCTTCGATCCCGTGAGGCCGATATGGGTTCGCAGCGCGTCCAGCAGCGTGGTGCGGACGTCGAGTGCCAGGCGGTGCGGCTGGCCGTTCACCGTGAGCGTCACGTCCACCGGGCGGCGCGGGTCGGCGGGCGGCACGGCCGGCGGGGGCACGGGGGCGGCCGCCATCAGCGGCACCGCGGCCACGGAAGCGCCTGCGCCGAGCAGGCCGCGCCGGCTGAGGGAGGAGGGGGCGTTTTCGTCTGGCGGCATCGCGAAGCTCCTTACCATCGACCGGTCAGCCGTTGCGGGCTGGCCGTTCGGCATGGAAAACGTGGCGCTGCCGGCCGGGTTTTCTAGCTCAGCGGCAGGCCGACGTAGTTCTCCGCCAACGCCGCGGAGGCGTCCCGGCTACCCACGACGTAATCCAGCTCCGCCAACTGCACCCGGCGGTCGAAGTCGGACGCGCCGTCGAAGCGGTGGAACAGCGTGGTCATCCACCAGGAGAACCGCTGCACCTTCCAGATGCGCCGCAGCGCGGCTGCGGAGTAGCCGGCCAAGCCCGCGTCGTTCCCCGTCCGAACCCACCGCTCGATGGCGCGGGACAGCAGCAGCACGTCGGCGACGGCGGAGTTCATGCCCTTCGCCCCCGTGGGCGGCACGATGTGTGCGGCGTCCCCGGCGAGGAACAGCCGTCCGCACTGCATCGGCTCCGCCACGTAGGAGCGCATGGGGGTAACGGATTTCTGGAAGACGCGGCCGGTTTGCAGCGTGATGCCCTCGCAAGCGAGGCGGCGCGACAGCTCCGACCACACGCGGTCGTCGGACCAGGCCTCCACGTCCTCGTCGGGGGCGCATTGCAGGTACATGCGCTGCACGGTGGGCGAGCGCATGGACAAGAGGGCGAAGCCGCGCTCGTGGTTGGCATAGACCAGCTCGTCCGAGCTGGGCGGCGCCTCCGCCAGGATGCCGAGCCAGCCGAATGGGTACGCCCGGTCGAACCCGCGCCATGCCCCAGGCGGCAGCGAGGGCCGGCACACGCCATGGAACCCGTCGCACCCGGCGATCAGGCCGCAGGACAGGGTATGCGCCTGCCCGTCATGGACGTAGCGCACGACCGGGTTGCCGGTCTCGTAGCCTTCCACCGCCACGTCCGCGCAGTCGAACAGCAGGGGCGCGCCCGTCGCCTGCCGGGCGGCGATCAGGTCGCGCACCACCTCGTGCTGGCCATAGACCATGACGGAATGGCCGACCAGCGCCTGGAAGTCGATACGGTGCAGGGTGCCGTTGAACAGGAACTGCGTGCCCTCGTGCGGCAGGCCCTCCCGCCGCATGCGCGCGCCGAGGCCGGTCTGCTCCAGCACATCGACGACGTGGTGCTCCAGGACGCCGGCGCGGATGCGGTTCTCGACGTAGGCGCGGGACCGCGCCTCGATCACAACGCTGTCGATGCCGGCGAGGTGCAGGAGGTGGCCGAGCAGCAGCCCGGCCGGGCCGGCGCCGATGATCGCGACTTGCGTGCGTTCCTGCATGGCCATTCCGTAAGCTTCGCGCGTATTTGCCTTCATGGATAGAGGACCGGCCCGATGCGCGACACCGTGATCGTCTTTGCCCGGGCGCCGCGCCTCGGCACCGTGAAGCGGCGGCTGGCGCGCGATGTCGGGGACCGGGCGGCGCTGCGGTTTTACCGGGGCAACCTGGCGCGGCTGCTGCGGGAGTTGGCGCGCGACCGGCGCTTCCGCACCGTGCTGGCCGTGACGCCGGATCATGTCCGGATGCGCTGGCCGGCGCGGGTGCCGGTGGTGGGGCAGGGGGGCGGGGACCTCGGGGAGCGGATGCATCGGGCGTGCGCGGGGCATGGCCGGGTGGCGATCGTGGGGACGGACATCCCGGCGTTGGGGGCGGGCGACGTGGCGGCGGCGTTCCGGGCGCTCGGGCGGGCGCAGGCGGTGTTCGGGCCGTCGGAGGACGGGGGCTATTGGCTGGTGGCGCTGTCGCCTCGGCGTCCGGCGCGGCCGTTCGGGGACGTGCGCTGGTCCACTAAGCATGCACTGGCCGACACGCTGGCGAACTTCGCCGGGCGCCGGGTGGCGTTGCTGCGGGTGTTGCGGGATGTGGATACGGCCGTAGATCTTCAAGCGCTTTCCACTGTCAACGACTCGATCGGGAAGGTGGTATATTTTGATCTTTAGCGTAAATGCACTATGAGAGAGATATGAGCAAAACTTATGAGTTGCTAGAGAAGGTTGTTACTGAGGAATTTAGGGCACAAACTCTTGAAGCGAATAGTAATATTTACTTAACTGCATACAGTTTTATCATTGGAGCTATTTTTCTGCATATTGAGGAAATACTCTCTTCACTTAAACTGAGCTGCAAACATTTCGAAAATGGATTTTTCATTGCAGTTTCTATATTCTTTATAGCTGTATTCGTTATGGGAATATTGCTATTTTTGATTCAATGTCTGCGTATCAGATTGCCAAAAGCAGATCGCTTCGCCCCTAATTTGGATGTTTGCAGGCACGAGCTTGAGGAACGAACCAGATTGCTCAAAGGTAATATCTCGCACAGGCAAGAGCATTCGGACCAAATCGATAGTCTGATATCTGACATTATCCGCCTGCGGATTATTGATAGGTTAAACGAAGTTATCAGAGAGCTTCAGCAATACAACAATACTAAACGTTGGTTTCAGAGACTTACCGGAATTTGCCTAATGTTTGCCGTTTTTGTGGGTGGGCAATCTATTATCAACGCTATACCATTGCGGCCAAGCAGTGCACAATCTTCTCCGAGTCAAGCGATTGAGGCACCTATACCAAAATAAAGGGAAAGTATTGTAGGCCCGTATCGCATCAGCCCGATCCTTGCCGCAGATGTCTCGACCAGCTTACGTCAACAAACTCAAACATGCATTCAAGGCAGCCGTGCCAGCAGCCGCGCCGCCAACCGCGGCTTCGGCGCGAACAGTCGCGGGCTGAAGCGCGTCCCGGCCGCGCGCTTGCCCGCCTCCGCCCGCGTCGGATACGGCACGATCATGCCGGCCAGCGCGGAAAGCTTGATCCGCTGCGTGATCGCCAGCGTCCAGGCGCCGATCATCTCGCCCGCGTGCGGCGCCAGGATGCCGGCGCCCAGTACCCGGTTGCCCGACACCACCAGCTTGACCAGCCCGGCGGTGTCGCCCTCCGCCACCGCGCGGTCGTTCTCGGCCAGCGGCCAGAGCAATGTCTCGACGGCGTGGCCGGCGGCGCGGGCCTCGGCCTCGGTCTGGCCGACTTGGGCCAGTTCCGGATCGGTGTAGGTGACGCGGGGCAGGGCGGCGTAGTCGAGCCGGGCCGGCGCGCGGAACAGGGCGCGGCGCACGATGATGCCGGCGTGGTAGCTGCCGACATGGGTGAAGTAGCGGGGGCCGATGCCTTGAGGGTCCGCCACGTCGCCCGCAGCATAGACGAAACGGTTGGTCCGGCTGCGCAGGCCCAAGTCCACGTCGATGCCGCGGGGCGTCGCCGCGACCCGGCCAGCGGCAAGGTCCAATCTCTCCAAGGTGGGCCGCCGGCCCGCGGCGACCAGCAGGTGGCTGCCGGCGACCGTGCGTCCGTCCGCCAGCACGAGGACGGGTCCGGGCCGGACCTCGGCGACGCGGGCGTGCTCCAGGATCGCGACGCCGTCCGCTTGCAGCGCGGCGCGGAGGCCGTCCACCAGTTCCGGGTCGTCCCGCGCGCCGATGGCGCCCGACTGCACGAGGGTGACGCGGCAGCCGAGCCGGGCGTGCGCCTGCGCCATCTCCAGCCCAATGGGGCCGCCGCCCAGGATCAGCAGGTGCTCCGGCGCCTCCGTCAAATCGAACAGGGTGTCGTTGGTGAGGAACGGCACCTGGTCGAGGCCGGGCAGGTCGGGCACGGCGGGGCGGCTGCCGGTGGCGATGACGATGCGGCGGGCGGACACGCGCCGGGTGTCCGCGCCGATGGCGACGGCGAGCGCATCCCGCGCCACGAAGCGCGCCGTGCCTTGCAGCACCGTGGCGCCGAGGTCCGTGTAACGCTCGACGGAATCTGCCGGGGCCAGCGTCGTGATCGCGCCGTGCACGTGGGCCTGGACCTTGGGCCAGTCGATGCCGGGGGCGGGCGCCCGGATGCCGTAGCGGCTGGCGCGGCGGACGGCGTGGGCCGCATGCGCCGCGGCCAGCAGCGCCTTGCTGGGCACGCAGCCGACGTTCAGGCATTCGCCGCCCATCCGTCCGCGCTCGATCAGCGCGACGCGCAGGCCGAGCCGCGCCGCCACATACGCCGTGGACAGCCCGGCCGCCCCGGCGCCGACCACCGCCAGGTCAAACTCCCTCATATGCCCCCGCCCGGCTCAAGATGCCGCGTCCACGCCCCGCCGCGCCAGCACCGCCCGGGCGCGGCGTCCGACCAGCAGCGTGACCGCGACGGTGGCCGCAAGGCCCAGGCCGAGCAGCACCCATCGCACTGGCCCAAACCCGCCCGACGCCGCCCGGCCAGCCACGCCGAGATAGACATACAGCAGGCAGCCCGGCGCAATCCCCGCGCCGGTCGCCGCCACGTAGGGCCAGAAACCGATGCTGCTGGCGCCGCAAGCGTAGTTCTGCAAGTTGAACGGCACGAGCGGGCTGAGGCGCAGCAGGGCGACGACGCGCCAGCCCTCCTCGCCCACCGCGCGGTCGATGGCGCGGAGGCCCGGCCGGCCCGCGATCAGCCGGGCCACCCGGCCGCGCACCAAGTGGCGCGACACAAGAAAGGCGAGCGACGCGCCGAGCGTCGCCGAAACGAGCGCCACCGGAAAGCCCCACAGCCCATAGATCAGCCCGGCGCCAATCGTGAACGGCGCAGCCGGCAGCAGCACGACCAGCGCCCCCGCATAGGCGGCCGCGTAGATCAGCACGCCCCAGGCGCCCAGGCCGCCGATCCACGCGGAGAACGCCTGCACCCAGTCCTGCACCGGAAACACCCAGGACAACGCGAACAGGGCCGCCATCGAGGTCATCGGAGGCGGCTCCCCGTTTTCAGCGCCGGGGCCTCAGCGGCTGCAGGCCGCGCCGCCCAGCACGCAGAACCGGGCGCAATGCGGGTGGTTCAGCGGCACGGGGCGGGACGCTTCGGCGAGGGTTGCGCCCAGCTCGAACTCAGGCTCGTACGGCAGCAGGGTGCAGGCAACCACCGCCGGGCGCGCGGCGTCGCGCCGCCGCACCACCATGCGGGAGGAGGCGCACATGACGGAGGACGGCGGCTTGCCGAGGATGCCCCAGCACGCTTCCGTGATCTCCGGCACGTCCTGGTCCGCGTCCATCTCGGGGAACAGCATCAGGCGCACCGGGTCGGCGGCGTCGATGGGGATGGCGTGCTCGGCGAACAGGCGGGCGAAGCCGGCGCGGACCTCGGCTTCCGGCTCGCCGGAGAACAGCCGGCCTGCCACGTCCAGCGCGAAGCCGCGGGCTGCGAGCCAGCGCAGGCCGTCCATCGCCGGCTCCCAGGTGCGCGGGCCGCGCTCGGCCTCGTGCTGCGTGGGGCCGTAATGGTCGAGGGAGACACGCAGGCGCAGCCGGCCGCCGTGCCGGGCGCGCAGCGCGTCGAGGCCGTCCGCCACCTTCATCATCGGCCGCATGGTGTTGGTCAGCACCAGCGCGTTCAGCCCGCGGGACAGCGCGTCGTCCAGCATGGGCAGCAGGTCCGGGCAGAGGAACGGCTCGCCGCCAGTGAAGCCCGCGGTGCGGACCGGCAGGGCGTCGCGCCCGATCTCGTCGAGGAAGGCGCGGACCTCGGCCCGGGTCAGGTAGGCCAGGCGGTCGTTGCGCGGCGAGCTTTCGATGTAGCAGTTGCGGCAGGTTAGGTTGCATAGGGTGCCGGTGTTGAACCACAAGGTTTCCAGCGCGTGCAGCGGCACATGGGCGCGAGGCTCGCCCTTGGCGGTGGTGCGGGGATCGCGGAACTTGGCCGGGTCGAGCGTGGGGGCGTGCTGGAGCATGGGAGGTATCTAGGTGCGATGCTGGCCGGAGGGAACCGTGACGGCGGTGATCCCCACGCTGAACGCCGCCGCCGTGCTGCCGGCAACGCTTGCGGCGCTGGGCGGGGAGGTGCGGGTCGTCGTGGCCGATGGCGGGAGCACGGACGGCACGCCGGCTGTCGCGCTGGCGGCGGGGGTGGCGGTGGTTGCGGCGCCGCGCGGCCGGGGCGTGCAGGTCGCGGCGGGGATCGCGGCGGCGCGGTCGCCCTGGCTGCTGCTGCTGCACGCCGACACGCGGCTGGCGCCGGGCTGGGCGGTCGTGGCGGCGGCGCATATGCGGGGGGCGCCGGGGCGGGCCGGGTATTTCCGGTTCGCGCTGGACAGCACGGACCCGCGCGCCCGACGGTTGGAGCGCCTGGTGGCGTGGCGCTGCCGGGTGTTGGCGCTGCCGTATGGGGATCAAGGCTTGTTGATCGCCCGCGAGGTGCTGGAGGTGGCGGGCGGGATGCGTCCGCTGCCGTTGATGGAGGACGTGGATCTGGTGCGCCGGTTGGGCCGTGGCCGTCTGGCGGCGCTGCCGGCGGCCGCGGTGACGTCGGCGGCGCGGTGGGAGCGGGATGGGTGGCGGCGGCGGTCGACGCGCAATTTGATGTGCTTGGCGCTATGGCATGCAGGCGTGCCGGCAAGTTGGATTGCGCGCTGCTACACGTAGAGCACAATGAATGAATGCAGAACCTTTTTGGGACGTTGTTTATAAAACCAACCGCCCGACTCAATCAATTGGCAGTCACTCCAAGGTTCGGCGCCCTGGCTTCGACAAAGCTGTGCATCTCCGCTTGCGAAGACCGCCGGACTCCTTGCAGATTAGAGGCCAATTGAGACTCAAGCAAACTGAGGCAGCCCGCAGCGTGACGACCGATCGAGCAACGCCAGGCAACCCGGATCAGGAACTCGCTGGCAAGCTTGCCCGGCTCGCCGAGCTTGAGGCGGCGGCGTCGGTGCTGCGCCATGATTTGCGCGGGATGCTCGCACCAGCGCTTCTCGTCGTGGACCGGCTGCTTGCGCATTCCGATCCCAAGGTGGCGAAGGCGGGAGAAACCGTGCTGAAGGCAATCGGGCGCGTGGAGGAACGGCTGGTCGCGACGCGGTCTCCTGCACGGGACAAGCGTCTTGGGTGAAAAGCAGAAAACCGCGGCGTAGCCAACCAGGGTGCCCGGCGGCGCTTACCTGTCTGCAGGGTCCGGCCAGAACGCCTCGTCCATCGCCTGCTCGACGCGGTATGGACAGCTCCAAGGCAGCATGTCGCGAAGGAGATTCATCTCCAGTTCCGCCCGCAGCACCGCATCGCCGTAGGCGTCGGCCACGGCTTCATCGACCCAGGGCTTTAGGCTTGGATTCTTCTTCATGTGACGGGCAAGCTGACGGCGCTGCTCCTTGATCGTCAGTTCCCAACTCCTGCCGCGAAGCTCCGGTTGATACGACCATTTCAGCAGATGCAGCAGCAGCACCGATAGGCGGCTCGTCAGTTCGTGCCGTTCGCCGCGCCCCAAGGCCTCGATCTCCTCGGCAAGCTGCTCTGTGTCGATGTCGGACAGGCGTCCAGCCCGCAGCAGCGCGGCTTGCTCGTTTGCCCAAGCATGGAAGTCCAGCTCGTATGTGCTGCGCTTGCCGTCACCGTCCATCCGGCACTCCCGCTCCCCGACAGGCGCAACCTGACATGCGCCTCAAACCCGCACCAACCTCACCCGCTTCCCCTCCACCCCCAGCGTGATCGACCCGGCCTTGAGCGCCAGCGCGTCTGCGCCGAACATCTCGCGGCGCCAGCCGTGCAGGGCCGGGATGTCCGGCGCCGGCTCCGTCGCCAGGCGGTCCAGGTCGTCCGACGAGGCCAGCAGCTTCGGCGCGACGTTGTGCTCCTCGCACTTCGCCGCCAGCAGCACCTTGAGCAGCGACACCAAGGCGGGCGAGGCGCGCGGGCCGTCCTTGGCGCGCGGCGCTTCCGGCAGGGCGGACTCCGGCAAAGCCGCCGCCTCCTGCAGCGCCGCCACCAGCCCGGCGCCGCTCCGTCCCTCCGCGAAGCCGCGGGAGATGCCGCGGACGCGGGCCAGCGCCTCGGCGCTCGTGGGCGCGGTGGCGGCGATCTCCAGCAGGCTTTCGTCCTTCAACAGGCGCTGCCGGGGGATGTTGACCCGCTGGGCTTCCCGCTCCCGCCAGGCGGCGGCAGCGCGCAGCAGGCCGAGCATCCGGCGGTTCGCCGTGCGGGGGCGCAGCCGTTCCCACATGGTTTCCGGCTCCGGGCGGTAGGTGCCGGGCTGCGCGAGCACGGCCATCTCCTCCGCCACCCAATCGAGCCGCCCGTCCCGCGCCAGCTTCTCGGTCAGACGCTCATAAACCTGGCGAAGGTAGGTCACGTCCGCCGCGGCGTAGGCGACCTGCGCCGGGGACAACGGGCGGGCGGACCAGTCGCTGAACCGGTGCGCCTTGTCGATCTGCCCGCCGGTCAGCGCGCCCACCAGCGCGTCATAGCCGACCTGGTCGCCAAAGCCCGCCACCATCGCCGCCACCTGGGTGTCGAACAGCGGCGCCGGCACTTGGCCGAACCGCTCCAGAAAAATTTCCACGTCCTGCCGCGCCGCGTGGAACACCTTGACCACGCCCGTGTCCGCGAGCAAATCGCCGAGCGGCAGGAGATCGATGCCCGGCGCCAGCGTGTCGATCACCGCGACATCCCGCTCGCCGGCCAACTGCACGACGCAGAGTTCGGGGTAGTAGGTGCGCTCCCGCATGAACTCGGTGTCGATGGTGACGAACGGCTCGGCGGCCAGGCGTCCGCACAGCGCCGTGAGCGCGGCCGTGTCGGTGACGAGGACGGGGTCGGCGAAGGCGTGCTTGGGTCGTGGCATTGCACGTATGTAAGGGCCGCACCTTGACACCGCAAATGCCCGCGGTTTGTGTGCCGCATCTTTTGGGAACCACCGCCATGCACGCCTACCGCACCCACACCTGCGGCGCCCTTCGCGGCCCGGACGCCGGGCAGACGGCCCGGCTGTCCGGCTGGGTGCACAGCAAGCGCGACCATGGGGGCCTGCTGTTCATCGACCTGCGCGACCATTACGGCATCACGCAGTGCGTGCTGCCGGCAGGCACCCCCGGCTTCGGCACCGCCGACGCGCTGCGGGTCGAGAGCGTGGTCACTGTCACCGGCCAGGTCGTGCCGCGCAGCCCGGCCACGGTGAACCCCCGCCTGCCCACCGGTGAGATCGAGCTGCAGGTGCAGGACGTCGCGGTGCAGTCCACAGCCGACGTGCTGCCGATCCAAGTGGCGGGCGACCAGCAATATCCGGACGAGCTGCGCCTCAAGTACCGCTTCATCGACCTGCGGCGCGACAAGGTGCACCGCAACCTGATGCTGCGCGCAGGCGTCATCGCCAGCCTGCGCCGCCGCATGATGGAGCAGGGGTTCACCGAGTTCCAAACCCCGATCCTCACCGCCAGCAGCCCGGAAGGGGCGCGCGACTTCCTGGTGCCGTCGCGCAGCCACCCCGGCACCTTCTACGCCCTGCCGCAAGCGCCGCAGCAGTTCAAGCAGCTCGCGATGGTCGCGGGCTTCGACCGCTACTTCCAAATCGCGCCCTGCTTCCGCGACGAGGCGAGCCGCGCCGACCGCAGCCCCGGCGAGTTCTACCAGCTCGACTTCGAGATGAGCTTCGTCACGCAGGAGGATGTGTTCGCCGTGCTGGAGCCGGTGATGGCCGGGGTGTTCGAGGAGTTCGGCGCGGGCCGCGCGGTGACGAAGCCGCCGTTCCCGCGCATCCCGTACGAGCAGGCCATGCTGGACTACGGCTCGGACAAGCCGGACCTGCGCAACCCGCTGCGCATCGCCGACGTGACGAAGCAGTATGCCGGGTCGGGCTTCGGCCTGTTCGCGCGCATCGCGGCGTCGGGCGGCATCGTGCGGGCAATCCCGGCGCCGGGCGCCGGGTCGCGCCCGCGCGGCTTCTTCGACAAGCTGAACGAATGGGCGCGGGAGCAGGGGGCAGGCGGCCTCGGCTACATCATCTTCGAGGAGGACGGCGGGCGCGGCCCTATCGCCAAGAACCTGGAAGCCGAGCGGATCGAGGGCATCCGCGCCGCCTGCGGCCTCCTGCCCGGCGACGCCGTGTTCTTCGCCGCAGGCCAACGGGACGAGGCGGCGAAGTTCGCGGGCCAGGTCCGCACCCGGCTCGCGCAGGAGCTGGGCCTGATGGAGCAGGACTGCTTCCGGTTCTGCTGGGTCACGGACTTCCCGATGTACGAGGTCGTGGAGGAAACGGGCGCCATCGACTTCAGCCACAACCCGTTCAGCATGCCGCAGGGCGGGCTGGAGGCGCTGGACACGCAGGACCCGCTGACGATCAAGGCGTTCCAGTACGACATCGTCTGCAACGGCATCGAGCTGTCGTCGGGCGCGATCCGCAACCACCGCCCGGACATCATGGTGCGCGCCTTCGAGATCGCCGGCTACACCGCCGCCGACGTGGAAGCGCGGTTCGGCGGCATGCTGGCGGCGTTCCGCTACGGGGCGCCGCCGCATGGCGGCTCGGCGCCGGGCATCGACCGGATGGTGATGCTGCTGGCCGACGAGCCGAACATCCGCGAGGTCATCCTGTTCCCGTTGAACCAGCAGGGGGAGGACCTGATGATGGGCGCCCCGGCGCCGGTGGACGCGCAGCGGCTCAAGGAACTGTCGCTCAAGCTCGACCTGGCGCCCCAGGCGAAGCCCGCCTGACATCAGGCGAGGCCCGCGACCTGACGCGCTCGCATCCCAGCCCTGGCGCGGGCGGGCGGGCGGGCCTATGTCCACTCCTGGACCGAACCGGAGCAACCGCAGTGCGCCTGCGCCTTCTTGCCACTCTCTTTGCCCTGAGCGCCCTGAGCCTGCCGGCGCTCGCCGCCGACCCCGTGCCGCTGGCCGCCCACCGCGCGCTGTACCGCCTCAAGATGGACAGCGCCCGCGGCGACGTGCAGGCCGCCAGCGGCACCATGGCCTACGAGATCACCGACGCCTGCGACGGCTGGGCCACCCGGCAGCGCCTGTCGCTCAACATCACCAACAACGACGGCCAGGACATCGAGATGGTGTCGGACTACGCGACCTGGGAAAGCAAGGACGGCCTGTCCATGCGCTTCCGCATGCGGCAGACCACCGACACCGCCGTCACCGAGGCGGTCGAGGGCGACGCCTCCCTCGACAAGACCGGCGGCCCCGGCACCATCCGCTACAGCGTGCCGGAGGAGCGCACCATGCCGATCCCGCCCGGCACCGTGTTCCCCATGGCGCACACCGCCGCCATCATCGCCGCCGCGGAGGCCGGAAAGCATTTCATCGCCCTGCCGATCTTCGACGGCACCGGCGACAAGGGCACCCAGGACAGCTCGGTCGCGATCACCAATTGGAACCCCAAGCCGACGGACTCGGCCTATCCGGACCTGGCGAAGCTGCCGAGCGGCCGGGTGCACATCGCCTTCTTCGACCGCAACGCCAAGCCCACGAACGATTCCAAGCCCGCCGGCAGCCCGGATTACGAGGTCGGCATGAAGTACTGGGCCAACGGCGTCGCCGACGACCTGACGATGGATTTCACCGATTTTGTGATGCTGGGCAAGCTGAGCGAGTTTTCGCTTCCTGAACCGCATTGCTGACACGCTCCGCACCCGGCCGCGCCGTCGTCACCGGGGCGACGGGCGGGTTGGGCTACGAGACGGCGGCGGGCTTGGCACGGGCCGGGGCGCACGTGGTGCTCGCTGGACGCGACGCCGCCAAGGGGCAAACGGCGCTAGCCCGGCTGCGGCGCGAGGTGCCGGGCGCCACCGTCGAGTTCGAAATGCTGGATTTGGCCAATCTCGCCTCCGTCCACGCTTTCGCCGGGCGGATGCTGGCGGCGCTGCCGGCGCTCGACACGTTGGTCAACAACGCCGGCGTCATGGCGCCGCCCGCCCGGCGCACCACCGCGGACGGGTTCGAGCTGCAGTTCGGCACCAACTACCTCGGCCATTTCGCGCTGACCGCCCGGCTGATGCCGGCGCTGCTGCGGGCGGAGGCCGGGGCGCGCGTGGTGCAGGTCAGCAGCGTCGCGCACCGCCGGGGCCGCATCGCGTGGGACGACCTGCAGAGCGGGCGGCGCTATAATCCTTGGACAGCGTATAGCCAGAGCAAGCTCGCGATGCTGATGTTCGCGCTGGAGCTGGCTCGGCGGGCCAAGGCGCAGGGCTGGCCCTTGGTGAGCGTCGCGGCGCATCCGGGCTGGGCGGCGACGAACCTGATCGCCAACGGCCTCGGCGGCGGCGCCCCGGGGGTGAAAAGCCGCCTGCTGGACGCGGGATTCCGCCTGGTGGCGCAGTCGGCCGCGGACGGGGCGCGGCCGTTGGTCTATGCCGCCGCCGCGCCGGACGCGCAGGCAGGCGGCTACTACGGCCCGGCGGGATTCCACGAGATCAAGGGTCCGCCCGGCCCGGCCCGCGTCATGCCCCAGGCGCAGGACGCCGCGGCGGCGGAACGGCTATGGGCCGTGTCGGAGACGCTGACAGGCGTTGAGTTTCCACGATAGGGCTTTTCCGCCCAAAGAAGGCGCTCCGACTCATGGGCGGACGCCCGCCACGGACCGGCACTCACGCCGCCGGGCTTGCGGCGGCCTTGGCTTCGATGCTGTCCCAGATCGCCGCCGCCAGGTCCGTGCCGTCGAACCGGGCGATCTCCTGCAAGCCGGTCGGCGAGGTCACGTTGATCTCCGTCAGGTAGTCGCCGATCACGTCGATGCCGACGAAGATCAAGCCATGGTCGCGCAGGTACGGGCCGATGCGCCGGCAGATCTCCTGCTCGCGCCCAGTGAGCGTCGACGCCTCGGGCCGCCCGCCGACGTGCATGTTGGAGCGCGCCTCGCCCGCCGCCGGCACGCGGTTCACCGCGCCCATGGGAACGCCGTCCACCAGGATGATCCGCTTGTCACCCCGGCGCACGGCCGGCTCGTAGCGCTGCACCATCAGCGGCTCCCGCGACCGGGCGGAGTGCATCTCCAGCAGGGACGCCAGGTTCTCGTCGTCCGGCTTGATGCGGAACACCCCGACGCCGCCGTTGCCGAACAGCGGCTTGACGATGATGTCCGAGTACTGCGCCCGGAAGTCGCGGATCGCCTCGGGGTCCCAGGTGATCAGCGTGGGCGGCATCAGGTCCGGGAAGTGGGTGACGAGCAGCTTCTCCGGGCTGTCCCGCACCCATTTCGGATCGTTCACCACCAGCGTTTGCGGATGGATGTGCTCCAGCATGTGGGTGGCGGTGATGTAGGCCATGTCAAACGGCGGGTCCTGGCGCATCAGCACGATCTCCATGCCCGCCAGGTCGATCATCTCCGCCGGGCCGAAGCGGTAGTGGCTGCCGGCCACGCGCTGCACCTCGACCGGGCGGGCGCGGGCCATGAGACGCCCGGTGCGCGACTCCCCCTTGCCCTCGTGCAGCGACATATGGCGCACGTCGTAGTGCCACATGGCATGGCCGCGATGCTGCGCTTCCAGCATCAGAGCGAAGGTGCTGTCGCCGTCGATGTTCACGGTCTCGATCGGGTCCATCTGGACCGCGACCTTCAGCGGGCTGGTCATGCTGCGCCTCGTTTGTTGCCGCCCGCTCCCTAGCAGGTGTTCAGGCCGCGGGCACGCCCTTGCTCGTGCTGTATTCGAAGTGCAGCGCGGTGCCGGGGTGCACGATGGGGTGGATCGCGTGCGCCGCCATGGCGCCCTCGCTGAACCCTTGCAGGATCAGCTTGAGCTTGCCCGGATAGGTCGCGATGTCGCCGATGGCGAACACGCCAGGCACGGAGGTTTCGCAACTGGCCGGCGTGACCTGCACGTGGCTGCGCTCCAGGTCGAGGCCCCAGTCGGCGATGGGGCCGAGATCCATCGACAAGCCGAAGAACGGCAGCAGCGTGTCCACGTCGAGACGCCGGGTCTGCCCATCCATCGTCGCGACCTCGACCGCCTCCAACGCGCCGCCGGAGCCGTGTAGCGCGTGAAGCTGGTAGGGTATGACCATCTCCACCTCGCCCCGGGCGGCGGCGGCGTCGAGCTGGGCCGCCGTCTCCGGCGCCGCGCGGAACTTCGCCCGGCGGTGCACGACATAAACCTTGGCCGCCACGTCCTTCAACGACAGCGCCCAGTCCACCGCGCTGTCCCCGCCGCCGGCGATCACTACGCGGCGGTCCCGGAAATCCTCCCGTCGGCGGCACGCGTAGCGGACCGCGCCCGTCGCCTCGAACGCCGGCAGGCCGGCGAGCGGCGGGCGGTTCGGGCCGAACGCCCCGGCGCCGGCGGCGACCACTACCGCCTTGCAGCGGATCTCGTCGCCCTCGTCGGTGCCCAGCACGAAGCGCCCGGCCTGTCCCTGCAGGCGGTCCACGCGGCGCCCCAGCAGGCGCGGCACGTCGAAGGGGGCGATCTGCTGCTCCAGGTTCGTGATCAGGTGCCCGGCCGCGATCGCCGGGTGCGCCGGGATGTCGTAGATCGGCTTCTCCGGATACAGCGCGGTGCACTGCCCGCCGACCTCCTCCAGCGCGTCGATCAGCGTGGAGCGCAGCTTCAGCATGCCGCACTCGAAGGCGGCGAACAGGCCGACGGGGCCTGCGCCGATGATGGCGACGTCGGTTTCGATGAGGTCGGGCATCCCGCTCAGGTAAACACGATGCTGGTCACATCAAGCCATTTGCCGAACGTTGCCGGAAAGCGCAGATTGGCGACGTGCCGTCTCTCGCGATTCCCCTGCCCGGCCTCGATGCGACCGAGGCGCTGGCTGGCCGCATCGCCCGGCTGCTCCAACCCGGCGATGCCGTCCTGCTCGAAGGCCCGCTCGGCGCCGGCAAGAGCGCGCTGGCCCGCGCGCTGCTCCGCGCCCTGCTGGCCGATCCGGCGCTTGAGGTGCCAAGCCCGAGCTACACGCTGGTCCAGCTTTACGACGCGCCGGTCGGCCCGGTGCACCACTTCGACCTTTGGCGGCTGGACGGCCCGGCCGCAGTCGCCGAACTCGGCTGGGACGACGCGCAGGACGGGATCGTGCTGGTCGAGTGGCCCGACCGGCTGGGCGGCCTGCGCCCGGACCACGCCTTGACCATCATCCTCAGCCTCGCGGACGGCGACGCCCGCCGGGCGGTGCTGACCGGCTGGCCCGGTCGGCTGGAGCAGCTTGCATGAACCTCCGCACCATCCCGCCGCATGTGCCGTTCCTGGACGCGCTGGCGGCCGATTGGCTGGACCGCGCCGGGCCGGACCCGCTCGCCGCGGCGGACGGCCTGATCCTGCTGCCGACCCAGCGTGCCGCCCGCGCGCTGAACGAGGCGTTCCTGCGCCAATCCAACGGCCGCCCGATGCTGCTGCCGCGCATCGGCGCCTTGGGCGCGCTGGACGAGGCGCCGCTGGCGCTGGCTGGCGCCCTCGATCTGCCGCCGGCGGTGGATGGCGCGCGGCGGCTCGCGGTGCTGACCCGGCTGGTGATGGCGCTGGAGGGCCAGTTCGGCGCGCCCGGCACCGCCGACCGCGCCTGGCAGCTCGCCATGGAGCTGGCCCGCCTGCTCGACGAGGCGCATCGGTCCGAGGTGCGCCTGGCCGACGCGCTGCCCGCCGCCGCCGAGGCCGGCTACGCCGAGCATTGGAGCCGCACCATCGAGTTCCTGCGCATCGTGACGACGGCCTGGCCGGCCTGGCTCGCCGACAACGGCCTGCTGGACGCCGCGGAGCGCGGCATCAAGCTGCTGGACGCCCAGGCCGCGGCTTGGTCCGAGTGTCCGCCCGGCTGCCCGGTGATCGTCGCCGGGACCACGGGCGGCATCAAGGCCGTGGCCCGGCTGATGCGCGTCGTCGCCGGCATGCCGAAGGGCATGGTGGTGCTGCCGGGCCTCGACCTCCAGATGCCTGACGCCGTGTGGGAGCAGCTTGACCCCGGGCATCCGCAGTGCGGGATGCAGCGGCTCCTCATCAATCTCGGCGCCACCCGCGGCGACGTGCAGCCGTGGGAGGAGCCGGAGGGCACGCCGGCCGTCTCCCCCGGCCGCGACGCCGCGCTGTGCCAATCGCTGATGCCCGCGCAGGCATTGGGGGGTTGGCGCGTGCCCGCGTCCCCGGACATCGGGGGCCTGACCCGGCTGGAAGCGGCGGACCAGCAGGAGGAGGCGGTCGCCATCGCCCTTGCGCTGCGCAATGCGCTGGAGAAGCCGCACGCCCGCGCCGTGCTGGTGACGCCGGACCGTCAGCTTGCGGTGCGCGTGGCGGCCGAGCTGGGGCGCTATGAAGTTATCGTCGATGACAGCGCCGGGGAGCCGCTGCGCGACACGCCGCCGGGCGCGTTCCTGCGGCTGCTGGCCCATGCCGTTGCTGATGGCCTGGCCCCGGTGGCGCTGCTGTCCCTGTTGAAGCACCCGCTGGCGGCGCTCGGCCTGCGCCCGGCAGCGGCCCGGCAGGCGGCGCGGCGGCTGGAGCTTGCGTGCCTGCGCGGCCCGGCGCCGGCGCCGGGGATCACGGGGCTGCGTGCCGTGCTCGACCAGCAAACGGCGGCGGACCCGGCGGCGCTGGACCTGCTCGACCGCCTGCATACCATGCTGCAGCCGATCTTCCGCATCGCCCACCGCACCGACGCGACCCCGGCGGAGGCGCTGGCGGCGCTGATCGAGTGCGCGGAGGCGCTGGCGGACACCGACGAGCTGTCCGGCGCCCTGCGCCTGTGGTCGCGGGAAGAGGGGGAAGCGCTGGCGACCCACCTGTCCGCGCTCGCGTCGGCGCTGCCGGTCCTGCCGCCGCAGCCGGTCGCCACCCTGCCGGGCCTGCTGGACGCCTCGATGGAAGGGGCAGTAGTGCGGAGCCGCCGGGCGCTGCGCGGGCGGGACGGGGACGAGCACCCGCGCGTCGCCATCCTGGGCCTGTTGGAAGCGCGGCTGCAATCTGCGGACCTGATTGTGCTGGGCAGCCTGGCGGAAGGCGTGTGGCCGCCGGCGACCGACCCTGGCCCGTGGATGAGCCGGCCGATGCGCGCCGCCGCCGGGCTGGAATCGCCGGAGGAGCGGGTGGGCGAGCTGGCGCACGACTACGCGATGCTGGCCTGTGCCGCGCCGTCCGTCATCCTGTCGTGCCCGCGGCGGCGGGACGGGGCGCCGACGGTGCCGGCGCGCTGGCTGGTGCGGCTGGAGGCCTACCTCGCCGGGCACCGGATGGCGCTGCCGGCCCATCCCGCCGCAGCCTGGGCGCGCTGCCTGGACCAGCCGGCCGGCGAACCGCAGCCGGCGCCGCCGCCGCGGCCCCGCCCGCCCGTCGCCAACCGGCCGCGCCGGCTGAGCGTGACGGAGATCGAGACCTGGCTGCGCGATCCCTACGCGATCTACGCCAAGCACATCCTTCGGCTGCGCGCCTTGCAGCCGTTGGAGCAGTCGGCCGACGCCGCCGACTACGGCAGCATCGTGCACAAGGCATTGGCCGACTTCCTGACCAACCTGCCGCCCACCTACCCGCGCGACGCGGAGGCCCGGCTGCACGCCGCCATGGACCGGGCGCTGGACGCGGCGGGGCTGCGCCCGGCGCTCACCGCCTGGTGGCGCCCGCGCCTGGCCCGCATCGCCGATTGGGTGGCCGACGCCGAGCGCCATCGCCGCCTGCGCGGCCCGATGGCGCATGTGGCGTCGGAGGTGGAGGGCAAGTGGGCCGTGCCTGGCGACCATCCCTTCGTGCTCAGCGGCCGGGCCGACCGGATCGAGCGCCGTGCGGACGGCACGCTGGCCATCCTCGACTACAAGACCGGCGCGGTGCCCACGACGGGGCAGGTCGAGCAGGGCCTGGCGCCGCAACTGCCGCTGGAGGCCGCGATGGCCGCCGCCGGGGTGTTCGGCCCGGAGTTGGCTGGCCGCACCGCGGAGCTGACCTATTGGCACCTGTCCGGCGGCCTCGATCCCGGCAAGGAGACCCGGCTGTTCCAGCACGACGCGGCCCGCACCGTGCAGGAGGCCGAAACGGCGGAGCGCGCGCTGACCGCCCTGATCGCAGCCTTTGACGACCCGGACCGTGCCTACCTGTCGCGCCCGCACCCTGGCGCCGCGCCTCGCTTCTCCGACTACGCGCAGCTTGCCCGCGTCGCGGAGTGGGCGGCGCTGGAGGACGACGCATGAACGTGATCGCGAGTGCCGGCCTCCCTACCACCGCCCGGGCGCGTGCAGAGGCCGAGCAGCGCCAGGCGTCCGACCCGGCGGTGTCCGCCTTCGTCGCCGCCTCCGCCGGGTCCGGCAAGACCAAGCTGCTGACCGACCGGATGCTGCGCCTCATGCTGACCGGGGCGGACCCGGCACGCATCCAGTGCCTGACCTTCACCAAGGCGGCGGCGGCGGAGATGGCGCTGCGCTTGCAGCACCGGTTGGGCCGCTGGGTGACGCTGGACGATGCGGCGCTGGACGCGGAGCTTGCGGCGTTGCCGGCGCCGACCGGGGAGGAGGCCCGGGCGGCGGCCCGCGCGCTGTTCGCCCGGGTGCTGGACCTGCCCGGCGGCATGCGGATCGGCACCATCCACGCCTTCTGCCAATCGTTGCTGCGCCGCTTCCCGCTGGAGGCCGCGATCTCCCCGCATTTCCGGCTGGTGGAGGACGCCGACGCCCGCACCGCCATGGACCAGGCGCGGGAGGGCGTGCTGGCCGGGTTCCCGGCGGACGCCTTGCTGGAACTGGCGGGCCTCACTTCGGCGGACGGGTTCGCGCGGCTGGTTGCGGCGCTGGACGCACGGCGCGGGCTGCTGGACCCGGTGCTGGCGCTGTCGGAGCCGCAGCGGATGGCGGCGATGCGGCGCGCGGCGGGGGCCGGGGCAGGGGACGAGGCGGCGCTGCTGGCGGACGCGGTCGAATGGCCGGAACGGGAGACGGTTGCCGCCGTGCTGCGCATCGCCCAGGCGCACGGCACCCCGGCCGTGCAGCAAAGGGCGGAGCGCCTTCTCGGCTGGCTCGGCCTGCCGCCCGAGTTGCGGCGGGAGCATTGGAGCGAATGGCTGGCGGACCTGCTGACCGGCGCCGGCGAGCCGCGCGCCGCGAGCGCCTATGCCGGCAAGGCCCTGACCGCCAAGCACCCGGAGATCATCGAGGCGATAGTGGCCGAGCAGGCGCGCGTGCTGGCGGTGGAGGACGGGCGCCGGGCGCTGCGCGTGGCGTCGGCCTCCGCGGCGCTGCTGTCGCTGGCGGCGCCGGTGCTGCGGTCCTATGCCGGGCGCAAAGAGGAAGGCGGGCTGTTGGACTACGGCGACCTGATCGGCCGCACCTCCGACCTGCTCCGGGACCCTGGGGCGGCATGGGTGCTGTACAAGCTCGATGGCGGCATCGACCACCTGCTGCTGGACGAGGTGCAGGACACCGCGCCGGAGCAGTGGCAGATCGCCCACCGGCTGACCGAGGAGTTCTTCGCCGGGCTGGGCGCGGCGTCGGAGGCGGGGCGGCGGCGCACCTTCTTCGCGGTGGGCGACCCCAAGCAGAGCATCTACTCCTTCCAGGGCGCCGACCCTGCGGAGTTCGACCGCTCCCGCGCCGAGATGGCGGCCCGCGTCGGTGAAGCAACGTGGCGGGACGTGGCGCTCGACGTGTCGTTCCGCTCCACCCCGCCGGTGCTGGCCCTGGTGGATGCCGTGTTCGCCGATCCGGAGGCGGCGCGCGGCGTGGCTGACGACGGCCCGCTGCGCCACTTCGCGGACCGCGCCGGGGCGGCGGGCCGGGTCGAGCTTTGGCCGCTCACGCCGCTGCCCGAAGCGCCCAACGCCGAACCGTGGACCGTGCCGGAACGCAACATGGGCCTGGTGTCCGCGCCGCAGCGCCTGGCGGACGCGCTGGCGGGCTGGATCGAGGACGCGCTGCGCCGCGGGGAGAGGCTGGAAAGCCGGGACCGTCCGTTGACGCCGGGCGACATCCTGGTGCTGGTGCGGCGGCGCGACGACTTCGCGAAATCGCTGGTGCGGGCCTTGAAGGCGCGCGGCGTGCCGGTGGCCGGGCTGGACCGCCTGATCCTGGGCGAGCAGGCGGCGGTGCAGGACATGCTGGCTCTGTGCGACGCCGTGCTGCTGCCGGAGGATGACCTGGCCGTGGCCTGCGTGCTGACCAGCCCGCTTGGCGGCCTGTCGGACGACGAGCTGATGCGGCTGTCGATGGGGCGGCGGGGGACGCTGTGGGAGGCGCTGCGGGACCGGGCGAAGGAGTGCGCGGCGTGGCGGCAGGCCTGGACCCTGCTCTCCACCCTGCAATCCCGCGCCGACTTCGTCACCCCGCACGCCTTGCTGGCGGAGGCCCTGGGGCCGCTCGGCGGGCGTGCCCGGCTGCTGGCCCGGCTCGGCCCGGACGCCGCGGAGCCGTTGGACGAGCTGCTGAACGCCGCCCTGGCCCACACCGCGCAGCACGCGCCGTCGCTGCAAGGCTTCGTCCATTGGCTGCGCCGGTCGGGCGCCACGGTGAAGCGGGAGGCCGAGGGCGCGGGCGGCACGGTGCGGGTGATGACGGTGCACGGCGCGAAGGGCCTGCAAGCGCCGCTGGTGATCCTGCCGGACACCACGGCACTGCCGCCCAAAGAGGAGCCGTTCGGCTGGCGGGCCGACCCGCAGACCGGCGTCACGTTGCCGTTGTGGTCGCCGCGCAAGGAGTTCCGCTGCGCCGCGGTGGACGAGGCGCAGGCGGCGGAGCGGGACCTCAAGACGCGCGAGTACAACCGCCTGCTGTATGTGGCGCTGACCCGGGCCGAGGACCGGTTGCTGGTTTGCGGCTGGGACACCCGCAAGGAGGTGCCGGACCAGAGCTGGTACCGCATGGTCGAGCGCGGCTTCCATGCCGCCGGCGCCGAGGCGGACGCCTTCGATGCGGTGCCGGGTGCCTGGGCAGGCCGGCGCCTCGTGCTGGACAACGCGCAAACTGCGCCACGGCCCCCCGCCGCGGTCCGGTCGGCCGAGAACGCAGCGCCGCTGCCGCCTTGGGCAGGCCGCCCCGGCGATTGGCGCCCGCACCCGCCGCCGCCGGAGCCGCCCGTGCCGGTGCCGCTCGCGCCCAGCCGGCCGCAAGGCGCGGCGCTCGGCCCCGTCCCGAGTTCCGCTTCCCCGCTGCTGTCGCGGGCCGAGGCGGGGCAGCGTTTCCTGCGCGGGCGCCTGGTGCATACCCTGCTGCAGCATCTGCCCAACGTGCCGGAAGCGGACCGGCCGGGCGCGGCGCGGGCGCATCTCCGCCTGGCCGGCTTCGGCCTGGCGCCCGAGGAGGCGGAGGCGCTGGCGGAGCAGGCGCTGGCGGTGCTGGCCCACCCGGAACTGGCGCCGCTGTTCGGCCCCGGCAGCCGGGCGGAGCAGCCGCTGACCGGCATGGTCGGCGGCGTGGTCGTGAGCGGCGTCGTGGACCGCATGGCCGTGCTGCCGGGCGAAATCCTGGTCGCGGATTTCAAGACCAACCGCGCGCCGCCTGCGGACGTGGCCGACACCCCCGTGCGCTACCTGCGCCAGTTGGCCGCCTACCGCGCCGTGCTGCGCGGCATCTACCCGGACCGGCCCGTCCGTTGCGCCCTGGTCTGGACGGACCAGGCGGCGGTCGCCGTCATCCCCGGGCCGCTGCTGGACGCGCACCAGCCAGGCGCTTGATCGGGGCGTGGCCGCGCCCCAACTTCTTTCCAGGAAGCAGGAGGCATCCATGAGCGAGAACACTGTCGCCGTCGGCGACGACACCTTCAAGGCGCAGGTCTTGGAGTCCAAGGAACCGGTACTGGTCGATTTCTGGGCCGAATGGTGCGGCCCCTGCAAGATGATCGCCCCGGCGCTGGAGGAGATCGCGAAGGAGTACAAGGGCCGCGTGACCGTCGCCAAGGTGAACATCGACGATAACCCGATGTCGCCCAATGCCTATGGTGTCCGGGGTATCCCGACGATGATCCTGTTCAAGGACGGCAAGCCCGCCGCAACCAAGGTGGGCGCCGCGCCGAAGAGCGAACTCAAGCAATGGGTGGCAAGCCAACTCGGCTGAGACGTGAGGTTTGGGCCGCCGCGTCGTGGTCGTGGGTCAGCCAGTAAAGCCGCGCACTGTCCCGCTCCCGGGCGTGCGCGGCGGCCGCCGCGATCAGCGCGCGACCTGCGCCTTGGCCTTGCGCAGCACGATCGACCTAGACGTTTCGGAAATGACCGGCCGACGCCGTGGTCCAGGTGCTTCCGTGGGAAACGCGAGATAGGCACGCCAGAGGTCTGCCCAGCATACACGGTGCTGCGACGCGAGGCGGATCAGCCCTATCGCCCGCCAACCTCCGGGCGTCAGCGCCGTTCGCCGCCTTCCGGTCCATAGAAGACGATCCAGGTCGCGAAGTCGTCCGAAAACTTTTCGAAGCGGTGCACGGTGCCGGCCGCGACGAACAGCGCGTCGCCTGGGCCGAACTCCACGCGTTCCTCGCCCTGGATCGGCAGGGTGGTGTCGTCGAACGGGAGGCTCTCCACGCCGCGCATGAACACTCCGGTGCCAGACGCGATGATGTAAAGCTCATCCCGGTCATGCGGCGTCTGCGGGTCTTCGTGGTTCGGCACGAACCAGCGAAGCTCCATGGAGCCGTGGGCAAGCATGAGGGCAGTAGAACGGCCGGCATCGTTGGGCGTCGCCTTCGCATCTCCGACCGTCGCATGTAATTTCGTCGGTGCCGGCGATTCGGGACCGTCCATGACCAGCTCCAAGATGTCGGAGGACGCTGGCTAACCGCCAACACTCTCAGTGTTGTGACGTTCTGCCCGACGCCAAGACCCCATTGCACTTTATTCCTCGTGATCCGCCTTCAAAACTTCGCCGGCCAAGTACAAGCTTCCGCAGATCAGCACGCGGGAGGGTGAACAGACTGGCAACTTCTTGAGCGCCTCGGCGACCGTGGGGCCGGGCGTCGCGACGCCTCGGGACGCCGCGATGATCGCCTCGACGGGTAGTGCCAAATGCTGCCCGGGCTCCTGCACCGCGAAGACCTGGGCCGCGTGCGGCAGCAAGGGCCGCAGGAACTCGGCGGCGTCCTTTGCCTGCTTCATGCCGACGATCAGGGATAGCGGGCGGTCCGCCCAGCCCGCCGCGTGGCGGGCCAGGGCCGCGCCGGCGCCGGGGTTGTGCCCGCCGTCCAGCCACACCTCCCAACCCGGCGGCGCCAGCCGGGCCAGCCGCCCACGGAGCCGCTGCAGCCGCGCCGGCCATTCGGCCCGCGCCAGCCCGGCCCAGGCGGTTTCCAGCACCGGCAACGCCGCCCGCAGCGCCGCCACGGCGATGCCGGCGTTGTCCCTCTGGTGCGCGCCGGGCAGCGACGGCTGCGGCAGGGCGACCGTGCCCCGCGCGTCGGTGAACCGCAGCCCAGCGCCAGCCTCGGCGATCTCCCAATCCCGGCCGCGCGCCAACAACGGGGCGCCGGTCCGTCCGGCGGCGTCCGATAGGACCGCGAGGGCTTCGGCCGGCTGTTCCCCTGTCACCAGCGGGACGCCGCGTTTCGCAATGCCGGCCTTCTCCGCCGCAATTGCCGCCAAGGTGTCGCCGAGCAGTTCCCGATGGTCCATCGAGATGGAGGTGACGGCGCAGGCAACCGGGGCACGGATCACGTTGGTCGCGTCGCCACGGCCGCCCAGCCCGACCTCAAGGATGCAAAGCTCCGCCGGCGCCTGCGCGAACAGGTGGAACCCGACGGCGGTGATCACCTCGAACACCGTGATCGCGGCTCCGTCGTTGACCTGCTCGATGTGTTCCAGCGCCTCCGCCAGAGCAGCATCGGACACCAGACGGCCAGCAATGCGGAATCGCTCATTGAACCATACAAGATGAGGCGAAGTGTAAACATGGACGCGCAGCCCGGACGCTTCCGCCATCGCGCGCAGGAAGGCGCAGGTGCTGCCCTTTCCGTTGGTGCCCGCCACGTGGATCACCGGCGGCAGCTGGCGTTCCGGATGGCCCAGTCGCGCCAGCAGGCGTTCCAGCCGGTCGAGGCTGAGGTCGATGAGCCGAGGGTGCAGGCCGTGCAGCCGCTCGATGATCGGCTCGATCCGGTTGCTGGGCCGGTTCCGGGGCTGGACCTGGCTCACGCGGCGGCCGGCTCCGGCAGCGCTGGCGGCGGCAGCATCGGCACGGCGGGCGCCTGCTCCGGCACGCGCAGCAGGCCGATCAGCCGGGCCAGGGTGTCCCGCATCTCGGTGCGCGGCACCACCATGTCGAGGATGCCGTGCGCGTGCAGGTACTCGGCGCGCTGGAAGCCGTCCGGAAGCGTCTCCCGTACCGTCTGCTCGATCACCCGGCTGCCGGCGAAGCCGATCAGCGCGCCGGGTTCCGCGATCTGCAGGTCGCCCAGCATGGCGAAGCTCGCGGTGACGCCGCCAGTCGTGGGGTCGGTCAGCACCGTGATGAACGGCAGCCCGGCCTCCTTGACCAGCCGGGCCGCGATGGTGGTGCGCGGCATCTGCATCAGGCTGACGGCGCCTTCCTGCATCCGTGCGCCGCCGCTTGCGGTGAACGCGACCAAGGGCGCCTGCTGCAGCACCGCGAGCCGGGCGGCGGCGACGATGGCCTCCCCCACCGCGGCGCCCATGCTGCCGCCCATGAACTCGAACGCCTGCGCCGCCACCACGGCGCGGTGGCCCCCGATAGCGCCATGCGCGACCAGGATCGCGTCGTCGAGGCCGGTCTTCTCCCGCGCCTCCTTCAAGCGGTCGGCATAGCGCTTGCTGTCGCGGAAACGCAGCGGGTCCAAGGGCACGCGCGGCAGCTCGATGCGGGTGAAGCCGGGGTCGGCGTCAAAGGTGTAGGCCAGGCGCTCCGCCGCGGTCGGGCGCATATGGAAACCGCACGCCGTGCAGACCTTCAGGTTGCGCGCGAGATCGCTGGCGAACAGCATCTGCTGGCAGTTGGGGCATTGCACCCAAAGATTGTCCGGCACCTCCCGACGCCCCAGCAGCGTGCGGATCTTCGGACGGACGTACTCGGCGAGCCAGCTCATGTCCCGCTCCCCGGACCAGCCATGCGCGTCCGGCTCCAGCCGCGGTCGGTTCGGGCAGGCGCGGTTTCGTCCAACGTGCTCTCCATGATCGGACAAGCATGATACCGCACCGCCCGGCGCCGGTCACGCTTCTGGTTCTTTGGGACTCGCAGCCGCGCAAGGCCAGGGTAGGATGCGCCATGCTGTACCTGAACGCCGGCCTCGCTCCCCGCCGCTCCTTCCAGCCGCATGACGGGCCGCTGGGGCCTGCGCCGGTCTGGATCGACCTGCTGAACCCGACCGACCAGGAACGCTCCGCCGCGGAGCGGCTGACCGGGCTGCGGGTGCCGGCGGAGGCGGACCTGGCCGAAATCGAGAGCAGCAGCCGGCTGTCGAGCGAGGGCAAGACGCTGTCCCTCAGCACGCCGATGATCTACCGCGCGGCGGACGGGCTGTCGAAGGTGGCCCCGCTCGGCTTCGTGCTGTCGCCGGAGCATCTGATGACCGTACGGTTCGCCGACCTGCCGATGTTCGACCAGTTCGCCGAGCGATTCGTGGGCAGCCCCGCGCAGTCGTGCAGCGTGGCTGCGTTCCTGGGGCTGCTGGAGGCGATCATCGACCACCTGGCGGATATCCTGGAGCACGTGGGCGCGGACCTCGATTCCATCTCGCGCCGGGTGTTCCGGCCGGAACGCGGCGGCACGCCGAACGCGGCGCGGATGGACATGCAGCTCCGGGCGACATTGCGCGCGGTGGGCACCGCCGGGGAGCGCGTGTCCAACATCCGGGACAGCCTGCTTGGGATGAACCGCATCGTGCTTTACACGGACGACACCGCCGCGGACTGGATACCCGCGCCCCTGCGGCCCCGGTTCAAGACGCTGCGCCAGGACATCGCCTCATTGTCGGATTACGACATCCAACTGACGAACAAGGTGCAGTTCCTGCTGGACGCGACGCTGGGCTTCATCAACATCGAGCAGAACAACGGCATCAAGGTCCTGACCGTCGTGTCCGTGGTGGGCGTGCCGCCGACGCTGATGGCCAGCATCTACGGCATGAACTTCAAGCTGATGCCGGAGCTGGAGTGGCACTACGGCTATGCCTGTGGCCTGGCCGTGATCGTCTTGAGCGGGGTCCTGCCGTTCCTGTGGTTCAAGCGGCGGGGCTGGATCTAGCCCGCGCGTTCCTGACGAAGGCCTGGATCAGCACAGCGTCCTTCACGCCGCGGCTCCGCTCCACGCCGGACGACACATCGACCGCCGAAGCGCCCGAGACGCGCACGGCCTCCGCGACGTTGTCAGGGGTGAGGCCGCCGGCCAGCAGCCAGGGCGCCGGCGCCGTCCAGCCGCGCAGCATGGCCCAATCGAACGCCCGGGCGTTGCCGCCGGGCAGCGCAGCGCCGGGCGGCGCCTTGGCGTCCAGCAGCAAGGCATCTACGCCGCCACCGTCCATCGGCAGGTCGTCCCTGCCGCCCACGCCCGCTGCGACCCAGACCGGCGCCCCGAACCGCGTCCGGAGTTCGACCGCACGGGCCGCCGTGCCGTGCACCTGCAGCACGTCCAGGGCCAAGGAAGCCAGGGCCTCGGCCACGTCGTCGTCGGTCGGATCGACGAACAGCCCCACCCGCGCCGGGCCGCCGGGGCGGTGTGCCGAGAGGGCGGCAGCCTGGGCCGGCGTCACGGCGCGCGGGGATGGCGGGAAGAACACGAAGCCGACGTAGTCGGCTCCGGCATCGGCCACGGCGTCCAGTGCCTCCGGCGAGTTGATGCCGCAGATTTTCACGAGTGTTGTCATGCGATCTCCGAAGCGATGGCGGCGGCGGCGGCGGCCGGGTCGGCGCTGCCGGTGATGGGGCGGCCGACCACGATCCAATCGGCGCCGGCGTCCACGGCGGCCCGGGGGGTCACGATGCGCGCCTGGTCGTCCAGCCCGGCGCCGGCCGGCCGGATGCCCGGCACCACCAGGGTGGGGCGCGACCCCAGGGCGTCCCGCAGCATGGGCGCCTCCTGCGCGCTGCACACCAGCCCGTCCGCGCCGGCATCCATCGCCAGGCGGGCCAGCCGCAGCACCTGCTGGCGCGGCCCGCCGGCGACGCCGGTCGCGTGCAGGGCGCTGCTGTCGAGGCTGGTCAGCACGGTGACGGCAAGCAGCATCGGGGGCTGGGCGGCCGTGTCGGCGGCACGCCGGGCCGCGGCCAGCATCGCGCCGCCGCCGCCCGCGTGGACGGTCAGCATGGCCGGGCGCAGCGGCAGGATGGCCTGCACGGCGCCCGCGACGGTGTTGGGGATGTCGTGCAGTTTCAGGTCCAGGAAAATGGGGCGCGGCGTGACGCCGCGGACGCCCGCGGCACCTTGGGCCAGGACGAATTGCAAACCCAGTTTCAGCATGCCGCAATGCGGCGCCACCGCCTTCGCCCACGCCGCCGCCTGTTCCGCATCCGCGGTGTCCAGGGCGACGATCAGCCCGGCCATTACGCGCCGGGCGGCGGCAAGGCCATGGCGGTGCCCACGCTCCCAGGCTGCGCATTCCTAGACTGTGCACTCCTGGGCTGCGCCTTGAGCGCCCGCACCTCGGCCTCAAGCTGCCGCACGGTGCGCTCGGCCTGACGGGCGCGGCTGGCGGTCAGCACGCCGGCGCCCCAGGTCATGAGCGCGCCGACGATGAAGAACAGCCCGGCCGCCACCAGGATCGTGATCGACAGCGGCGCGTTGATGGTGATGTCGGTGGGCCATAGGCCCAGTTGGACCACCTGCCGGTTCGACAGCGCGAAGGCCACCAGGATGATCAGCACAGGCACGGCGAGCAGAATGCGCATGGGCTAAGCCAGCACGCGTTCGGCGCGGGCAAGCGAACGGATCGGCCTACCGCCGCGGTCCACCCGCTCCCGCAGTTCCTTGCCGGCCTTGAAGAACGGCACCGCTTTCTCGTTGACCGGAACCGCCTCCCCGGTGCGCGGATTGCGCCCGGTGCGGGCGTCGCGTCGCTTCACCGTGAAGGCGCCGAAGCCGCGCAGCTCGACCCGGGTGCCGCGGGCCAGGGCGGCGGTGATCTCCTCGAAGATGGTCGAGACGATCAGCTCCACGTCCCGGCTGAGCAAATGCGGGTTGGCGGATGCAAGCTCTGCGATCAACTCTGATTTCGTCATGGCCTCAATCGCCGTAATGCTTTGAAGTTGTTGGCCCGCTGGCGGGAATGTGCGCCGGACGATGCCGGACGCAACGCCTCGCGTCAACCGAACGGCGCAATTTGGCTGTGGATATCAGGCGCCTCAAGGAGGTAGCCGGCCCAAGGTCCTTCCGTTGCGCGATCCTTCCATGCGACAAGGGGCAAAAGACAGCGACGTTGCGGGAGCACCCGGATGGCACGACCGAACTTCATTGAATTGCCGGTGGCGGATACCGGCAAGGCAAAAACGTTTTATTCCAAAGCGTTCGGATGGGAACTGACCGATTTCGGCGAGAGCTACGCTTGCACCATGACCGGCGACGTCGATGTCGGCCTGCTAGGAGATGCCGGTCAGGCAACGAAGAACGTGCTTGTGGTCATCGCGGTGGAGGACGTTGACGCCGCCCTTCGTTCCGTGACCGAGGCGGGCGGCGGCGTCACCCGGCCGACCTTCGCGTTCCCCGGCGGGCGGCGCTTCCATTTCCGCGACCCCGGCGGCAATGAACTCGCTGCCTACCAAGCGGACTGATCATTCCGCGGCGCCCCCTTGCCAGAGCGCCCAAGCCCCGGTCTGCGCCACCGGCGGGGCGAACATGCCCATGACGGCCTGCTGGACAAAGCCGGCCAGCGTTGCCCCGATCGTGCGGCCATACAGGCTGCCGGGCTTCAAGTCCTCGGCCGGCACCGTCGTCGGCACGCCGCGCTCCCGCGCCAGCCATTCCCGCGCCTCGATCTCGCCGCCGATCTCGTCCACCAGGCCCAATTTCTGCGCTTGGCGGCCGGTGTAGGCGCGGCCATCGGCCAGGGTACGGACTTGGGCGGCGTCCATATGCCGGGCCTCCGCCACCATGCCGACGAACTGGTCATACATGTCGCCGACCAGGCCATTCAGGTAATCGCGTCCCTGCGCCGTCAGCCCGCGGGTGAAGCTCGGCTGATCCTTGAGCGGCCCGGAGGTGATCGCTTCCGCCGATAGGCCCAGCCGGCTCAGCAGGGCGGACACGTCCCCGGTCTGCAGGATGACGCCGATGGAGCCGGTCAGCGTCGCGTCGCGGGCGAAGATGCGGGCGGCGGGCAAGGCCACCATGTAGCCGGCGGATGCCGCGGTGCCCCGCATCACCGCCACCACGGGCTTGGCCGCCGCGACCCGCAGCAGCGCGCCGCGCAGGCTCTCGCCCCCGGCCACCGAGCCGCCGGGGCTGTCGATGGAGACGATCACCGCGGGCACGCTGCCATCCTTCGCCAGCGCCGCGACGCTCTCGATCAGCTTGCGGTCCTCGGTGATGACGCCGGTCACGTTGATACGCGCCACGTGCCGGCCAAGGCCGCCCGCCGTCCGCGGCACGACGACCGCAATCAGCGCCGCCGTGCCAGCCGCCACCGCTAGGACCCGCCAAAGGTTCAGGCGGCGCTTGAGGCGCCGCCTGTCCAGGATCAGATCGGTTTCGAGCGACAAGGACTAGGTGTCGCTCTGCTGGTTCCGCCGGCGGATGGCGGCGCCCAGGATGTCGCCCAGCGACGCGCCGGAGTCGGTCGTGCCGAAATCCTGGATGGCCTGCTTGTCCTCTTCCATCTCCCGGCCCTTGATGGTCAGGCTCAGCTTGCGGGCGGCCCGGTCGATGGCCGTCACCTTGGCATCGACCTTCTCGCCCACGGCGAAGCGGTCCGGGCGCTGGTCGGACTTGTCCCGCGCCAGTTCCGCCCGGCGGATGAAGCCGGTCAGCACCTCGTCCACCTTCACCTCGATGCCGTTCGCCTGCACCGCCGTGACCACGCAGGTCACAACGTCGTTCTTGTGCACGCGGTTCAGCGTGTCGGCGGCCGGGTCGTCCTGCAACTGCTTGACGCCCAGGCTGATGCGCTCCTTCTCGGCGTCGATGTCCAGCACCTTGGCCTGGACGACGTGGCCCTTCTCGTATTTGGCGATGGCCAACTCGCCCGGCTCGTCCCAGGACAGGTCGGACATGTGCACCATGCCGTCGATGTCCGCGGTGATGCCGATGAACAGGCCGAACTCAGTGATGTTGCGGATCTCGCCCTCGACCGTGCTGCCGACGGGGTGCTCGTCCTGGAACTGCTCCCACGGGTTGCGCTGCACCTGCTTGAGGCCGAGACTGATGCGCCGCTTGCTGCTGTCCACGTCCAGCACCATCACGTCGACCTCTTGGCTGGTCGCGACGATCTTGCCGGGGTGGACGTTCTTCTTGGTCCAGCTCATCTCGGACACATGCACCAGGCCCTCGACGCCCGGCTCCAGTTCCACGAAGGCGCCGTAGTCCGTGATGTTGGTGACGCGACCGGAGTACTTGGCGCCCGGCGGGTACTTCGCCGCGACACCTTCCCACGGATCGGCCTCAAGCTGCTTCATGCCCAGGCTGATGCGCTGCGTCTCGCTGTTGAAGCGGATCACCTGCACGCGGACGGGCTGGCCGATCTGCAGCGCCTCGCTCGGGTGGTTGATCCGGCGCCAGGCGATGTCGGTGACGTGCAGCAGGCCATCGACGCCGCCGAGGTCCACGAACGCGCCGTAGTCCGTGATGTTCTTCACCACGCCGTCGAGGATCATGCCTTCCTTGAGGCCCTGGATCAGCTCGCTGCGCTGCTCGGCGCGGGTCTCCTCCAGCACGGCGCGGCGGCTCACCACGATGTTGCCGCGGGCGCGGTCCATCTTCAGGATCTGGAACGGCTGCGGCGTGCCCATCAGCGGACCCACGTCGCGCACCGGGCGGATGTCCACCTGGCTGCCCGGCAGGAACGCCACGGCGCCGCCGAGGTCCACGGTGAAGCCGCCCTTGACCCGGCCGTAGATCGTGCCGTTCACGCGCTGCTGCGCCTCGAACGACTTCTCCAGGTTGGTCCAGGCTTCCTCGCGCCGGGCCTTCTCGCGCGACAGCACGATGGCGCCGTCCCGGTCCTCGTAGCGCTCGACATACAGCTCGATGTTGTCGCCGGGCTTGACCTCGGGCTTCTGGCCCGGCTGCGCGAACTCCTTGAGCGCGACGCGCCCTTCGCTTTTCAGCCCGACATCGACGATGGCGTACTCGTCGGTCAGGCGGACGACGCGCCCGGTGACGACTGAGCCTTCGAAGCCGGCCTCGCGGCCCATCGTTTCATCAAGCAGCGACGCGAAATCCTCGCTCATGTCGCCATGGGAAGGGCGGTCGAGGAGGGCAGTGGCGGATGATGCCATGTGTTGAATAGGTTCCTGTGCATGAAGCCGGTCCCATGCCAAAGCCGCTGGGCCGGAGTCATCGAATGCGCGCTCCGTCCCAGAGGGATCGGGGAACGTCTGGTCCGCGATGCGGACTGGGTGAACAGCAATAGGCCCACGCCGAATGGCTGGACCCTGTCAACTTTGGGTAGCGTGGGCAGACATACGGACCGGGTAGCCGGAGTCAAGTAAAACCAAGCCGGCTCCGAACAATTTCCAGCGTCCGCGCGAATGCGGCGTCGGCGTCGAGCGCCGTCGTGTCCAGCACCACGGCGTCCGCCGCCGCTTTCAACGGTGCGGCTTCTCGTGCCGCGTCTTGCGCATCCCGGGCCTGCATCTCGGCCTCGACGCTTGCCAATGACGCCGCGACGCCTCGTTTTTGCAGTTCCAGCCAACGCCGGCGCGCCCGCGCGGCGGGGGTTGCGGTGACGAACAGCTTGATGGAGGCGTCAGGCGCCACGACGGTGCCGATGTCGCGCCCGTCCAGCACTGCGCCCTGTTCGGCGAAGCGGCGCTGGAACGCGAGCAGCGCCGCACGGACGCCGGGCAGCTTGGCAACGAGGCTCGATGCCCGATCTGCCTCGGGACCGCGCAGGTCGGTGCGCGCGAGGTCGGCGGCGACCAGGCCGCGGGCGGCGGCCTCGGCCGCGGCCGGGTCATCCGGCGCTCCCTCGGCGTCAAGCACCAGCCGTCCGACCGCCCGATACAGCAGGCCGGTGTCCAGGTAGGCGAGGCCGAGCGTCGCCGCGAGCCGCCGGGCGAGGGTGCCTTTGCCGGCCGCGGCCGGCCCGTCGATTGCGATAATGGGCTTCACGTGAGTGGGGCGCCGATTTGACGCAGCAGCGCAAGGATGCCCGGGAACTCTTCCTCGATCCCCATGGCACCGTCTACCCGCGCCGGCGCGGCGGCTGCAAGGCTCAGCACCAGGCCGCACAAGGCGACGTGCGGAGCCACGCCGGCCTCGATCCGGACGCCGACCGGCACGGCGCCGGCGCCATGCACCACGACGCTGTCGCCTTCGGCATCCACTTGAACTCCGTTGAGCCGCAGCATCGCCAGCGTGGCGGACAGCAAGGTGCCGTTTTCCGCCTGTAGCCCTGCAAGCCGCGTTGGGCCGGCGGCGCAGGCAGCCGCGACGGCCAGGATGGGGTAATCCTGGGCCATGCTCCCGGCCCGCGCCGCCGGCACGTCTGCGCCGCGAAGGCCTGTGTAGCTTGCCGTCACGTCGGCCACGGGTCCGCCGCCCTCCAACCGTTCCCGGGTGATCTCCAACTGCGCGCCTATCTCCTGCAATGTGGCAAACAGCCCGACGCACCGCGGACCCATGGCCACGCCGCGGACCGTCACGGCCGAACCTGGCACGATCAGCGCCGCCACCAGCGGAAAAGCGGCCAAGGATGGGTCTCCCGGAATCGTCAGGTTTACCGCTCGCAGCTCCGGTTGGCCCATGACGCTGGTCGTGCAGCCCTCGCCGCATGGTTCGACCGCGACGCTTGCGCCGAAATGGCGCAGCAATCGCGCGGCATGATCGCAGGTTGGCTCCTCCTCGGTGACGCGGGTCCAGCCCGGCGCATTCAGGCCGGCCAGCAGCAGGGCCGACTTCGCCGGTGCGGTCTGCCTGGACAAGCGGTGCTCGAACGGCACGGCGTTCCGGGCGCCCTGGACGGCCAGCGGCAGCCAAGCGTCCGCCGGGCACTGGAAACGCGCGCCGCAGCCTTGCAGCATGTCCGTCAGCCAGCGCATCGGCCGCCGGCGCAGGGAGGCGCTCCCGGTCAAGGTCGCGAACAGGTCATGGCTCGCGAGGGCGCCGCAGATCAGTCGGGCTGCGGTGCCGGAATTGCCCATGTTCAGGACGCTTTCCGGCTCGCGAAGCCCGCCGACGCCGCGGCCGGCCACGCGCCAAACGCCCGGCGCTTCCTGGACGATCTCGGCACCGAGGGCGCGCAACATGGATGCCATCCGCAGCACGTCGCCATGTTTCGGCAACCCCGTGATCTGGCTCTCGCCAATGGCAAGCGCCGCGAGCAGCAGCGCCTGACAGCCGATGGCTTTTTCGCCGGGCATGCGGACGTCGCCCGAGAGCGGCTGTGCTGGTCGCCTGGAAGCCAGGCCAGGGTGAGCAAGGCTCATGCAGGGATCTTCATGGCTTGTAAGCGCCAGGGCGTAGCACGACGCCACAGAGTTTGACAGCGAGGCGCTGCGATGGCATGGGCCGCGCCCTTTGCCGCTTACGTGCGGCGAGTGGAATTGAGGGACTTGATGGTGAAGCCCGAACTCGGCACGAAGCGCGTCTGCGTCGCCTGCGCCACGCGCTTCTACGACCTGGCCAGGACCCCGGCAGTCTGCCCGAAGTGCGGCACCGAGCAGCCGACCGAGCAGCCGCGCGCCCGTCGGACTGGGGGCAATGTCGCCGATGAGAAGCGTTTGAAGAAGGTTCCGGCGCCGGGGTTGGAAGACGCGGATGCCGAGATTGAAACGGCGGAGGAGGAAGCGGAGGAAGACGTGTTGGAAGATGCCTCGGATTTGGAGGATGACGCGGACGCGATCAGCGGCGACATCGAGGTCGAGCCGGAGTCTGACGAGAAGGAGATATAGGCCGGGCCTCCACTCGACGAGCTGGAGATCCTCCAGTCTGGCTATGCGTAAGGGTGGCCGCATCGAGAATTTTGGTTTCCCCGCTTGACCTTTTCTTCGTCGCCGCTTATTTCCTGTGGACCGATGCGAATTGGCCTTGACGGTTGGTTCGGTGTTGGTTTAGGTTCTTTCTCCTGCTTTGGTGTGGGTGTTTTCTGACAGTGGGA
>JAABUQ010000655.1_pt1 | contig 80542 bp, 71 predicted proteins | sample 5560001 | NCBI WGS metagenome assembly JAABUQ01 (sample SAMN10711888, study PRJNA513371) | rock metagenome | isolation source: Antarctica rocks | place: Antarctica: Victoria Land, Finger Mt nord | collected 2015-12-18 | reverse complement strand
ACTATCGCCGGTGGTGCAAAGAAGGACTCTGGGAGCGTGTCCTCCAGATTCTGCTCCCACAGAGCGTGTCTCCTGTGGCTTGTCTCTCTCCTCCCGTTCCCTAACGGCCTAAGTGGGGTTGTAGTACAAAGAGGTATATGGGCCAAATTTACAGCATTTCTCAAAAAGTCTTTCTTGTACACCTTGAACAGCACACCCTAGAGGCTGTATTCTCTCATGACAGTATTCTGCCCCTCTCTCGTGACGCAAGCTACCACCTAAAGAGGGTTCACCGAGGAATAGAATTTCTGTGAGCCGATCATTGGGAGCTATCTGCCCCGAAGCCAAGTGTATTCCAGCTGCGATAGGAATATCATAAGATGGACCCTCTTTACGCAAATCTGCTGGTGCAAGATTGACGGTAATACGTTTGAAAGGAAATAAGCAACCGATGTTCTTAACAGCTGAACGCACTCGTTCTCTGGATTCATTGACAGAAGTATTGGGAAATCCAACAATTATAAAAGCTTCGAGGCCATTGGACCCATCAACTTCAACTTCGACGAGCACCCTCTCCAGTCCAATGACCGCTCAGCTCTGTATTTTCACCAACATAGGCAATACGCCTCCACAACTCAGGTGTACGCATTATGGCACGAGAGGGAAGAAAAACGAACCCATCAAGGATAGACTGGCAGGATATCGGCAGGTTGAAAGCAGGATATCGGTAGGTCGAAAGCAGCCAATGGACAAATAAAGAGCATTTGGTCGCTGCTAGATTGTAATCAAGCGATGTAAATACATCGCTCGCAGTCTAAGTAAAGAAGGAGAAAAGAATGTACATTGAAATAGTTAGCAGTAAAGCATAGAACACTCATCAAGTCATTACAATTCAAGTAAGCTAATGTAATGTCATCTTACTTAAACTATTTTCATAGGTCTGAGCCGGAGCAAGGCATGGAGCAGGAAAGGAAAACATTCTAAGTATGAACGACCCGTTATCGCAGTTCCGCAGGGAGCAGACAACCTTGACAACGGCAAACGACAACAAGGCCAGCAAAACCGGCACGAGAAAGAAACCTTACGAAGCATTTGACAGCACAGGCAAACCATCCCCTTATACCGAAATCCGTTGTGTGCTACAGCCCTCGCAATCGCCGCAATCGCGGTTCTTTATGGGGGCTGTGTTCAGCATCGATTACAACGACGCTTTTACGCTAATCTATAGCTTCATGGCCATCGAGGTAAAGGGACGGCACCTGAAAGAAGTCAGACGGGCCATACAAATGAGCTGTTGTGAATTCATTCAGGAGTACAATGAAAATGAGTTCCTGAAACCGGGCAAAGACGCGCCGGTGATTGAATCCATACAATTTATTACGGGTGAGAAGCTCGACGATATTCTGTCAACGCATAAAGCAGGAAGACACCATGCGTGACAATATGTTTTCCTTCATTGAACCAATAGTCGAGTTAGGCGAAGATAATACCTGTTTCGTTATTCAAGTAGAAACATGCTTTGATTTTATAGAAAAAATCGGACTTGATAAGGTGGCAAGTTCGCCCAAAGGAACAGAAATAGAAGTGCCTTTAGGTATTGCTATGTCTTTGTTAAGACCCGATGAGTTAGAAAAGCTGCAAAAATATATTGCATCCTATCTTAGAAAACACAGGCAGCAGTGAAGTGGGCTATTCCTGCTCATAGCTATTCGAGCGTCATCGCCTGACGTACCGAAGGCTCCACGCCCGCTTCAACGCATATGCTGTTGGCGCGCAGGTAGTGGGCAAAGTTTTCGGCCGCCACGTGCAGTGCATCCAGCAGGTCAGTCGTGGGCGTCACATCTGGCTCCCACCACCAACGAGTAATCGTCCACCTCCCTCGCTCCAGGCGACTATCCAACCGCGCCACAAAGCGATCCCCATAGAAAACTGGCAGCACATAATAGCCCCAGCGGCGCTGTGGTTTGGGTTTGTAGACTTCCCAGACGTAATCAAAATCGAACAACTGCATCACGCCGCGTCGGTCCCAGAGTAGGCTGTCCAGCGGACCCAGAAAGATGACGCGTGGGGTGGTGGCGGGTGCTTCCAAATGCTTGAGCGCGCTCGTTGGGAGATAGGCAGGCCAGTTCTTGGCACTGCTTTCGCTTATCTGTACAGGTGTCAGCGTGCCCATCTCTACCAGTTCTTTGAACGCTGGTGCGCGCCGGGCAGTAGCCCCACAGCCAAACCAGATGGTGTAGTCCCCACTAGGGCGGATGAGGCCCATAGTCTGGCTGCGTCGGGCCAGCATCCAGCGTGTCGATTCGTCCTCGTCCGCAACTTCCGGCGCGTTAAAGTATTCAGGGGCGATGACGCGTTCGGCTCGGTCATAATAATGGCGACCACCCTGGCGGTGATGGGTCACAATCAGCCCACGATCCCATAGTGCCCGCAAGATATGCTTGATGCGCTTGGGACCATACCAGGCACTGCGGTCGGTAAAGTGTGATTGATCTTCAAACTCCAGCGAGGAAAGCGGCCCACGCGCATCCAGTTCGGCCAGGGCCGCCGCCACAGCGTCGGCCTGTTCTTCCAGAAGCAGTGGAGTCCACGTTGCGGTGTGGGCGCGCAGCCAAGCGCGCTTTGGCCAGTCGCTCATCGGTACCAAACAAGCCATTTTATCCCATGCGTCATAGACGGACCTGTCGGTGTAGGCAGTCTTTTGCCAATCATCTACCTGATAACCCGGTACTCGCGCCTGCAAAACCAGGTCAGGGTTGCGCCCAACGGGATTGAGCGGGTCGTATTGCACCGTGCCCAGGCGATCAAAGACACCTGGGAGGTCGGTTGGTGTAAAATGATAATTTGCTAAAAAGCGCCGGGCTTCGGCACGCGAAAGGGTAAGCATCAGATCATATCCTCCAGTTTGTCCACAGTGCTTTGAGTGTACCATGAAAAGAGGGCAGTTTGCGTCCTATTTGCGTATTTGGCAGTGGTGTTACGTACAGCGTTATGCCGCCATGTCGAACAACGTCTTCAATTCAGGAAGGATAGAGGATAGCCTTGTTGAGTGGCATTTCGTGGGGGAAGACCAGGCATGTCTTGTACCGATTAGCGATTGGTCTCAACGCGTACTTGTGCGTGAACGCTACGAGCCGTATCATGACCGCGAGATATTGAAAAGTCACGCCGTAGAAGCTACTGCCATACTTGCTACTCTCGATGCACGTGGTCCGCTCTCGTCGCTCGAACTCGAAGACCGTACAAGTTATGGTGAACGTGGCTCGTGGTACGGTTCGACGGTCTCCAAGCGAATTTTACGTGCGCTCTGGGTTAGTGGTCGGCTCGTTACGCATCATCGCAAAAGTGGTAGGCACTACTATGACCGTCCAGAGCGCGTCATACCCGCCCAATACTACAACGAACCTCCGCTTCTGGACGAAGACGCCTATCACCGCTGGATTATGACTCGACGCGCCAAAGCGATGGGTCTGCTACGCCCGATGGCCGAGTCTTGCATATGGAGTGCCTGTGGCGACGCCGCAACTCGCAAACGTGCCATCGCCCAACTTGTGGAAGAAGGCATCTTGACTCCGCTCCATATCGAAGGCAAGACATGGACGTATTACGTCCTTACGGATCTATTACCCTTGCTCGGCGAGAAACCGTCAACATCGCGTATGCTATTCCTGGGACCGCTCGATAGCATTCTATGGGACCGCAAAGCCGTCCAGCACATCTTCAACTTTGACTACATGTGGGAAGTCTACAAACCCACCGCACAGCGACGCTGGGGCTACTACGTGCTACCCGTGTTCTACAAAGACCGCTTCGTCGCCAGACTCGACTCACGCCTCGAAAAAGGCACATGGAATATTCTGAACTGGTGGTGGGAACCTGACGTGGTGGTGGATGATGAACTGGAAGAGGCGTTACGGCTTGCAAAAACAGCGTTTTTGTATTATCTAGGGGCGAAAGATGTACGAATGGAAGGTGGAGTTGATATAATAACAACATAAATCATGTCAACCTGGAAGAAAGCATATACCGTGAGCGCATCGACACTACAAAAAATGGGGACTGGCGAGCATCTCTTTCCCTTTCTCCTTGCTGCACTAGAAGCATGCGTAGTGAATATCGTGTGTATTGGGCTGGCAAATTTTGGTTTTCTTGGCTCAACTGATCTCTTATTTCCACTCTGGCTCCCCTTTCTCCTCATTGCAACCGCATGCTGGATGACGCGCTACCCTACACAGCGTATGTTGCATACGTTCCCTGTGTTACAGCAGCAAGAAACTGAAAGATGCTATCCTCAACCTTTACTTACTCTTTTGTTCACGCTAGTACTCATTGAGCTACTCTTCTTTGTCTGTGCAGGAATGTATACTCCATTTGACCTTTCATGGCTCACCAGCGCAACCGCGTTAATGCTACCCGACCTTGTACGAATAGGAGTTTTGCTTGGTGTTGCCGTATTTTTGTGTTGGCGTGGAGTCCAGATTGCACTTTCTCATATGGATACGGACTCTATTGGGCGCAACCTTCGTGTCGTTGTGATGTGTCTGGCTCTTATCATTGTGCAGCGCGTCGTTCAGGAGTTACTTTATTCGGGGCAGATGGCACACGATGATGTTGCTCTGTTCTTTCTGCTCGTGCTTTTCGCCTGTCTGAGTCTTTTTACCTATCCGCTAGCGCAGCGTGTCTATCTCTTTCGCTTCCACACGACAGGCATCCGTGAACCTTTCAAAAGACAAGAGTATGTGTTCTTGTGGACAACCGCCCTTTTCTATTTGCTGGCCCTTGTTGGTCTCTGGTATGTCATTGCCCGTTACAATCACTGGTTTGTACTGGGATCGAAAATAGCTGAACACCCTTCATCAAACGGTCACGAAACACGTTCCCCATTTCCAAAACTATCAATCGAGATGGGTCCAGCAAAAATTATTGCTGAGATACCTGCTACGTCCAAGATTGTGTTTTTCATTTGTGTTGGAGTAATCATCCTTGTATTGCTTGTAAGGGCTATCCGTCGTTGGCTGGCACAATTGCCCGATGATATCCACGAAAGTACATGGTCGTGGCCGCTTTTCTGGAGTCAACTCAAGGCGTTTATCTCTGCATTCCTCGCACGTTTTCTTCCATCCATATCAGAAAGAGAAGAGAAGATTGTGAAGTCTCTGCAAGAAGAGACAATACATAGTGAGACTGCCATACACACGATTCGTGAACTCTATCGTGTGCTGCTACAGCAGGCAAAGCGTGCTGGCTATCCTCGTAATCGTAACGAAACACCAAGCGAGTATTGCACACGTCTCAGCCAAAACTTCCCCTTTGCCGAACCGCAACTCAGCACAATCACGAACGCATATATTGCCACTCGTTATGGGCAATATATGCCCAATGAGGCAGAGATAGTGCGGGTTCGAGATGCGTGGGGGGAGTTGGTAAAGCAGTGGCAGGAAGATACACAAAAATCTATTAGCTCTTGATATAATGTTACTTGTTTTTCATTTTATTTCTGCTTGCCAAGTCTGTCTTATACGTGTTGCCAGAAAAACCCATATTGAAATATTTTAATACGTTGAGTATACTTACTCTCACAGAGAAAATATTCCTTTACAGCTTTTCATGTACTATGGGTGTTAAAGAACGGCGAGGCATACTGTGGGTGAGAGTACAGATGACTTCTTTGAAGGAAAACGTCCCTGGTCAAAAATAAAAGATGAGGTCTTAGGAAACTACATGCAGCCTTATCTTGCAAAATTAAATCGCAAGGGACCACCTATCTTGTTAATAGACGGCTATGCTGGACCTGGTACATTTGAGGATGGTTCTCGTGGCTCACCACTTATTATGTGTGAGAAAGGAGAGAAAAACGCTAAAGGTAATTACACAGCAATCTTTGTTAACAATAAAAAGAAGTATCATGACCGACTTAAAAAAGAGCTGCAAGAAAGAAGTTTGTCTGCTATAGCAGAAGCTCGTTATGGTGATACTAAACAGCTTCTACAAGAACTTCCCAAAACACTCAGCGATCAATCAGTTTTTCTCTATCTCGATCCATTTGGACCTACAGGGTGTGATTTTGCTCTGTTGGAACCATTCCTCAAAAGAAATTCTCGGTTTAGTACAGAAGTTATGCTTACTCTGAACATGCCAGGAATGCCACGGCTAGCAGCACGCCATGTAAATGATAACAGAAGCCAAGAAGATGAAGATATCAAGCGTAATCGCCTTTGGTTAACAAGGATTTTTGGAGGTGACTATTGGAAAGAAATATTGCTGTCCCAAATTGGAATAAACGAAGATCGGAATTTTCAACTGGTAGAGGCTTACAGCAATAAGCTAGCTCAATATTTACCTTATACTCGTTTTTGTCCTGTACGTGAGAAAACTGGAGGAAGAATAAAATATTTTATTGTTTTTGCTTCGCATCATAAAGACTCATTAGTTTTATTAAACGATATTGCTGCCAAAGCCTACTTTGCAGGAATGCATAAAGCGGATTTAGGAGAAGGCTTGTGGGCAGAAACTGATTGGCGCGAGATGAGAAATATGCATGATTTAGACGAAGTTGTACTGAACACGGTAAGTAAGCATCTAGGAGAGACTAGAAAATCTATTTGGTCTTACATCGTGTTAGCACATTTTATGCATTATCTTGAACCGGAATATCTTGCTTCAGTAAAACGTCTTGTAAAAGGAAATAGGCTGTTTACTCCTAATTTAGGTAAGACAGGACAACTTAACAACGATTGCCAGTTATTCCTGCCTCAATAAAAGTATTAATAATTTACATTGCTATCGCAACGGACAAAGTTTGTGGGAACTCGTCCCATGTACGCCCATCTAGTTCGCGCCCATTCGCTTTTGGAATGCGTCCACCCCATTGCTTGTGGAAGAACGCTACGTCTTCGCGCTGGCAACGATCTCGTAGGTATCGTACCCATTCGGGGTCGCAAGGTCTAAAGCCAGGTCCGCTTTCGCCGCCGCTGATGAGCCAATGAATATCGGCTAAGTTCAGTTGGTCGAGCATACCCAAGAGAGGCTCAGCACTGATAAAGCGTACTGCAACAGGCACTTTACGTAGTGCATCGACACGCCAGACGTATGCATTGGTCTCGACAGAAACACCAAGCCAGATATGTGCAGGCCACGATGTTGTTCCTGTGAGCTTATATACCAATTGGGTAATCTTTTCTGTAAGGTCTGTATTAACGAGGCGTGAGGGGCGTTTCGTGAGAACTTGATAAATGTGCTGGTTAGCTTTTATCATTGTCTCGAACACACTAAGAATGAAACTATCCGGTACATCCTTATGAAATAGGTCACTCATCGAGTTGACAAAGATACGTTTGGACTTCTTCCAATTATAAGGTAAATTTAATCGTTCCGGCCACAATTTGAGGTCAAAACCTTGTGTATAGGGATGATTAGGGACACCTCGAAAACGCTCAGCAAAGGTTAACGCATAACAATGATCACAACCTGGACTAACTTTTGTACATCCTGTTATTGGATTCCAGGTTGAATTTGTCCATTCGATAGCAGAATTTTCGCTCATTTTCTTTTTACCCATTTTCTGCGAATAAAATATATACGAACTCTTGTTCTTATTATTACTATTCCAATTATGTCATAACTAATACGGAAAATATAGTGCATGAGATGCTAGAGACCCGATAGTACCTGTAGTTCAAGTACCTTATATTATCTATCCCCTTTTCTAACCTCATACAAAGATAACCGTATGATATAATTAGATGAAATATTTTGAACACAAAAACGTGAGTATATTTGCCTCTCATTCATAGTACAAACAAGCGTTATGCCATGTGGCAGGAGAATAGATTTTTATGCAGTTACTTGGGAAAATTCTTGGCGACCCCAATAAACGAGACCTCAGAGTGATTGATCCGGTGCTAGAAAAAATTAATGCACTTGAACCAGCAATGAAGAAGTTGAGCGACGAGGAACTGGCTGCGAAAACTATGCAGTTTCGTTCGCAACTTTATCTTTACCTCAAGGGTGGTTTGGTTTTAGAAGACGACTTGCTCACTCTCTTTCGTGAAGCACTGAACAGTGTCGAGCCGCTCGCCGTACAGTGTACCGACGCGCACTTACGCACCGCCGTTGCCGAATATCGTCAGGTGATAGAGCAGAGACGCAACCCTGAATATGACTTGCGCGATAATCTGCAGGTGACACTTTCAGAGCTTTTTGAGCGGTCCTATGAGAAGCTTTCGCCCAAGCTCAATATGTTGCGCGTGATAAAGGCGATGGATATTGCCGAGGAGCGACAGGAGTGGCCCGACGAGGCAAGCGATCCGCAGAAGACAACCCTTTCTTTGTTGACAGAGGCCGAGCCAATCTTGAAAGAGATTGATGATGACGAGCTTGCCGAAGCGTTCCAAAGTGCATGGGCGGTTTTCGAGGGTGCGCGTGATAGTGCCGCCAGCAAAGACGACGGTGCCGACGAGCGGTTGGAAGACATGCTTGGCAGCATTCTGAAGCAGGTGCAACCGGAGATTGTAGCACTCAAAGCTGAGGCGATGGACAAACGCATACCAGAGCTGGTGAAACGTCTGCGTACTGGTAAGACGCTTGACGAGTTGCTGCCAGAGGCGTTCGCGGTTGTCCGTGAGGCAGGATGGCGTCGTATCAAGATGCGCCATTATGATGTGCAGCTTATCGGCGGCGTTGTGCTACATCAGGGCAAGATTGCCGAGATGCGTACTGGTGAGGGTAAGACGCTCGTCGCAACGTTGCCTGTATACCTGAATGCGCTTAGTGGCAAAGGTGTTCACGTCGTCACCGTCAACGATTATCTCGCACGTCGTGATGCCGAGTGGATGAGCAGTATCTACAAATTCCTTGGTCTTACCGTTGGCATTATCGTCAACGGCGTTGAGCCACAAACGGCAGAGCGACGTGCAGCCTATCAAGCAGATATCACCTACGGTACGAATAACGAATTTGGTTTCGACTATCTGCGCGATAACATGGTGGCCTCGCTCGAACAGGCGGTGCAGCGTGAACTCAACTTTGCCATTGTTGACGAGGTTGACAATATTCTGATTGACGAGGCACGTACACCACTGATCATCTCTGGTCAGGGTCAAGAATCAACTGACCAGTATGTCCAGTTCGCACGTTGGGCACCGCGCCTCAAACCAGAGCTTGACTACACCGTCGAAGAGAAGACGCGCACCGTCATTCTGACTGATGCAGGTATCGAGAAGATCGAGCAACTGGCGGGAGTCGCAAACATCTATGACGAAAACAACCTTGACCTGACACGCTACATGGAGAACGCGATTAAAGCGGAGATCATCTTCAAGCGCGACAAAGATTACATTGTGAGAGACGGCGAGGTGATCATCGTCGATGAGTTCACAGGTCGTCAGATGCAAGGACGCCGTTATAGCGAAGGTCTGCACCAGGCAATCGAGGCCAAAGAGGGCGTTGCGGTGCAGCGTGAGAATCATACACTGGCAACGATCACCTTCCAGAACTTTTTCCGTCTGTATAATAAGCTCGCTGGCATGACTGGTACCGCATTGACCGAGGCCGAAGAGTTCCATAAAATCTACAAGCTGGATGTGATGGTTATTCCGACGCACAAGGAAATGGTACGTAAGGACATGTCTGACCTCATTTATCGCTCTACCCAGGGCAAGTTTAATGCCGTTGTCGAAGAGATCAAAGAGCGACACGAAATAGGCCAGCCTATCCTGGTAGGTACAACCTCGGTCGAGACCTCAGAATATCTCTCTGACCTGCTCGATAGGCAAGGCATTCCGCATCATGTCCTGAACGCCAAACATCATGAACGTGAGGCGCAGATCGTCGCGCAAGCTGGCCGCAGTAATGCGATTACCATAGCCACCAACATGGCGGGTCGTGGTACCGATATTCTGCTTGGTGGCAATCCAGAGGGCTACTTCGAGAGCATCCTACGTACACATGCGGAACACGTCGATTTCATCCGCGAGATGCCGACACGCACGCAAGATGAGCGCGACGAGAAGGAAGAAGCCATTCAGCAGTACCTTGCAGAGATGTCCGAAGCAGAGAAGGATGAACTCTTCCAGCGCAAGGTACTCGAATGTAAAGAAGACCATGACCGCGTTGTGGAGTTGGGCGGTCTACACATCATCGGCACCGAGCGGCACGAGTCGCGCCGCATTGACAACCAGCTACGTGGCCGCGCTGGACGACAGGGCGATCCCGGCTCATCGCGTTTCTTCCTTGCACTTGACGACGAACTGATGCGCCGTTTCGCAGCCGATAGAGTGGCGAAGGTCATGGAGCGTGTCGGCATGGAAGAGGATATGCCACTGGAGAGCCGCCTTGTCTCGAACTTCATTGAGAGCGCACAGACGAAGGTCGAGGGTTACAACTTCGACATTCGTAAAAATGTCGTCGAATATGACGATGTAATTGCTAAACAGCGCGAAGTCATCTATGCTGACCGCCGCGCCGTGCTCGAGCGCGGCGACATGCGCGAACGTATTCTCTCGATGATACGTGCCGAGGTCAGCAAGTTGGTCGATGTTTGTATCCCTGGCAACATGATCACAGAAGAGGAGCAGTTAGAGACGCTCTTCAAGGCAATGGAAGTCTGGGTACATGTGCCCGAAGAGATTGTGCCAGAAAACCTTAACGCGGTACGACGTGAGGATATCAAGCAGAGTCTGCTCACGCTTGTACTCGACCACTATGAACAACGTGATGAAGACTTGAAACGGCAAGCTCTTGAGCAGGGCGTTGAAGATTCTGATCTACTGCGCGACTTCGAGCGTTCCTACCTGCTACAAGTGGTTGACCGTTTGTGGATGGACCACATCGACTCGCTTGATGTGATGCGTGCTGGTATTGGCTTCCGTTCGCTTGGACAACGCGACCCACTGGTTGAGTTCAAAAACGAAGCCTTCCGCATGTTCGATGAACTGAAACAAGCTATTCAGCACTACACCGTTGACGCGCTACTCAAGCTGTTGCGTAACGACCTGACGGTAACGGTGAACAGGCCGGAGCCACAGCGCAAGGCCCCGCGTAATGTGCGTACCAATGCTGATGCGATTGCGAAGGCAAGCGGACAAACAAAGAGCGAAGCCGATGCAAAGGCGAATGCGCGTCGCAATGGTAATACGTCACACAAAAATAACGGTGTGAGCGCAACGTCACGGCCTGCCGCCTCTGGTAGAATTGGGCGTAACGATCCTTGCCCTTGCGGGAGCGGTAAGAAATATAAGAAGTGTCACGGTGCATAACGAAAAGAGATTACTGAGAGAAGCTCGCACTGATAGGTTCCTATCAGTGCGAGCTTCTCTCAGTAATCTCTTTATTATTTATATCCCTCTGTAGGACTACAAGCCTACAAATTTACCGCACTCTTGATTATTCTTGAGGCTAGTGGTATCGTTTGTACAGATTTATTATTAGCAAACAGTCTATGCAACTATGTAAGCAATTGGAATCGTAAACCAGGAGAGATCATGAGTACGCCCCCTCTATCTTCTTATCGCGTCGCCGCTATTCAGTATGAGCCAACGCTGGGGGAGAAGGAAAGCAATGTCGCACATCTTCTGCATTTAGTCGAAGAGGCCGCGACACACGGCGCAAAACTTATCGTTCTTCCTGAGATCGCGACAACAGGCTACTGCTGGCAATCACGTACAGAGATTGCCCCATATGTCGAACCTATTCCTGGTCCGACTACAGACCGTTTTCAACATCTTGCCACCGTTCATTCTTGCTACATTGCTCTGAGCTTACCAGAGGTAGACCCAGACACCAACGTATACTATAACAGTATGGTGCTACTCGGCCCAGAAGGGCTTATCGGTACCTATCGCAAGATACACTCATTTATATCAGAGCCACGTTGGGCGCGTGATGGTGATCTTGGCATGCCCGTCTGGGATACGCCACTTGGACGCTTGAGTGGACTGATCTGTATGGACGCTATGTACTTCGAGGCCGCACGTATTCCTGCTCTCCATCAGGCCGATGTGTTGCTCTTCCCCACCAACTGGCTCGATGAAAAGAGTCCCAGTAGCTGGTGGATGGCGCGTGCCTTTGAAAACGGTGTCTACTTCATAGCCGCGAATCGCTATGGTGAAGAACGTGGCGTACAGTTCAGCGGTGGCAGTTGCGTTATCAATCCTGATGGCTCAATCCAGTCATACATAGACAATGGCGAAGGCATTGTGTACGGTGAGGTCGATCTGGCGCGTGCGCGTCAGAAGCGTTGGGGAAGTCAAAGCAATGACGCCAGTGAGGACAGTGGTGATAGACTGGCTGACCGCAGACCGGATGAGTACGCTCTGGTGACGCACAATTCCTATTTATGGGAGCCGTTGCGCTATCACAGTCTGTACGCGCTGGGAGAACTTCCACCGGGACAACTCTCCTGTACAGGCATTATTCAGGCACGATTGCAAGATTTCGCCACGCAATCTCCACGCGAAGCACTGCAAGTTTTGGGCAGTACTGTGCGTGCCATGATAAAAGATGCTGGACCTGCTCAACCTGATGTGCTAGTTCTGCCTGAATTGATGTTGCCTGGACCTGCTCATACTGTATCGGATTGGAGTGAGCAAGGACTTATTACGCACATGCATGATGGCGCAATTCTGGTACCAGGACCGGAGACGGATGTATTAGTTGCGCTTGCCGACGAGCTGCAAATCAGTATGGTGCTTGGCGTTGCTGAACGTGACATCAGTAATAGTCATACTGCATATTACAATACTGTGTTGCTCATTGATCCGGGAGGAGTGTACGGAAAATATCGTAAAGTTCATCTGACACAGCATGATCGCTTGTGGGCACAGGCAGGTACTGGGAGTTTTCCTGTGTTCGACGCGCCTGCAGGCCGTATCGGATTGGCGACAGGTTACGATGTGTTGTTTCCAGAAACATTGCGTATCCTTGCCGGTCAGGGAGCCGATCTTGTGTGCGCTCCTGCCTTGCTCAATTTCCCCGACCCTATTGGTTTAGCACCTACAACCATTCCTCATAAATTGATTGTCGGCCCCGATGAGTATGACCCTGCCCACTACCTGATCTGGCGTGTGCGTGCGGCTGAACACAATGTCTACCTGGCACTGGCAAACTGGCATGGTCATTATGGTGGTATACGTGCAAATGGACAAAGCGGTATCTTCGCCCCACTTGCCGTTACCTATCCCTGGTCAGAGGTGGTTGTCGATGAGGATGAGACGCTCCTTACCATGATGACAATAGATACGCGTGAGCAACGTACAGGACGGCGCACAACTCAATCTCTTACCTATAGCCCCGGTGATATGGTAGGCTCGCTGACAGGTGAACTAGCCTATGACATACTGGATAGTATCCCCGGCAACGTCGTGCGAAGTAAACCCATGCTGCGAAAACGTCAACCATTCTGGTATCTCGATCTGGTGCGCTCCGACCGTTCGTAGAAGCAGGGATGCAAGGGGCAGCCGCCCCTTGCCTGGGGTCTGGGGAGGCTGCCCCAGCTTTCTCTCCCACTCGCCGCCGTAGGCGGCGAGTCTACAAACAAAGTTTAACGTACTTATAATAGCCAATTTCGATATAGACGCAACAAACTAACCCTTGTTTGCGTCCTATATTATAGGATAAGATGTACTACCCTTTTTTATTATCATAGTTATGTATATGGGCATTAGCGGGGGAGTAAGCCTTGCTCGATATTCAAATTAAAAATACCTCATCTGGACGGAAACACGATACTACTAGCTGGGCAACGGTCAACACTGATACATTGAATACGCGACAGAAGCGGCGTTTTCAAAAACATAAAGATGCTGTAACTGCCTACTTTACTACAGATGCATCTCTCGACGAGATAGCAGAAAACTATACTATTTCTGAGTCCAGCATACTCTCGATGGTCAAGAAGTGTTTGATGCAGCATGCCGATGGGCAGGTATGGGGTTTTCGTGCCCTTCTGCCAGGTGCAAAAGTTATCGATCATCCCTCTTCTACCGTACAAGAAACGGCTCCTACACAGGAAACAGAAATGCACACTTCTTTTCTCGATGAGAGCGAGGAAGAGAGTGATGAGACTACGGAGAAACGTCTTGCGCTGGTAAGCGTGGAACCGATAAAGATACCCACGATTCTCAGTTCGCCCGACACACCGCGCCCCGCGTTCGATGACGATGAGGAAACCAACGTAGAGCAGGTGAGAGAAAAATGGGAATTCATAGCAGTACGAACTGTCCCTGCTGTGAAGGTAAAAGTGCTTGCTGAACTGCTATCCGAGGTGGCAATTTCTACAATGGCGTTCGTGTTGCCAGAGAATACTGATAGTCTGTCGATGTATACGCGCAAACAGAGTAGCGGTAAAACGGGACCACAGCGGCGACTGGTACACAAACGAAGAGTCCACGATACGCTGGTGCAAACGCGGCAACGGCAGGGCCTCTATCGTGCCTTGAGTTTTGCCCTTGTCGCATTGGTCTTGCTTGGCGTCCTGGTTCCACTGGGGACAGGACTTGCCGCCTATAGCGTCTATACTGATGTACGCGGTGTGGCATTGGATGGTGTCAATCACCTGTTAAACGTCAAGAATCTGCTCTCCATTTCAAAAAGCGATCCAATGGCGGCACTCGATGTGAAAAAACTGCAACAGGCACAGACCGAGTTCAAACTAGCGCAGGCCGATTTCGTCCAGTTGCAAGCCCTAACCGAACGACCCGACATTCTGGCAACGGTGCAGGATTTTTCTTCTGATTACGCCAGTAAATTGATTATGGCACAACATCTTGTGCATGTCGCACTTGATGTAACAAAGATGGGACAAGAGGTCTGTAGTGTCGCTATTATGGGTGCTGGCCTCATTCATAGTTCGCCGCTCTCTAATGGAGCTACAAAACCTCTGCTTAGTGTCGCCGATATTGCCTCGATTGACGGTGCGATTGTCCACGCCCTCTACTACATAAACGATATTCATGTGCAGATGAGCCAGGTCAATATGAAAGATGTGCCGATCAGCGATAAGCAGAAGGTACAACTCACCAGTATTTTAGCGCAACTGCCCAGAGTGCAGGACCTGTTAACGCAAGGTCAAAGTCTGGTCGGTCTCGTCTCCTGGTTGCTCGGTGTGGGTCAACAACGCAGATTCTTGGTGCAGACGCTTGACCGCGCAGAACTTCGCCCTAGCGGTGGCTTTACCGGACAATACGGCGTGCTGCAAATTCAAGATGGACGTATGGCACCCTTTGGTCTCCGTGATGTTGCTCTGCTCGACTACGCTGGTAACGGCGTAGAACTTGGACGCTCCGCACCAGCAGCGTATAGTAGTTGGATGAACTTTGGCAACTGGGGGCTGCGCGACTCGAATCTCTCTGGCGATTATCCTACAACGGCGCGTATGAGTATGCAGGTGTTTCAAGATGAGGGCGGCGGTCCCGTGGATGGCGATATCTCGTTCACACCCACCTTTATTGGACATATCCTCGATGTAACGGGACCTATCCGTGTCGCGGAATACAACGAGACGATTACTTCTAAAAACCTGGAAGATAAACTCCATTACTATCAGCAGAACTACAATGCCATTGCCGTTGAGCATCAAAAGAGTAATGATAGTAGCCATGCCGCACGTAAAGCCTTTACCTCGCTGGTTGGCAAGATGCTGCTTGACCGCCTGCGTCACTTGTCAACAAAACAACTGCTTACAATCATCAAAGGGGCGGTGAAAGATATTCAGTCGCACGATCTGGAAATCTACTTCACCGATCCGCAGGCGGAGCAGTGGCTCGTCGATCACAACTATGCTGACGCGACAGACAGTTTTTCTAAGCAAGATGGTTTCGCGGTTGTGCAGGCGAATATCAGTATTAGTAAAGCCAGTCAATTCGTGCATACAACCGAGCATGACGATATAGTGCTAGACGCTCAAGGTGGTGCGACACACAATTTGACCATCACGCTGAACTATCAGCAGACGGGGCAGGTTTATGGCTTCGATACCTACGCCGATTATATCCGTGTCTATGCACCAGCGAACGCGCAGTTTCTCTCTGGTGATGGCTTTGATACAGGGCAAGCATTGTGCAATCCCACACCTGTAACACCTCCTGGAAAAGGTGGTACGCCTATTCCGGGGAGCAGTACACCCTCCACTGGATGTAGCCAGTATAACAACTACTTTCCCAGTGACGCACGGTCCTGTCCCGATGGTAACTACGCTCTTGGTGATCGTGGTTTTAAGCAGCCATGGACGGTTGATAGCCTCGGTGCCCCAACCAACCTTAACAGTGACCTGTCAGGACACATGATGTGGGGTGGCCTAACCGAGACACCGAAAAATTGTATCTCGTACATCACCGTTTCATGGTATGTACCTCATGCTGTAAAGAATGTCGCGGGACAACCTCCCTATGCTCTTCTGGTAGGGAAGCAAGGTGGCTATATTCCCTCTGTGGAACTCACCGTCGATACGAGAGCGATAAAAGGTTTGAAGCCATATTCCGTCAAAAGCAATTTAAGTACCGATATCGTATTTGCACTCCCCGCACGAAAGTAGATAATACATAGAAAACGAAGCGGCAAAACAGGCTGTTTTGCCGCTTCGTTTTCTATGTATGCATGACTAATTGTCCAGCGCGTTTGCCGAGAATGATACCGGGAAGTACACCGAGGGCACCGAGACCATCAATGGACAGGGCGTTTTTGCCCAGTGTGTGTAGTTCGGGAATCATATCTGCCGTAACGTTCAGGTCCACCCCCCATGTATATGATGGCACTTGACCTGCCAATTCTGGCAACCAGTGTCGTGCCGCAGCCGCCAGTCGCTTATAATAGGTTGCATCGTGCCGCGTTACCTGTGCGCGTCCATAGCGGCCACCGCTCACCGTAAGGCGTCCATTACCGGGTCTAAAGTCGGCGTAGGTATAGGGGGCAGCATCCCAGAACAGGGGAAAAGTATTGGGTAACTCTATATCAAAGGACAGTGCATAGATACGTGCATTCGGCTCTATCGTAGGACCAGTAGCGCGAATCAGTCCCTGTGTTTTAAGCATTTGTCCATCTGCAAGCGTCAGTTGCCATATATAATCCTCGCCAGTTGTCGTCTCTTGATACTTGACGACACTGGCCTGTCCTACAAGCTCTACTCCTGCATTCCGCGCCCGATGAGCAAGATAGGCCAGCAATGTAAGCGGTTGAATACGTCCCTCGTCGGGAAGCCATAGCGCACCAACAACCGTGCTTATATCAAGACGACCCAGTGTTGCCTCGGCAACCTGCCTCGGCGTCCACATCTCCGCGTGCAAACCTGCCGCAACACGTACTCTTGCCTCACGAGCCAGCTTTCTTGCCGCGTTTTGACTTTCAGCGAGACTGATCGCGCCCGTAAGACGTGCCTTGAGAATACTTCCTGGTTGCGATGCCTCTTTAACCAGTGAGAGTAGCACCTGTGTTGTTTCGGGCCAGAACGCTGCACCAGGGCTATCGGTTGGCAGGTCAGCGATATGCATATTCACGCCTGCACTTAAAATACCAGCGTTTCTGCCAGTTGCACCATAGCCTAACATCTCCTCACGCTCGAGTAGCACAACACTTGCTCCCGTTGCCCGCGCACTGATTGCCGCACTCAAGCCAGCGACTCCACCACCAACGACAACAACATCATAGGTTTGTGAACGTAGGCTTTCTAAGGGTGTAAGTGTCAATGCCGAGGAAACATCAGGTGATAGGTCATGCCACCAGGGGATGGATGTATGAGGATTATGAGTGTGTTCTTGTGTGAGCTTGGATACACGGCCTGGCATAAATGCTCCTTCTCTTGTTGTATATCTCAAGCATAGGTTGTAGCTGGCTCTGCTGTCAAGAGGCAGCGTAGTGCAAAGAGAGCCAGGAGAAAAAATCTCTCCTGGCTCTCTTTACTTTACTATGTGAACTTTACGGTCGATTTGGAAAACGACGAATCTTGCTATGTGAGTTTTGTGGGCCTTGAGGTGGTGGCTGTCTCTGTGTACGCATACGTCGCCGCGTTGCGAGGTAATGCTTGCGATCTTTGAGTTCCTCGGACAGCCAGCTAAACAGGAGGATTGTACCTATTACGAGTACGCACAGGGCGAAGAAGATCAGGAACATTCCCGCAGGTTCTAACCACGACGCATCCAGTGAATGGAGCAGAATTGGAGTAGCCTGATAGACGAACACCATGATGCATAGAACACCACCAGTCCACCAGAGCAGTTTGGCAAATTGTTTAAGCTGGTCCATAGAGCAATTCTCCTTTCGGTTGTACTCAGTCAAACAGTGCGAAGAGAGTACGACGCCTACAGGCTGGAAAGCACAAGGGACGCATTAGAGGGTAGCATTATGCGGCAAAATCAGGTGGACAAGTTACAGTACCTAGAGCATCATGTAAGCGTTTATAACCTTGACTCAGCAGTGAAGCGTGTTGGCTCCGTAGCTTCTTGTCGTGAGGGAGTTCGTAGTTGTATTCGCGCATCTCGACTCCAACTTCTTGCATTGCACGATCCAGCGGAGTTGGCTCCTCCTCGTTGAAGTCCATTATATTTGCCAAATCGGTCAGAATCGCAAGGCGCGTCTTACCAGGTAGGCTATTGACAGCCTCTGATATGATAAGCATATCGTGGTAGAGGCTTAGGTATTCTAAGACAAAACTCGCTGGATCGCTGCACTCTGGCGTGTCGTTCGTTAAGTTAGAGAAAGCTTCGGTGTCGAGCGACCCAGAGAATCTCTTATTCTTACGCTGCAGGTCGAGGATGTAATGGTTGGCGCAGCTTTTGCAAAATGCCTCGAAGTTCTCGATGGCAGGAGCATCGTGTTTCTCGGCGAAGGTAAGGGCACGAAGATAGGTTTCTTGTAGTACGTCTTCTGCAAGTTCTGCCTCTCCTCCCATCGTATGGAAGGTGGAGTAGATGTATAAGCAGTTTTTGATGTACGGGTAGAGTCTGTTGCTAAGCTGGTACCACTGTTCAATTGTCACTGGCATGCTTTTCTGCGCGGAAGAGGCCGCAGAATGAGTGGACTTATTCATAGAAACCTCCTATCAGAAACGTCCGGCATAGAAAACTTAATGGGTACCTGAAATATGATTGCCTTTGTCTTACTTATAGGGTTCCTTGATCTGGTATTTCCTACAATCTCTTCACGCTTCGGAAAAATATCTGAGATAGTATCATTTTAGTTCACATTGTCTCACTCTGTAGTTTAAGAATACAAGGTATTTTAATATTTGTCAATACTATACACGAGTATTTTTAACTCATTCTCAAAAGAGCTTTTCATTTCGTGAAATTTGATCGTTCAAAACGGAACATAGCAGAAGAAATAATGATTTGCTATAATCAAATGTAATTATTGCTGTACGTTGTAATATACAAAAATGTCGAAATGCAGAGAATTCGTACTTAAAACTGTATGAAATGTGACCTCTTAGGGGTGTACATAGCAAGTAATATATGCTATGATACCTCGGTAATAGAAAATCTCGGCCTACTATACATTTTCCAGGAGTTGCTTATGAACGTGCAGCATGAAGATATTAGAAGATATCTCGAAAAGGCAAATGCTCAAAAGCGTGTGCAAGAAGATATGAAACGTGCCAGGGAAGAAGCGACTGTGACAATTGGTCGCGCCTCTGAGTTGTTTGGTTTCAGCGAGAGCCAGCTTCGCGACTGGGAAATGAGAAAATTGCTTCAACCCCGCCGTTCCAAAGAAAATAAAGGCCAGCGTTTATATGATATTACCGAACTAGATAAACTGGCCCTGCTCAAAGAGCTTATGAAGCAAGGTGATTATTCACTTAGCAATATTCCATTAGATATTGATAAAATATGGCAATCCATTTCTCTGTCATCCAATAATAATATACAAAATGAGCAGGTATCTACTAAACATCGCTCGATAGACACCCGTGTAGAAGAGGCAAATGAAAAAGACTTCTGGCAGTACTATATTGCCCAGACACTACGTATCGCTCTCAACCTTATTTGCGAAGATATCCCCACAACTATAGCTGGTATTATTCTGCCACTTGAAAGAAAAGAGAACGCTGTAACCGAGTGGAACTCCGATGAGATATCTAAGCTTGGTCCATGTCTCATAGGTTGGCGTGACCAGGATCGTTCTTTCCATACCTTCTATGAAGAAACTCCCTCCTTCGATGTTGCAAGCGATTTTCGTGTGAGTGGCCTATATGCTGATGGACTTGAGAAAGAGCCAGCGGATCGTACTTTTATCGTGTTGCAACGAAAAGTTCGATCTCTAACGCTTCGAGTAGAGGTCGTTGAGGCAGTGCGTCGTTTGCTGAAGCCGATCTACAACGACATTCCGCGCTGGTTGTCTTTCTTCAAAGATGGCTCTCGTGATATTGTCTATTCGACATCCGTTCTCAGAGGGGTAAATAATTTCGACTCGTTACTGACATTCCTGACAAAGCGTGTTATTCATCTGGGTGGAAAAAATGCCGATGGCAGTGATCGTTGGAAATTCTGCTGCATTCTCTTACCAGAAAATCCTGGCACCCTGCTACAAATGCGTACCCTCGTGGTCCAGGCACAAAGCAAACGTTCCCCGTATATCATTGGTAAAACTTTTGTGTCTCCTAATGCGCCTATACTTAGTTTGAGCCAACGCGCCTCACAAAGTATTCATATGCTGTTTCGTTCGCCCATCTCCAAAGAAGATACAACCATTGTTTTTCGAGAGGAGGAGGCACGAGGAGGAGCAATTAAATCGGCTATTTCCATGCCAATAGGAGGAGAAAACGGTACGCCGCTAGGTGTACTCTATGTAGTTTCTGAGCAGGAAGAGGCTTTTGGCAAAGAGTATCAGCGAGTATTGCGCTTTATGGGACTGGTCATCAAAGAACTCCTCTTGCTGGTGCAGATTCGCGCACAAAGCGAAGAACGGTTGCGAGATATCATAACACAACCTCGTCTGGTAAATCGGACGTTGGCTGGTTATGACTCAGAGAATAAGCTTATTGGCGATATAGAAAAGCTTTTACGCGATATCAAAGCGACAAACAACACCGAAGTAGAGGGTCAAACCGCATTTATCTCAATAGATATCGACAACTTAACAAGTGTTATCGGTGGGTATGATGACCAAGTATCCATTAACCTTAGTAAAGTATTAGGTGATCGTATTCGAGAGCAGATGAAGCTTTTGTCTAACGAGAATAACTACCAAATTTATCATGCTTACTCAGATCGCTTTTACATTAAGCTAGAGAATATATCACTTGAAGAAGCTAGAGAAACTGCTAGTAAATTACAACATAACTTACGAGGAAACTACCTCGTGCCACTCATGCCTATATCTATAGACAAATCTAAGGGGAAAGTTGAACTCATAGAAGATATTAAATTGCGTTTTGGTGTATTATGGTATACGCATGAAAAACTTTTTACTATACTAAGTAAATATCCACAAGAAACTCAGATTCCCGATGTAAGGTCAACAATCCTTGCATTTCTCGACACTTCTCTTAATATGGGCAAACAAAAGGGTGGCAACTGTATAATCTCTTTTTATCCTAAAAATCCTCCTAGATTTGAACATGGAAGATTTGATCTTTGGATACCTTCTCAACCTTTGGAATAGTACTATTAGAGTAAAACAATAATTTTTGAAACTCAATTTGTTATACTTTAATATATCTTGTTAAGAACGTAAAGCCTGTAATATCTTATAAGGCTTTTATTATTTTAGGTAGCGTCCACCGTTCTATTGTAAGGAGTGGGCCGATGGGAAGTACTGCTTATGGTTATGAAAATTTTTGTGTTGGGGCAACCAGGAAGCGGAAAATCTACCGCTGTTCGTCGCATCAAAGAAATAGCGCAGAAACGGGGCTATACAGTTAAGTCCTTCAATGATTATACTATTTTACGTAAATGGGCAGATGAGGCAATTGACGAATCAAAATTTCGTAAAACCGCTAATGGGGGCTTCGACGTACTTGACTTTACTATTTTTGACAAATCATTAAAGGTGCTAGAGAAACGCATTACCCAAGAAAATTTAACCTCTAGCAAAGACATAATTACTATCGAGTTTGCACGCAATGATTATGCGCTTGCATTCGAGCAATTTTCCGCATCATTTCGACAAAATGCTTACATTTTATTTATTGATGCTGAGAATGACACCTGTAAAGAACGTATAGTAATGCGAGCTAAACATAGGCACTCGGACGACGATCATCCTGTCTCAGATGATATCTTTGCTACCTATTACTACAAAAAGAGTGTTGATTGCATTTCCTCCTATCTTGATAGCTTACATCTTATTAGAGGAACCAGAGAACAGCAAAATGAAAAACTTCTTAGGGTCACTGTTATTCATAATTATGGGCATAACCCTAAAGAGTCCTTTGACTTTGCAATTAGACAGTTTGCTTTGCGATTGATTAGAAAATGTAATTTGATCTCCGGCAAGCCCGCTAAAGCAAAACGGATAGCGAAGAAAAAATCATTTGAACTTGCCCCGAGCAATTGAACAAAGTCATTGCTGATTATTTAGAATACACATTTATTCTGTAAAGCTCCTCTGTTGAGAGGGAAGTGGTTTATAGATACTTAAACAACTTCCCTATTTTTCCTCATGTATTTTTCGCGACAAAAAGTGAAACCTTTCCCCTGACATATGCGAAACTTTAGAATATTGCGTCTTTTTGTGTATTGATATATCATTATGTTTCAATGCGTTTCATGGTCAGGTGAGGTATAAGCATGATTGTAAAGCTCTTTCTACTAGGCCGCCCAGGATGCGGTAAATCAAGTGCGACGCGTCATATTATCAAGCACATACAAAACAAAAAAATGTTGATAAAACGCTTCAAGGATTTTGATATTCTCAAAGAAATGTCTGAACAAGAACAGTATAAACACTCTTTTAAGCCAACGTTTTACGATGGTTTTGATGTCATTGACCACTATGTATTCGATGTAGCGTTGAAAGAGCTTGAGACAAGAATTTACGATTATATACCAAAAGCAAATGCAAACGAAATAATTATTATAGAATTTGCGCGGAGCGACTATGTGGAGGCATTTCAACGTTTCTTTTCCTTTATGTTGCAAGATGCTCATGTTCTCTTTATAGATACAAACTTGGATGCGTGTATACAGCGCGTTAAACAGCGTATGATTAAACCTAAATCTACTGACGACCATTATGTTTCTGAAGAAGCTATACAAAAATTTTACACTGAACAAGTTTTTCCTGATAATAGTAAGTTTCAAGGTAAATTTGAGAAGATAGAAAATAATGGTTCTTTGCAAGAATTTATAAAAAAGGTTGATAACTTTGTTGATATTATTTTCAAATAATACCTCGTATTTCCTACTTACCCATTTGACCCCGTGTGATACAGTATGAGAGATATGCTTCATGTCATAACATGTATAGCCTCCACGCATAAGGAGCGAGGGACGAGAAGAGTGGCATCAATACGAACCCCTTTTGATAAGCTGACACCTATTTATCCACATCAACGCATTACGTTGGAAACGGGAGCAACTCCGATTGCTCCTCGTGTGATAGACTTGTTTGTGCCAATTGGCTTTGGGCAGCGTGCGTTGATTGTGGCACCACCACAGGCAGGCAAGACGACAATTCTGCGCCAGATCGCCGCATCCATCATCAAGAACTATTCACAGTCCAGTCTCTTTCTGTGCCTCGTCGATGAGCGACCGGAGGAGGTGACGGAGTGGCGGACAGAGGTGCAGGGACCGAACGTTAAGCTATATGCGTCGAGCTTCGATCAGGCTTCGGGCAAGCATGGTCGCATCGTTGAGCAGGCGTTACAGGAGGCGAAACGACAGGTGGAGCAGGGGCGCGACGTAATTATACTCCTCGACTCGCTCACACGCCTTGCACGCGCCCACAACCTCAATAGCGATATGTGGAGCAATCCACGTGGAGGCGGACGCACGATGTCCGGTGGTGTCGATGCACAGGCGTTGGAGATCGGGCGCCGCGTCTTCGGCTGTGCGCGTACTTTGGAAGAGGGTGGCAGCCTGACGATTATCGCCAGTTGCCTTGTTGAAACGGGTAGCCGCCTCGATGAGGTGGTGTACGAAGAGTTCAAGAGTACCGGCAACTTAGAGGTGCGTCTCTCTCGCGAACTTGCAGAACGTCGCATTTTTCCCGCCATCGACCTGATGTCATCCAGTACTCGCCAGGAAGAACGCTTGCTCTCGCCCGACGAGCTACACGCCATGTCGATTGTGCGCCGCCGTATGGCTGATCTACCGCGTCGCGATGGTGCCGAGCAGGTTGTACACTTATTTGAGAAAACCAACACCAATGCCCATCTCGTCGAAGCCATCGTCAAGCAAGCGTGATATATAGAGATACAACAAGATGCCACGTTCGGACATGCCCGAACATGGCATCTTGTTGTATCTCTACGCCGCTTTCTCCTGGAAGCGGAAGAAGCGCAACGCAATCAGGAAGCATATCACTCCGTAGCCGAGCAATCCGATAATATCAGGCACCGCCGACTCAAACCCTTTGCCATAAATCATAATCGCGTTCAACCCCTCCATTGCCCACGCCGTGATACCGATTTTCGCGATCTGTTGCATCCATGTTGGCTCAAGGAAGAGCGGCCACCACGCGCCACCGATAGCGGCGGTGATAAGCGTGACCAGCGTGACAATCGGGTTGAGTTGACGCCGTGTCTTGACAACCGAAACTAGCAGGATGCCGAGACCTGTAGTCGCGAAACTAGCACCTATCAGCAGTAGAATAAGCGCGGGCCACGAGGCTACATCAAGGTGGAAGACGAAGTAGCCGATGGTAAACAGTATCGCAAGTTGCAACAATGTCAGAATGAACTGTGCCAGCACCTTGCCACCAAGTAAAGAATACTTCTGTATTGGTGCGATTAAGAGACGACGGAATGTACCATCTTCCTTCTCTTGTAAGATGGTTGCCGCCACCGCATTGAGGCCAAAGAGCGCGAAGAACACCGCGTACCCCGGCACCGTCTGATCGAAGGTATTGGTCTTTGGCGCTTGTCCCGCCGGCAGTGACTGGACCTGTGCATTTTGTGCCGCCACTGCACTTGCGTTGCCCACGTTCTTCGCGATAGTCGCTGTATCAATCGTTTGCTGGGAGCAATGATTGCCAGGAACGTTACATACTTTGTAGACCTGACTTACCGCCGAACTGCCCGCGTACTGTGCGCTTACCAATTGATTGACAATGCTACTGACAAGGTTCTGCACAATCGCCACACGCGCGTCACTGCTGTTTGGTAAGGAGTACACTTTGACGAGATTTTCCGTCGTTTTTGTACTCACCGATGTTTTAATGAGCGTATCAGTTGTGCCAGCGGGGATAACGACACCTGCATCAGCGTTGCTATCCTTTACCTGTTGCGTAACCTTATCCGCCGAATTATATGCATTGACGGTAATTTTCAGGTTACTTTTGTCGATTTTAAGCGCGTCAACCACCGCTTTTCCTACGTAACCATTGTCCTGATTATTGATTGCAACCGTGATAGCGATTTGCGAGGAACTATTTGTGAAGCCACCAAAGGCCGCTCCAATCACCGCTATCAAGGCAAGAGGAACAACGAGCAATAGCAAGAACGAGCTTCTGTCTTTCAGCACCTGCAACAGGTCTTTTTTTGCGATATACCAGAGTATTTTCATGAACCTATCCCTTTTCTCATGATGATATTACTAGTCGCGAAGCGTTTTTCCGGTAAGTTGGATGAACAATTCTTGTAGCCCGTGTGGACGTTGTACCTCGCGTTGCTGATCGCGTAATGCCAGCAGTTGATCGAGCGTGCCCATTGCGATAATGCGTCCCTCGTCCATAATGGCGATGTGGTTGCACAACCGTTCAGCCTCTTCCATGTAATGTGTTGTGTACAGAACGGTGGTACCTGCATCGCGTATCTGCTCAATGGTATCGAAGATGTTTTCGCGTGACTGCGGATCGACGCCGACAGTTGGCTCATCCATCATCAGGAACGCGGGCTGGTGCATCATAGCTATAGCCATGTTGATGCGGCGTTGCATGCCACCGGAGAACGTCTTGATAGCCTCTTTGCGTCGGTCGTAGAGTCCGACAAAGTGCAATACTTCATCGGCACGTGTGCGGCGTTCTTTTGCTGGGAGACCATAGATTTCGCCAAAGAACTCAAGGTTCTCCAACGAGGTCAGGTCTTTATACAGCGCAATTTCTTGTGGCACAACGCCAATCATGCGCTTCGCCTTGCGTGGTTCTCGCTTGACCGATACATCGCTGATCAACGTATCGCCCGCTGTCGGCTCCAGATAGCCGCACATCATATTGATGGTGGTACTTTTGCCAGCACCATTCGGACCAAGTAACCCAAAAATCTCACCCTTGCCAATGGTAAACGAGACATCCTTGACCGCCTCATGCTTGCCAAAGGTCTTGACGAGATTCTGTACATTTACCTCGGTATCCGCCCCATTCTGTAGCCTATGAATGGGACCAGTTTTTGTTATGTCCTGTGTTGCATCTTGCATGGTCTCTATTCCTTCTCTCATTGTATAGACGATGAATAATTACGTTGTGTTGAGAGTATAGGTTATGAGCAATTCAACTGTAAGTATCGGAAGGCACATCTTATCGTGGCAGGTATGGTGACGAAAGTCATGTATATAGGTTATAATAGGGCATGTACGAGAGAACACAGTTCTGAGGAAATGGAGAGGAGCAGCTATGCGTTGTCCTTATTGCGGAGGTTTGAACTCCGAGCGAGCTAGTTTTTGCGCCCAATGTGGGCGTGATCTGCCACATGCACAAACGAATACCCGTCAACAACCAGCGCAACAACCCTATCAACCACCGCGTCAGCAACTTCCACAGTCGCAACGCCCACCATATCAACCGACACAACATCCCTTCCCAACACAGGGTGCGACGCGTCCTGCTCTACCAGCCTATCAGCCACAGCACCTGCCTGTTGCAGTTCCACCGCGCCAGGCACCTGTACAGCAACCGATGCGTACTCCAGGCACACCACCTCCACAACAACAGGTTGTAGAGACGCCTGCGAACTTTCCGCCGCACACAATGGCGCATCTCAAGGCACTTCAGGACGAGGCCGTACCATATACATTGCTTGATGAAGCGGTCGTCGATGGCCGTAAGAAAATAATTTGCATTGCCTACCGTCGTTGTGCCCCCTGGCAGCAGATTGCGACACTGCTGAAGGCGTTTAATGAGCAACCAGCACAAGCATTTGCAACGGTGATTGTGCAAGGTAGCGTGGAGCGTGAGACGACGCCCTATGAATTTTCCAATGGGCAGCTACGTTTCGACCGCAATGTGCGGTTAGGAAGTCAGACTATGAATCGCTACCAGATCGAAACGGGCAATGGTTTCGAGAGTGACTCAATACGTATCGTATTGTCGGAATGAGAAATAATCTGTGGAAGCGGTAGAGCTTATCAAAAAGAAGCGTGATGGTCACGCGCTAACTACAGCAGAGATTGAGGAGTGTATCGACGCATACATGCGCGGCGAGATACCCGATTACCAGATGTCGGCTTTATTGATGGCGATCTACTGGCGTGGCATGTCAGCACGCGAGACCAGCGATCTTACTCTTGCTGTGATGCATTCAGGTGAAGAACTGCATGCACGCGACATTATCACGCCCGTTGTGGATAAACATAGTACGGGTGGCGTCGGTGACAAGGTGACGCTCGCGGTTGCTCCACTTGTCGCCGCCTGTGGTGTTGCGGTCGGCAAAATGACCGGACGCGGGCTTGGGCATACTGGTGGCACCGTTGACAAACTAGAATCGGTTACTGGTTTTCGTGCCGAACTGCCGCGTCGCACGTTTATAGACATACTTACACACCATCATCTGGTGATTGCAGGTCAATCGTCGGACCTTGCACCGGCGGACGGCAAAATGTATGCTTTGCGTGATGTCACAGGCACAATTGAAAGCATTCCGCTCATAGCGGCAAGTATCATGAGCAAAAAGCTGGCAATTGGTGCTTCGCACCTGCTCCTGGATGTCAAGGTTGGTGAGGGTGCCTTTATGAAAACGCTAGAGCAGGCACGCGCACTAGCAAGCGCGATGGTCGATATCGGACGTGCCGCTAACATGCACACCGTCGCCGCGATTACCGCAATGGAGCAACCACTGGGGAATGCGGTCGGCAACGCCTTGGAGTTGCGCGAGGCTATCGCTATTTTGCATGGCAATGGACCGCACGATGTATCTGAGCTATGCTTTCACGAGGCCGCCGAACTATTGCTAATGACTGGTCATGCCAGGAGTTCCATGGAAGCAGAAGCAAGCGTGCAATATGCTGTATCTTCCGGCGAGGCAGTTGCAAAACTAGCCGAGGTAATCGCTGCACAAGGTGGCGATGCACGCCAAATAGAGCAACCGAGCCTGTTGCCCGAAGCTCCTGTGCAGAAGATGCTCACCAGTCCACGTAGTGGCTATATCGCTGGCATTCATTCTGAACAGATTGGGCTGGCGAGTATGCACCTCGGCGCAGGACGCTTCAAGAAGGGCGAGCAGATCGACCATAGTACAGGTCTACTCTTGCAGGCCAAAGTAGGGGACTACCTGCATATAGGCGACCCCTTGCTAGAGATACATGCACGGACAGCACAGGAGGCCGACATCATTCAAGACACGTTGCTTGCCTGCTATCAGTGGAGCGAAGAATCTGTAGCGGTGCAATCGTTGATCTACGATGTGATTCGCCCGTAAATCCCGTAGGGGCTATAATTTATTAAGCCCCTTATCCGAACGTGGATGGCGACGAGGGCGTAATAAATTATAGCCCCTACGGTAATGTCAATTCCCAAAAGTCTGACGTAGGTTGGCTGGGATCACTGGCACCTCTTAGTAGGAAGGCATGACCATTGCCATCGCTTGTGCCACTGCCGAAGACAGAACCGCCAGTAGGTAGATTGGGTTCATGTGTCCAGTGCAAGGTATTGATATCGACGAGCCATACCTGATTTGAGCCATCATTATGATTGGCGTCATAGCCGCCTATGACTGCAATCTGCCCAGGCTGCACAACACAACTCATCGCTCCACTAAGCGCAACAGGTGCGTTTGTGGCTGATTGCGCCCAAGCATCTGTGCCGACATTATAGGTGTATATCGCGTTTGTTTGCCCATGCTGACCCGTATCCGTTGCTCCTCCGATCAGCATAATTCCTGCATCACGATTGGCAAGTACAGCGTAGCCCAGCCCTACTGGAAGTGGAGCCAGCACATGCCATTGACCTGTTGTGCTATCGTAGCGATACCAACCCGTTCCTGCCTGTTGACCATCGCCACTGTGCAAAAAGCCCTGTGTGATATAGAGATGCCCTTTGGTGTCCGCGATAATACTTCCACCAAAGCCCAGCGTAACTCCCGACGGTGGCACAATCTTTTGAACCGTATCCGTTACAGGATTGTATACATAGAGCAGTGAGGTAACGGCATAAGTATTTGTCGAGTAGCCAACTGTATAGAACAAGCGGCCCGACGCATCGACTGCAACTGCGTTGTTGACCATACCAGGAAATTGTGTGTTCGACGATGTTTCCCACTGCTCTGCCGCGATATCATAGCGGTAGAGATGACGGTCATAGTGTGGCGATGCCTTTGAACCACGATATCCCCCGCTGACATAGAGATAGGCACGTCCCTGTACCTGTACATACGCTGCTGTGTTGTCCGCTAGTGCTGCCGGAAGCGAAGGTAAACGCTGCCACGAGCCAGGCGTTGTTGCTGATGTAGTTGCGGCGGCGGGTCGTGTTGGTGTGGAATATGGTTGTTGTGTCGTGATTTTCTGCGGCCCTTGTGTGCTGGTTGACGGGTGGTGGGTAGTACGCACAAAAATAAGGAGCGATGTTAGTATTACACAGAGTACCAGTACGACAAAAAAGCTGGTGCGAATAAAGCGTCGTGCATTGAAGCTTGCAGGTTGGATACGTTTAGGTGGCTCTACATCTGACATAATGGGTAAGCTAACCTGTGAAAGTTCAAGTGACACACGCTGGTCCAGGCTCTCGTCAACGGTGGCTAGTTCGCTTTCTAAATCCTCCCCCCCTATGCGACTGCGCCTCATCTCATGTAACACTTCACGTATCTTTTGTCTCTGTATCGGGTCTAGCGGATTGATGTGTGTAGGGTCCTGCTTATATGCCATCTCTTCCGTTTGCTCTCTCCGAGTTGTGGTCGTATTGTTTGGCTCTTCGGGAGTAAGGGTAGCAGTGTATGAAGTGGTATTTTGCTCGTTTTGTAGCTCTATCGCTTGCTGTAGCATGACGCGTTGCTGATAGGTAGAGCGTTCTTCGATGGTATATGCCCGCTCTAATGCCAGAAAGAAGGTGTGCGCGGATTGAAAGCGATACATCGGCTCTGTACGTGTAGCCAGCGTGATAAGGCCACCAAGCACCGCCGACAATGCTGGAGCACCTTTCCCGACTGTATCCATCGGTGATGTTGCTTTGCCATTGGTTGGCATTGGACGCTGACCACTCACCATTTCATAGAGCAAGATACCGAGACTGTACAGGTCCGAACGGCCATCCGTTTGTCCTTCAGTCAGATATTGTTCCGGTGAGGCATAGCCGGGGGAGCCGAAATCGGTCGTGTCGTTGTTCTGTCCTTCTTTGAAATAGCGTGCAATACCAAAATCGACTAGCATCAGCGTTCCCTCCGGTGTGATGAGAACGTTGGATGGTTTGAGATCACGGTAGATAATTGGTGGCGTCTGTTTATGTAGATAATCGAATACATCGCACAGTTGTAGTGCGAAATTCAAAGCCTCAAGCGGTGGTAATGGACCCTGTTGTCGTAGGTAGGCGGATAGCGTTTGCCCTGGTATATAGTCCATGACCATATACCAGTAACCGTCCTCGAAAAAGTAATCGTAGAGCGAGGGAAGCGCCGGATGATGCATGCGGGCGAGAAACAAAGCCTCACGTAAAAAACGATCTGTATGTACGCCACCACTACCAGGAAATTCCTGTGTCGCGAGTGTGGCTGGCAGATCGTCACCCTGTAATAGATAATCGAGCGCGGCAAGCGCATTTTCTGGCAGCAACTGATCCGCCCGTGCCTGTTTGATTGCCACCGGCACCGTGAGTTCACTATGGGCAGCAAGGTACACCTTGCCCATACCACCGTATCCAATAACGCGATGTATATAATATTCATCGTCGCAGAGCATCTTACCTACTAGATTCTCTTGCTCTGTTTTCTGTTTACTCTGTACATATACCATAGTAGTGTTATTTCTATTCTTTCTGCACGCCAATGGGTAGCTGTAGTAACGTTGCAACCGTCTTTTGTAATTCGCGAGTATCGAACGGTTTGCACAATCCGCTCGAAACGTTCTTCAGGCGGCGTGTCCAGGATATTGAGCGCATAGAGAGCGGCTATACGTTCTTGTTCATCATGAGGCAAGGGAACGAGTGGCGACATTATCTGTTTCTCCTGCTGTCAGGGTATGTTTTCTCGTCTGTAGTCCTGCACTGGCTAAAAAAATTTCTTATATACATCATCTGGTACTGTACGGCCTTGTTTGTGTCGATGTATCTACTTTCATTCTACATAGTCCGCCAAAACGTCCTCTGATCACTACAACCCTGTAACCTATAGTGCGTAGATAGAACAGTTGCAGCAAATGGTATTTATGCAAATGAATAGATAGACACGGAAGGACATGCCAGCACAATGCAAGAACAGCAAAACTATGGTGGCTATACAGGTAATCCCCAGTATGATGGTCCGCCGCTACAACAGCAACAGCAGTATGGTACACCACCACAACAAGGTCAGAGTGTGCCACCTCCCGTCGGGAATATGTATGATGACGACTTTGTAGATGCCTTCGCGCAGCGTCTCTCACAGCGCATGGCACAAGGGCCACGTGGCAAACTCTATCCACAGGGCATGAGCCGCGACAAGGCATCACCAGCGCAGAAGCTCTCACTTGCAATTGTGTCAGTGCTAATGCTTGTGCCACTCAGCGGCATTTGTATCGGGTTGATTGGAGTATCGCATCTATGGTTCGTTGGGCTTGCGGCATTAGGAATCATCTGTTTGACGATCTTTCTCATCAATGCTGTATTCGCCGAAAAAGGGTAAAAATGGACACAATGCAATGAGCAAGCATTCCTGCTCGCTCATTGCATTGTGTCTGAATGGATAACTTAATGTACGAGTTCGATTTCGCTCTTGAGCGACACAAGGGCGTTGTTGAGTTGCAAGACCTGCTCTTGCATGGCCTCGGTTTTTTTCTGTTCGGCGCGTACAAAGCGCGTGTAGGGTGCGATAGAGTCTTGTACTCGCATCAGCGCGTTGCCGAGTTCCTTCTTGAATTGCTCTTGCATGGCTGTGTGAAGACGAATACGTAGCTCTTCCATTTTGGTGTTGAAGTCCTCTTTGGCACGCTTACGGCGTGCTGGAATGATGTAGAGTCCCAGACCAAGCAAGGCAACACCTGCTAGTATGCCTGTAATATCGGCAACAACGGCTGTGCCTGCGAAGGCGACAATAGCGGCTCCGAGACCGATACCACCAGCACCTGCGACGGCTGCCTGAGCTACCGCACTCCGCATATTTTGTGATAGCTCGATGGCCTCGGCCTGCCTATCGTAGGTCTGTACGACGCTTGCGGCTGTTCGTGCCACTGATTGCAGTAGCGTGCGGCGGTTGTAATCGAATTGTCTTGTTACCGAGCCAATCATCTCGTCGTCGCGGCGCACGCTCACCTGACGGCGGCGGTCCAGATACTCCATCACATCTTGCCACAGGCGATGCTCGTGTTGCACCAGCCAGTCAATGAGGTCCTGTACGGCGTGGTCGATGCGTCCTGCGCTATCGCCGATCACGTCGCGGTCGAACTCCTCACGGATGCGCTCGCCTTGCACCAAATCGAAAATACGTCCCAGGCGAATGGTTTCATCGAAGAAGCGATCACCACGTCCACGCATATCCAGGATGATATTTTCGATCTCACTCAGGCGATGCGTGAAATTTATCTCCATGTCCTCGCGGTGTAGACGTAATTGCTCCTCAATCGAGCCAACCGTTCGCGCATCTTCCGCCAATAGCTCAGCGCGTTGCTGTACAAAAGAATGTGTCTCGCTCAGCAAGCGTTGCATTACACCGAGAGGGCTAAGCAGCTTGAGGCGAATACGCTCTGCCTCGTCCAACGTGTGAAACAGGTAGTCTTCGAGCTTGCCGAAGCGACTGCTTTCCCACAGGCCCAGCGCGTCACGACCGACAGCGCTCAGAGCGCGTTGGGCTAGTAGTGCTGAGACTGGAAAAATTTCGGGTTGGAAGCCAAGCAGGTTTTTACAGTTGTCGCGCACAAAGGCCATGACCTCTTCGAGGGCGGCAGGAGTACGGAGCATATCAATCTTGTTGAGAATGACAATGACCTTTTTGCCCCATGTACGGATGCGCTCCATGAACATGCGCTCGCTCTGCGTAAATGGACGGTCAACCGAGGTGATGAACAGGATAAGATCGCTACGCGGCACAAACTCTTCCGTCAGGCGTTCATGTTCGCGCAGCACGGCATTGACGCCAGGAGTATCGACGATGCTGATATCGCGCAAAAATTCTGCTGGATTATCAATCTCTAACACATTCTGCTCGACCTGATGCTGCACATTCTGCTCACCATAGCGCACAACCGTCACCTGATGTGTGGTTGGAATCACGCCCTCTTCCAAAACCTCGCTGTGCAATAGTGCATTGATACAGGCCGACTTTCCCGCATTGAACTCACCCACAACTACAAGTAGAAAAAGATCGTCAAGGGCGTTCGTGACCTGCCGTAACGTGGTCGCGTAGGCATCTGCACCCTCGAACCCGACGAGACACGCCTGAAGCTGGCTGGCGATGCGTCGCTCCTCTTGCAATAGGCGGCGTTGCTGATTTTGTAAAATGGCCTGTGTCATAACGTTTTGTACCCTCTCTTTGCTCTAGTTATAATACGAGAGAGAGGGGATAAAAGTTATCATATATACATCACGGTTTTGAAAACAAATCTCTTGGGGTATCATATGGCACGATGACTTTGAGCGCATCAGGAGCCACACAAAAATCAACAGGTGGGAAGCCGCGCGTTGTGCTGCCTGCGGAGTCGCCATCAATTTGCATGGCAACACGGCGACGTGTGCGTATCTTAATGTCTTTACATGTCTCATATTGTACCCAGTTACGACGCTGCTTACGGCGCAAAAGAAAATCTATCGCGATAGCAATGCGTCCAAAAGCGTTTTGCTTGCGGAGAATACATACGTCCAATCGCCCATCATCACACTTTGCCTGCCATGTATATTTAATCGCGCCTGCGTACAATTGTGTGTTCCCAATAATGATTTGCATTGCGGTTGTGCGAAAGGTGCGCTCACCAATTTGAATCACGACGCGGAAACTTGGATAACCGAGACCAAGCCATGTACCAACAAAGAAGTAGCCGAGTACGCCAAAGCGGTTCACCGATTTCTTCTCGACTGTGCTCGTTACCTCACCATCCAGACCAATGCCAGCCATCAGCAGGAAATAGCGATCACCTGTTTGGCCGAGGTCGATACGTCGTGTGCGACCGTACAGCAATACCTCGCGTGCCCCTGCATTGTCCAATGGAATGCCTGTCTCGCGTGCCCACACATTAACAGTGCCGCTTGGCAGAACACCTAACGCGGTATCGCTATTTGCCAATTCTTGAATAACCTCGTTAATAGTGCCATCACCACCAACAGCTACGACAACCGAGATGTGTTGCTCGACGGCCTCATGTGTGATCTTCTTTGCATCGCCCGCTACCTCCGTCAAGCGTAGTTCGGCCTGCCAACCTGCTTTTTGCAAATAGGCAACCGTCTCCTCGATCTGTTGTTTATTCTGGGTATAGCTCCCAGACGTGGGATTTGCAATAATGATCGCTGTTGTTTGCGTAGCCGATGAAGATGGTTCTACCTCTAGCTCTTTTAGTATCTCTTCCTGCATTGTTGTCCTTTGCCAATTACATAACCGTTTATTTTGGTACGTGACGATGTAATATATAGTTGCAGAGGTAGCTAATTTGGCAACGATCAGGTGAACGGGCGAACGCAAGGGACGATACTGGTCAAATAAGACGAATGCCATAAAACTACCAAAGGGCGACCACAAGGGTCGCACCCTACTATATACGTTCTACAGCACTAGCACGTTTTGTATAGTAGGGTGCGACCCTTGTGGTCGCCCGTCCATTCTTGTGGTCGCTCGTTTCCAATTTAATCCACACGCGGCACACGGGCCAGAATTTCGGCAACGACTTCGTAGTTGATGGTACCAAGCCGTTCCGCAATCTGTTCTGCTGTGAGGATCGTATCACCCTGTTGCCCGATCAACACCACCTCGTCGCCTATGCGTACCTGTGGAATGTCGGTCACGTCAACCATGCATTGGTCCATGCAGACGCGCCCAAGTAGCGGTGCCTCCTGTCCGTGAATGAGAACTGACCCCCAGTTATGCGGACTACGGCGGAAACCATCGGCGTAACCGACTGGCAACACGGCGACCTGTGTAGGACGCCCGGTTGTGAAGGTGCAGCCGTAGCTGATACACTCACCTGCTGGCACCAATTTGACCTGTGCGACCAGCGTCTTGAAGGCCAATGCGGGCCGAAATCCTGCTGGCACACGTACCTCTGTCGAAGGGTCTAGCCCATAGATTGCGATGCCAGGACGCACCATATCGAAACGTGCCTCTGGCAAACTCAGTGTCGCGGCACTATTCGAGGCATGTACAAGCGGTGGGCGCAACCCTTGCTCGTCGAGTACAAGCAAGACGTGCTTGAAGCGTTCTAATTGCAGGCGTGAATGGGTTTTATCAAGTGTATCTGCCAGCGCGAAATGGGTGTAGAGTCCCTCCAGCACCAGCCCCGGCAGTGCCTGTATCTCTCGCACCAGTGCGACGATATCGTCCAATTGTTCCTCGCGTATGCCGAGGCGACCCATGCCCGTATCGACCTTGACATGGACCTTGACCGTTTTAGCGAGGGCGAGTGTTGCGCGTGAAAGTGCCTGTGCTGACTCACTGTTGTACAGCGTCACCGTCACGTCTTGGTGTACCGCCTCGCGCATCTGCCACAGAGGAACATAGCCAAAGACAAGAATAGGTGCGGTAATGCCACCTTCGCGTAGTGGTGTTGCTTCACTCAAGGTTGCCACGCCGAGCATCGAAGCTCCATTGCGAAGCGTTGTACGTGCCACCTTCAATGCTCCATGCCCATAAGCATCAGCCTTGAGGCTAATCAGCACCTGCACGTCTGCCCCTACTATTGACTTGATACGGCGGGTATTGTTCGCAATCGCATTCAGGTCGATCTCCACCCACGTCGGTCGCTCGGCACGCGCCACCACAATTTGTTTCCATCCCGGCGACTGCCGTACCAACTGCTCTGACACAGCCCACGGTTCTGCCATCAGCAATTCGGTCACGCGCTCCATCCGCGTTGCCTCGGAGCCTTTGATAAGGATAAGCTGCCTGTGCTGTCGAGCATGTTTCGTGTGTACAGGCAGTTGACGCGCTGCCTGTGCCGCATCCTCGTGGGTCGAGGTTATGATAACATGCGAGGCATGTAAGCCAGCATGTAGGGCTGCATCAGCAATTAGAGTAGCTCGTTCACCTTTTGTAATCAAGTAATCGACGCAATGTGCTGCCTCGCTTCCTACCAGACGATGTGCCTCTTCCTCATACGCTCCAAGACTCAACATATCACCGAGGATAGCGACACGCTGGCCTGCTGGTAATAACTTGAGTGTTTGTAGTGCTGCGATCATTGAGGCAGGAGCAGCATTATGCGTATCGTCAAGTAATGTCGCGTCGGCAACGCCTGGTAGCGGTGCGAGTCTTCCTGGCAGCGGCTGCACCTCTTTCAGTGCCTGTGCGATTTCGTCAATGCTCATACCGACGTGCCGTCCAACTGCATACGCTGCCAGCATCGTTTGTACGTGATGTTCTCCCACCAGTGCTGATACCAGCGTCGTCGTGGAAACGGTGGCCGTCTCTATGTCCATTGTGATGAGCGAAAATTGTGTTCCGTTCAAACTCACATGAATATTCTCCACTGGTGGTGGTGCTTCGTCCTTTGTGAAACCAGGCATGTTGTGTACGATATAGGGATAGCGTGCGACATTATGTGGACGTGCGGTTGCATGATGCAGCAACATATCGTAGATAGCCTGGTTGTAATTATTATAGAAGAAGGTGCTCCCTTCAGGCAGACAGGTGAGCAGCGTTCCTAGCTCGTCTGCTAGTCGCTCAAGCGTGCCGAAATATTGTAGTTGTGCAGGGCTAATATGAGTCATCACGCCAATTTGTGGGCGTGTAATGCGACAGAGGTCGGCAATCTCACCTGGATGATCACACCCGAATTCTAGTACCGCGTATTGATGCTGTGGCTCCAGACGACCCAATGAAAGCGGAATGCCCAGCAGGTCGTTATAGTTTTGCCAGCTTCTAAATGTGGCAAACTTGCTGTCAAGCACCGTCGCAATCGCCTCTTTGGTGCTGGTCTTGCCCACGCTCCCTGTGACCGCTATCACCGTTGGGTGCCATTCTTGCAGAATAAAGCTGGCGTAGTGTTGTAGTGCGAGGCGTGTATCCTCGACAACAACTGTCGTGATCTCAAGCTGTTCGAGCTGTTGCTGTATCTCTTCCGCCAGCCCGTTAAAGATATGCGACTCTACCATAAGGCCAGCTGCTCCACTCCGCAGTGCATTGAGCAGGTACGTATGTCCATCGCTGCGCTCTCCACGTACCGCCACGAATAGCTCCCCCGGCACAATCTGGCGTGTATCGTGACTGAATGCTGGGAATGTCGTCTGTTTACCAGGAAAGCGTAAGGTTCCCTGTGTTGCCTTGAGAAGAAGGTCGAGATAAATCATGAGTGTGTTACTCCGTCCAGAGCAATTTGATACGTTGTGTGAAACCGCCACGTTCGCTACGTCGCCGCTCTTGTTCTGCTTTTACCATGTCTACTGTAATATTGCTGTGTTGCATCAACGTGTCGATTACTTCATACAGGTCAGCTAATTCTTTGATGAGTTCGTATTGGGTGTCAGCCTGCACGACCTCCTGTGCCTCTTCAACCAGCTTTTGTCGCAATGCCTGTTGAAACTCAACTTTGGTCATTATTTCCGTCTTACATGTGTCTCCATGTTGCTGAATGATATCAGGTATATGATCGCGCACAAGTTTGTTGTATCTCTTCTGCATAGCCGACCTTTCAACCGATGGTAATACGTCGTTGTGTAATAGCAAGGAGACCGCAAGGGTCTTCCTCAATACCATTCAAATAAAGTTCTTGGTGAAAAATGGGAACGGGCGATCCCTTGTGGTCGCCCGTTGGGATTCCTTTTCAATATATTTTATTTCAACGGTATTGGGGTCTCCCTGTCCTATTTTCGGTCCTCCGGTGTCATCGCGAAAATCAATGTGCTACGCAACTCGTCAGAGGGGGTCTGCGCGTCATTGCGTTTCAACCCTTCCTGGACAAAGCCCATTCTTCGTGCGACGTTTGCACTACGCTCATTTCTTGCATCACAACGGATTTCGACACGGTTGGCGTGCAGATGCGTGAAAAGATAGTCCGTGTACAACTTTACGGTTTCAGTCATATAGCCATGTCCCGTTGCGGAGACACGCAACCAGTAGCCAATCTCGAAGTAGCCAATCTCCCAGTTGTGCGGATGCAGACCGCTTCCGCCGACGAAAAGTCCACTGGTAGTATTCCAGAGGCTAAAATTCATGTCTTCGCGCAACAGGGTTTTTGCCTGCTGATGAATAATCCAATCGCGGCTCTCCTCGACCGATTGATGAGCATCTGCAAAAGGAAGCCACGGACGAATATGGTCGCGCGACTCATCGACCGCTTCAAAGAGTGCCTGTGCATCCTCTTCACGATAGGGACGTATTGTCACCCGCTCGCCCTTCAGTTCTGTAAAGAGCGGAATGAGTGTATGATATTTTTCGACGCTCATAGAGAAGACCTCCTGCGAAACTAGCGAGCCAATACGTATTGCATGCTCCCGACATGCTGCACCATCCCTTTTAGTTCCATCATCACAAGTGTCGAGGACACCACGTTCGCTTCTAATGCTGTCTGACGCGTCAGTTCGTCGATGTGGCACGGCTCCAGGTTCAAATACTTGAGCAAAGCTTGCTCTTCTGGATTATCGGGCAGTATGGCTTGCATGGTTTTGCGCGTCTCTTCGGGATGTGGAAAGGTGTGAATGTTCAGTTGCTCTAAAATATCGCGTGTAGTGGTAACTGGATGTGCTCCATCCTGTATCAATTTATTCACCCCGGCACTGGCGGGCGAGAAGATGCCTCCTGGTACCGCGAACACCTCGCGCCCCTGATTGAGTGCTGAATTTGCCGTGATGATTGCACCAGAGGTTGGTGGTGCCTCGGTAATCAGCACGCCGAGCGATAAGGCGGAGATAATGTGATTGCGTGCTGGAAAGTTGCCTGCATCTGGACGAACGCCTAACGGGAAGGTGCTGAGTAGGGCACCTTGCCCGGACTCGACAATACGTTTGGCGAGGTTGTAGTTTCCAGGCGGATAGATGGTATCCAAACCGCTTGCCAGCACCGCAATCGTGCGTCCACCTGCGTCAAGCACCACATTCATTTTTTGCTCACCGTATCGAATTGAAAGAATCCCTTCTTATATTGTCACGCGTCCTGGCACGAAGCTGACACGCAACGAGCCGTACCATAGCTTACATGGTACGGCTCGTTTTTGCAATATGCAAAGACTATTTTTTTCTAGAGTACTATTGATCCGCTGAACATTGGCCGTCTGCCTCTTCGAGCTTTTTTCGTTTCTCTTCCTTTTCTATTTTTCTCAGAGACCGTGCCACTCTATGTAGGGCTTCATCAATAATGAGCCAATCTTCTGTACAGAGGCCCAATGATTCCATCGTTCCTGCCCTTGCCGCTTCCCTAGTGTTCTCGCCGCGTTCACTCATAGGCCAACCTTCTGGCCGCCTGCGTTATTGGCCTGCATCCGTATCAACCGTACTGGTATGCTGGAGCGAGCCGCTCGGTTGGCTACGATACTTTTTCGCCGTCGCTGCCGACACGCCGCTCAACCGACCGAGTTCCCTATCAGGGATATCAGGAAAGAGTATCGCCACTTTTGTAACCCGTTCAGCAGCGTTCAAGCCGTTGAGGTCCAGCTCACGCACTTTTGCTTCGCGCTCTTGCGGCGTCGTTTCAATAGGCGTAACTGTTTGCTCAACAGACACAGGTAAGTCAATAGTCGGCTGGTCGCTGACAACTTCGTGAGAAGGTTGTACCTCCTGCTGCTCACTAGGCACTGGTAGCTGAGCAGGCAGCTCGTCATTGACCTCTGTGGGAGCAGGCTGCGGCACCTTCTTACGTACCACTAATGCGAGCTTGCTCATCACTTGCTCAAACAGGATAAACTTGCGCTGCGGTCGGGCTGGTCTCGTCAGTTTGGCTGCGTCGCTTTCAACGTTGGTGAGTGCCAAAATCGCGCCTAAGAAGACGGCCACGCCTGCCCTCGCATAGACTAAGAGAGTCAGGTTAATACCAAGCTCACGCAGTGCCTCACTGAACTCAATATTAAGTGCTTGTTGCAGCAGCTGGATGACCACCGGCTCGAATACGACGAAACTGATGCCCAGTGCGACCGGGACGCTCCAGAGTAAATGCCAGCTTCTGCCAAGTTCCCGACAGCGCACCCAACTCACCACAAACGAGGTATCGACACCGAGCGAAAAGATGGTCGCCCACGCCCACTTCACGGCTGGTATGTTAGCGAGAATGCCGCCCATGCTCACGTCCATGCCAGAGGCGAGAAAGGCGATCAGGATCAGTGCCTCGGCAAGTATAGCGGCGAACCGTTGTACCCATCGGATATGGTGAAGCAACCCTGGCAAGTATTTATATCTGTCGATAGCGTTCCGGTTTTTGGCGGTGTCTTCATAGTCGCTCATCCTGCCATCCTCTCTGAAGATTCGTGGGGTTCATCTATCATTTGCCTCCTTGATAGCATGCATTATTCGCATGGCAACCTGGGGAACTATAGCATTGCCATAGGCTTTAAGTGCTTCTCTCCGCCAGCGGGCTTCACTGGTTGCGGTTCCATCGGGAAATCGCACCATCCTATGGGGAAGCCCATCATCCAGCCCGCAAAGCTCGGCTGCAACTTGAGGCCATTCCCTGTCCCAGCTATTCTGTCCTTCAAATCTGCTCGGTAACTGCCTTGCGAGCATGGGTTGCGGTTCCCGTCTTTCTTGAGCCTTGGCTTCCGTCCCTCCCCTTGACCGTCTACCGCCTGTGCGGTGGGCAACAAACCAGATTCTGTCCCTGCGGTGCGGCGCGTTGACGGATACAGCTGGAATAATAAACGGCTGGACTTCGTAGCCCGCACTTTCCAAATCAATGCACACCTGCTCGAGTACCACGCCCTGCTGCCAAGTAACGAGGCCACCAACGTTCTCTGCGATGACCCATGCTGGCAGGAAACGCCGTATAACTGCAAGCATTTCAGGCCAGAGGTAACGGTCATCAATTGTGCCCCGCCTTCGTCCGGCTGCCGAGAATGGCTGGCAAGGGAAGCCTCCGGTAATGAGGTCAACACGTCCGATACCGAGGGCGAGTGCCTGTTCCTGCCCGTCACTCCTTTCCAGTCCCTGGCCTGCGGCGTCGGCAAGAACCCTGATGTCGCTGAAGATCTTGCAACCCGGAAAGTTTTTTCTGAGCACCTGCTGGCAGAACCAGTTATTATCACAGAATCCGGCATTTTCGTATCTGTCTCCCCAAACAGTTCTGGCTGCATACGCGAACCCTCCAATCCCACTGAATAAATCCAAATGACGTATACTCTGTTTCTTCCATATCATCTTATGATCCCCCTTTAATAGCCGAGTATGACAAGCGGCTCATCCTTGAACGGCGTGTACCAGCATGGCTCCAGCCATATACTGCGCGGTTCCACAGGCCGTATAAGATTGGCAAACAGGAACGATTGCTTGATGCCTACATCCGAAGCGGCCAACTCCTGCCCTGTCCACTGGCGCATCTGCGCTATCCGTCCGTCACCTACAAAGGTTGTGAAGGCGATGGTGACTACCCGCGCCCCAAACAACTCGAGCTGTGCCTGAGCTTTTAGAAAAGCAATGTAGGCTCGGATGCGCCGCTGGAAGTGCTGCCGCTGCTCGGTGCCCCGGTCATGCTCGATAAGCACTGGCAAGCGCAGCCGCTTCTCCCCGACAGTGTAGCGGTAGTCCAGAAAGGCGTCGGGTATGACACTGTGGCTCTCTAGGCGTCCATTCACCCGCCACGTCGCCTTATATGGTTTTCGGCGCAGGGTGCGCTCATGGACGAAGGTGTGCAGATAAAAACCGTTGCCCGTGCCTTTGAGCAGCGCAGCCGAGACGATGATGTCGTTTAGCTCCAGCGCATGGTCAACAAACAGCCCATGCTTATCGACTTCTTTCACCGCGCGGAAAGCATCGCTGACGTCTAGCCCAACTTTGTGCAAGTACCGTGAACCTTTACCCGTCAAGGTGTAGTAGAAAGGTTTACGGAACGCTTTGCCTGGTATGACATCGTGCTGCACGTAGCCGTGGTCAGCCAGGGTTTTAAGCCTGGCCTTCACGGACTTGATGCATCCGGGCCTATAGTGCAAGCGGCACAACTGCTCGGCAGTGGCGTGGTGGAGTTGATACAGACCTAGTGGCATGTCCAGAGAACCGTGCAAGAGTATGTCATATATAGGCGTGATAACGAAGGGTACGCGTGCCATTACAGTTCCTCCCACCGGCTGGTTGGTGTATCTGTTACCTGGTCGTCTGTTAGGGACATCGATGTCCCTAACATATTTTGGGTACTGCGGATACTCGCCTCAACCTCGTCTTTTGGCGTACAATACTTGGCCCGCGTCTGGGCCTGGATTGCAGCCAGCCGCTCATGAAAGGCTTTCGCAGCGATAGGCTTCGCCATGTCATCGGTGCGTATTCTACCCACCTCAGTACCACTGCGGGCGTAGAGTTCGCGGTTGGGGAGCTCGACGAGTGTTTGGGCTAGCTCGCTGGGCGTGACGGTTGTTTCCTTGCCGACTGGATGTTTGGCGAGATACATCATGGTCTGACGCAAGCAGAAGATGAAGCTGTATAACTCTTCGCGGCCGTCGTCCGGGCGGCGCGTCCACTCGAGGCTGTTATCTGGTTTGCGGATCACCAGCGACGGCGGGAAGACCAGTTCAGGGATGAGATACCACTCTTTATCGAGCGTATGCTGCCATTCGTTATAGAAGCCGTAGCCACAGCCGGAGAAGCCCAGTACAATATCAACGGGGATGTGGACGTGGGCGTTGCCAGTTGTCATGACCTCGTAGAGTAACTGATCCAGATGTAGCGTCGGGTCCCACAGCTCGTGCGTCACGCGGTTACGACCACGGATGGCAGTCAGCACGCCGAATAGTGGTGTAACCTCGACAGTGCCACCGCTGCGCATCGATTGCAGTGGGCGTAGGTAGCGGTCAACGAACAGACGGATATGGTAGTTATTGATAGGATAGGTCAGCAGGTGCTTGATCGGATGTGGGTCAATATCTTCTGGCCGGACGGTCGTCTCTTTAGAACGGAAAAAGTGAGCCATCTCATGCGCATCGTCATGAGTAACGCGGAGGCATAGTTTGGTGGTGGCGGTCAAGGTGGACGCACGTAAGTACTCCGGCAGTTGACTCCTAAATTGGTGAGCAACCGTCAGCTTTATGCCAAACTTGCGGCCTTCGGTGAAAAGCTCGGTAATGTCCTGGGTGACGAAGTTATGAAATTCGTCAATATACACACTCACCTCTGGCCGTTTGTGAGCGGGTAGATCACCAAACGCGAAGATCGCCCTGTAAGCTTCTGCTATTAGCATGGTGCCGATCAATCGCGAATCTTGGGTCAAGGATTTGGTCGGCAGGGTGATGAAAATCAGCTCGATGTCTTCGAAAGCCGTGGGAAAATCGATGCTCGTATCCTTCTGCCCCAGGATGTGACGCACCAGGCTACGGCCCATGAACAGCAGTTCTAAGCGGCCTAAGAGCGGTTGGACGCGCTTCATGCGGTCGTTGTAGTGCAGGTCGTCGTATTGGGTCTGCCAGAAATCGGTGACGGTAGAATCGGTAACGTTTTTGAGCAACTGCGCACGAAACGTATCATCGAGCAAGAAGCGGCGCATATCGACGAGCGTCATGCCAGGGTTAGCCAGCAGCGTGATGACCGCCGCTCGTAAGTAGCGTGGCAGATTGTGCTGTTTGAGCACGTCCTCCCACACCGTCTCAAAGATGTGCATCACCTGGTCTACGGCTTTGGCAACGGCCATATTCGACGTGTCTGTAAGCCTGCCGAAGACGTTGACGCCAAACGGGTATGCCTCGTCCTCCATATTGAGCCAATATGCTTTATTCAGCAGGTGCTCAGGCAGCCGACTGATGACGTTCATAACTAAATCTTTGTGGGGATCGATGACGATCCCCGGTTTACCAGCTATAGCGTCTTGGAGAATCATATTCGCCATCTCGGCGCTCTTGCCTGAACCCTGCACACCGACCATGTAGGTGCCTGCAAAGCGGTTCTTTTCAGCGACTACTAGTGGCTCGTGTGAGCCTAATCGGGTGCCAAGCGACAACCCCTCCTCGGTAGACGTTGGTTCCGGCAACGCTGGCGGTTGTGCGGCAGCCTCAGCTAGTTCGGCTCTGGCTTGGGCGATAATGCTGAAATCGCGGTAGAACTTATAGCCTGCAATCGGCAGGTATAAACAGGCTGGTCCGAAGAAGCACCAGCCGATCACGTCGCCACCATGTGTCCAGGTAAAGATGGCGAACAATAGGAAGAGAAGCCCTAAAGCGAGGACTTTGTACTTGTTCATAGGAATCATGGGTTTACCTTTCTGGGAGCGGAGCGACAGATGAGTGTGCTCCGCTCAGTTGATGAGCATACCTCTGGTGGATAGAGAAGTACACTACGGTTGCGCTTGGCGACGGCGGCGTTCGATACGAGCGTCGTGGTCGGCGTCGGCTTGTCTAAGCAACTCCCGCACTTCGGGCTTATGCAAGTCCTCTATATGGAAGGCATAGGCTTTGGGGTCGCCTGGTCCATCGCCAGTCAGCGTTTTTAGCTTATAGGCAAGAATCGGCCACGGCGCTGACTTGCCGGATTCCCAGCGCTGCCAGGTTCTCGGCGTAATAGGTTTGTCTCGGCCGAGCAGTCGGGATATTTCGTCGGCTGCCTCTTGTTGGGAAAAACCGTGATCTATGCGCCAGTTGAGTAAATCGGCGGCAAGTTCCTTGACCCACTGGCGGCGGCGCATGTACAACTGCCAGAGTAAAAACAAGACCAGCACAACTATCGGGAGAAATGTGTTCGTATGGTTCACTGTAAGAAGACTCCTTCTATACAAGGTCTGCGGTTGTAAGAAGACTATACCTGAGTGGACTCCAAGAAATCTACGACATCTTTTCGCGTATTGTTGCTATTGCGCCAACTATGCTAATTGCGTAAGCAGTAAGGGACGGTTTCGCGGTTTTTTGCTAGGTTTTAGAAGGTAAGTAGAACGGGGTGTCGTGAGGCTATAGTGGGTAATTTCGCCATAGGACACTCCATGCGATGATATATCACGTCCATCTGCCAATGTTGTGGCACGTTCGCTTCGGTACTCTTGGCCTGGTGGACGTGCAAGGGTGAGGCTTATGTGGTGCAAGCGTTAGCAAGGAAGCGTAGAGGCGCGGCAGGGTACCAATGTGCATTGCCTGTTTTGAGGTGGGTATACGCCACACAATTAAGGATATTTATTTATAAATAACAGAGATAAAGTATTGATTAAGTGTACCAATTTTGGTACACTATAAGTAGTGAAAGATGCAGAACGAGTAGTAAAGAACTCTTCGCCTTATCACTAAAGAGCAACTTAATAACGGGAGCGAGGTATGAAAAAGCCTTACAAAAAAAGCTCCGGCAAACGGCCTAAACCTACTGTGAACGAGGGGTTTAAGGCAGTTATCGGAGCTGGTATCACGATCTTACTAGCTGGTATTTGCATGGCAGCAAGTACCGTACGCATCTAGTATAGCACAGCCTGGCCGGAGCTTATCCGGCCATCTAGATTAACTAAGTGAGAAACAACAATCATGCGATGCGAACACGCTAATTATGACGACTATTTTGAGAAGTGCGAAGATTGCGGACTGACAGGCGCGCAGATACATGCTACTGAGTGCGTACCCGCTGGTTTCACTCTTGACGAGGATGGTATCTGTGATAGGTGCGGGACGGTTATAAAAAACTAATAGCCCCGGGCGCGGCGTAAAGTGCCCATCCAAATACATTTAATCAGGAACTATTTTATGAACCTGCGCAAACCAACTGAACAAGAGAAAAAGGAATTAGTAGATTATCTAGTCAAGGAGGGGTACATTGAGGCACCAGAGCCAGACGAAGACCTCTTTGACGGAACTATATATGCCGCTGTATTTGATAATTATATAACTGATGGCCCCGGTTATGCTGGAAGAGTGATGGTTGTTGTATGGAGTGGTGCCCCGGAATTCACCGAAACGTATATATGGCGACGCCCGATACTTCCAGAGGACGAGGACAAACTGATGGGAGAAATCGACTGGCTTGATGGCAAGCATGAACAATATATCGAAAAAGTTGTCCTTGACCAAGCATGGGATTTAGTTGACGACGTTGTGGATAAGAAAATTGACGCTATGATTGGTACCTTTCAAAAGGAAATCCTCAAGATATACGCAAGGGAGTCGCGGTCATCCAACGAATTTACGATGCAGATACATATGGCTCGATTGAACTTGAGAAGTAGTATTGTCGAGCTTAAAGTTCAATCCCAGCACAAAAACATACAGAAAGCGGCATAATACCCTAACCACCCGGCATGACATATCAGTGTCACGCCGGGTGGAAACGTAAAGACCTAATGGAGACACACGAATGATTTTAGCCGAAGCTATACGCCTGTACTGCAAGAAATATAAAATTGGTGTGCGCCCCCTGGCACGAGCTACCGGAATAAGTCCAATAGTCGCCAGCAGGTTTCTGGGAGGCACGTCAGTAGACTTAGACAACTTCTCACACATACTAGCTTGGGCACTTCAAACGCCGGTACATCTAGAGGCGGAGCATCATAAATAATCCACAGCATGTCCTGCTATTTACAACCTTCCAGACCATAAACATATAGCAGCCGCACTCCAATGGGCGAAAAAAGTACCTTAAGTCGGACAAGCGTACATCAGGTTGCATGGAATAATAAGCTCTACAGATACTAGAACCAGCAGATTTCTAGTCTTTTTTGCAGGCATTGGACGGAGCTATGCTTTGTGGAAGCATGGCGATATACTACGTAAACCCACGAGAAACTACCCCATTACCAGAGGCGAACGCCTCTCGGTTACTACTTGGTGACTGCGTAGACCGCTTGGCGGAGGTGGCGGATAACTCCATCGACTGCATCCTGACGGACCCGCCCTATGGCTTTAACTACCTGAGCCGCTCGAAGACACTACCTAAAGTGCGAATTGCAAACGACCGCTTTGAAGCCTACCCGCTACTGGATAGGACGCTGGCCGCTGCCTCCCCGAAACTCAAGGATGGCAGTTGGGTATTTGTGTTCACCAACTGGCAGTGTTACGCCTCAATGGAGGATATCATCCGGCGGTACTTCCCGATTAAAAACGTGCTCATTTGGGAGAAGAACGCCTGGAGCCGGGGCGACCTTAAAGGCAACTGGGGCTACCAGTACGAGATGGTTATTGCTGCCCGCAAAGGCGAGACACGTCTGCGGCGGTTTTTACATGGCAAGCGCGAGGGCAACATCCTTCGGTTTAAGAAAGTACCCACCCACACGATGCAGCATCCGACGGAGAAGCCGCCGGAGCTATTAAAATACCTCATTGAGAAGACCACCTCTGCCGGAGAGACTGTGCTGGATATGTTTATGGGTTCAGGCACAACGGGCGTGGCTGCCCGCGAGTGTGACAGAGCCTTTATCGGTATTGAACTAGAGAAGGTTTGGTTTGATGTAGCTGCAAAGCGTTTAGGAGTGGCTGCGCTATGATCCTGCACGGCAATGCCCTCACTATGCTGCGCACCCTGCCAGGCGAAAGCGTCAATATGACAATCACCAGCCCGCCCTATTGGCGGCTGCGCGACTACCACGTCGCCGGACAACTCGGCTTAGAGCGTACCTATGAGGAGTATGTAGCGAAGCTTTGTACCGTCTTTGATGAAGTCAGGCGCGTCCTGCGGCCTGATGGCACCTTGTGGGTCAATCTAGCAGACACCTTCAGCGGTGGCAGCGGACAGCAGAAGACCCCGAAAATACGCAATAAGAAAACGCAGCGGTTCGATGGCACCCGCCCAAGTGTCCCGTATACTGACATACCGCGTAAATCACTGTGCCTCATCCCGTTCCGCTTTGCAGTGGAGATGGTGCGCCGGGGGTGGTTGCTGCGAAATGTGGTCATCTGGCACAAGCCGGACGCCACGCCAGAAAGCGTCAAAGACCGCTTTACGCTCGACTATGAGTACCTATTCTTCTTTGCCAAGTCCCCTCACTACTACTTTTCGCAGCAATTCGAGCCGTCTACCCAGCCGACGACGGTGCGCGACCGGCCAGAACGGCGCAATAAGCGGAGCGTCTGGAAAATAGCGACCAGAGGCTTTGACGGCAACCACTTTGCCGCCTACCTCGAGGCGTTACTCGAAACACCGATCCTGGCTGGGTGTCCCAAAGACGGCGTGGTATTGGATCCATTTTTATGCAGCGGTACGACCGCGCTGGCGGCAGAGCGGCTCGGCAGGCGGTGGGTAGGGATTGAGCTGAACCCAGCCTATGTGCAGATGGCTCGTGAACGAATAGATGCTCTTTGTAAACCCCAAACTGTCTCTGTGCCTTCTGAATTAACACGCTATACTGTCCCACTGCAGTTGGCGTGAGCTGTTCGCGCCTGTTCCTTCACAGAAGGAGTAGAGTATGTACATCTGGCTGGTGATCTACAAGACCAATACGGGCAGTGTGTATGGGTGGCTGTGCCAGGCACCATCGGCATCAAAAGCCGAAGAGGAGTTCCATACAGCGGTACTCCTGCCATATACAACGATCAAGGGCGTTGTTCTTTTTGAAGCCAACATCGTTGAGGAACTCTTTGCAGCTTACAGGGAGGACGTATGAAACCAGTCCTACGACTCGATTTAAGCGGGCCGAGCGGCAATGTCTACTTCGTCGTTGGCTATGCTGAGCAGCTGCTCACGGGCATGATGCTGGAGCATTTTCAGGAGGAGATCGGCGCGGCCACCTTACCGCGTGCAGACAAATCGTACAAGGATATCCTGGCTATCGTCAACTCGTATGTCACGCTCGTGGATACGTCGGGAATGTATGCTGAGTACGCGGAACCAAAGCCATGAACGAAGCACAGATCATGAAGGCGGTCGAGCGATTACATGAGCAGCTGGCAACGCTACCGCTAGATATCACGACGCTGGTCGATGAAATCTTTCCCGACTTCGACGAACCTGATTGCGGGCCGGAGGTGTTCCTTGAGCTGGTTGAAATGGAAATCGACCGGGTCGAGCAAGAGCTTCTGGCACAGGGTACGAGCCAGAGCGAACCGCTGCAACGGCTCAGAGCTATGCTCATAGACTGCGCCACTGCAATGCATAACGCTGGTGTATGACCGCGTGATGCACACGCCCTGGTACGTTTTACACGACCAGGGCTTTTTTACTGGAAGAATTTACAATGCCAATGCCAGAGATAAGGCTTTATACTAAGCGGTGGTGAACCAAACCATAAGGAAAAAGACTGGTTATACCCTCACTGCTATCGGCTGGACAGCTCTGGTTTTGTGTTTTTATCTCGTCTTTACGACAGGAAGGCTATGTTGGCTTGTGCTTGAACTACTAAGCTTAGGCATAGCTGTCGCTGGCTTTTTGCTATCATCCTGAAACATGTGCTTTGCTAGGAAGGTAGGGTCATACACACTCTTGGTGAAAGATGAGTTTATTAGGACCTTTTGACACCTCTTCTGAGCACAAAGACGTAGCACGTTGAAATGATATCTCGCCTTTTTCACCAAGAGTGTGTATGACCCGGAAGGTATGACACGATTGTCACAATGGTTTGCCGCTTGTCTCCTCATCACTTACACTTGTAGAAAGGCTGGAACGGCTTCTGAAAGAGAGTATCCTTCTTCATGTTGCTCTAACAATCAAAAACGTTTGTGTGAGATGAACCTTTCAGTCGATGGGGCAAATCTTCCTGGCAAAGCAGCAGATGGTCTATCACATTTGATAAATGATGGGATGCAACGTTCTTCTTCTGTGAAACGTATAATATGTAACAAGTAGTTGTATTCTTTTGTTGAGAGAAGTGTTATGCAGCTATCAGATGTAGTCCAAACGGTTGTACAGGTTCTTAGCAGCCCAGCCTGGGGAGGTGTGGGTGGTTTTGCTTCTCTTGTTAGTATTCCCCTTTCCATCCTTCTTGCTTCACGTTCACAGTCCCGACAGCCTCACTTCGCCATTGCATCCCCCAAAAAAAGTTACTAGATGTCCACAATTTTGATGCGTATGCGATATTAATTTTATTTGTCATGTTGTTTTATGTTAAGTAACAAGACGCAGAAGGGGTGTGGCATGTATGCAACTACCAATGTTAAGAAGAATGGTGGTAAAAAGATAAATTCCTCTGAGAAAAATTTCATATCCTCTGGCTTCCTCTTGGGCAGTTAATACAAGAGCGACAATTGAGAAGATTTACTCAAAGAGACGTTGCTCATCACTTAGACACTAACAGTTTTACAGTGTCTCGATGGGAACGTGGAGTAAGTTTTCCTAATATGCACTATCGTGAACGGCTTTGTCGGCTCTTTGGGAAGAGTGCTGAAGAACTAGGCTTGGCTTTTCATTCCGGCTTTGAAATAGAAAATAGTATAGATACTTTTCCTTCACTATTGCGTCAAGAGAGAGTGAGTCGAGGATGGTCTCGATGGAAGCTTGCCAGCCTTATTGAATGTGACGAACAGGCTGTCAGTCGGTGGGAACGCGGTGAAACCGTTCCAAACAAGTTTTTCCGTGAACGGCTTTGTAGGGTCTTCGATAAAAGTATCGAAGCATTTAAAATTTCTCAAAAGCTCTATGCACAGAAATCATCACCGCTATTGCATTCGATTGGTGGCAAACTCAAACTAGCGCGGAGACAGCATAGACTTACACAGGAAAAACTAGCTGAAGCCATAGGAGTGAGTTCACGAACAATCACTCGTTGGGAAAGTGATACAGTATGTCCAGAACTTATTTACCAGCAGGCTCTGTGTGAATTCTTTAGAATGGATGCCGAGGAGTTAGGGTTCGTAGAAGTGCAAACAGAATTGATTGGTGCGGACGAAACGTTACAAGTTGATCGCACAATGTTGCCTAATCAACTGACGAGATTACGGAGACTACGTGGTTGGACTCAACGCGATGTCGCCAAAAAGCTAGGGACTTACCCTATGAATATTAGTCGGTGGGAACATGGGGAAGCAGCTCCTGATGCGCTACTTGGTCAAAAACTTTCTGACCTTTTTGAGAAGACTCTTGACGAACTAGGGATCGTAACCGAATAATACAAGAACAAAATTGACAACTCTCTTTCAATGCCATGCCGACTTTTATCATACCCCTTCCGTACTATAGTTCGCCAGTATATATGGGTCTTACACACTCTAGGTGAAAAAGGCGAGATATCATTTCAAAGTGCTACGCCTTTGTGCTCAGAATAGGAGTCAAAAATTCCTAATAAGCTCATCTTTCACCAAGAGTGTGTAAGAACCGTATATATTGCCGCCACTGTCCCAAAGATTTGCCGCAAAATGAGCATGTATAGTTCAGATTATTAAACACTCATTGGCAGAAAGGTTTGCCACTTTTCTTTTCATTCCTCACCCTGTGAAAGGAGTAAAAGCAATTTAAGGAAGAGATTATTGCTCTTTTTCTGACCCTCATCGTCAAAAACCATTGTACAAGACAAACCTTAAAGTCAATGTGGCAAACCTTTATAGCAAAGCACAAAACAGTACTTCTAAAGATACTACTACTGAGAGAGTGTTTTAACTGTAAAGACATCCGCAATTTCACCAGAAAATACGAACTGGTAGGATGTTAATTCATCCTTATACCTTTGATTGAGATAACCGATAAATGGCCAATCAAACTTGTCTGGATCGTCCCAATAACCACGCACAATATCTGCTAAATCGTTGGTCTTCAGTAGATACGCAAACTTCTCCATCTCATTAACTGAGCACATTACAAAAGGGGCTTGCTCCATAAGACCAGGATCGAGCTTTTCTTGGAGTAATTTATCTTTGACAATTTCCCGAAGCGTTCCAAGCTGAATGCCCATTAAATGCCAGTTTTCTAGTGTCACAACGCAAATAAATGGCTGTTTCACTGCATTGTACGGATACTGCTGCGGGTGGTATGAACCGTTTTTGTATGCCTCAAGAGCCTGATAGGACTGCGCTACCGCCTCGCCGATCACTTCAAGCTGCGCACGTAGCTCGTTATCATCTTGAATAGTCGTCCGCGCACCCATGGTCATACGTTTCGTCTTGCACTCAACGAGCATAAAAGCGGTTGGCTGGTCGATAATCCAATCGGACCGCTTCGGTCGCGTATCAGGTTCTTCGGGGTAGATTGTCGTTACAGTGCCATCGGATGTTTTTTTAAGCATGTCACCGACATAATCCTGGAATGATGTACCAAATGCCTGATCGAAGCCTCGCCCTCCTACGAGATCGTAGAACAATCCCGAAGTGATGCGCCAGAAAAACAGGGTGGGTATAGGGCAAATATGTGCTGGCCGCCTATTTAGTTCTGAAAGAATTAACGGGTAACTTTGCAGGGCATGAAACTGGTACATGAATGTATCATCGAGTTTACGTCCGGCTGTTAAACGTTGCTGCATGTCCTGCATCGGCAACGAATACAATTGCATGAACTTGTCATAGTCAGCATGGGTGATATCCGTCAGTTCCAACTCATCGAGCGGATAGTTTATGCCGAGGAATTGACTGGCATATTGAAACCACAAGCCAGCACCAATCGTGAATAATTGCTTCGACGATAGGCCAGTCTTTGTGCTTACTATCGGCTCGACCGCGCTGTGCCCGAAAATGCGCTTGTAGCGGATGAGACTCGCTTTGCTTGGACGTTCTGTCTGATATTTGAACTGTAAATGAGCAATTCGGACGGTAAGTTCCTGCAGTATATTCGTTTCATCCAGCGCATGTTCTGAAATATAATCAGTTACCTCTCTTAGCTTATTTATCAGGCTCGAAAAGGTATTCCATTTACGGGCAGTGTAGCTGGTGCTTGGTTGATGACCGCACACAATCAGTGCTTCACGGGCAAGCACTTCCATTTCCCAAGGGAGGATGAGACGCTCGTCCGTATATACGGCTCGATATACTTCCATATTCGCTGGAAAGGGAGTCGGGTTGGGCAGAGTTCTAAAGCTAGCATAAGCCCGAATAACTCCTAGCGTGTCATTGAGATCAAGCTTTCTAAGCGCGTTCCGTAACGGCGTCCAGCTTCCATAAACGTTGATTGTCATACTCTTATTCTCTCCTCACCCCTACTTGGCGTAGACCAATTACGCACTAACACTAAAAAACAATTTCCGTTCCGAAGTTACCGAAAAATACGTGTGCCGGTCCCTCTCCTATTTCCCGATTTATAGTCACCGATAACTCACAGTTCGCTAAGCGTCTCAGTAAGCCTGTCGAGTATGGCATGCAGCCCAGACCAATCCTGCCCTTCGACGTTTTTTCTATCCGCCCTTGCAAGCTTGAGCTTCTCACTAAAGGCTTTTTGTATTGAAGCCTTATTTAAGAGTTCGCCTTGATACGCCTTTATCTTGCCCATATAACCTTTCCACTGGACAGGGATGAAATTGCCTGCATCGTCTCGCAGCACATCCGTTCCCAAGTACAGTTCGATTGATCCAGCCAGCCTATTGACGTTCATAGTAACGTTTCCTTGCGGGCCGAGCGTCGGGTAATCCTCCGCTAATGCAATATCAGGATAATGAATAACCGTATAGTATGGCGGTAGTTTTATCCCTTCAAGGGCACTGACCGCCTCATACGCGGCACTGTCATTATCGAAGATGGCGACGATCCTATTGCTTATACCTGCTGCGGCAAAGCTTTTCAGCGTGTTAACCGCAACCGAGGCACTGCCTTCATTTCTAAAGCTGTAATCTAAAAACCGTATGTATGGAACGAGATGTGGTTTGAGAACCTCGATTGCGCCTTTTAATACCTGCGCGTCATAGGTGCCCTCGGTAATGATTATTGCTGCGCCACCGATAACTTCCCAATCCTTATCAATGGAACTATCGCTATCGTCTTGGTCAACCCAGCCGCCTTCTACTAGTTCCGTAAGGTCAATCGTAACTACTTCTTCCCCGTCGATATGCTCCAAAATAGCCCGAAGCAGTACCCGTGGATCGGCATCACTCAGAATTTTCAATGGCCCCTGGTCATAGGGCGACTGAGCCTCCTGAGCAGTCCGCTTTGACGAGATATAGGCGACCAGCTGTTGTGCCCAGGAGTCATAATCAAGACTTCGCAGTTCTTGCAGTTGTTTTTCGAGTACGTCCTCTACAGGAACGTCTGGAAACCTCTGGGCAAAGGTGGACGCATGTTCAATAGCATCCTCCAGCGTCTCTTCAAAAACCTCCTTCACGAGCGTCTGGCTGATGCCCAAGACGTTCAGCCTATCTTTGAGTACTTGTGCGGGTGCCACAAATACCACAACCTCAAGTTGCTCAATCTCCTCAGCAGACAGCGTATCAATGTACCAGCCCTTCCCATATGTAGTCGCCTCTGTGCCAGTGACATGCAATAGCTCGTCTGCAGAAAACAGATCAAGCATACCTTGATCTACTTGGTTACGGTACGTAAATATCTCTTTGTCTTTTATGTACAGACCTGCGTAGCTACTCATACCTTACTTCCTCGTAAACCTCTCAAAGCTCCAAGACTGAAACCTTGATTGCCTCATACCAAATACACCACTTCTCCTGTGATTAGATCAGTATGCAAACGTGGTACTGAGCCTACTATGAGGCTCTACAATCGCTTATGCCTATGCAAAGGTAGCATTTTACGTCCGCAGTGCTAGAACGCGCCAGACAGCCTCTCAGCACCGCACAGACGCTCTATTATGCAGTTGCCTTCCCCTCCTGCTGGCACAGCCAAGCAAATAATTTGGCACTATTCTGGTTCGGTTTGTCATGCTTTAATTCCTGGGCAGTTGCCACATGACGCTCAACGCTGCGCTTGAGCCATATCTGCTTAAACACAAATTGCTGCATGCGCTCGGCCATTTCCGTGCCAATGCGGGCCGCTACCTCTTCCGCCTTCTTGAGTACGGCATGACGCTTCTTCAAGAAGTCGAGCGTGCGCTTCTCCCAGTATTTCACCGAGCATACCCGTGCAAACCAGTGACTCGGGTCGGCTTTAGTCGCCATTTGTGGTGCTAAATTGGCAAGTTCCAAGAGGTCGTTTAAGTGTCCTTCACGCATAAGTTTTTTGTATCTGTTTGTTTTTGCCTTAATCCAGTAGTCCGAGCCAGTAATTAACTTTTGTATCGCCGCAGGCACTTCTATAGAAGTAGTGTCCTTACCTTCGTTTTCTATTTTTCGCTCTGTCGCCTGCTTCGCTTTCAGTGCTTGAAGCCGCTGGGCTACGAGTGCGTTCAATGCTAGGGATGCGTTACTCATTCCTCTACACCTCCACATGTATTAACGTGCATATTGAAATTTAGGGCTTTATAACGAAAAAGCCCCCATTGAGGGAGCCGTTCCGTTTTTTCTATGCCAAGAAAATGATTTGTCGCTTAAGACAACATTAACTTAGCCGTTTCTGAATGTCAAGAGACTTAAACGGTTTTACTGCCCTCAAATTATGGCTTAGCGCAAGTGATTAAGAGATAGCGACAAATCTTAGCTTTCTCGACACTAAGTTAAATTGATAATAACGCTCACGGTGCATCAAAGCAAATGTTTTTACTCACTTTATGTACAACATAGTCAATTTATAAGAGTAGATAGCCTTAAAAACGTTTACGTACACGTAAACGTTTTTGTAATTGTTTACGTACACGTAAACATAATGTTATTTATCTTCCCAAACAGTTGTGTTACAGTACGTACACGTAAACGTTTACGTACAACTAACTGATTGAAGATGAATATATTTTGTATTACGAATAATAAAGGTGGGGTAGCAAAAACAACGAGTGCAGTTAATATAAGTTATGCGCTAGCGGATAGGGGATATAAGGTCTTAGTGATAGATACCGACCCGCAGTGCAATACAACATATTCGTTGCTTGCCAACCTGGAACTGCCGAAAACCCTTTACGATGTCCTAATTGACCATTTGCTAATTGAACAGGCCACCATACCTACAAAGCATAAAAACCTCTTTGTCGTCCCATGTTCAATCAATCTCAGTGCCGCAGATCTCATGCTTGCTTCAGCGCATGGCAGGGAGCGGCGGCTGGAACGGGCGTTGCAATCAATCAAAGGTTTTTATGATTTCGTGATTATCGATACGCCGCCACAACTTGGCGTGTTGACCATTAACGCCTTAGTTGCCTGTACAAATGTGCTTGTACCGTTCTCACTAACCACCTACGCATTAATTGGGGTTAGTATACTAGAAAAAACCATGCAGGAGCTACGGGACAATCTAGACCTCGAATTACCCATCCTTGGGGTCTTCGCAGCTTTAGATGACCATACCGTCATTAACCGCAACGTCTTACACTCCATCAAAGTCCGCTTCAAAGATATGGTATTTGATACCGTTATTCCGCGCAACATTGCTGTCGAAGAAGCCCACAACCAAACCTCTTCAATATTCGAGTACCAGCCGGACAGCAAAGGCGCACAGGCGTATATCGCTCTCACAAACGAAATACTGGAACGAATAGGGAATGGCCGTTAAAAAGCACTTTGTCAACCCACTGACTAGATCAAGTGAGGTTGAGTTGCATGTCTCTGCGCCACAAACCTCGATCAGCCAACCAGAAGATGTAGCTGTAGATTCAGCGTCGGCGAACAATTTAGAGCCTCCTAAAGCAAGAGGGGAGAAGTTTGAGTCAACTCACCAACGTGTTACTTTCTGGATAGATAAAAAGCTGAAGATACAATTCGATGAGCTGTTAGCCAAAAGAGGCGGTACGAAAACGCAACTACTGAATGAAGCCGTGACACTGCTGCTGTATAAGCATACTAGAAAATCGTATACGAAGCATGCTAACAGAGGTAAATAAGATGTTTACGTATACGTGTACGTAAACATTCATATCGACAGTAGTCAGGCATCAGTGATTTTGCGGTTTATATTGAAAGAAAGCTAAAAATAATTTGTCGACCTCTCGTCCAAGCTAAGCAAACCAAAAGCCATATACGAGAAAGATAACTGATGAGAAATAGTAAGATTACGTAAAGAGAATATGTAATTCTGCATCATAGCAAAGGGTAGAAGCGAGCGGGGTAGGAGTGTCAATGTCCGAAAAGTTAAACGCCAGTCCGTTTGTAAACTGGCGTTCGTATTTATATTTGTTTATTCTTCTAGTTATCTAATTGAATAGTTTTGAAGGCTTGCCTGAATTCCGCTTTTTGAGTAGTCGCTAGTGCATTGACGCTTGAGTTAGCGGAACAGGGAACATTTGAATCATCTAATCTATAGAAGTTATTGCCGAATTTAAAGACGGTCATGTTATTAGCGGTTACGGTATTATCCATACTATCTACAGTACCTGTTATTTTTTCTATTACACCCAACGGACCATTTTCAGCTCTGCATGCCGCATCCTTGTTGGTAAGCGTTTGTGTTGAAATATACACTCCGCCACCAAATAATGCATAGGTTTTGCTGCTCGGTGCAGTATAGCTATAGGTCGCATCTCTAATCCCGTCACTTAGCTTAAGCTTAATTCCCAGTTCCTTGATATGCAGGTATGTATCTGCTTGTGCTGGCGTAGCACTGGTTGGCGTATTGTTCGATTGGCTACTTGCTGGGGTAGTCTGGTTATTTGCTGTAGCGTTATTCATAACGACAGGCTTGCTTGATTGCGCTGCAAGCAGCCTAATGCCTACAAAGCCGAGTAGCGCGACGATGGCGACAATTGCTATAGTCGGCACTACGCCGAAGCCTGATTGGTGTTTGGTGGTCATATAATTCTTTCCTCTTACTATGCGCCTCAAGGCTCATTCGTTAAAACTTTCCTTCATACTACTGCATATAAGCTGCTTTTTCAACAGTATTACTACATAAAATGTAATAATTTTCACTAAAATTGCTTGTCAATTTACACCACTATATGTATACTCACCGCTAAGCTTACTGCTCGAAACGGTAAGTTCGACCTTTAACCCTTTTATTCAGTCAATTTCAGAAAGTCAGGTGAGAACATGTTACTGAAAACAGGCAGACGTCTTGGTTCTAGGGCGTTATGCGTATTGGCAATCTTGGTAGTGCTTTGTAGTGCGTTACTTTTAATGCCTGCTAAGCATGCGCGAGCTGATGCTGGTGATAACTATCCTTCTCAGTGGAGAAGTCCAGTCGCACAAGACACAGTTGCAGATACGTGGGGAGAGTGGAATAGAGAATGTGTTTCCTGGGCGTCTTGGGCATTGCATGATCGAAACGGCTTTGAGATGCCATTCCATGACTATGCTAAAGACTGGTCAGCAGATGCAGAAGCAAGAGGATATCATACCAACAATACACCCGCAGTCGGAGCGATTGCGTGGTGGGCTGCTTTTGCACCTGGCACGCTCCAGTGGGGCCATGTAGCCTGGGTAAGCAGTGTTGATGCGAATGGCGGGTTTACTATTGAGCAATACAATGCTCAGGTAGACAAAAACGGTAATCCTACAGGTGTTTATAGTACTGCTACCTATGCGAAAGGAGCTGCCAAGTCACCTACAGGTTTCATCCACTTTCAAGACATTACCGGCTCATCCACCCCAACCCCAACCCCTTCTGCTGGTTACGATCTTCGCCAATTCTACGTCAGCAATGGCGCCTGGCTCAGTGCCAACGTCAGTTCCGCTGCAAACGTCAAAATTGCCGGTAATCCGGCAGTCGGCAACGGCGGTACGTGGGCGAGAGACACGGGAGGACATTTACGGCAATTCTACGTCCTCAATGGCTCCTGGGTGGCTGCGGACATCAGCGGTGCGACAAACGTAAATGTCTCCGGCGACCCGGCAGTGAGTTCAGGCGGCATATGGGAACGGGATACGAGCAACCATCTCCGGCAGTTTTATGTAGCCAACGGCTCCTGGACAAGCTTCGATGCGAGTGCGGCAGCAGGCAATGTTTTAATTGCTGGCAATCCGGTGGTCACGTCAGCCGGCATTTATGCTCGGGATACGGGCAACCATTTGCGTCAGTTTTACGTTTCCAATGGTTCGTGGACTAGCTTCGATGTCAGTGCGGCGACAACTATCTCGATGTACGGTGATCCAGCCATAAGTTCCGGTGGCATTTATGTCAAGGACTTGTATGGCCACTTGCAGCGACTGTATGTTGGTAGTAACGGCTGGACTGCCTACGACGTGTCCAACGCTGCTGGCGGTGTTTACATATACAGTAATCCGGTTGTCGATCCAAGCGGTAACGTCTGGGCCGATGACAGCACCAGCCACCTGCGCCAGTTTTACCCTGGCAGCAACGGCTCATGGGTTGCTGCGGACATCAGCAGTGCGGCTGGCGTGAATATATCGAGCACTCCGGCTATTGGCACCGGCGGCACATGGGCGCGGGATACCAACAACCATCTCCGCCAGTTCTATGTCCTCAATGGCTCCTGGGTTGCGGCAGATATAAGTGGGGCGAGCGGTGCTACTGTCTCGCGTGATCCGGTCGTCGATCCCGGCGGTGGCATGTGGGAGGCTTCGTAAATAATAAGCATCTTGGCCGGTCTTTTACTGGACTTAATAAAGGGTGAAAAGGTAGGTGGGTATATAACCCCCAGCACTGCATATATTGCAGATGCTGGGGGCTTTTTTCTTGGAGAGCTATGTCAACAACCACACGTATGGAGTATTCCCAGAGCATACTTTTCTTGTTCGCCACACACTAGGCAGATGGTCAATATACGTAGATTTTACCTATTAAAAGAGGTAGTATAGGTGGTAGGAAAGCTCAGCCGTGTAGCATAGTACACACTCCCAAACGAATAACTTCGGCTGCGCCACGGCGAACAGACACCTCATATGGCGACCATCTCCCTCAACGACCAAACTACTATAGACCTCTCGACCCTCATTGATACCCGTCTCCTTATCCAAGCAAACAGCGGTGGTGGCAAATCTTGGCTTATCCGCCGTCTGCTGGAACAATCACACGGCCAAGTCCAGCAACTGGTCATTGATTTGGAAGGTGAGTTCTCGACCCTGCGGGAGACATTTGACTATATCCTGGCTGGTAAAAACGGCGACACCCCAGCCGAACCGCGCAGTGCGGGCCTGCTTGCACGGCGACTCCTCGAACTGAACGTCTCAGCCATTATTGATCTCTACGAACTGCCACAACAAGAGCGCAAACACTTTGTAAAGCTATTCTTAGAAGCTTTAGTGAACGCTCCAAAGCAGTTGTGGCACCCCGTCCTCGTCGTGATTGATGAAGCCCATGTCTTTGCGCCTGAAAAGGGCCAGTCCGAGGCAATGGGTGCGGTGATCGACCTTGCCACCCGTGGCCGCAAGCGGGGCTACTGTGCAGTCCTCGCCACCCAGCGGTTATCCAAGCTGCATAAAGATGCGGCTGCCGAATGCAACAACAAGCTCATTGGCCGCACTGGGTTGGACATTGACCGGAAACGTGCCGCTGAGGAACTGGGCATAACGAGCAAAGAGGCAACGCTGGCCCTGCGGCAGCTAGAACCGGGCGAGTTTTTCGCCTTCGGGCCTGCCATCAGCCCGGAAGTGAGAAAGGTGCAGATCGGCCCGGTCACGACTAACCACCCGAAAGCAGGCGATAGGATACTGACCGAACCGACACCGCCAACCGCGAAAATCAAGGCCATTCTCGGCAAGTTAGCTGACCTGCCGGCAGAAGCTGCGACAGAGGCAAAGACTGTCGAGGAGCTACAGGTACAGAATAGGGAACTCCGGCGCAAACTGACGATGGCACAGAAGCCGCAACCACCACTGATGCAAGAACAAATCGACGCAGCCGTTACCCAAGCTTTAACTCGTAAAGCAGCAGCACTCGCGCAGGAGCGTCAACGCTATAGCCACGCATTCAAAACGGTGCAGGAGATACTGGACAAGCTAGCACAGGTTCAGTTGCACCTCTCGTTAGAGGTTAAGAACGCGCAGGAGAGCTTGATGAACATAGTGACCACGGATAAAGAAGGTCACGCGCCAACGATGCCCATACCTTCAGCTACGCCGACATTGCCTCCCACACAGTGGCAACCAGCAACAGATAAACAAATCGTCGGTGGGGCCTTGCGGATGATACAAACCCTGACCTCACGCTACCCGATGACGTTTACCAAATCGCAACTAGCAACGATATCGAAAATGTCGCCTCGAAGTGGCAGCTATGGTACGTACCTATCCTTATTGAAGTCACGGGGCCTTATCCAGATCGAGGGTAACCAAATTAGTATCACCGAAGCTGGCCTCCAGTTTGCTGGAGCATATCCAAGGGAGCCGCAGAGCCAAGAACAAATCATTCGTATGTGGCAGGATAACTTGCAGGGCGGTGCGAGGCGCATGTTCGATATACTCGTCAGCGTCTATCCGGCGAGCAAAACCAAACAAGATTTAGGGCTTGAAGCCGATATGTCTCCGACCAGTGGCAGTTTTAGCACCTATCTGAGCATGTTAAAGCGGAATGGACTCATTGAGGTTACTGGAGCCGAAGTCAAAGCAAGCGATACTCTGTTTATTGTAATGAATACATAATATCCGGTACCTGCCAATCACTGGTTAGCATCCGTATACACAAAATGCGAATTTCTTGCTATAACCACAACGACTCGCGAAGTGGCGGTGGGCAGCCTGAATGCTGTTCTACTGAATATCCGATAATTAATTGGCTTTCGTTTGCTATGCGTATGACACTGTGAGTCATTTGAGCGGCGGACTTTTAAGCAGAATTGGAGCCGCCGGAGAGCTTCCGAGCGATGGATGAGACGCTTCATCAGTGACAAGGTCTAGATCATCCTGGATAGTGATTGGCGTTGAGATTGCTTTTCGTTCAATAAGCTCGTCAGCTTGTTTTCTTGACAGTCGTGGCAATCCTAGTGCGCGTCGAGCCGCTGTATAGCTCGATGGAGAGAGCCAATAAAAATAGTCTGGCTCGCTTTTGAACCTGTAGGTTCCCGACCATTTTCCCTTTATGATCCTCTGCCTCATGTAACCATTACCGGCAGCGTGGCGCAACGCCTCCTTAGTTTCACCAAGTTCGGCAAGGATAGCCAGCGAGGCAATCATGTACGAATCTATTTCTTTTTGTGTATCTTCAACATCAGTATCAGGCAGCTCGAGCCTGAGATGACCAAGTTCATTGACCAAATTCTTGAGCGCCTCTTCATTAAGTAGTTGCTCTGGATACGCGTCAGCCAGCACATCATATACCTGGCTCAGAAAAAATCCACACAGGTCTTTCGTACCTGTTGTCTCACGAATCAATTCACAGAGTGCTAATACAAAGTAATTGACCGCGTCAGCATCATTCAAGCGTAGCACATGGTACCAGATACTGCGCACTCGAGAGTAAAACCACCATTGGAGGTTCTTCAACTGTTCGGGAAGCCTGGTTGTTCGAGGCATCCATGCACCTTGATCCCCGATTTTCCAGAGTGTGAAACCGATGTGAGCGAGCAGATTCATATGACCTCCTATCCATGGCTGCGCCTTATCTAAGTTGTTACAGAGTGCATCGAGGATAGATTGAGCATAAGCAATTTCCTCCTTGTCCAGCGCCTCAGACAGGATCATGCCTAGCAAATCATAGTAGGCATCAGCCGCTTCGTCATCCAAGGGGGAAGCAAGAATAACTCCGATCAGTTCTTTAACTACCCAATTTATAGAGAGCAGTGTACGGTGATCTTCCAACCAATCTATCATCGCCTGTCGGTTTTCTGTCCGTCCATGTAACGTTGCGTTCAGCACTTCATACGTGAGTCGTACATCATTATGCTGGATCACGTTCAGCAGGATATCCTCAAGGATCGATATCTGACCTTTTCTTTTTCGGAACCAGCCAATGATCGGCGTCCCCTTCGCTAGGCACTGCATCATCCGGTAAACAGTAGCAATGGTTACGACAATTGAAACCACCAAGAGGCCAAAAGAGAGTACATCACCCACCCAAGAAGGTAAAGGTGCAAAGATGGGTGGAGCCAACGGAAATAGGAGGCTACCTGCGATGAAAAGCAAAATCACTAGGGTAATAAGAGGTAACAGAGCGATGCGACGGAAAAAGGTCACCAGAAGATTTGGGGTATACCGGTCGCAAACATGCTGGATACCCCATACAAGGGCTGCAACGTAGACGGTGAGCATCAAAGCAATCGTATTGAAAGCCGGTTCTCGCATTGCTCACTCTCCTATTTCAAACCCATCCCTTTCAACAGTTAAGGTAAAGCCTAATAACTGCGTACCGGCTTGAAGATGCAATAGTCTATGGCATTCAGTCAGTATGAACAGATGGAATTAGTGTAGCATAAGGAGTCAATCTATTTACCGCATCAAGCACACAGCCCAAAAAACCTCGAATTACTGTTTCTCCCAATCTTTTACAGGTTTAATCATGTTACCTAGCCGCGCAGAAGGCATCTTAAAGTCTTGCCCAAAATTTAACACAGCGACCACATTGAGCAACGACTTAATCTTGGGCTTAATTTGCTCAGAGGGGAAATGGTATTCATGCACTGATTTATTCCTCACTCTAATTGCTTGAATAGCCTGCTTAAGGCTGTTCTTAGGCAAAACAATATTTTTAACGACTGCACGTAACTTGTCTTCAAGATGTGAAATATTTTCTAATTCCGACCTCTTAGGGTTACTATGCTCATTAAAATTCTGCTTTGTAAAATATTCCAAAGAGATTTCTAAAGCTAGAATGCCTTCAATGAGAGCGTATTTATAATTTTCCTCTTCAAACAACTGTTTGGCATTTGCAAGAATGAAAGCTCCTAAGGGAGGGTTAAATTCCTTTTGGCTAAGGACTGCCAAATTTTTCCAGTCCTCGTGAGTCAGATACTGCTGAAAATCCTTCCCACTACCTATAGTCCAAGTAACATGAGTGAAAGATGTACTTGCATTTGGGGTGAGGTCGAACCACGTCACGCCAGAGTCTAAACTCCATTGCAGGTTGAGAAGGTAACACCGATTGTTTAATGATCTTCTTTTATAATCTAACCCTTCTGGTTCTCTTAGCCAATATTGTCCATACTTTGTGCGCAGGATATCTATAAGCCTAGAGACACAAGGTTGTATTATTTTATCTACTATTCTCTCGCTGAGACTTACATATAATGGGTCTTCTGTTAACTGGCTAGAAAGGCAGGCTGCCTCATTATCTGTTACATCTCGAACGTCTAGCTGTCCAACTAAAGAGCCAGCATAGAGAGCTGCTTGCGTTGGAATAATAGCAGGATCAACTTCTTTACGAGCAGTATCGAACTGAATAACCCCACCATCTACGTACCCTCGACGCTCAAACCATACTTTTAGCCGAGTTTGTGGGTATCCAGTATATAAATCAATGGAGTCTTTTTCACCATCAGGTAACCAACGGTGAAATAAAGGGCCGTTAAACTGTCTCCAATCCTTTCGTTGATCTAGAAATACATAAAATTTCAATAGTAGGCTAGGCATCACTCACCTCAATAAACCCTCATATTGATACATCGGGTCTGTAATACAACCTATCTATCTCCTCCCCACTTTCAGGAGTAAAAAGTTCGGTACACATAATAATCGAGAACGGGTCTAGTTCGTTTACAAATTTATCTGCGTTTTCTTGAGCTGTATGCTGCGGAAGAAACATTAGGAGATCAGCACCCTCAACGATGAAGCCTAAATCCGTGCGCGTGGCTGTTTCATCAGAGCGGTGCACATCCCTCGTTGCTATCTCTAGGAACACAGAGCGATCCCTCTGAATGATACGTACAGAAACAATTTCAGGCCGGAGCCAACGGCTATATTTCTCCTTCAATTCAGGAAGCATATCTGAAGATGTGCTGTAGTTCTGTACAAACCGTATTACTTCCCGCAACTGCATACTAAGCGACATAAACCTATCCGTCTTGGTTGCCATTGGCTCTCCATGAACCAGCTTGTTTCTGAAGCTAATGATTTCATCAACGTCCTTGACATACTGTTTGGATATTATTCCTGTCTGGCCAATAAACATTCGCCACAGTTTACCGGCCGAATAAAACATATCTTTGGGTATAGGTACTCCCATAATTTGTAAAGCGGTACGGAGCATGCTCTCAAAATCTGTGAAGTATGCCATAAACATGGTAAGGGCATAAGCATTTGCCTCTGACAGATGTGCAAAAACCTCATATTTTTTCAACAGGTTAAGCTTGCCCAATGATAATTTTTCGAGTCGGGGACGCTCCCAGCACTTTATTTTGAAGTGCGGTTTAGTATTCTTTTCATAGTCTCTCAGAAAGTCTTTTGTCGGGTTGGATAGAAAATTAGAGGCAATAACCAGAAGTTTGTCCGGCCGCTCTGACGTTGCCCACGACAATGCGCCTTGCAGCACATCTGGCGGTACACCTTGCTTATAGTGTTTGCACTCAACGAACCATGTTTCAAGGTAGGTATCACCATCCACATCTTCCCGCACCAGTTGGCATTCAATGTCGCGTCCACGGTCGGCAGGACTTGAGGCAAAGCCAGTGCCCTTTCTCCAACTGAGGTTGGTAAATCCAAGTTCAGCCAGCAGGTCATAGCAAAACTCTTCAAACTGGGTGTCGTTGAGGTGGTCAAGCGAAAATGATTGCACAGAACTACCCTCTAATCTATTACTGAATTTTTAGCTAAGTATCTACATTCAGGCATTGCCCTGTATCCTTCTACAATCAAAAAGGATGCTCATCTAGCTCGCTGCTTGCAAGCGAGCTATTGTTCCGTGTCCTACTTAACCTGTCTTTCACCGCCTGGATTTTCGCTGGTGCGACATACAGGTATTCCAGAAACAAATCCACAAAGTCCAGTATGATCGATACGTCCTCGGTCGTTATGTCATCATCGACATCAAAATGCGCCCCTAAATTGCCGAGTTGCTTAAGATGGAAGGCGACATCGACGAGGGTCTGCGGAATTTTGCCTGATTCAGCTAGATTTTTTAATTTCTTTGCCAGCGTCGCACCGGTGGCGTACTCATGCTGGCACACTGCTTCTAATGTCCGTCTGACCAGCACGGCGCAGGAGCTCGGCGAAAGCAGTTTCACTTTCATTGCTTCGGCGTACAGTTTGCCAATCGGCTCAGGAAGGCTCGGTGCTATTGATGGTTCAGCTGGATACAATGCTTTGATTGCTTCCACCGTTGTCTTCCAAGTAGAGGGAACACTAGATTGATCCAGTTTGGTCACAATGTCGGATTGCAAGAGAGTTGGTGCCGAGCATTCAAGGCATTGGAGCAGCGACCATTGGACGCGGTTCATATCTTTTGTGCCTCTGTAATCTTCTCCATTCACTGCGTATATATACTCCGCCCGTATGCGCAGGATTGTGACAGCACCGCAATGCAAACAAAGTGCCGGAGCACCCGATACGTAGAGTTCCTTGTCCATATGACTTCCTCTTCACTCACTTATAAGACAGACGTAAATGCGTTTTATGCCAGTAGAGGATACCATGTAACAGAGGTATTTTCAATCACGTCCTTCTAACATGCGATGCTGTGAGCTTTTAATAACCACAAAGGAGCCAAAACTAGCTATCAGTGACAGTTATGACAACTGCCTCACTATGCTGAATAGTGAGGTTAATGAAGCCAACATCAAAGCGAGCGATGATTTATTTACCGAGAAATTGAAGGGCAAGTCGTTGTTAACTAATGCCGAACATTAATTTTTCAGGCTATATTTGTCCATATCCTCATGTTCGCAAAGAGAACTTTTGTTTGAGCATCTTGTTGCCCCTGTGCTGTTTCTGCAAAGACGCCAATCCTTCCCGTTGAAGAAACCTCGCTTGTGAGTACTTGCAATTTGTGCGAATCAACATACAGCTCCAAAGACGCACCTCTGGCAATTATAGTTACAGTAACAGTCTGCTGGGACGCAAAACTTTCTCCAATAGGACATCCGGTTGCTATAGGATCGCATTCAGGTGTGAGGGTCATTCGGTTCCCATTCCGAATATATGCGTAGAGGTTGAAAGAGCCAGTAGTAAAGGAGTTGCCGATAAGTATGAGCAAATAGCTATCTCGAAACAAGATACCACCGACTATTCCTTTCTCTAAGGTCATCTCTATCTGAAGTGCAAAATCTGTGAGGTGTTGTGTTTTATTGGCAAAGCATGCTTGAGGTTTATTTATATTATCTGCATAGACTTCATACCCACTATTTGTAAATTTACAAGATTTTTGCTCAGCTTGATCAGTCACCCATCCAAGACGATTAGATGTAAGTGGATCGTTTATAAAGACTGTCCCACTATACGCTGTGTACGGAATGGCGGTGCGTGGAGGGGCAGAGTATTGAATATAAGGAACCAGTGACGCGGTAATAAGACTTGCAATGAGTACGGCAAATAAAAGGTGGCGAGTTGGTAAACTATTTTGTATATACGTGTAGTACAGTTTGAAGTAATGAGGTAGCTGCTTCCTTGCAAGCAGACCCACTAAACCTACCGAACCAAGAATAACAGTCCATGCGAGGGTGCCGAGTTTAACAATAGGCTCAGGAAGATGTGCCGGATCAAATACATAGAGAAATATATCAAATAGAATAGCGATTAGTACGACAAGAGGGATTGATATAAGAATATAAGAGTAAAAAATCTTCGAAGTAAGGAAAGTTTTCACTTTCTTTACAGAATCTACCACTGACTGCATGAAATTTTTCAACCGCATCATAATTTCTCTTCTCATCATGACAAGTGCTACTGCCCAACACAGCTTTCCATTAATATAAACGGATTTATCGCTGTAGAGTAAAAGCAATAATTGATAGGCTCAATGTCCCTGTCTTAATAACCACCGTTTTCTAGACGCTATACAGCTCCTACAAAGTGACTTCTTTCACCCCCATCACGAAAGCAAAAGACTATCTTTCTTGTATTGCTGGCCGATTGCTGAGCCGTACTAATGACTCAGTTTGACGTTACCACTTTTCCTCGACAAAAAAGAAATCTTTTATATATCCTGTCACGAAAGCAATAGCTTTTGACAGTTGGCTGAAATCTGCGTCTACTTTAATTGTAGTATGTGTTGTTTACCTTACCAGTTGTCGTGAGACTGGTCGATGATGACCTGCGCGACTCTACTTTTAGATAGGACGTACACATGCGAACAAAAATACAACCGCTTTGGGAAGTTAAGGAAGTGTACCAGGGCAAACAAGTACATAGTTATGGTTTCCAGGTTGCTACAGAGCAGGAGGCTCGTGCTCTGTACAAGCGATCTCATCGAGTTTATCCAAATAGCATAGTAGAGGCCGACCGGGTGGATGGCATTCTCATGAAAAATGCTCGGTACTTCTCGTGGCTAAGATGGAAGACCCACCTCGATTGGATAGTTATCCTGCTCGGTTTACTCGGAGCAGGACTCGGTGTGTTTCCAGGCATCAAGTGGGAAGTTCAAATCGCGGGAGTACCTCTCAATGTTTTTGCGATAGTCGCACTTATTGCACTGATTTACACGTCACTCGTAGGTCTTTATCACGGACCTGATCAGCAAGAAGTCATGAGAGTACTGACTCTCCCCATGCATCACGGCAGGCTTTCAGCTCCGCCAATCCAGAGGAGTGACTGGCAGTAAGCTGTATCAGGCTTGGTCTCAAGTGCAAGATATTGCTAGACAGGGCTATTATCCTTTGTAATACCCAGCATGTAGGAGTGGGCATATAAGTGGAGGCACACCACACCGGTACAGATGTGGGCGAGGGAGCATTTGTAAGCAGCCCGCTCAGGAGTATTCGTTGTCTCTAAAACCAACGTTTTACAACTGCCTGAATTGCCAGCAAGCACTATAATTGTTCAACCGACATGGCTGCTTATAAACCTGTCTTATAATCAACATCTATATACGGGCAGTTGCATATGAGTATGTAAACCTTTCCCGTGTTGTAGCTCACGCCCTATAACCCCACCGCCGCCAACTTCATATACTTTTTGCGGGCATCCTCCCAGGTCGAATCGGTTAACCCGATCTTCTGGAGCACGTCCTCGAGCTTCACGCCCTGCTTGAGGCTACGGACCACAAAGGTGTCGCGTAGGATACCGGCTGTCACTTTCTTCTGGAGCCGGGCGTGTTTGGCCGTCTCTGCCAGCAGTAGCTCAATAAAGCGCGGCGTGTAGGGGAATAGGGTGTCCGTTATGCCATACCGCTGCACATAATTGGCAACCACTGGCGCGATCTCTGGCGGCAGCTTCAGTTTGCGGTCTTTACGCACCTGTTTGCCAGTGTGCTTAATCCATAGTTCCGGGGCATAGGCATCAGAAAAATCAAAGTGGGTGAGCTTGAGGGTAAAGAGTTCGGCTTTTTTCATGCCGGTCTCCAGCAGGAGGAGGAGCACCAGGTAGGCGCGGGGGTCGTGGCTCGCCGCTACCCGCAGTTGGCGGCACTCGCTCTCAAACAGGATATCAGGCAGGGGAGAGGTCACGCGAGCCGCTCGGATTGACTGCGCCGGGTTGTTGTCCAGCACTTTCTCGCGCTCCAGCCAGGTAAAATAGTTGTGCAGCGCCGACACCTTGCGGCTGACAGTCTTGGCGGTCATGGTCTTCTTCAACTCACCGATCCACTGCTGAATATCAGCAGTCTGCACGGCCAGCAGCAGCTTGTCTTTGACAAATAGCCCAAACTTCTTGATGTCGCTGGTAAAATCGGCAGGCGTATATTTAGAATAGTCCCCACTTTCTAAATAGGCGTAGTACGCAGGCAGCGTCTTCAGCACCGTTTGATCGGCTGCTGGCGGCTCAATCTGGTAGCTCTGAGACGGCACGCCCGCATATTTTCTGCGGTCAAAGAGGGTAGGCTGCTCGGTCGTCATACCCTCATTATACTCCTTCGCAGAGTCCAACGCACTCTCACCCTCCTTACTATGCACCGCCCGCATCGCCTGCTACAGACGGACGGGTTGGGCTGGTAGGGAGGAGTGGGGGAGGCAGAGTCATCATGACTCTGCGAAAAGGTATAGTATTTCTTCATTAGAAGCCTGAAATTTTATAGAGCCGTTGCATGATGGCTCCTCAATCTCATTTTCAACTGGCGTTATTCTATGACGTGCTCTACAAAGGCAGGCGAATATATATCGGCTGGCCTCTGGACTTTGCCAAGTTCCGCCGCTATCTCAAAGACAAGTTCAAAGTAGATACCGCCTTTCTGTTTATTGGCAACGTGCCAGGCAATGAAGGGCTGTACGCCTATTTGCAGCGCGTCGGCTACTTTTAGCTCTAATAATTTAAACATAAACCTTGGTACTACCAATGAGCAGGTTATATATACGATTCCTCGGGATGGAATTATAATACAAATGATGAATAAGCCTGATACGAGCTTGCAATAATCAATAAATTTTATGCAGTTGACGCCCACGATAATGATGCTGAGCTAAGAAAAGGGTAGTACTGATGGCAGAGCAGCCCCAAGAGGGTAAACCTCCAGAAAAGAAGCTAGACAACGTTCCATTTATTCAAATGCTGCACAGTTTAGAGCACTTGACAACCCAGATTGAGGCGAGGTGGTCCGAAGGTCTCGATAATGAGGGCGTTAAAAAAGCGCACACCGAATTATTGACGCTCTGGGAATCATTTAGACAAAACTTTCCTGCATGGACTGATGAACGCTCAACTAAATTAAAAGAGCTAGGCTTTGATACGATCATTAAGCGATATCCCCTAGACGATGAGGGCTTCAAATCGCTCGGCCAGTCTTCAACGCTTATTGAAAGATACAATCAATTCACGGTAGCCTCGCTGTATCAAATGCAAACCCTGCTCCAGGCTTTAACAGCCATCAGAGAACCATCGCGCAAAACGATATCGTTACCAAGTGGCGATACCGAAAGTTGGTGGGAGGCTGGGGCCTTTTCTTTAATACGAGCTTCCGTCCGTTCGCTCGCCTTTACGCTGGAGCAACAAACAGTTATCTATGAAGAATTGACCAAAGAACCACATAAGCATAATGCCCGTCCTGTTTGGATGCAGTATATGGACATGTTGCGTATTCTCCTAAACAATGGATTATATGAGGCCGCATCTCCTATAGTACTTGGAGCTATTAGATTTTTCTTGGCTGAGCGTGCCGAAATTCCCGTCGATAAACTACCTAGCGACTTGGCAGCCAAACTTAGCCACATCGAGTCATATGACACGTTGGCACACCTCTATGATCAACTTGAGAAAGTGTGTCAAAGCATAGGATTTGAGGCCACTCCTGACAGAGACTATCTTGTCCCACTTATAATCGGCTCTGTTACCCAGCTTGAAAAGCTCGTCTTTCAGCCTCTTAAATCCCAACTTGTAGAGGAGCTTAAAGCTTGAAAAATCATAAGGTTACGATTGGAAATATAGACATCACAAAGGCAGTAGCCAACTTTTCATTTACTGAAAAACTCAACGATATGACCGTAGGGACTATAAAATTGAAGCCGAAGGAGCTGCTTGAGCTTCCCCCGCTTAATTATGCTGCTGAGATATGTTTGTCAGAATCACTGGAGTCCGGCAATAACGTCCTCTTTAGAGGCAATGTAACCTCCGTTGTTTCAAAATCTAATGAGATTGATATGAGTATTGCGACGGGCATAGATTTACTTCAAGAGACAGTGATACAGATGTCCGTAGCAGCCGTTAGCCACCTAGAACTTGTTTGGTCTCTTATGCGGGGCGCTGGATTGGGTGAGGAGCGTATCAAGATAGAGGGCTTTCAGAAAGGTCCTATCGAGCCATTTGAACTTATAGTGCCGATAAGTGGCATCGAGCTTTCCAAAGATGTTTCCTTCTCGGATTTTGAATTGACAAAAGATCCTAAGATAATAGAAATAGCCAATACCATTAGTAAGGATAAGCCAGCAGAAATTCTGTCAGAATTTGCACAGGCTGGCCTGTGGCTCCGTTTAATTGTACCAGCAACGACCATATACGATGCAGAGATTGAAGGTCTAAGAAAAATTGATGTTTTCTTGTCTCGTCTGACGAGTAGCATTCAACTAAGCGTAAGCCAACTTGGAAATTATCACCGCGATTGGAACAGGGATAGGTTGTTTGGTACACCTATACGAGGGGATGCAGTTCTTGTACGTGGCCTTACGACTAAGCGCAGATGGTTAAGAAAACCATTCGGTGGTAACGCTTCTATTATTGATGTTGCACAGGTTCCTGCCATAGACTTTCCACCCTTAGCCTATGAGCTACCATTATATTTAACTGAAGCATTTCTAGCTTGGCAAAGATCGGTTCACGCAAATCATCCACTGGCTGCAATCACAGCAATTTGGGATGCTATTGAATTCTATTCATCTCAAATTAAAATAGCCGGTGATTTTACAAAAGCGGAAACGAAACGAATTCGTAAGGATGCAGTTCAGAGCCTGGACGAAAAGGATGAAGCAAAGAGGTCACGAGTAACGGACGTACTCGGTATGCTCAATCAGGCTTCGCTTATTATGAAATTTGGCCTTGCCATGAAAGAGGATGGAATAACCCTGTCAGACGAAGAAATGAAAGTTCTAAAAACTTTACGAGAGACTCGTAACAACTTCGTGCATGGCAAAGAAGTTACTATACCTACAGATGCAGAAATGCTTTTGGCTAGAACCGTCGTAAATAGAATACTTGTTGCTCGCGTACATCGCCTTACCCGTCCTAAGCTCAGCAAACAATTTTAAGTAAATTAAGAGAGCTAGGGCAATTACCAAGTCATGAGGTATTTAGAGCATCACCCGATTCTTCCGTAAATGTGTGATAAGCTCCACATTTATCTAGGGTACCACCGAGATTCGTGTGTAAATATATAATAAGCTATCAACTTACCTGGCTAATCCTTTATTTAAAACATAATCCCACTAGATAATCACATTGCTCCAGCCAATCGGGCAGAAGTGCTCCAGCAGCGACAAGTCAACACATGCTTTCTCGTCCCTATGGGGAGATCACGTCTCTCGACACACCTCAGCATCGGCACCATCCTACAACCCTACCATCGCCGCCGCATTCTCCGTAAACAGCGACCCCTCCCGGATATAGCCACGCAGTACCGGCAGCGACTTATGCCCCGTCTGCTTAGCAATCACCCGTTCGCTGACGCCAGCCTGAGCCGCAGCCGTCGCAAGCCCAGCCCGCAACGAGTGGCCGGAGTAGTCGTTATATTCCAGCCCAGCAGCCTTTGCCCACCGCTTGATTATATCGGCCACGGCCCGGTCAGAGAGGGAAGTGCCTAGCTCCCCATGACGAGTAACTGATCGGAACGCCTGACCATCGGTAATGCCTGCCGCCGCTTTCCAGGCTTGCCAAGCGCGGACTGGACAGGTTTTGGATTCATGGCCGTAGGGAATACCTTTAATAAAGCCCTCACCCTCCTGGTCCGTTTTGGATTGCCTAAGCACCACGCGCAGCCCATCTTCCGATTCGGTAATATCAGTCAGGCGCAGTTGCGCCAGTTCCGAGCGCCGGAAGGCACCAGCAAAGCCGAGCAGGATCAGGGCACGGTCGCGCTGGTCAATGAGCGAGGTGCCCAGCGGGTCAACCAGTTTATAAACAATACTGGTGACGGCTGGCCGCACTTTCCGTACCGTTTGTTGCGGAGCATGGGTTCGCTTAATACCCTGCATGGTGAGCTTGACAGCAGCCGAGCGTGTGGGGGATTCAAAACCTGCCGCTGCGTGCTGCTGGCTGATGGCTGCGAGCCGCCGCCGGATCGTAGAGACTTTACAATGCGGCACGAGATAGGCTAAGTAGGCCGCTACCGTTTCTGGTGTGGCTGGTAAGGACGCAAGGTTACACGCTCCACACCACGTCGCAAAATCTCGCAGGTCAGCTTGGTAGGCTTTCCATGTGTTCGCGGCTTTGGAATTGGCGGCATAAGCTACGACTTGCGCTTGTGCTTGCTGTAAAAATGTGTTGGTTTCCGGTGATTTGACTTCGGGCAAAATGCTGTCATTCATACGGTAAAAACCCTCTTTCTAACTTCCGATAATAGATGGTTATCGGAAGCTAGTCAATGGGTAGAATGTTTAGAAAAATGCATTGTGAAAGACGTGGTTAATGAAAACCTCTTTACTGCTATTTATTTTATATCGGAAGCATGGATAATATCAATGACTTTCATTTAAGCATACTTATTGTATAAACGTTCGTTTTTACGATAAGTACCAGCCCTTCTATGACAATGGGCTGCTAGCAATGTTCGAGCATTCTACGCCTATTCATATTAGCCCTATAGAAGCTGTTCGCTATACGCTGCCTAGAGACAAAATTCATTACATAAAAAGTGTGCGTCAAGCAGATTTAGGATATAATCCACTCTTTTCGAGCCACTCATCAACAAATTGGTCGCTATCCCCCGCAAAATTGAATGACCTGCTAAACTCCTGCATGATCTCGTAAAGCAACTCGGTTCTTGTAATGGGGTTATTTAAGCTACTAACAGTCGGCTCAACTTGCCATGCAAAGTATCCCTGTAAGTTTCGGGACGACCTACCTAGACCTTGATGTCGGTGCTGGTCTGTAAGTAGGAGAGCAGTATTATCCATAGTAAGCAGGCTCACTTTACATATAACTGAGCCGATGTATGCTAACTCATTGTATAGCATGCCTGCATATCTTAGAGTAGCTTCTAGTGAGGCTAGAGCTTCGCCGAAATAAATGAAGTCCATTGGCTCCTGTTTTTGCTGTTGTATCACTCTTTCGTATGTCGCTACCACACCTAGCCGTGTTAATAAGCTCATGCTCTTGGCGTTGCCTCGCTTATCTGCTTCATATTTGTACGCACCCTCTTGAAAAAGTTTTGTCGGTATATCGAGTTGAGGATACTCTTCGTCTAATAACAACGTTGGGATGCGTTTAGTGCGTAAGTATGCATTGAGTTTTAACACATCACACATAATGCCCCTTGGAAAAAGTGGTACTAGTACTGTCCTCAGCATACCGAAATGATATATAGGTTTCGTATTGCTGAGAGCAGTGAGAGTTCCTGGTGTATTCTGTCTAATTGTACTGCTTTCAGCTTCAAATATATCTGTTACGACTTTGAGTGCCTGATTGCGTAACTCAACTGATCGCTCTCGCTTATTTCTTAAAAAGTCCCACTCACCTTCTGTAGCGAAGCGTTCCCACTGGGTGTGACCTGCCCGATCAGCCCGACGCACATATAGCTCTGTTCTGTTAAATAGCCAATGTGGAGCCTCGTGGCTTTCAGGAACATAAATAAGCACAAATGTTTTACCATTTTCCGGTTCGCAGACATGAATATCGACACTGAGGTAGGGATACATATTGTCAATGATCATGCTCGTGACGCCGAGAGGCAACGACTCCCTCCAATCAATACCTTCGACAGGTAAAACTGGTTTATCGTCCCTATCATCAACGCCAACGATTATAAAACCACCTCTAGTATTGGCAAACGCCGCCATCGTTTTCAGGAGCGTTTTACTTGCTAGGTCGCGTTTATAATCGAGATTAATACCTTCTCTAATTTGCTCGCCGCAAAAATCTCTGACATCTTGCACTGTCACATCACTAAGTGGTTTACCAAGAATACTTGTTTGCATAGTTGTTCCTTCTCATTTACAAAAAGAATGCCCAGTTCAGTAAGGTATAAATTATCGAAAACTTTCGACCATCTGCACGTAAAGCTTACAATCTATAGTTTCTTCCTGAACACTTCGTTATATATGATTGTTTGACGTTTGTCATAGGACAATTGAATTTATCTCTAAAAAAGACACACGCTTATCATCTAGAGAACAAAAAACGTTCTGAAAGTCTCTTCTATCTGCATAGTTTTCGATTTTGCGCCTTCCTTTGGAAAAAACAGTGCTTCCAGCAGTATGAATAACGAAGTCGGCAACAATTATTCCTGGCTCATTGTCCTTCTTATGCACAAAGAAATGGTCAATAGGTATCTGAACTCCATTAGCTATCAGCCTGTATTGGTCAAAGTGACTCGTAATTTTTTGCTTCGTTCTTTCCGACGACTCAATCAATATCACAACCTTATCAAAGGTCAGCCATTGCATAATGCGGCGTATTCTCTCATGCAGGTTAGCAATAGCAACGGCGAAGAAGTCATAACTAGAGGAGTTGATAGTTTTGTCAGATACCAGACAGGCAAATCTTGCAAAAGCGTTAGTGGTAAAGAAACTATTAATCGCACTGAAATGAACATCAGTCATCTTATGTTTAGGAAAAGCTGATGCATGGAGAGGTAGTTGGCTTAGTTCAAACTTGCTCTCTACTTGCTTCCACGGCTGATAAATAAGTGCATAATAATCTTTTACAGTACATAAACAGCCTCCTAACCCAAACACAGGGTATTGTTTATCTTTGAGCAGTTCATGTCCAGTTTCATCTATAAAAACGACCACTGTATTGCCCGAATACGTAAAGGTAGCACCATTTTCATCTGTAAATGTTAAGGAAGATTCCACGAAAAGCCCTCCAGTTTCTCTCGCAATACTCTTTAGACCACATTAATGTATAAAATAGTGTTGGCACTGATAATAGAATGTTATTTAGCGCATGTCAAATTGCAGGTAAGCTGTATATTTTACTGTGCTTATACATCCGCATAGCACCTAATTTTTCTAATCGTTTACTTCCCTCAGCTTCTCTTCCAATGCCTCCACCGATGGCAGCTTATCCTTATATTCGTCTGGTAGGGCAGTAGCGGTCTGGTAAGTCGCGACCCCAATCGGACCCTTCATGTTGCGCAGCGCATACTCAACGGTCGTCCGGCTGCCCTTTGTCTTGCAGAGTACTAGGCCAATGGTTGGACTATCTTCCGACTGCATCACCTGCATATCAATGGCGGTCATATAGAAGCCAAGCTGACCAGCATGTTCCGGCTTGAAGGCACCCGTCTTGAGTTCAATAACCACATAACAGTGCAAGCGAATGTGGTAGAATAACAGATCGATATAAAAGTCGTCACCGCCGACGTTCAGGTGGTAGTCACTGCCGACAAAGGTGAAGCCCACGCCCAATTCGAGCAGAAAGCGGCGGATGTGGCCGACTAAGGCACTTTGCAGGTGCCGCTCTTTGTTTTCATCTTCACCTGTGGTTATAAAGTTGAATATGTAGGGGTCTTTAAAGATGTTATCTGCTAAATCGGAATCGATAGTCGGAAGGGTCGCCTTAAAGTTAGTAATGGCCTTACCTTGTCGCTGATATAGGCCCATATCTATCTGAAAGGCCAAGACGCTGTGACTCCAACCGTTTTCTGCTGCTTGGTGTATATACCACAGTCGCTCTTGAGGGTCTTTAATCTTATCAAGAATCAGTGTGTTATGCGACCATGTTATTTGTGCAGACACTGTCTGCACAAATTGCCCATCCGGGTAAGCCTCGGCAAAGGCTCGCATGTATTTGAGGTTACGGGACGAAAAACCGCGCATCTGCGCAAAGGCCGCATGGAGATCGAGCGACAGTTTTTCTATAACCTTTGCACCCCAACCGGCCTGTTGCTGGCGTTCTAAAATGTCCCTGCCGATCTGCCAGTAGAGCAGGATAAGTTGTTCATTGACGGATGCAACCGCCTTCAGCTGGGCCTGCTGCACGCGGTTTTTGATTGAGGTAAGAAAATTTGAGTAGTCAGAAGGAGGTAGTTCCGGTGTCATTACTCCCATTATACGGAAAGTACCAGATGAGACAAATGTAAGCTACCTCTTGGACAATATAGGCAGGCTGGTATATATTCTCCACTAGGCAATCATACTCCGGTCCCTGTGCGCCTTACCTAAGCAAGCAATTAGCTTCCCGTCACGAGTCCGCGCAGAACGGTGCGCTACCTCTATCGGGCAGCTCTCACAACCAATTCCGTTAACCCTTATTAACCCTAAGTCTTTTAGTTGTGAGGCTTGCTATGCATAATGTCACCTATATTAATGAGCGCGTCGAAGTCGTCGCTGTTTACCGCACGGCAGTCGATGTCGGACAAATCTGTTACCCGGCGAAAATGCGCTATAGAGGCCAGGATATCCTCTTTACCGAGCTTGGCTTACGACATCCTACCGCCAGAGGCAAGCGCATGATCCATGTTTTCGATATGACCGATGGCAGCAATGACTACCGCCTGGAGTTTGACGCTGAAGCCTTGACCTGGACATTAGTGGCAACGATGGAAGGAGCATATGTACGGGCTTAATCCAGAAGCACCGCAGATCATGCATATTGATCTCAACAGTGCCTTTGCCACTGCTGAGCAACAGGCCCATCCGAGCCTACGTGGTCGGCCAATGGGCGTGACGAACAGAAAACCGAATAAGTACAGCTGCGTGATCGCTGCTTCTTACGAGGCAAAGGCGCTCGGTATCAGAGTCGGCACACGGATGGATGAGGCGTTGGCGATCTGTCCTGATTTTATCCTCCTAGAGTCTGACCCGCCCAAGTACCACCATATGTACACTAAGTTGGCGGCGATTATGAAAAGCTACTCGCCAAGTGTCCAGATGAAAAGCATTGACGAAGGCGTGATCGACTTCCACGGCACGCTCGGCACCATCCACCAGCGCTCGCTCGTGGATATTGGCCTAGAGATAAAGCAGCGTATCCGCGAGGAACTGGGCTGCTGGATGCGGGTGAACATCGGCATCGGGCCGAACCGCTTCCTCGCTAAGCAAGCCGCAGGACTCCATAAACCGGATGGCTTGGACGTACTAGACCATACCAACTTACTATCTGTGTACCAGTCGCTCAAACTCACTGACCTAACGGGTATTGCATCCCACTACGAAGCCCGGCTCAATGCCGCCGGGATATTCACCCCGATGGACTTTTTGAAGGCATCCTCCGATACGCTGCGGCGTCTCGTATTTCAGAGCATTGTCGGTGAGGACTGGTACTACCGGCTGCGTGGCTATGAAGTGGACGATGTGACAACGAGACTCGGCAACGTCGGCAGGCAATATGTGCTCGATCACTGGACGGCTGACGAGAGTATTATTCTACCGCGCTTCCACTACCTCTGTGAAACGACCGGTAAGAAGCTGCGCTTTAGCGGTATGGATGCTCGTGGCATCCTGGTATGGGCACGGTTCCAGAGCGGCGACAGTTTTGTGCAGCGCAAAATGTTTAAGAGCACCTTTTACACCAACGGTGAGATTTACCGCCGAGCACTCTATTTGTTCAACCAGCGACCGCGCCATCTAACAGTCGCCTCAATGGGTTTAACGTGTTATGAGCTTACCCCCTCGAAGCGGAGCCAGCCGAACCTCTTTGATGCCATCAACAAGGAGGAGTGGCTGACGAGTGCGGTTGACGAGATAAATGAGCGGTATGGCACCTTCGTTGTCCATGCGGCAAACGCCCTGGAGGGCAAACGAGTCGTCAAGCAGAAGATACCATTTGGGGGTACGCGGTATTTTGAGTTATTGCTGAAGCGGGCGTAGGAACCAGTAGATAGAAGCGGGTAAAATCCTAGAAGCTCATAAGACTGAGGGAATTTGTGTTACACTACATATTCCGAGAGCAGCTTTATACAGATATACCAGTAGTAGGAGCGAACAATGGCATTACCTGCTGAGATACATTTAGACCACGAAGTTGATCCTGCAACACTCGAAGCACTGGCCGACTTTATTTGCGGTGACACAAAAGATAGGTATCCAGTTTATAGAAGCTCATCAATCCTCACCCGTTTCTTCCAAACGCTTGACATAGACGCAGTACATGATGGCTCAACCAGAAAAGACTGGGTTATTGGAGTGCTAAAACAATTACCACCCTCTGATATTGAGAAGATCATTCTTCGTCTCGTTGGTCTACGGGAGTACCAGGGGGTTCAAAAGAATCTGCAACTGGCCGTTACAAGCATGAATGAAATTCTGTCTATAGAGCACTTAGTTATTGAATTTAGCGGCACCCGGCCACTACTCAAACAAGTCGATCCACTAGCCCTTAACGGATTGGAATTCCTTAAACCTACACCGACTATAGATGAAGCAGAATTTCTTAATAAACCATTTAATGATGCTATAAAGATTCAAGAACTAGGATTAGATGCAGGCATTACAGGTTATCTGCAAAGCAGGGTGAATGAAGCGCAAGCTTGTCCTAGAAATAAGGTATCAC